>Ga0302299_10003001_pt1 | contig 10267 bp, 10 predicted proteins | sample III_Fen_N3_4_FD_198795 | JGI IMG/M metagenome (GOLD analysis project Ga0302299, IMG submission 198795) | Peat permafrost microbial communities from Stordalen Mire near Abisko, Sweden - III_Fen_N3_4 | ecosystem: Environmental > Terrestrial > Soil > Wetlands > Permafrost | place: Sweden: Abisko...
TCGAAGTACCGCAGAAAGCGGCTGCGGATGTCGGCCGACTCCATCGCGTTGCGTCCTCTCGATTGCCGGCCCTACCTGGCCAGAATCACGATCCTACCGGGGGCTCGCCACGCAGTATCCGACGTAGCCGCGCGACCCGGTCAGCCAGATCACGCTCGGCGCCCCGGTCGGTCGGCGTGTAGTAGTCGCGGCCTTGAACGACGTCAGGCGCGTACTGCTGCTCGACGACTCCGTGCGGGAAGTCGTGCGCGTACCGGTACCCGCTGCCGTGCCCGATCTTCTTGGCCCCTGCGTAGTGCGCATCCCGAAGCCCCGGTGGCACCGGCCCGATCCGTCCCTCGCGCACGTCCGCGGTGGCGGCCCCGATCGCCGAGGTGACCGCGTTGGACTTTGGCGCCACCGCGAGCGCGATCACCGCCTGGGCCAGCGTCAGTCGACCTTCGGGCAGTCCGATCAGGTTGACCGCCTGGTACGCCGCGACAGCGGTAGGCAAGGCCGAGGGATCGGCCAGGCCGATGTCCTCGGACGCCAAGATGATCAGCCGCCGGGCGATGAACCGCGGGTCCTCGCCCGCCTCCATCATCCGGGCCAAGTAGTGCAGCGCGGCGTCCACGTCACTGCCGCGGATGCTCTTGATCAGGGCACTGGTGACGTCGTAGTGCTGGTCGCCGTCCCGGTCGTACCTCACCGCGGCCCGGTCGACCGCCCGCTCGACGTCAGCCGCGTCGACCGTCGTAGCGCCGACCTCGAGGGCCGCACCCGCCGCCGCTTCCAGCGCCGTCAGTCCCCACCGGGCGTCACCGGCCGCCAGGCGGGTCAGCTGCTCGTACGCGTCGTCGGTCACCGACAGCCCGGTCCCGCCCAACCCCCGCGGGTCAGCGACGGCACGTTCGAGCAGGACCTGGATGTCGGCCACCTCGAGCGGGCGCAGCGTCACCAGCAGGCTGCGCGACAGCAAGGGGGCGACAACGGCGAAGCTGGGGTTCTCCGTGGTGGCAGCGACGAGGGTGACCCAGCCGTTCTCGACTGCAGGCAGGAGTGCGTCCTGCTGGGTCTTGGAGAACCGGTGCACCTCGTCGACGAACAGCACCGTCCCCCGGCCGGACGACCCCAGCTCCCGGCGAGCGTCGTCGATGACCGCGCGCACGTCCTTGACCCCGGCGGTGACGGCGGACAGCTCGACGTAGCGGCGGTCCGTCGCACTGGCGACCAGATGGGCGAGCGTGGTCTTCCCCGTGCCGGGAGGTCCCCACAGCATGACCGAGGCGGCGCGGGTGCCACCGGAAGCGCCCTCGACCAGTCGGCGCATCGGAGCACCGGGTCCGAGCACGTGGTCCTGACCCACGACCTCGTCGAGCGTCCGTGGCCGCATCCGTACCGCGAGCGGCGCGCGCTGGGCGGCCAGCTCGTCACCGGCGGCCGTGAACAGGTCGTCAGGCACACCCGGACCCTAGCCCAGCGGTCAGCGGCTCAGGCGTATCGGCGTCGCGCGAAGGCCGCGGGCGCTACGGTGAGCCGCGAACCCGATCCGCGAGGGGGAACCGTGACCGACAGCCCTGTGCCCGGCCAGCCGCCACGCCCGATGCCTCCGCCCCCGGAAGTCGTTGGCCACTCCCGCGCCGCCAGCTACACCAGGACCACGATGGTCGTCGCCGCGTGCATCGCCGCCCTCGCTGGCCTGCTCGTCGTGGCCTTCTTCATTCTCATCTTCTCGTTCCAACCGACAGGGAACAAGTGAGCACGGCCCGGGAGCTCGCGAGCCGCGTGCGGCTTTTCTTCGTGCTGGCCCGGCCCCCGCTCGTCCTCCTGCTCGGGCTGTTCGCAGCACTCGGAGTCGCGCAGGCGGGCCACGCCTCGGACCTCGTGGCCCTGACCCGTGCGCTCGTCGTCGTCATCGGCTTCGTGGCGTTCGCGGTCGCGGTCAACGACCTCTCCGACCTGGCCGTCGACCGGATCAACCTTCCCGCAGACCCGAGCCGTCCGCTTGCGTACGGTGCGGCGAGCACGCGGGAGATGCGAGTCGTGGCGATCGTCTCCGGCCTGGTCGCCGCCGCGGGTTCGGCCATGATCGGCCGGCTCAGCGTCGCTGTGACCGGAGCGGGCCTGGCGTTGGCTTTGGCGTACTCGTTGCCTCCCTTGCGGCTGTCGAAGCGCGGCATCGTCGCTCCCCTCGTCCTGCCGTTCGCGTTCGTCGCCGTGCCGTTCCTGACCGGGATCCTGGCCGCGGGCTCGGTCGTGACCGCTGCCGACCTGGCGCTGCTCGGTGGCCTCTACGTCGGGTTTGTCGGGCGCATCCTGCTCAAGGACTTCCGCGACCTGCGCGGCGACACGCTGCTTGGCAAGCGAACCTTCCTCGTGCGGCACGGACGCGTCCCCACCTGCCGGCTGAGCTCGGTGCTGTGGGTGCTCGGGTCGTCGACGCTGGCCGCCGTCACTGGGCTGCGGGCGCCGGTCGTGATCGCCTACGGCATCCTCGTTGCGGTCGCCCTGGTCCTGCTTCGGTCGCTCTCGCGTTCGACCAGCCCGCGCCTCGACGAAGCGCTCGTGGGTGCGATCGCCATCGTCGGACGGGGTCTGGTGCTCGCCCTGCTCATCCACTACGGGACCGTGCAGGCGGCTACGTCGGCCTTGGTCTCGGCCGTGGTGATGGCCTCGGTCGTCGGCGCGTTGCTGTTCCGGGCCTGGGACGTGGCCCGACACGGGGTCATGACCACGCTGCACGTAGCCGAGCAGGCTCAGACCACGGCGTGATGCAGGTCAGGCCGCTTCAAACGTCGGGGCGCCGTTCTCGTCGGGAGACATTGCGCACACGGTGAACCGGGAAGTCCGTCCGCAGGCCCGGGTTGTACCTCCTAGACGCACCAATCTAGGGAGCCACCGTGACGGACCTGTTCGCGCCGTACCAGCTCGGAAACCTCACCCTCGCCAACCGCCTCGTGATGGCACCGCTCACGCGGAACCGGGCCGGCGCCGGGGAGGCGCCAACGGACCTCGCGGCCGAGTACTACGCCCAGCGGGCCACCGCCGGCCTGATCATCACCGAGGGCACCCAGCCCTCGGCCGTGGGCCAGGGCTACCCGCACACACCAGGGCTGCACACCGACGAGCAGGTGGCGGGCTGGACCCGCGTCGCCGACGCCGTGCACGCCAAGGGCGGCCACATCGTCGCCCAGCTGATGCACACCGGCCGGATCAGTCATCGCCTGGTGACCGGGCTGCAGCCGGTCGCCCCCTCCGCGATCGCCGCCGCAGGCGAGGTTTACACCGAGCAGGGAATGCAGAAGTTCGAGGCTCCTCGCGCGTTCGAGACCAGCGAGCTGGCCGGGGTGGTCGGCGAGTACGTCGATGCCGCAGAGCGAGCGGTGCGCGCGGGCCTGGACGGGGTCGAGCTGCACGCCGCCAACGGCTACCTGCTCCAGCAGTTCCTCGCGGACGGCAGCAACCATCGCACCGACGCGTACGGCGGCTCGGCCGAGAACCGGGCCAGGTTCGTCGTCGAGGTCGCCACCGCGGTCGCCCAGGCGATCGGCGCGGACAAGGTCGGCATCCGGATCTCACCGGCAGGAACCTTCAACGACATCAGCGAGTCCGACACCGAGCAGACCTACACCGCCCTGCTGGACGAGCTCAACCCGCTGGGTCTGCTGTACCTGCACGTCCTCGAAGGACCGGACACCGACTTCCGCGTGCTGCTGCGCAAGCAGTGGGAGGGCACCTTCATCTTCAATTCCGGATTCACCGGCCCTTCGGACCTGGCGACTGCCCAGGATGCCGTGGACAGCGGGACCACCGACCTGTTCTGTATCGGTCGCGACTTCCTCGCAAACCCCGACCTGGTCGAGCGACTGCACACGGGCGCCGCATTGAACGCACCTGACGCCACCACGTTCTACAGCGGTGGCGCCACCGGGTACACCGACTACCCGTTCCTGTCCCACTAGTTGGCAGACTGGCCCGATGCCCCCTGCCTCCTTGACCCTGGCCGCGCTCGAAGCAGCCATCCGCTCGGCGTGGGACCTGCAGACGTCCGACACCCCACAGCGCTACGACCCGGCGAACCCCGAACGCGACCAGTGCGGAGCGACCGCCCTGGTGGTGCACGACTACCTCGGCGGCTGCCTGCTCGAGTCCGAGGTGTTCCTCGGCGACGAGCGCACCGACTACCACTACTGGAACCTGCTGCCCTCAGGCCTCGAGATCGACCTCACCCGTGGCCAGTTCCGGCGCGGCGAACGGATCGCCGCCCCGGCGCCGATGGACCGGCCGACCGTGCTGGGCGAAGCGGCGCAGGCCCGCTACGACCTGCTCCGCACCCGGGTGACCGCCGCGCTCAGCCGCTGAAGGCCGGGTAGAGGCCGAGTGCGGGCGCAGCTCCCCAGGTGGCGTCGGCTTGGCTGGCGGCACGCTCCAGCACTTCCACGAGGTGAGGGAACCGAGACCGCGCCGGAGCCGACCGAGTGAGCCGCCGCCAACGATGCACGAGCAGGGTGCGGCGCGGTGGACCGCCAAGCGAGCCGCCCATGAAGCCGTCGTCCCCCAGAGCGCGGGGCAGCAGCCAGCGGGCCTGGCTGAGCACCCAGAGCACCTCGGCCCGCAGCAGGCCTTCCTCCCAGAGGGTGTCGTCGGCCGCCTCCGGTGCCGCGGCCACGACGAGGTCGCGGTAGGTGCGCTCGACCTCGGCCGCGAGGCCGGCCGGAATCTCGAAGACGCACCAGCAGGACGCGAACGGCATCCGGCAGTACACCGCGTCGAGGAAGGCACTGTGGAACCCCGCCGACTCGTAGTCGAGCAGGCGTAGCCCGCCTGGGGTCAGCAGGTTGTTGTCCGGGCAGGCGTCTGCGGGGCTGAACACCGTGAGCGGGCCCCCACGGAGGACGGCCTGCGCGTCGCGCAGCTCTGGCGCACACGATGCCTCCACCGACTGGGCACCCGCGTACGCGAGCAAGGCGTCGAGCCCGACGCGCGAGGACTCGGCCAGGTGCTCGGCGAGTCGGTCACCCGTCGGCGCGAGCCCGAGTGCGGCGCGGACCGCGTCGTACTCGGCGCGCCGACCCACCGACCAGGCAGCCATCGATCCGAGCGCCCTCGCCCAGGCGAGCAAGCCGGCTCGGGCCGCTGCCTCGTCGACGCCGAGCAGCAGGTCGGCGAGGCTCCCGTGGCCGCCGAGGTCAGTGAACACAGCCACTGCCGCACCACGGTCGTGCGCCAGCAGCCGCGGACCGAACGGGCAGAAGGCGGCTGCGGCGACTTCGTCGGCGAACTCGGGCGGCGGGCCAAGCTCGGTCAACGGGTACGCCTTGACGACCGCGGTCGCCGGCAGGTCAGCCGCGCCGTCGACAGCCACCCGGAAGACGGCGGACCGCTCGCTGCCGCCGAGGTCGGCCGGATCGTGCAGCTGGACCACCGAACCGTGGGTCGCCGACCAGGCGGCCTGCGCGCTGACGAGCGCCGCGGCGATCGAGGTCACGGGCTCGAGGGTTCCGGGACGAAGTCGATCCCGGCCTCCTTGCGCTGGCGGGCGGTGATCGGAGCCGGGGCACTGGTGAGCGGGTCGAACCCGGCGCCGGTCTTCGGGAACGCGATGACGTCACGCAGCGACGGAACCCCCGCGAGCAACATGCAGATGCGGTCCCAGCCGAAGGCGATGCCGCCATGCGGCGGCGGCCCAAAGGCGAACGCGTCGAGCAGGAAGCCGAACTGCTCGTGCGCCTCCTCCTGGCTCATCCCGAGCAGTGCGAACACCCGGGACTGGACGTCGCTGCGATGGATACGGATCGAGCCGCCACCGATCTCGTTGCCGTTGCAGACCAGGTCGTAGGCCCACGCGAGCGCCTCGGCGGGCGCGGACTCGAACGAGTCGACCCAGTCGTCGTTCGGTGCAGTGAACGGGTGGTGCACCGCAGTCCAGCCGGCGCCCCCGGCCTCGTCCTCGAACGGTTCGAACATGGGGGCGTCGACCACCCACACGAACGACCACTGTGACTCGTCGATCAGCTCGCAGCGGCGCCCGACCTCGAGGCGGGCTGCGCCGAGCAGGGCCAGAGCGTCGGAGCGCTTGCCGGCAGCGAAGAACGCGCAGTCGCCGGGCTCGGCGCCGACCGCCTCGCGCAGCCCCTCGCGTTCGGTCTCGGACAGGTTCTTGGCGACCGGACCACCCAGCTCGCCGTCGACGCCGAACGTGACGTACGCCAGTCCGCGGGCGCCCCGCTGCTTGGCCCACTCCTGCCAGGCGTCGAACGTCCGCCTCGGTTGGTCGGCTCCCCCAGGCATCACCACCGCTCCGACGTGCCCGCCCAGCCCCGGCTGGAAGACCCGGAACGGCGTCTGGGCGAAGTACTCGGTGAGGTCGGTGAGCTCGAGGCCGAACCGCAGGTCGGGCTTGTCCGAGCCGAACCGTCGCATCGCCTCGGCGTAGGTGATCCGGCCGATCGGGCCGATCTCGTGGTCGAGGACCCCCGCCCAGATGGCCCGGACGACCGCCTCGCCGATCTCGATCACGTCGTCCTGCTCGACGAACGACATCTCGATGTCGAGCTGGGTGAACTCTGGCTGGCGGTCGGCGCGGAAGTCCTCGTCGCGGTAGCAGCGGGCGATCTGGAAGTAGCGCTCCATGCCCGCAACCATGAGCAGCTGCTTGAACAGCTGAGGTGACTGCGGCAACGCGTACCACTTGCCGGGCTGGAGCCGTACCGGTACGACGAAGTCGCGGGCCCCCTCGGGCGTCGACCGAGTCAGCGTCGGCGTCTCGATCTCCACGAAGTCGCGGGCGAGCAGGACGTCGCGCGCATAGCGGTTCACCTGGGAGCGCATCCGCAGCGCCCGGGCCGGCGACCCGCGCCGCAGGTCGAGATAGCGGTAGCGCAGCCGGGTCTCCTCGCCGACCTCGACGCGGTCGTCGATCGGGAACGGCAGCGGCGCCGACTCGCTGAGCACCACGACCTCGGACGCGACCACCTCGACCTCGCCGGTAGCCAGGTCGGGATTGGTGTTGCCGGGCTTGCGAAGGACCACCTCGCCGACGACCTTGATGCAGTACTCGCTGCGCAGGTCGTGGGCGACCTCGTGGTCGCGCACGACCACCTGGACCACGCCCGCGACGTCCCGGACATCGAGGAAGGCGACCCCACCGTGGTCGCGGCGGCTGGCCACCCACCCGGCCAGGGTGACGGTCGTACCGGCGTGCTCGGCGCGCAGACTGCCGGCCTCGTGGCTGCGGATCACAGGTGCTGCTCCTTGGTGGGGTCGGGCTCGGTTCGGCGGACGGAGGGACGCAGATCGACGGCGGGGGGCGACCACACGCTGGCGTCGGCGGCCGCCTGGTCGCCGGACCGGATGTCCTTGACGCTGTCGGTGGACGCCGGATCGGCCGGATCGGCCGGGAACCAGACGAACGGGATGCCGCGCCGGTCGGCGTACCGGATCTGCTTGCCGTACTTGGCCGCCGAAGGCGACACCTCGCACGCGATCCCACGGGCACGCAGGCTGCGAGCGATGCTGATCGAACGTCGGCGGTGCGCCTCGTCGGCCACGGCCACCAGGACGCAGGTGGGTACGGCCCGGGACGCCTCGACCAGGTTGTGCCCCAGCACCCGGCTCAGGATTCGGGTCACCCCGATCGAGATGCCGACTCCGGGGTACGTCGTGCGTCCGTCGCTCGCCAGCGCGTCGTAGCGGCCACCCGAGGAGATCGAGCCCAGCCCCTCAGCGCCCTCGAGCAGCGTCTCGTAGACAGTGCCCGTGTAGTAGTCGAGGCCACGGGCGATCTTGAGGTCGGCCACCATCAGGCCGGGCGCCTGCTCGGCCGCCGCATCGACGACGCGAACGAGCTCGTCGAGCCCCTGGTCGAGCAGCGGGTCACTCACGCCGAGTGCTCGGACCTGGTCGGCGAACGACGAGTCCGGGGTGCAGATGGACGCGAAGTCGAGACAGGCCTTGGCCGCCGCCTCGCTGAGACCGGCCTCGGCCTGGAGCAGCTCGGCCACCTTCTCCGGTCCGATCTTGTCGAGCTTGTCGACCGATCGCAGCACGAGCGACGGGTCGTCGGCGCCGACCCCACGGAAGAAGCCCTCGGCGAGCCTTCGGTTGTTGACGTGGATCGTGACCGGCGGGATCGGCAGGCGACCCAACGCCTCACCGACGACCAGCGGGAGCTCGACCTCGTAGTGGAAGGGGAGCGTGTCGCGGTCGACCACGTCGATGTCGGCCTGCACGAACTCGCGGTAGCGACCCTCTTGCGGACGCTCGCCCCGCCAGGCCTTCTGGATCTGGTAGCGGCGGAACGGGAACTCCAGGTGCCCCGCGTTCTCCAGGACGTACCGAGCGAACGGGACCGTGAGGTCGAAGTGCAGACCCAGGCCGGAGTCGTTGTCACTGTCCGCGGCCTGGAGCCGGCGCAGGACGTAGACCTCCTTGTCGATCTCACCCTTGCGCAGCAACTGGTCGAGCGGCTCGACCGCACGCGTCTCGACGGACGCGAAACCGTGCAGCTCGAACGTCGCGCGGATGCTGTCGAGGACGTGCTGCTCGACAATCCGTTCGGCAGGCAGCCATTCGGGGAATCCGGAGAGCGGGGTGGGGCGGGCCATCGGCTCACATTCCTCGGGCGGGGTGGGTGCTGGCGTCGGGTCCGGCGGCGACAGCTTGGCGCAGGTACGGGTTGCTGGCCCGTTCCTGCGCGATCGTCGAGCTGGGGCCGTGCCCAGGCAGCACGACGGTCTCGTCAGCCAACGGCCAGACCTTGGTGCGGAGCGATCGGTCCATCGCCTCCGGGTCGCCGCCGAACAGGTCGGTGCGTCCGATGGAGCCGGCGAACAGCACATCTCCGGTCAGGCACAGCGGTGGTTGGTCACCCGCTCCTGCCGCACGAAAGAGCACTGAGCCCTCCGTGTGGCCCGGAGCGTGGTCGACGACGAACTCGAGGCCGGCCAGCAGGAGCAGGGTGCCGTCGGACATCGGGCGGACGTCGGACGGCTCCGTCCAGGTGAGGCGTCCACCGAAGACCTCTTTGAGCTGAGGCCCCAGCTGGGCCACCGGGTCGACCAACCGGTAGGCATCGTCGCCATGGATGTAGGCGGGGACGTCCTTGGCCCCGCAGACCGGGGTCACGCTGAACGTGTGGTCGAGGTGCCCATGGGTGAGCAGCACAGCGACGGGTGCCAGCCGGTGCTCGCGAAGGATCTCGTCCAGGGTCTCCTCGACGCCGACCCCCGGGTCGACGACGACGCACTCCTGCCCGGGCCCGGTCGCCACGACGTAGCAGTTCGTGGCAAACATGGCGGCGGGGAACCCGACGACGAGCACGCGCGGCACCTCCGGACGGAGAATGGGGACTCGCCGAGGGTACCGGCGCGTGCCGATGCGCGGCGAACCACTAACCGCGCCCACCTAGACTGTGCCGCGGACGAATTTGTCGATGACAGGAGTACGGGTAGTGGCCGGCAACAAGCGTGACCGCGAGCTCGCCAGGGCGAAGTACGAGCGCCAGCAGCAGCGGCGGTCGCAGCGAGCAGCCGCGGCCCGTCGCCGGACCCAGATCGCGACCTCGGTCGTCGTCGCCATCCTCGTGGTCGTGGGCTTCACCTACCTGGCCAAGCAGCAGGGCGGCAGCTCCTCCGATGCCGCTCCCGGATCGTCAGCGGGCGCAAGCGACTTGACCCCGAGCGCCGGCACCGGCCGGGTCGGCTGCCTGTACAAGAAGGCCGACCCACAGACGCACTACGTCGGGCTGCCTCCTGCGTCCGCGCCCATCGTGCCCGAGACCAGCTCGGCGACTATCACGCTCAACTCCGGCGTGGTGAAGATCAAGCTGCTGGACTCGAAGGCTCCGTGCACGGTGAACTCGTTCGGGTTCCTCGCCCAGGCCAAGTTCTTCAACGGGACCACCTGCCACCGACTCACCAAGAGCCCGACCCTGAGCGTGCTGCAGTGCGGCGATCCGTCCGCTTCGGGAAGTGGCGGCCCCGGCTACCAGTTCGCTGACGAGAACCTCACCGGAGCGACGTACCCCGCAGGCACCGTCGCCATGGCGAACGCCGGCCCGGACACCAACGGGAGCCAGTTCTTCCTCGTGTATGCCAACTCCCAACTGGCCCCCAGCTACACCCCGTTCGGCACCATCACCTCGGGGCTCAACGTGCTCCAGGCGATCGGTAACAATGGAATCAAGGGCGGCGGCACCGATGGAGCCCCAGCCACGCCCGTGACCATCACGACCGTCGCCGTGTCGGGGAGCTGACCCATGACCGAGCCGACTGAGTCCACCGAGCTG
>Ga0302299_10003002_pt1 | contig 10266 bp, 7 predicted proteins | sample III_Fen_N3_4_FD_198795 | JGI IMG/M metagenome (GOLD analysis project Ga0302299, IMG submission 198795) | Peat permafrost microbial communities from Stordalen Mire near Abisko, Sweden - III_Fen_N3_4 | ecosystem: Environmental > Terrestrial > Soil > Wetlands > Permafrost | place: Sweden: Abisko...
CTCGTTGTCCACCCAGGCCTCGAGGTTGAGGAGCGTCTCCTCGTTGCCGGGCTTGAACAGGTGGGCGAAGCGGCCCTGGCGCTTGAGCCACGGGATGAGCGGCTTCTTGTGGTGCGGCCGGTAGGTCAGCCGGTACTCGCCGTCCACGACCTCGAACAGCGGCCAGTAGCAGGTCTCCACGGCCTCGCGGGCGAGGTCGATCGTCTCCGCGCCGTCCGCACGCCAGCCGCGCGGGCAGGGCGCCAGCACGTTGATGAACGTGGCGCCCGGCGTGTCCAGGGCCTTGGCCGACTTGCGCACGAGGTCGCGCGGGTCGTGCGGCGAGGCCTGGGCCACGTAGCCGAGCTCGTGGGCGATCATGATGTCGGTGAGGTTCTTGCGGTTCTGCAGCTTGCCCGAGGTCGACTTGCCGACCGGGCTGGTAGTCGTCCACGCGCCGATCGGCGTGGCGCCGGAGCGCTGGAAGCCGGTGTTCATGTAGGCGCCGTTGTCGTAGCAGACGTACAGCATCTGGTGGCCACGCTCCATGGCGCCGGAGAGCGACTGCAGCCCGATGTCGTAGGTGCCGCCGTCGCCGCCGAAGGCGATGAACTTGGTGTCCTCCTCGACGAGGCCCTTCTTCTTGAGGGCGCGGTACGCGGTCTCGACGCCCGAGAGCGTCGCGGCCGAGTTCTCGAAGGCGGTGTGGATGTAGCTGCCCTTCCAGGAGGTGTACGGGTAGATGGTGGTGCTCACCTCGAGGCAGCCGGTGGCGGCGGAGACGACGATGGGGTCTTCGGTGCCCATCAGGATCTGGCGCACGGCGATCGGTGCGCCGCAGCCGGCGCACATGCGGTGCCCGCCGGCGAGCTCACTGCCCTTGGCGACGAGCTCGCGCCACTTGTCGCGCGCGTCCTCGAAGTGGTTGGTGTCCTTGATCGCGTCCACCGGGCACACGTCCACGCACTCGTGGCACAGGATGCAGCGGCTCTCGTCGATCTTGAACGAGGTCAGCTCACGGTCGTTGAAGGTGAGCGAGCCGGTGGGGCACGACGAGACGCAGCGGCCGCAACTGATGCAGTCGGCGAGCTGGAGAGCGTCGCTGTAGGGCGTGTCGACGTTGATGGTGAAGCCCCGGCCCGTGAAGTCGTAGCAGGCCGGGCCGGCGACGTCGCGGCACACGCGCACGCACTTGCCGCAGGCGATGCAGCGACTCATGTCCCTGCGGATGAACGGGTGCTCGTACTGGGGCTCGACCTGGCGCACCAGGCCGCCCTTGGCGACGAGGTCGTTGTCGGTGATGTCGTAGTCGACGCCGAGCTTCTGCAGGTCGCAGGCGCCGTTGCTGGGGCACTCGCACTGCAGGCAGCGCGAGGCCTCCGCCCGGGCGGCGGCGAGGCTGTAGCCCTTCTCGACCTCGAGGTCGGTGGCCGTGAGGCGCTTCTGCCTGCCGACCTGGGGCATGGTGGCGCGAGCCGCAGCTTCGGCGCTCGCGCCCATCTTGAGCCACACCGGGGTGCGCTCGGCGAGACGCGCGCCGAGCTCGCCGAGCTGTTCTTCATCCTTGAGCTGATCGAGGTACGGCAGGCCGTTGTACACGGCGAGCCGCTCCTCGAGCTCTTCGAGGTCCTCGCCGCGCAGCCAGGCGTCGACGGCGAGCGCAGAGCGCTTGCCGCCGGCCACGGCGTGGATCGCCGACTGCGAGCCGGTGATGGCGTCGCCGGCGGCGAACACGCCTTCTTCCGGCGTGCGCCCGGTGTAGTAGTTGGCGATGAGCCGCGAGTCGGCCAGCGGCAGGTAGTCGGCGCTGTCGCCGAGCCTGGGCGCGAAGCCGGTCGCCATGACGACGGTGGTCGCGGTCACGTCGAAGCGCGAGCCGCGGACCTCCTTGCGACGGCCCTTCTCGCGCACGACGCGGACGCACTCGACGCCCTGTGCCTTGCCGCCCTTGGTCTTGACCTTCTTGGCCAGCGCGCCGAACTCGACCTTGACGCCCTCGTCGAGGGCGGCGGCGAGCTCACGGGCACCGGCCGGGATGTCGTCGGCCTCGTGCTGTGCGATCACGACGACCTCTTTGGCGCCCTTGCGGCGCGCCGTGCGGGCGACGTCGAACGCGGTGATGCCGTCGCCGATCACGGTGACCTTCTGCGTGAACTTGACGGCCCGGCCCTCGCGCACGCGCTTGAGCAGCTCGAGGCCGTTGATGGCCGCGTCGTCTCCGGGGAGGAGGTGATTCGGCTCCTCCCAGGTGCCGACGCTGATGATCACCGCGTCGAAACCGGCGTCGAACAGGCCGTCGGGGTCGACTTCGTAGCCCAGCTCGGACTCGCCGATGAAGCGGACTCCGGCTTGCCACAGCGGCTCGAGCTCCTTCTCCACGACCTTCCCGGGCAGCCGGAACTCGGGGATGCTGTAGCGCAGCGACCCGCCCGGCTCCTCGTTGGCGTCGTAGATGGTGACTTCATGGCCGCCCTGCGTGAGGAACCACGCGGCGGAGAGACCGGCCGGGCCGGCGCCGATGACGGCGACCCGCCGACCGGTCGGCACGCCCGGCACCAGCAGCGTGTCGCTGTGGTCGGCTGCCGCCCGGTGCAGGGCGCAGATGGCGATGGGCTCGTCCACGTCACCGCGGCGGCACACGGGCTCGCAGTAGCGCGGGCACACGCGCCCGAGGATGCCGGGGAACGGCAGTTCCTCGCGCACGATGCTGGCCGCGCCGCCGGCGTCGCCGGAGGCCAGCGCGGCCATGTACGCGGGGATGTCGATGTGCGTGGGGCACGCGTGCGAGCACGGCGCCTCACAGTAGGCGTTGTGGTCCGAGAGGTACATCTTGAGGTAGCTCTCGCGGCGCGCGCGCACGCGCTTCGTGTCGGTCTTGACGACCTGGCCGTCCTTGACCCACGTGGTGCAGGCCGCCTGGAGCTTGTCGAGGCCTTCGACCTCGACCATGCACAGGCGGCAGGCGCCCCACGCGGCCATGCCCTCCTGATGGCAGAGCGCGGGGATGTCGATCCCCTCGCGCCGCGCCACGTCGAGCACGGTCTCGCCCTCGCGGGCGGTGAGCTGGCGGCCGTCGACGGTGAGCTGGACGGCAGCCTTGGTACGCGGGCTCACTGCTGCCTCCCTTCGACCAGCGCCGGTTGCGCGTCGACGACGGGAACGGCGTCGAACTTGCACACCTGACGGCAGGTATCGCACTTGATGCAGAGCTTCTGGTCGATCACGTGCAGGTGCTTGCGCTCGCCGCTGATCGCCTGCGTGGGGCAGGCCCCGAGGCAGACGTGGCAGCCGGTGCAGGCGTCCTCATCGATGACGTACTTGATGAGCGGCCGGCAGACCTTGGCCGGGCAGCGGTGACCGGTGATATGGGCCTCGATCTCGTCGCGGAAATAGCGGATGGTGCTGAGCACGGGGTTGGGCGCACTGCCGCCGAGCTGGCAGAGCGAGCCCTCGATGATGTCGTCGCTCAGCATCTCGAGGCGCTCGAGGTCGTCGAGCGTGCCCTCGCCGTCGCTGATGCGCTCGAGGATCTCGAGCAGGCGCTGGCTGCCCACGCGACACGGGACGCACTTGCCGCAGCTCTCCTCCGCGGTGAACTTGAGGAAGAACTTGACGAAGTCGACCATGCACGTGCTGTCGTCGACGACGACCATGCCCCCTGAGCCCATCATGGAGCCGGCGGCCACCAGGCTCTCGAAGTCGATCGGGTCGTCGAGCAGCGCGGCGGGCAGGCAACCGCCGGACGGCCCGCCCAGCTGCACTGCCTTGAACTCGCGGCCGGGCAGCATGCCGCCGCCGATGTCGAAGATCACATGGCGGAGCGTCGCTCCCATGGGGACCTCGATGAGGCCGCCGTTCACGACCTTTCCGGTGAGGCTGAAGATCTTGGTGCCCTTGCTCGTCTCGGTCCCCTTGGCGGCGAACGCCTCGGCGCCGTGGTTGACGATCCAGGGGATGTTGGCGTAGCTCTCGACGTTGTTCAGGTTGGTCGGCCGACCGTACAGGCCTTGGGCGACCGTGCGGATGTGCTTGCCGCGCGGCGCGCCGCGGTGCCCCTCGATGGAGGCCGTGAGCGCCGTCGACTCACCGCACACGAACGCGCCGGCGCCCTGATTGATGCGTATGTCGAAGTTGAAGTCGCTGCCGAGAATGTTGTCACCCAGCAGGCCGCGCTCACGCGCCTGAGCCAGCGCGGCGCGCAGACGCTCGACGGCGAACGGGTACTCGTGACGGACGTAGACGTACCCCTCGACGGGGCCGCTATCGGCGCCGATGGCATAGGCGGCGATGGTCATGCCTTCGATGACGCTGTGCGGGTTGCCCTCCAGCACCGAGCGGTCCATGAACGCGCCCGGGTCGCCCTCGTCGGCGTTGCAGATGACGTAGTGCACGTCGCCGGGGTTGCCGCGGCAGAAGCGCCACTTGCGACCGGTGGGGAAGCCGGCGCCGCCGCGGCCGCGCAGGCCGCTGGCCTCGACCTCGTCGATGACGCCCATGGGATCGGCGTCCTCGAGCACCTTCGCCAGCGCGGTGTAGCCGCCGTGAGCGAAGTAGTCGTCGATCGAGTACGGGTCGATCTTGCCGTTCAGCGCGAGGACGATGCGCTCCTGGAGCTTGTAGAAGGGGATGTCCGCCTCATGGGCGATGGGCTCCCCGTCGGCGGGATCCTTGTAGAGGAGCCGTTCGACGACGCCGTCGCCGACGACGCTCGTCTCGATGATCTCTTCGACGTCCTTGGGCTTGAGACGCGGATAGAAGAGACCCTGCGGGCGCACGACCGCGATGGGACCCTCCTCGCAGAAGCCGTGGCAGCCGGTCTCCACGACGGCGACCTTGTCGGAGAGGCCGTGCTCCGCGAGCGCCTTGTCGATGGCCTTGCGCAGGGCTACGCGCCCGGACGCGTGGCAGGCGGTGCCGGCGCAGACGCGGATCTCGGTCTTCTTGTCGCCCGTCAGGTAGGCGGTCATGTCTGCGGCGGCTTTGAGCGCCTTGGTGATCTTGCTGGTGCGGGCGGGGGTCATGCGGGCACCTCCGCCTTGCGGAGCTTGCGTACGAGCTTGCGCGCCTCGTTGGGCCCGACGCGACCGATGGTCTCGTCGTCGCCGAGGCGCACGACCGGCGCGAGGGCGCAAGCGCCGACGCAGTTCACCGTCTGGAGCGTGAAGAGCCCGTCCGCCGTGGTGGCGCCCACCGGGATCTCGAGCTCCTGGCTGAACGCCTCGACCACGAGCGGGGCCCCCGCCACGTGGCAGGCGGTGCCGATGCAGACGTCGATGACGTACTTGCCGACCGGCACCAGGCGGAACTGGCCGTAGAAGCTCGCTACGCCGAAGACGCGCGAGAACGGCAGGCTCATCTCCTGGGCGATGTCCTGGAGCGCGACTCGCGGCAGGTAGCCGAAGGCCTCCTGCGTCGTGTGCAGCGCCTGGACAAGGCCGGAACCCTCGCGGATGCCGGCGATCACGGCGTCGAACTTGGCCATGTCGATCTCGGGCACGAAGCCGGCCGGCTGCTCGCCCATGACGCAGGCGGCGTTGGCGCCGCAGCTCTCACCCGGCAGGGTGAGCAGGGCGGCGGCGCGCTCGGCCTCGACGTCGAACGGAAGTTCTTCGAACTCGGGGCAGTAATCGATCTCGATGCAGTCCACAGGGCAGGTACGCTCGCACAGCGTGCAGGCGTAGCACTTGTAGGCGCCGGCCTTGTCCTTGACGAGGTCGAAGAGCCCCACGCCGCGAGTCTTGTCCACGAGCTCGCGGCGCTCGAAGTCGATGCCCTTGAGTACTTCGTAGAGGGCCGAGCCGCGGGGCTCGGTGGTCGTGCCGTTCCTTCTCGGCATCCGTGTCACCTCAGTCCTTACGCAGGTTCAGGTAGCGCCGTTCGGTCGTGGCGCGCTTCTTGCTCTTGGCGGTCTTCTCGAGCTCGGCGAACGCCTGCTCGATGTTGTCGGGGAAGATGTCGCGTCCGCCGAGGCCGTAGATGAACGGCAGCACTTGCGGCCGCGGGTCGCAGTCGTAGAGGGCGCTCCGGACTTCGAGGAAGACGGGGCCGCCCTGGGCGCCGAACGAGTCGGCGCGGTCCATGACGCCCACGACCTTCACGTGCTGGAGCGCCTCGGCGTACGCCGCGTGCGGGAACGGCCGGAACGCGCGCACGCGCACCATGCCGGCCTTGACGCCGCGTGCGCGCAGCTTGTCCACGGTCATCCGCGTCGTGCCGGCGGTGGAACCGACGACGACGATGGCGATCTCGGCGTCCTCGAGCTGGTACGTCTCGAGCAGGCCGTACTGGCGGCCGCTCAGCTCAGCGTACTCGTCGGCGACGTCCTGGATGATCTTGAGGGAGCGGTCCATGGCCCGGTTCTGGGCGACCTTGTGCTCGAAGTACCAGCCGTGCAGGCCGTCGAACGGGCCGACGGTCACGGGGTTCTTGGCGTCGAGCATCGGGTTGGTGGGCCGGTAGGGCCCGATGAACTTCTGCACCTGGTCCTTGGTGAGCATCTGCAGCGGGCCGATGGCGCCGCTGATCACGTAGCCGTCGTACATGTGCATGACCGGCAGGCGCACGTCCATGTGCTCGGCGATGCGGATGGCCTGGATGCAGTTGTCGTAGGCCTCCTGGTGGTTCTCGCCATAGAGTTGGACCCAGCCGGTGTCCCGGCCGCCCATGGTGTCGCTGTGGTCGCAATGGATGTTGATGGGGCCGGAGAGCGCCCGGTTGACCGTCGTCATGACGACGGGAAGCCGGTAGCTCGCGGCGATGAAGAGGACCTCCCACATGAGGGCGAAGCCCTGGGAGGAGGTCGCCGTCATGGTCCGCGCGCCGCCGGCGGCGGAGCCGATCACGGCGCTCATGGCGCTGTGCTCGCTCTCGACGGTGACGAACTCGGTGCCGACCTTGCCGTCGGCGACCATCTGTGCGTACAGCTGGACGACCTCGGTCTGCGGAGTGATCGGGTAGGCGCAGACGACGTCGGGATCGATCTGGCCCATCGCCTCGGCGACCGCTTCGTTACCGGTGACCGCGAGGATCTCGGATTGCGTGATGGCCATGGCTCAGTCCTTCTTGTCGATCAGCATGACGATGGCCTTGGTCGGGCACTCCTTGGCGCAGATGCCGCAGCCCTTGCAGTGCTCGAGGTCGATGCCCGTCGCCTTGTTGTCCTCGACGATGATCGAGGCGTCGGGGCAGTAGAAGTAGCACAGCATGCAGCCGTCGCACTTCGCGACGTCGATCTCGGGGACCAGGGAGCGCCAGCCGCCGGTCTCGTTGTAGACGGAGTTGCCGGCCTCGACGATGGTGGCGCCGAGCTCGTGCCGCTCAGGACCCCACTGGTCGACGTCGCTGATGTCCCACGTGGGCTTCTTCTTGGCGGGCGCCTTGCGCGCCGCGGGCTTCTTGAGCGGCGCCGGCTTCTTGGCGCCTGCCTTCTTGTCCACGGTCATTCGCCCTGGACCTCCTCGTAGCTGCGCGTGATGGCGGCGATGTTGCCCTCGACGACCTTGGGCGGGAACTTCTTGCCGAAGTCCTCGCGCAGGAACGTGACGACGTCATCGATGTCGAACAGCCCGGTGATGCGCGTGAGCGCGCCCACCATGGGCGTGTTCGGGATGGGACGCTTGATGGTCTCGACCGCGATGCGGGTCGCGGCGATCGTGTAGAGGCGGCCGTCCTTGAGGGCGGAGTCCTTGCGGAGCTGTGCCGGGGAGCGCTCGCTGTTGACGAGCACGACGACGTCGTCGGGCGCTCCCTTGGTGACGTCGACGATCTTGAGCAGGGACGAGTCGAGGACGACCACGATCTGCGGGTGCTCGATTCCCGAGTACACCTGGATCGGCGCGTCGCTGACGCGTGTGAACGCGACGATCGGCGCGCCCGAGCGCTCGGGCCCGTACTCGGGGAAGGCCTGGAAGTACTTGCCCTCGCCGAGCGCGAGCTCCGCGACCATCTTGGCCGCCGTGACGGCCCCCTGGCCGCCGCGGCCGTGCCAGCGGATCTCCGTGAGGGCGGGCGTGGCCTCCCCCTTCTTCTTGCCGGTCTTCGTCGCCATCTTCACTCCTCTCCGTGCCTCACGTTGCGACGCCCCGCGAGGGCGCGGCCCAGTGTCAGCTCGTCGGCGTATTCAAGGTCGCCGCCCACCGGGAGGCCGCTGGCGAGTCGCGTGACGCGCACGCGCTCCGGCAGCAGGTCGGCGACGTACATCGCAGTCGCCTCACCCGTCATGGTCGGATTGGTCGCCACGATCACTTCGGTGACGTCGTCGTCCACTCGTGCGAGGAGTTCAGCCATGTGAAGGTCCTCCGGGTCGACGCCGTCGATGGGGCTGAGCGCCCCGCCGAGCACGTGGTAGTAGCCGTGGAACTCCCGCGTGCGCTCGATGGTGACGACGTCGAACGGTTGCTCGACGACGCAGAGCGTGCGCGGGTCGCGCCGTGGGTCGGCGCAGATGGTGCAGAGCTCGCCCTCGGCCAGGTTGAAGCACCGCGTGCAGAACCCGATCTTCTCCTTGACCTCGACGATGGCCGCCGCCAGCGGCAGTACCTCGTCCGGGCGCTGCCGGAGCAGGTGGAAGGTGAGGCGCTGGGCGGTGCGGGGACCGATGCCGGGGAGCTTGGAGAACTCGTTGATCAGTCGCTCGACCGGAGGTGCATACATTCCCATGACTCCCGCGAGTCCGCGACTCGCTATGCAACGTGGTTGCAGGATTCGGGCGCCGTTGCCGGCGCCCGTAGACCAGCGAGATAGTTTACTCGCTCTGGCCGGAAGCGGCAACGCGGCGGGCGCTGTTTTCGCTTCGGCGACACTCACGACGGTCCGCGTAAGCGCCGGGCGTCTCGAGTCGGGACGGAAGGGGCCGAGCGGCGCTCCTTAGAGGCCGCGTTCAGGACTGACTGAGTCCGGTATACACAGTCTAAACGCGTGCCTCGCAGGCTGCAAACCGCGGCCGCCGGTGACGACGGCCGCGAGGTCCGGGAGCGGATCGGCGGCGGCGCCGCCGCCCGCGGCCGTTAGGTGGCTGGGCGGCCGCTCCGGGATCAGAAGAGGCCGGGGATGTTGGGCAGGTCGAGGCCGCCGGTGGCGCCGCCGAGCTTGGTGCTGGCGAGGTCCTGGGCGGCGCGCAGCGCCTCGTTGGTCGCGGCCACGACGAGGTCCTGGAGCATCTCGACGTCCTCGGGGTCCACGGCGTCGGGGGCGATGCGTACTTCTTTGATCTCCAGCGAGCCGGAGACGACCACGGTAACGACGCCGCCGCCGGCGCTGGCCTCGACGGTCTCGACGGCGAGCTCCTCCTGAGCCTGCGCCATCTTGCGCTGCATCTCCTGGACCTGCTTCATCATCTTGTTGTACTGAGGGTTGGCCACGGTGGTCTCCTTAGGATTCGTCCGGCAGCAGCTCGGCGTCGAGCTTGGCTTGCGCGGCCCGGATCTGGTCGGTGAAGTCGGGGAGGGCCGCCGGCGTCTGCGTGGCGGCCGGAGCGGGCGAGGGCGCCGCGTCCGCGGGCGCGCCGGCCGCGAGCTCGAAGCGCGCCGTGACGTGGCATCCGAGGACGCCCTCCGCAGCGGCGGCGAGGACGTCTGCGTTGTCGCCCCGGGCGGCGTTGCGCAGGGCGAACTCCGACGGCAACGCGACGGTGAGCGCGTCGCCCTCCAAAGCGGAAGGGCGACCGTCGCGCAGGAACCCGTACAGAGGCACGCGCGCGGCTTGCACGCGCTGCAGGATGAGCTCCCAGGCGCGCTTGACGCGCTCCAGCGTGAGCTCCTGCGCGGGAACATCGGGCGCCGGCGCGGCGGCAGGCTCGGCGGCCGACACGGGATCCGCCGGGGCTCGTGCGGCGCGTGCGTCGGGTTCTTGCTGCGGCCGCTCCGAGGCGGCCGGAGCCGCCGGCGCGGCCGGCCGCTCGCCGGCCGTCGCGGGTGCGGCTGGGGCCGCGGGCTTCGCCGGCGCCGGCTTTGCGGCCGCGGGCTTCGCGGCCGCCGCATGAGGCGCGGCCGGCACGGGGCCGGCGCCGGCCGCGGCGGCCTCGAGGCGCCGCAGGCGCTCCTCGAGCGCGGACTCCGTGTGGTCGAGCTCCGGCCGCGTCACTTTGACGAGCGCCAGCTCGAGCTGCAGCCGCGGGTCGAGCCCGTCGCGGATCTCGCGCTGGGCCTGCCCGAGCGACTCGATGAAGAACACGACCTCTCGCGGCGAGACCTGCCCGGCGCGCTGCAGCTGCTCGCGGAACAGCTCGCCGTCGAGCTCGACCGTCTGGCCCAGCGTGCGCAGCGTCGCGGCGTCGCTCGCGGCCTCTCC
>Ga0302299_10003003_pt1 | contig 10266 bp, 6 predicted proteins | sample III_Fen_N3_4_FD_198795 | JGI IMG/M metagenome (GOLD analysis project Ga0302299, IMG submission 198795) | Peat permafrost microbial communities from Stordalen Mire near Abisko, Sweden - III_Fen_N3_4 | ecosystem: Environmental > Terrestrial > Soil > Wetlands > Permafrost | place: Sweden: Abisko...
ACAGTCATTCCCGAGGCGGGCCTCGACGCCTACGCCGCGAGTTGGTGGCGCCTGCTCGTTTCCGTGCCGGCAGTCGGGCTCTTCTGCGGACTTGTGGTTGCCGTGGCGATTTGGTCGAGTGGGTCTTCCGGTGTCCCGAACCTGATCGGGGTTGGTGCCATCCTGGTCTTGACCATCGCAGCGACGTCCTCATGGTTTGTGCTCTTCAACCGAGTGAAGCGGACCGCAGGACGGGCCTTGGGGCTGTCGGCGCGAGACTCCCGCAGGCTTGACGTGGGTAGCCCTGAGCTCCTAAGTGCTTCACTCGCGCGGATTCGCGGAGAGCAAGGCCATTGAAGTGGGCCGGTCACGTTGCATGGAAGGGTCTGCTGCAGGTTGAGTTGACATCGTCCCCGAGGGCCAGGGGTCCTCGGGGACGATGTCGCCATGCCGAAGAAGTACCCACTTGAGTTCAAGAAGGACGTGGCCGCGGTCGCCCGTCGGGGTGACCTGACGGCGCAGGCGCCGTCTGGAGATGGAGAACGAGATCCTGCGCCGCGGGGCGGCCTACTTTGCCTCGGCCACGCTCCCAAAGTGATGTTCCCGCTGGTTCGTGACCTGGCCGCCGATGGGCTCCCGGTGCGGTTGACCTGCGGGGTGCTCGGGTTCACCGCCCAGGCCTACTACAAGTGGCTCGCGGCACCGGTCAGCGCCCGCGACCTGGAAGACGCCTACCTGACCCGTGCTGGTCGACGCCCATGGCGATGACCCGGCGTTCGGCTACCGGTTCTTGGCCGACGAGCTCGGCGAGCCCCGCTCCAAGAGCGCGGGTGCCACTGCATCTCACGCGCACCCCCGGCACGGAGGTTCTCGGCGACGCGAATCGGGCACGGGACGGCTCAACCTGCGGAGACGCGGTCAGGTGGCCTGGCGGCACCCGCTCGTACCACGCGGACCTCCGGCTGCCGAGCCGCCCCTGACCCGCGCGGCGGGCGGCGCGTGGGCGACGAGGCCAACGGCGACACGAGCCTTCACGTCCCGAGCCATACCATCAACAGGCCGCTGACCTGCAGTGATGCAGTGCGCCTGAGCGGATTCGAACCGCCGACACCCGCTTTAGGAGTACGCACGAACCCCCAGGCCAAGCCGCTGAACTGCGGCAGCACGTGCCGTGGGTGCCCCGGATGCGAGGGCTACGCAGATTCTGCGGCCCATCCGTCGCCCACGCACCACTGCCGCCGGTGGGCACCGAAGCGGCCATCGTTGCGCGCAAGCGGCATGACCGCCGCTTCTTCCACGGCGACGCAGCCGCGCGTCCGCGGTGACTCCCGCGACGAGAGCTACAGGAACGTCAAGACGCTGGGAGCCCCAGAGTCGAGGTACTACGCCACAGCGTCAGGCACTTGGCGGTGGCGGGAGATCCGGGCCTGCGGGGTCGGGCAACCCGAGGCCGTCACCATCGACGGCCTCCGGCGCGCCTGTCGCTAGCCCATCACCGCGAACCTCAACGCAAGCAATCTCACCCGGGTACTCCAGGACTGCCACTGGACAAGGGTCCAGGAAATGCGGCTGGCGGCTATATGTGCGGACCCAAGGACTTACGTCCCGCGCCAGGGTTCGTGCGCGGCTGGGAAGGTGTTGGCGGAGTGCCGGAGCGAGTGTGTGCATTCTGGACGCGTGTTCATCTTCAGTCGGAAGGGTGGAGCCTCGCGTCCGACGAGGAATCTCTTTGCGCGAGAGTTGAGCAGTGAGAAGGATCGAATGTGGAAATGAGCGCGGGCGACTTGGTCGCGCTCATTGCCGTCAACAGGCCTGGGCCCGGCGGACGACTCGCTCTGACCCTTGGCGAACAATGACGCGTCGCGCCGTGACACACTGGCCTTGGCTTAGGAATTATCCGCGGCTTCCACGAGGCAGCCGAAACCCGCCGGGATGTTTCGGCGCTGATTGACAGGGGGGCGCGATCTTGCGCGTTGGACATCAGCTGGCGTATTTCGGCGGTTTCCTCGGGGTTGCCAGTTCGAGCCGCAGGCGCCGGGAGGCCGCCTTGTCCGCGGCGACCGCGATCATTCTGGTGCTGTCGCTGACGTCACCTGCGGCCGCCGTGTCGGTCAAGGATCGGACATCGGCGCCTTTGAGCGCCGCGGCTGAATCTGGATTGTCCGCCGCAAGCCTCGCACATGGGTCCGTGGGTGGGGCCACCTTGAGTTCTTCGGCTGGCACGACGTCGATCTCTTCCCCAGCCCCCGCAGCCGCTAGGAGTGCGAACCTGGCGAGTACGAGCATCGCCGGGACGGTTTGGGCATGGGGTGACAACTACTCGGGTGAGTTGGGGGACGGGACGACCGCAAGCAGCGCTGTGCCGGTGCAGGTGAGCGGGATCGCTGATGCGACCGCTATCGGATCGTCCGCGTACGCCAACGGCTATGCCATTCGCGCCGACGGCACGTTGTGGGCGTGGGGCCGGAACGACATGGGTCAACTGGGCAACGGGACAACGACCAACAGCAACGTCCCGGTTCGGGTTGGCGGACTCACTGGCGTGATTCAGGCGGCCGGAGGCGGGTGTTCGGGGTATGCAGTGCGCGCCGACGGAACGGTCTGGGCGTGGGGCCTGAACGACGTGGGTCAGTTGGGCAACGGGAGTACGACGAACAGCAGCGTTCCGGTGCAGGTGAGCGGGCTCACTGGGGTCACGCAGGTGGCCGCCGGCGCGTGGGACGGGTACGCCCTTCGATCTGACGGCACGGTGTGGGCGTGGGGGTGGGACGGCTATGGCGAACTGACCAACGGGGTCGGAACGGTGAACAGTTCGGTGCCCGTGCGGATTAGTTCCGACAGCGGGGGGCTCACGGGGGTCACGGCGCTCGCAGCAACCCTGTACTCCGCCTATGCGTTGAAATCAAACGGGACTGTGTGGGCCTGGGGCGCCAACACTAATGGCGAACTCGGGGACGGGACCACGACCGGCAGAACCGTCGCGGTCCACACGAATGTGGGCGCTCTAGCAACAGCGATTGCTGGCGGGTCAGCAACTGGGTATGCCTTGGGGACAGATGGCACCGTTTGGGCTTGGGGCAGCAACTACGGGGGGGCCCTAGGCAACGGCACGAGCACCGACAGGAGCAGCACACCGGGCCGAGTCGCCGGGCTGAATGGAGTCGGCGCGATCGCCGGCAGTGGGTCGGACGGGTATGCCCTGCGTTCGGACGGCACGGTGTGGGCGTGGGGGTACAACGATCTGGGCCAGCTGGGTAATGACTCGACCATCGACAGCAGCATCCCGGTGCAGGTGAGCGGACTGAGCGGAGTTGCAGCCGTGGCGGGTGGGGGGCAGGCAGGGTACGCGTTGCTCGGGACGCCGCCACGTTCGGGGGGCGTGATGCCCCCGCTTGGTGGCGCACTCACGGTGCGGGAGAGCCCGGGCACGGCCAACCCCTGCGCGGCGTGCTCAGCGGAAGAGACGCGCCAGGGTCGGGCCGATCCGGTCGACACAGCGGCTGGTTCGTTCTCGGAGTCGTTCCTCGACGCGACGATCTCCGGGCGTGGCCCGGAGGTGGTCTGGTCGCGGACCTACACCTCGGCGATGGCCGGCGATGATGGGCCGTTGGGGTTCGGGTGGCACAGCAGCTACGGCGCACATCTGGTCATCGACGCGGCTACGGGGAACGTCACCGTGAGCCAGGAGAACGGCGCCGAAGTCGCGTTCATGCTCACGGCGGGCACGTTCACCGCAGCGCCGCGGGTGCAGGCGACCTTGGTGAAGAACCCGGACGGGACGTATACGTTCGTACGCCAGCTCAGTCAGACGCTCACGTTCACCGCGGCCGGGGCGCTGGCGTCGATCGCGGACCGCAACGGTGAGACAACGACCCTGGGATACGCGGGGGCGAACCTGGCGACGGTGACCGAGCCGGGTGGGCGGGCGTTGACAGTGACCTACGCTGGCGCCCACATTTCGAAGGTCACCGACCCGCTGGGCCAGTCCGTGACCTACACCTACGACGCTGCTGGGAACTTGGTGACGAGCACAGGCCCGGACGGGGCGGTGACGACGTTTGGGTACGACGACGCCCACCACATCACTTCGGTGCTGGACCCGGCGCAGCAGTCGGCCCCTGTGAAGGCCCCGATGACGATGGTCTACGACGCCCAGGGTCGGGTCACCTCTCAGACCGACCCGCTCGGGCGGGCCACCACCTTCGTCTACACCGGTGACCCGTTCGGCTCGACCGGCGGGACCACGGTGACCACCGACCCTTCCGGGCACCAGCAGGTGGATACCTACTACTACGGGGTGCGCGCTAGCAGCGTCACCGGTTACGGAACCCCCTCCGCGGTGACCGCGGTGTTCACCTTCGATCCCGTGACCTTGGGTGTGACGTCCACCTCGATCAGCGCTGCGAACGACCCGGTCACCCACACGAGTACCGCAACCTATGACGCAACTGGGCTTCCGCTCACCCAGGTCGATGCCCTGGGGCGGGAGGTCGACACCGTCTACAACTACCTGGGTGAGCCGCTCGCTGTGACCGCGCCGAACCCCTCGACCATGGGGCCCGCCCGCGTGACCACGACCAACGCCTACGACGGGAAGGGGAACCTGCTGTCGGTGACGCGTCCGCTGTACACGTCGGCGACCACCTTCACCAACCAGGTCACGACCTACCAGCGGGCCACGACCGCGCACCCGCAAGACGTCACCGCGGTGATCGACCCGCTGGGCAACAAGACGGTGAACACCTACACCGCCACCGGCGACCTGGCCTCGTCGACGTCGCCGCAGGGACGCAAGGTCACCTACACCTACGACGCCATCGGTCAGCGGCTGACGACGGTGGCCCCCAAGGGCAACGTGACCGGGGCGAACGCCGCCCAGTTCACCACCACCTACACCTACGATCGCGCGGGCCGGGTGCTGTCCACCAGTGTCGCCACCACCAGCACGCCGATCGTGAGCTCGCAGACCTACGACCTGGACGGGCGGGTCACAACCGAGACGGACGGGCTGGGCCAGGTCACTACCAACACCTACGACCTGGCTGGGCAACAGGTCCTGGTGACCCGGCCCGATGCGAGCACCCGTGCCAGCACGTACTGGCCCGATGGGGCGCTGAAGACCCAGGTCGACGGCAAGTTCAACACGACCAGCTACGGCGAGGACGCTCTGGGACAAGTCTCGTCGGTCAGCGACGCTCTGGGTCGATCCACCACATACAGCTATGACGCGGTCGGGGCGATCCTGACCGTCACGGACCCGCAGAGCCAGATCACGACAAACACCTACGACGCGGCCGGGCAGCTGACGTCCACGACGTACTCCGATGGCGTCACCCACTCCGCGGTTCGCACCTACAACGCGGCCGGACTGGCCGCCACCCTGGTGGACGGGACCGGGACCACGACCTTCACCTACGACAGCTTGGGCCGGCTCACCAATCAGGCCGCGCCCGGTGGCACCGTGGGGTACGGGTACAACCTGCGCGGCCAGGTCACCACCCTGACCTACCCGAACAACAAGGTCGTCACCCGGGTATACGAGGCCGACGGGGCGATGACGTCTTCTAAGGACTGGTCGAGCAAGACAACCACGTTCACGTACGACCAGAACGAAGCATGGACCGGCGGGGTCGCAGCCAACGCCGTGACCACCACCATCGGCTACGACAACCCTGGGCGTGTCGTCAGCACAACGATCAAGAAGGGCACAACAACCCTCGGCTCGCTGGCCTACACCGACGACGCCGCCTCCCAGATCACCAAGGAGACATCCGTCTCCCTGGGCGCGACCCGCACCTTCACGCTGGACACCACCGGGCGCCTGACCAAGGAGAACACGTCCGTCTACGCCTATGACGCCGCCGACCAGCTGACCACCAACGGCGCCACCACCCAGGCCTACGACGCCGCCGGGCAGCTGACCACCTCGGTTACGGGCTCAACCTCCACCGCGTACACGTTCGATGCGCGCGGCAACCGCACCAAGGCCACCACCGGCACCGCGGTCACCACCTACGCCTACGACCAGGCCAACCACCTCACCGGGTACACACGCGGGACCACCACCGCCACCTACGCCTACAACGGCGACGGGCTACGCGCATCCAAGACCGTCGGCACCGTCACGACGAGATTCGTGTACGACACCGCCGAAGGCATGCCCCTGATCCTGACCGACGGGGCCAGCTACTACCTGTACGGCCCCAGCGGCACCCCCTACGCACAGATCACCACGGGTGGCGTCACCACCTACCTGCACACCGACCAGCTCGGATCGGTCCGGATGATCACCAGCTCCACCGGCACCAGCGCAGGCACCGCGACCTACACCGCGTACGGAACCCGCACCCCCACCGGAACCACCAGCCCGTTCGGGTACGCCGGCCAGTACACCGACACCGAGACCGGCCTGCAATGGCTCCGCGCCCGCTACTACGACCCCACCACCGCCCAGTTCCTCACCGTCGACCCCCTCGCCGCCGCCACCGGAGCCAGGTACTCCTACGCGAGCGGAAACCCCGTGACCAGCGCGGACCCCACCGGGCTAGGCAATGGCTGGATATGGTGGGCGGCCGGAGGTCTCCTTGCCGCTGGGACCGTTGCTTGCGTAATCCTTGAGCCGTGCGGACTGGGAGAGGCGGCCGCCGTAGGGCTGGGCGCCGAAGGTGAAGGTGCCCTCGCCCTAGCTGGCATGGACGCCGAGGCAGGTGTCGCTACCGCTACGGAAGGAGGAGAAGCCTTCTGCGCCGCCGAAAGCACCTTGGCCAACGACTCGTTCCTTGTACGGGGAGGCTTGAACACCGCTGAGCACTTCGAGGAAGGCAGTGGCGTAACGGTCGGCCCTCAAGGGATTCTGGAGGGAGTATCCGTCAACTCAGGGAGTTCCGTCATGGAGGCCGCGAGCGGTCTCCGAAACGGTCAGGTAAGTGTTACGACGGTCGGCGACGTTCTTGATGCCGGGGGAACTGTCCTGCGGGCGCCCACAGCAGCCAACCCGGGGCACTGCCTGATTGGTGGGTGCACTGCGGAAGCCTTCACTCGCATATTCAACCAAGTGCCGAATCCAGCGAAATGAGAGCAGGAGCATGATCCCGGAAGAAACGCTGAAAATGCTGAAGGCGCTCTCTGACCAGTGCGATCCCGCGCCCTGGACCGCCTTCGTCGAAGGACGGGATGGGCTTTCCTTCGCTAGCTTCATCCAGACTGGAGAAGGCGACGGTCGCGGGCAAGACATATACGTCAGGCGAGATGGCGGCCCGGCGAGCGCTGCATGCCTGGACCTCATCGCGGCAGCACGGACGTGGCTCCCCGAACTCATTGCAGAAATCCGGGCGGCCCGCTCATGAGCGGGCACTCGGTGCCGCAGCCTCTGGCGGCGCTGGCATTGCCTCCGCGGCCGTCATGCCGACGAGCGGCCTTCAGCTCAGCCTTCGCGGCCGCGAAGGTACTGACGCGTTGACGGCGCCCGCAGGACGGTGAACGTGCACGCCCACAATACTCATGTCGGTAGGCTCGCGGATCTCACGGTTCGCCAATGGCTCGAGAACAACGCATCCCTGGTTTGTGATCTGCCGTACTTGCTCATCAGTTCTATGGATAGCGATCGGTTGGTCTCCAGCATGCCCTGGGTTAGCGCCCATCGCCTCATCAACCCCGATTGGACGCTCTCACTATTTCCACTCGTGGTCTCCGGCGCGTCCACCGTGGCGCTCCTGGAGGAGGACCGCCTGTTTACCGGCTTCGATGAACTGTGGATCCCGGCCCGGCTACCTGTGGCGGAGCCGCCAGATGACGCATATCTTGTCGCGCCGCGGATGCTCGATGTCGAGTCCCCCGGGAGCATCCTCCAGTGGCTCAGAGTCTCGGGTTGCCGATTGGGAATAGGCGACGGCGGAGGAATGAACTACGCCGTGGCGGACTCGGCGCTCGGGCGCGACTTCGGCCTGCTGTAGGGGCGGCACCCGTTCGTGCCAGGCGGACCTCCGGCTGCCAAGCCGCCCCCGACCTGCGCGGCGGGCGGCGCGTGGGCGACGAGGCCATCGGCGACTCGAGACTCTACATCCGACCCGCACCAGCAACATGCCGCTGGCCTGCACCGATGCTGTGCGCCTGAGCGGATTCGAACCGCCGACACCCGCTTTAGGAGTACGTACGAACCCCCAGGCCGAGCCGCTGAACTGCGGCAACACTCGCGAGAGTCGCCTCTGATGCGAGGGCTACGCGGATTCTGCAGCCCATCCGTCGCCCACGCGCCGCTGCCCTGCCAGTCTCCTGCCGCTGCGGCTACGCCATGGCGTCGGCGACGGAGAAGGTCGCACCGCAGTGAGGGCAAGTGGCCTGGCCGAACAGCTGCAGGAGTTCCCGTGAGACCGCTGCGTGGTTGTGTGCCCGGCAGAGCGCGAGCAGGCGCGCTTCCGCCGCCCCGAGTCCCCCCGGATCTGCCGGCTGGACGGGCAGGCCGTCACCAACCGCGTCGCGGTCCGCCGTGGCCACGAGTGCGCCATCGACGAGCCCCAGGTAGATGTAGTGGTTGCACGAGGGGCAGTCCAGCTCGACCTCCTCGTTGACCAGGCGATCCAGGTCCCGCTGCCAAATGGAAAGGTCCTCAAAGGCGGCGACGACCTCGAGCGCGTAGAGGACGTCAGGGCGCTTCCTGACCAACTCGAGCTTGTACTCCGCGACGGGCCGGAGGGCCGTGATCTGCGCGGCGTAGACATTGCGCACGTCGCTGATCTCCGGTGGACCGTCCTTGGACGCGATGATCGACGCCGCCAGGAACAGGGCCGGGTCCAACGCGAGGTCGGCACGTGATTCAGCGATTCGCGCCAGCGCAGGCAGAGCCGCATAGCTGGCGGGTGCCACGGACCCCTGGTGGCACAGCCTCAGCCACAGCACTCGCCACGCCGGGGCATCCCAGTCGGTTGCGGACGCCGCGGCGTCGAGGAGAGCCGGGATATCGGCAGCGCTCCCGTAGACGTCACGCATGGCCTGCCAGTTCGTCACCTGCGACAGCCAACCACTCTCCGCCGTCGCTTCGAACGACACCGAGCGGCTTGATCGCAACCGGGAGTGGCCGCCCGCCCGCCACGACCGACTGATCGCCCTCGAATGCCGACCGCTCAACTCCGGCGACGGGTGAACGCGCTCTGCGTCGCTTGCGCCACTTCCGGCTTCGGGGCCAACGCGAGCCGAAGGCGAACGATCCCCGCTTCCGCGCCCTCAACGCCGGCCCAGCTCCGGGGGTCGGCCGCCAGCACCGCGAGGGCGCCTTGGAGGTGCTCCCGGTCGCGACGGTCCGCCTGATCCGCGCCGGAGGCACTGGACGGGTACCTGCGCGAGCAAGTCGCGACCAGGGCGCCGGGCGGCTACCTCTTCCCCAGCCCAACTGGTGGGGCCTGGACGAACACCACCTTCCGTGCGCGATCGCGGTGGATGGACGCGACCCGGGCGGCCGGAGTCGAGGGGCCGACGATCCACGACCTGCGGCACACCGCCGCATGCCGCTCATCGCGGCTGGGGCGGACGTGAAGGCGGTGCAGGTCGTCCTCGGACACTCGGCCGCGACGACGATGGACCTGTACGGGCACCTGTTCTCCGAGGCGACGTGGCAGGCGATGGAGCGGCTGCCGGCGATTCCACTGATGGAGACCCTGCGAGCCATCGGACCATCGCGACGTGACTCCTCCGGCACTAGCGTGCCGGCTGAGCCAGGGGGTCGAGCCTCGTCGCCACGAGCGCGCTCCATGCGCGACCCGGCGGGCTGGAGGACGTACATCAGTCCCGCTTGCCCCTACGAGCTCGGAAGCTCGCGAGGACTAGAACCGCACCGCCGGCCAGGAGCGCGACACACCGTGCGCCAGGCTTCTTCCGAACGCGCTGAGCACCGAGCATGGCGCCCGCCCGGCGGACCTCAGCGAGCAGATCGACATGGTGGTCACTGGCGACCATTGCGCCTCTCGCCGCTCCATCCGCGGCCGTCCTCTTCTCAAGGCGCCGGACTCTGGACTCGGCGATCACCGCAGCTGTCCACGCCACCCCAAGCGCCATCAGGAAAGCCAATCCCTGGTTTCGCTATGTCGGGCGGCGCCACGGTGTCCACCGACCTCGCTTCGCGGCTGCCACGCTAGAACATGGTGATGACTCGGAGCACCCGAGGTTCAGGCACATAGGCGATCGTCACCTGCATTCGGATCGGAGATGCTCCTTTCCTCGGAAACTCGAGCATCGTCGTGAACTTTGCGGTCGACCCGTCAGCATGGAGCAATAGCTCCAAGTCGTATATATAGT
>Ga0302299_10003004_pt1 | contig 10266 bp, 10 predicted proteins | sample III_Fen_N3_4_FD_198795 | JGI IMG/M metagenome (GOLD analysis project Ga0302299, IMG submission 198795) | Peat permafrost microbial communities from Stordalen Mire near Abisko, Sweden - III_Fen_N3_4 | ecosystem: Environmental > Terrestrial > Soil > Wetlands > Permafrost | place: Sweden: Abisko...
GGGTCGCGCGCGACGGCGTGACGGTCGACAAGTACGCGCGCGACCTCCCGCCCGACCGGCTGGACCGGTTCATGTTCGATCACGCGTGGCTCGGCCTCGGGTTCGGGATCACCGTGTTGTGCGTGCTGTTCACGATCCCGTTCGGCCCGTGGGGGATCGCACTCGGCGTCCTCGCCGCCGCGGTGCACATGGTCGGCTACCTCGGTCTGAGCGGCGCGGTGAACGCCGTCGGGCACACCGTCGGCCGTCAGCCCAACCCCAACTCGGCGACCAACGGCTGGCTGCTCGCGCTGTTCACCTGGGGTGAGGGCCTGCACAACAACCACCACGACTACCCGACCTCGGCCCGCTTCTCGCGCCGGTGGTTCCAGATCGACCACGCGTGGTGGGGGATCCGGCTCCTGACCTGGGTACACCTGGTGCGGGTGCGGACCGTGCGTGCTGCGGCTACTGCGGGGCGAGGGCCCGCACCATCGTCCTGAGGTCGTCGCCCTGGGCGCCCACCGCCGGAGCGGTGGTGGTGACCCCCGCGGCCGCGTACTCCTCGACCCGGCGCCGGCACTCCTCGGGCGAGCCGTGCACGATGAGCTCGTCGAGCAACGTGTCGGGGATCTGCTCCAACGCCCCCGCCCGGTCGCCCGCGCTCCACCGCACGTTCATCTCGCGGATCGCCTCGCCCCGCCCGAGCCACTCCTGGAACGCCGCGTACGCGGGCACGGTGAGATAGGCGGCGACCATGCGCCGTCCGACCATGCGGACGAGGTCGAAGTCGGTCGTGGGCAGCACCATCATCCGGCACACGAGCTCCCGGTCGGCACCGACCTGTTCGACGATCTTCGGGATGTCGGCGGGGGAGCACCAGTTGGTGACGGCGCCGTCGCCCTCGCGGCCGGCGAGGCGCAGCATCCCGGGACGCAGGGCACCCACGAGGATCGGCGGCATCTCGTCGATCGCGACGTCAAGGCGGAAGCCCCGCACCGAGAACGTCTCGTAGTCGGCGGTGACCTTCTCGCCCGCGAGCGCGGCGCGCAGGAAGCGGATCGTGTCGCGGACACGCTCGTAGGGCTTGTCGAACGGCACCGCGTTCCAGCTCGACACGATCGTCGGCGACGACGAGCCGATGCCGAGCGCGAACCGTCCGGGCGCGGCTTGACACATCGACGCGACCGCGCCGGCCAGGGTCGCGGCGCCGCGCGTGAAGACGGGAAGGATCGCGGTGCCGAGGCGCAGGGTGGGCGTCCACGCGGCGGAGAGCGCGAGGGGCACGAGGCCGTCGTGGCTCCCGGCTTCGGCGGACCAGAGGTCGGTGTACCCGAGCGCGACGCACTCCTCGTACCACTCGCGGTGGTCGGACAGCGCCACGCCGGGGAAGGGGACGGTGATGCCGTGACGGCGGGGGACGCTCATGGGTCGGTCCTGTCGCTCGGGTCGCTCGGGTCGCTCGGGCTCGGGGTCTTGGGGTCCTTCACGATGGCCGACTGGCTCGCGGTCGCGATGAGCGTGCCGTCCTCGGCCCAGAGGTGCACGAGCCCGTGGCCGAACCCGTCGGCGACGGCGTGCACGCGGATGTCGGCGAGGATCCACTCGGTGGGGTGCACCTTCACCATGCGCAGGGTGTTGTCGAGGCTGCTCGACTCCACCCGCCGCCCGCTCGCCTGACCGATGCCCATGGGCACGTAGTCGCCCACGATGGCGAGCGCGGCGGCCTGCGCGTCGGTGCCCCAGGGGTTGCGGACCCACAGGGCGCTGCGGCCGTTGCCGGGGGTGCCGTCGAGGTCCTCGAGCAGGCGCAGGTTCGCGGCGCGGACCTCGAGCTGCTCGGCAATGGTTCCCGCGTGCTCGGGCCGCAGGGGTCGGGGCGGGCACGCGTCGGGCGGGGGCACCTCGGGGCGCTCGGCCCACTCGCCGTCCCAGGCGAGCGTCCGCCGGCCACTCGCGGCGAGCACGGTGAAGATCTCCTGGCCGTCGACCCGGGCGAGCACGCGGCTCTGGCTCGTCGCGTGACCGCGGATCACCTCGGTGATCTCGAGCTCGACCGTCGACCCCGGCCGCGCGAACTCGAGGAACTGCGCGGTCGCCCAGGTGACCGGTCGGTCGGTGACGTGCTCGAGCACCGCGATCGCGGCGCCGAGGCCACAGCCGCCGAACAGCGCACCGAGCCCCGAACAGAGGCGACGGACGACCGGCATGCGCCACTCCGGGCCGTCGCCGTCGTGCTCGAGTCCGTAGAAGGCGAGCGCGTCCACTACGCCCGCAGCACGGTGCCGGGGAGCGCGCCGGTGTGCTCGCCGTGGTCCATGAAGACCTCGCCGGCGACGACCGTGTAGTCGTAGCCGCGGGCCCGCTGGGCGAACCGGCCCGCGCCGTGGGGGAAGTCGTGGACGTACTCGGGGACCTCCAGCGCGAGGCCGTCGAAGTCGATCACGTTCACGTCGGCTACCGCGCCCGGCGCGAGCACGCCACGGTCGATGCCGAATGCCCATGCCGTGTCGGAGGTCAGGCGGCGGATCGCCTCCTCCACCGGCATGAGCCCCCGTTCCCGGACCCAGTAGGTGAGGAGTGACGTGGGTGCGCTCGCGTCCATGGTCTGGCCCACGTGGGCGCCGGCGTCGGCGAGCCCGAGGAGCACTACCGGGTCGGACAGCATCTCGCCGATCGCGTCTGTCTGCTGGTTGAGCAGCGGCCACGACAGCAGCAACGCGCCGTCGGTCTCGAGCGTGAGGTCGACGAACGCCTCGACCGGGGTGACCGCCCGCGCGTCGGCGACCGCCACCAGCGAGCGGTCGGGCCGGCAGTCGTAGCGGGCCGTGCCGTCGGTCTCGTTGAGCACGAAGAACGTGTCGAGCCCGGCCCGGTCGCTCCGGGCCTCGTCGACGAGGCGGGCCCGGCGCGCGGGATCGCGCAGCGCGGCGAGCCGCGCTGCGGCGGGGAGCGCTTGCAGCTCCTGCCACGCCGGGTGCGCGTCGAACGGGGTGCGGTGGGCGAGCCCGGTGAGCAGCCCGATGAAGCGGGGCGAGGTCTGGGGTCGGATCCGCGCGCCCCGGCCGTTCGCCGCCTTGGCCAGCGCCACGGCCCGCCGGAAGTGCTCGCCCTGCTCGCGGGTCTGGGTGAGGTTGAACGTGACCGTGCACCCGGCACCCGTGCTCACGGCCTCCATCCACGCGAGCTCGTCGTCGACCCGGGGCTCCGCCGGTCCGTCGCCGTCGAAGCGGGGGGCGACCTCGAGCACGCCGCCGGCGCCGACGACCCGGGCCAGCACGAGGAGCTCGTCGGCCTCGGCCCAGGTCCCGGGCACGAAGCGACCGTCGGGTACGCGGTGGCGCAGGGTGCGCGACGACGAGAAGCCGAGCGCGCCGGCGTCGACCGCATCACGGACGAGCGCGGCCATCGCCGCGACCTCGTCGGCGGTCGGCGTCGCGCCCTCGTCGAGGGCCCGGTCGCCCATCACGTAGTAGCGGACGGCCGAGTGCCCGACCATGCCCCCGACGTGCACACCCTTGGGGATGCGGTCGAGCCAGTCGAGGTAGCCGGGATAGCCCTCCCAGTCCCACGGAAGCCCGTCGAGGATGCTCTCCCGCGGGATGTCCTCGACCGACTCCATCATCGCGGCCAGGTAGCCGTGGTGCTCGGGGTGCACGGGCGCGAAGGTCACGCCGCAGTTGCCCACCACGATCGCGGTGACGCCGTGCCAGCACGACGAGCTCGCGATCGGATCCCACGCGAGCTGGGCGTCGAGGTGGGTGTGGATGTCGACGAAGCCGGGGGTGACGAGGCGACCGTCGGCGTCGAGCTCGCGCGAGCCGCGCGTGTCGACGGCCCCCACCTCGACGATGCGCCCACCGGTGATCGCGACGTCCGCGATCCGCGGGGGTGCCCCGGTCCCGTCCACGACGGTCCCGTTGCGGATCACCAGGTCGGCAGGCATGGAAGGAGCGTAGTGAGCGTCCTGGCGCGCTCCACCGGGCAGATCGGATTGCCGGTGCATGCAGCGAACGAAGCGACCCAGCATGATGAAACCGAGAGCAGTTAGGATCTGACGACCCGTCAGATCGCGTTCGACGCCTCCCTCACCTCCGGAGCCCACCCATGAGCGACACGCCCAACATCCCGCTGATCGTCTCGGTCGACGACCACGTGGTCGAGCCGGCCCACGTCTGGGAGAAGTGGCTCCCGGCGAAGTACCGGGAGCAGGGGCCCAAGATCGTGCGCCGCGGGCTCGGCGAGATGCAGTTCACCGGCGGCACCTCCTACAAGATCGTGTTCGACGACGAGGGTCCGCAGGCCGACTGCTGGGTCTACGGCGACCTCATCGCGCCGCACAAGCGCCACGTCGCCGCGGTCGGGTTCGACCGTGACGACATGACGCTCTCGCCGATCACCTACGACGAGATGCGTCCCGGGTGCTACGACCCCGTGGCCCGGCTCGAGGACATGGACGTCAACCACGTCGAGGCCTCGTTGCCGTTCCCGACGTTCCCGCGCTTCTGCGGCCAGACCTTCCTCGAGGGTCCCGACCCCGAGGGTCTCGGCCTCGCGTGCGTGCAGGCGTACAACGACTGGATGGTCGAGGAGTGGTGCGGCGACAGCAACGGACGGCTGATCCCGCTGATCATCGTCCCGCTGTGGGACGCCGAAGCCGCGGCGGCCGAGATCCGGCGCAACGCCGCGCGCGGCGTGCACGCGGTGTGCTTCAGCGAGATCCCGCCGCACCTCGGCCTGCCCAGCATCCACTCGGGCTACTGGAACCCGTTCTTCGCCGCGTGCGAGGACACCGACACCGTCGTCAACATGCACATCGGCTCGTCGTCGAAGATGCCGTCCACGTCGGCCGACGCGCCCGCCGCGGTACAGGCGACGTTGTCGTTCGGCAACGCCATGTCGTCGATGACCGACTTCCTGTTCTCCGGTGTGCTCGTCGACTTCCCGCGCCTCACGCTGGCGTACTCCGAGGGCCAGATGGGCTGGGTGCCCTACATCCTCGAGCGGGCCGACGACGTGTGGGAGGAGCACCGCGCGTGGGGCGGCGTCCGCGAGCGCATCCCCGAGCCGCCGTCGACCTACTACTACGACCACATCTACTGCTGCTTCTTCCGCGACCGGCACGGGCTCAAGTCGCTCGACGAGGTCGGCGTCGACAACGTGACCTTCGAGACCGACTATCCGCACACCGACTCCACGTGGCCGCACACGCTGGAGGTCGCCGAGAAGATGTTCGCGGGCCTCGACGACGACACCATCTACAAGATCGTCCGGGGCAACGCGATCCGGATGCTCTCGCTCGACCTCACCTGATCCCGGGACGGCAACGTGTCCGGGTCCACGCGGGGACGGCTGCTGGTGGCGACACCGCCGCTGCTCGATCCGAACTTCGTGCGCACGGTCATCCTGATGATCGAGCACAACGAGGACGGCGCGCTCGGTGTGGTGCTGAACCGACCGACCCGGGTCGCCCTTGCCGAGGTGCTGCCCCGATGGGGCGACCTCGCGGTGGGTCCCGGCGTCGTGCACGTGGGCGGGCCCGTGCAGCCCGACGGCATGATCGGCCTGGCCCTGCTCGGCACCGTCGACCCGGTCGACCTCGCGGGCGTCACCGAGCTCTGGCCCGGCGTCGGGACGCTCGACCTCGACGCGCCGCCGCCCGGCGGTGCGGGCTGGATCCGGGGCGTCCGCTGCTTCGCCGGGTACGCGGGCTGGGGCGCGGGCCAGCTCGACGCCGAGGTGGCCACCGGGTCCTGGTTCGTGGTCGACCGCCATCCCGAGGACCTGTGGTCCGAGGCGCCCGAGGGCCTCTGGGTCCGGGTGCTGCGCCGCCAGCCGCCCGCGCTGGCCCAGTACGCCCACTGCCCGGGCGACCCGTCCACCAACTGATCCACCCGTGACCCACCGACCCCCGGGCCTCACCCGGGAACCACGCGCCCGTCCGCGGCGTTCGTGCACTGTCTCGCCCGTCGGCGGGACCCGATCCAGGAGGAACCGTGAGCGACAGCCCGACTCCCGACGTCCAGCCGACCCCCGACCCCGCGCCGGCACCCGCCGCCGTGGCCGAGCCCCTCGCCACGGTGGCCGTGGCGGGGCCCCCCGCCCCGGCGCCCGAGGCTCCCGTGGCCGAGCCCGCCCCGGTCGCGGCCGCCCCCGTCGTGGCCGAGCCCGCCCCGGTCAAGGAGCCCAAGCGCACCGTGCAGGTACCGGTGTGGGCACTGGTCGCGGTGGTGGCCGTGGTGCTCGTCGCCGGCGCGTTCTTCGTCGGCCGGTCCACCGCCTCGTCGTCCTCGGACTCCGGCCCGAAGACGCTGGCCGACGCCGTCGAGATGACCGCGTCGGGGCAGATGGAGGTGGGTGACTTCAACGCCCGCACCCTCATCCAGGCGCTCAGCCAGAACCCGAACCTCGACCTCGGCAGCCTCGGTGACCTGATCCTCGGCGGCAACGGGCGCAACTGACCCCGCGTCGATAACGTCATGCGGTGACCTTCGACCTGGCGATCCGCGGTGGCGTCGTTGTCGACGGCACCGCAGCGCCGCCGATCCGGGCCGATGTGGGCATCGCCGACGGGCGCGTGGTGGAGGTCGCGGCGACCGTGACGGCCCGTCGCGAGCTCGACGCGCGCGGGCACCTGGTCACGCCCGGCTTCGTCGATCTGCACACCCACTACGACCCGCAGGTCCTCTGGGACCCCGACCTCTCCCCGTCGTCGGCGCAGGGCGTCACGGCCGTGGTCGCGGGCAACTGCGGGTACTCGATCGCCCCGTGCCCGCCGGAGATGCGGGCGTCGTTGCTGCGCACGCTCGACGGCGTCGAGGACATGCGGGTCGCGACGCTGCGGGCCGGGATCGAGTGGACGTTCCAGTCGTACCCCGAGTACCTCGCCCGCGTGGCCGGACCCGGGACCGGGGTGAACTTCGGCGGGTACGTCGGCCACACCGCGGTCCGCCTCGCGGTCCTGGGTGACGAGGCGTACGAGCGCGAGGCGACCGACGACGAGATCGCGACAATGCGCCGCGTCGTCGTCGCCGCGCTCGAGGGCGGTGCCCTCGGGTTCTCCACCGACCGTTCGGGCTTCCACCGGGGCGACGGCGGCCGACCGGTCCCGTCGATGGCCGCGTCGCACGCCGAGGTCGAAGCGCTGATGTCGGCCACCCGCGACGCCGGGCGCGGGATCGTGCACTGCGCGCCGGGCGAGCGCTACCACTGGCTCTACGAGCTCCAGCCCCGGCTGGGTCGGCCCATCACCTGGTCGGCGATCATCACCTACCCGCGCGAGACGCAGGCCCGGGCGTGGTACGGCGACAAGGTCGCCTTTCACCTCGAGCACCTGCGGGCCGGGGCCGACGTCCACCCGCAGGTCACCTGCCGTCCGGTGACCTTCCGGGTCTCGATGGAGGAGCCGTCGCCCTTCTACATGGTTCCTGCGTTCGCGCGCGTCAAGGCGGCCGCACCGGCGGAGCGCGGGCGCGTATATGCCGACGAAGCCTGGCGCACCCACGCGCGCGACGAGCTCGACGGCGGCCGCTACGTCGATCCGCGCTGGGACAACTTCGCGCTGGCCGAGTCCGACACCGAGGCGCAGCTCGTCGGGCGCACGATCGCCGACATCGCCGCCGAGCGTCGCCACCACCCGTTCGACGTGGTCCTCGACCTCGCGATCGCCGACCCGAGCGCGCGCTTCTCGGTGACGTTCGCGAACGACGACGAGGAGGGGGTGCGCACGCTCCTCACGACCGACGGTTGTGTGATCGGCCTCTCGGACGCGGGCGCGCACGTTTCGCAGATCTGCGATGCCGCGCTTCCCACCGACTTCCTCGCCCACTGGGTGCGTGACCGCCACCTGATGCCGGTCGAGGCAGGTGTCCACCGGCTCACCGGCGAACCCGCGGCCCTGCTCGGACTCCACGACCGCGGACGCGTCGTCCCCGGCGCGCGCGCCGACCTGGTGGTGCTCGACTGGGACCGGCTCGATCCCGGTCCGACCCGGCGGGTCCGCGACCTCCCCGGTGGGGGCGACCGCCTGATCTGCGACCGGCCCGAGGGGATCACCCACACCGTGGTCAACGGCGTGCCCACCACCCTCGACGGCCGCCGCGTGACCGCCGCCCTCGACCACCTCCCCGGTCAGGTCCTCGACAACACACCGGGAGCGAGCGACCGATACCAGGACGTCACGTGATGGGCGGGAGCCACGAGCAAGGGAGCGAGCGACCCATGGAGCAGGTGATGGTTTCGAGCGACAGCCACATCATCGAGCCGCCCGACCTCTGGACGGGGCGGATGCCGGCGGCGATCGGCGACCGCGGCCCGCGCGTGGTGGCCGAGGCCGACGGGGAGTGGTGGTACGTCGACAACCGCAAGACGATGTCGCACCTCGGCATCCAGACCGGGGCGCGCTTCGACCAGGACCCCGACAAGCTCGTCACCTCGGCCACGTTCGAGCAGGTCCGGCCGGCCGCGTACGACCCCGCGGCCTACGTGGCCGAGAACGAGCTCGACGGCGTGTGGGGCTCGGTGATCTACCCGAGTCAGGGGCTGGTGCTGTTCTCCGTGCCGAACACCGAGGTCGTCACCGCGTCGATGCGCGCGTACAACGACTGGCTGGCGGAGTTCTGCGCCGGTCATGGCGACCGGTTGAAGGGCATCGCGATGGTGAACGTCGACGACGTCGACGACGCGGTGCACGAGCTCGCCCGGGTTCGGGAGCTCGGGCTCGCCGGCGTGCTGATCACGGTGAAGCCACCGGTGTGGGCGCCGTTCCACTCACCGGTGTACGACCCGTTCTGGGCCGCGGCGCAAGACCTCGACCTGCCGATCAGCCTCCACACCGCCACCGACCGGGGCGATCCCCGCGCGGGCGACGCCGCGTTCACCCTCGACGTGAAGTCGGTGCCGCCGTCGGTGTTCGTGAACAAGGACCACCAGGTGCGCCAGGCGCTGGCCGACCTGATCCTCACCGGGGTGTTCGAACGCTTCCCCGCGCTGCGGGTGGGGTCGGTGGAGCACGAGCTGGCCTGGATCCCGTTCTTCTTGGACCAGATGGACTACACGTACACCGACCGACCCCGGCGCGGCGACTGGTACCGCTTCCGTGAGGCCGGCGCGCGCCCGTCCGACTTCTGGCACCGGAACTGCTTCGCGAGCTTCCAGGAGGACGGGCACGGGATCCGCCTGCGTGACGTCATCGGGGTCGAGACCCTCATGTGGGGCTCGGACTACCCCCACACCGAGTCGACCTTCCCCCGCTCCCAGGAGATCGTCGGCGAGATCCTCGCGGGGGTCGACCCGGTCGAGGCCCGGGCGATCGTGTGTGACAACGCCGCCCGCCTGTACGGGTTCTCGGTCCCGACCCTCGTGGGGTGACGCCCCGAATGGGGGGTCCTCGACACCGGCGGCACAATGGCGGGGTGCACGCGGCCGCGCTCCGCTTCGACATCCATGTCCCGGAGAGCCGCTCGCTGAAGGTGAAGCGGGCGGCGATCCGGCCGATCGTCGACGGGCTGCGCCACCGGTTCCACTGCTCGGTGGCCGAGACCGGCTACCAGGACCAGTGGCAGCGGGCCGAGATCGGCGTCGCCCTGGTGGCGGCGAGCGACGGGCACCTCCGCGAGCAGATCGAGACCGTGGAGCGGTTCGTGCTGGGCGCGGCCGACGTCGAGGTCCTCGACGTCGAGGTCGTCCACGTCGATCCCGAGGGCACGCTCGCCCCGGTCCAGGAGTGGGAGCCGTGAGCGAGCACCCGAGCAGGGTCACCGGATGCATACCGATCGGTGGTGCGAGCGGGGCCCGAGCGGCCCGGCGGCGGAGCCGCCAGGAGCGGAAGAGATGAGCCGCCAGAACAGCTCGCCCCGGCGCTACCCGCGCACCGCCCGGATCAACGAGGTGGTGCGGGAGGTCCTGGCCGAGGAGCTCGAGCGGATGAGCGACCCGCGGCTCTCCATGGTCACGGTCACCGGGGTCGACGTCACCCGGGACCTGCGCCAGGCGAAGGTTTACTATGCCGCGCTCGGCCGTCAGGACGAGGGGATCGCGGTGGCACTCCGCAAGGCGGCGCCGCACCTGCGGGGAGTGCTGGGGCGCCAGGTGCGGCTGAAGTACCTGCCCGAGCTGAGCTTCATCCTCGATCCCGCGATCGAGCAGGGGCAACGGGTCGAGGAGATCCTGCGCTCCATTCACGACGAGACGCCGTCCGCCGGAAGCGAGCCGGACGGAGACGAGTGAGTCATGGACCACGAGCCCGACCACGACACGAACGCCGGACCGCGCGACGCCGACGCGCTG
>Ga0302299_10003006_pt1 | contig 10265 bp, 8 predicted proteins | sample III_Fen_N3_4_FD_198795 | JGI IMG/M metagenome (GOLD analysis project Ga0302299, IMG submission 198795) | Peat permafrost microbial communities from Stordalen Mire near Abisko, Sweden - III_Fen_N3_4 | ecosystem: Environmental > Terrestrial > Soil > Wetlands > Permafrost | place: Sweden: Abisko...
CCGGGCAGCAGCCGCGCGGCGAGCTCGGCCGGAGCAGTGGCGACCAGCACCGCGCTGGCGATGACGGTGGGCACGAACGGACCGGGGGTGAGGGCCCGACCGAGCTCCTCCACCACGACGATGAGCTCGGGCAGGCCGTAGCCCGAGCCCCCGTGCTCCTCGGGGATGTGCAGTCCCAGCCAGCCGAGGGCGCAGAGGTCCTGCCAGAAGTCGGGCAGCGCTTCGTCCGGGGCCTCCAAGAGCACGCGGGCCGCGGCGAGCGACCCACGCTTCAGGAGGAAGTCCGACGCGGTGTCAGCCAGGGCGATGTGGTCTTCGGTGATTGCGGTCGACATGGCCGAGACGCTAGTGCTGCGGTGTGGTACGAACCTCGGGTGGCAAGCGACGGCTCGAGCGTCCCGGTCGACGTGCTCCATTGGGACGACTTCGTCGACGTCCTGACGTCGCCGGTGCGCCGAGCCGACCTCGGTGGTCCGAGTGGGGGGATCGTCGTCGTCCGCGACGCGCCGGGGGCCATCGGCGCCCCGGAAGCGCTGCTCGGCGCCGAGCTGACCGAGGCGGCGCGGGCGCTGCCGGTGGTGATCGTGCTCGACCGGCCGAACCACGAGTCGACCCCCGCCACTCCGGTCGCCGACGTGGCCGCGACCGGCGTCGATCTCGACCTGCTCCTCGAGCGGGTGACCACCAACCCCCAGGCGGCGACCGCGCTCGCGCTCCTGCTGCGGGGCGGCCGCACCCGATCGGTCGTCGACGGCCTGATCGCCGAGTCAGCGGTGTACTCCACGCTGCAGGGCGGCAACGAGTTCCGCCGATGGCGAGCAGAGCATCCGCGACGGGAGCGGGGCGCGGCCACCACACCGGCTGTCCGCGTGTCGAGCGCCGCCGGCACGTTGGACATCGTGTTGTCGCGACCCGAGGTGCGCAACGCCCTCGATGCCCGCATGCGCGACGAGCTCTGGGACGCGTTCCTCGTCGCCGCCGCCGACCCCGACCTGGCCGTGCGCTGGAGCGCGGACGGCCCCTCGTTCTGCAGCGGTGGGGACCTCGACGAGTTCGGATCGGTGCCGGACCCGGCCACCGGCCACATCGTGCGCCTGACCCGCAGCCTCGGCCTCGCCATCCACCAGCTCGCCGGGCGGACCACGGTGCACGTCCACGGCGCCTGCACCGGTTCGGGCATCGAGCTCCCTGCCTTCGCCCGCCGGATCGTCGCCGCGCCCGACTCGACCTTCTGCCTGCCGGAGCTCGGGCTCGGGCTGATCCCGGGGGCGGGCGGCACGGTGAGCCTGCCGATCCGCATCGGACGGCACCGCACCGCGTGGCTCGCGCTCACCGGTCGGGCGATCGACGCCGACACCGCGCTCGGTTGGGGTCTCGTCGACGCCATCGACCGCCCCTGACCGCCGTTGGGACGTCACCGAGACCGCTACGGTCGCCGGCATGGGCGCGCCATCAGCTGAAGCAGAGGCGTGGGCGGCCAGCGGCGCCATGGCGCTGACGGGCCGACGCGACCAGCCCGCGTTGGTGCCACCCGATGGCATCGTGGCCCGCATCCTCGATCTCGGACGCCGGCTGCAGGTGGACTCGCTGGGCCTGCTCGCCGAGCGCGCCGCGGCCGCTGGCCTCACCCGCCAGGGCCCGTGGAGCTGCGGGGGATCGGCCCTCCTGCTGGCGACCGCAGACGGGTGGTTGGTCGTGAACCTCGCCCGTGATGACGACCGGGCCTCGGTCCCGGCCTGGCTCGAGCTGGACGGCGCATGGGATCCCGAAGACCCGTGGCCGACGATCTCACAGCAGGTCTCCGGCCGATCAGCGTCCGACCTCGTGGCCAGGGGCGCGCTGCTCGGGCTCCCGATCGCCCGGCTCGGCGAGGCCCCAGCCGAGCTCCCCGATTCGCCCGATCGAGAGGCCGATCGAGAAGCCATCGAGCTCGCCGGCCTCCCGGTGGGGGCCACCCGAATCGGTCCGGCCGCACCCCTCGACCGTCCCCACGACGGCGTGCTCGACGGGCTGCTCGACGGACTGCTCGTGGTCGATCTGTCGTCGCTGTGGGCCGGGCCGCTGTGCAGTCGGCTCCTGACCGACGGGGGTGCCCGCGTCGTGAAGGTCGAGTCCACGTCCCGACCCGACGGAGCCAGGCGTGGGGTCGCGGCGTTCTTCGATCGCCTTCAGGCCGGCAAGCGCTCCGTCGGATTGGATCTCGCCACCGAGGAGGGCTGCGTCGCGCTCCGCCGGCTCCTCGACGTCGCCGATGTGGTCGTCGAGGCCTCGCGCCCGCGCGCGCTCCGAGGCCTCGGGATCGACGCCACCGACGTGCTGGCCGACGGCCGATGCCGGGCCTGGGTCTCCATCACCGGGTTCGGCCGCCGTTCCGACCGCGTGGCCTTCGGCGACGACGCCGCAGTCGCCGGCGGGCTCGTCGCGTTCGACGAGCAGGGTCCGTGCTTCGCCGCCGATGCCATCGCCGATCCGCTGGCCGGGATGGTCGCCGCCGCGGCGGTCGACGCGGCGCTGACCGCCGGTGGTCGCTGGCTCCTCGACGTCTCGATGGCCGCCGTGGCCGCACATGTGGCCGGGGCCGATCGCCTGGCACCATGGCGATCGGATGAGCGGTTGACCCCCCGGGCGCCGCGCTTGGACCCGCCGCTGGATCCCGCCCGGTCCCTGGGCGCCGACAACGACCTCGTCGCCGCCGAGCTCGGGGTGCAGCTCCCGTGACACCGCCGGAGACCGAGCGGCCGGGGCCGCCGCCGCTGGTGCTGCGCCACGTCGAGCTCGCCGGCGCGGTGGTCGACGTCGCCATCCGGGACGGCCGAATCGAGGCCATCGGCGAGCTCCCTCCGGCGGCCGCCGATGCAACCGTGATCGACGGCCACGGCGGCGCCCTCCTACCTGGCCTGCACGATCATCACGTCCACCTGATGGCTCTCGGTGCAGCGCTCGACTCCGTCGACGTCGGGCCACCGGGCGTCGTCGATCGTCGCTCGCTCGCGGCGACGTTGCGCGCAGCCGGGGCCGTCATGGCACCAGGGGTGTGGCTGCGGGCCGTGGGCTACCACGAGGACGCCGCCGGGCCCCTCGATCGCTGGTTGATCGATGCCGCGGTCGACGACCGTCCCGTGCGGGTGCAGCACCGGTCGGGAGCGCTCTGGGTGCTGAACTCCCTCGCCCTCGCCGAGGTCGGGCTCCCCAGCACCGACGCGCCACCTGCCGGCTGCGAGCTGGCGGCCGACGGCTCCCCGACCGGCCGACTGCTACGACTCGACGGCTGGCTGGCCGAACGGATCCCCCGACGTCCCGTCGACCTGGCCCGGGTCGGACGGTTGCTCGCCGCCCGGGGCGTCACCGGAGTGACCGACGCGACCCCGTTCGACTCGATCGACGACCTCGACCTCATCGTGCGAGCCGTGTCCGACGGCAGCCTGCCCCAACACGTGATCGTGACCGGGTCACCAGCCCTCGACGTCGCGTCCCTGCCCTCACCGCTCGTCGCCGGGCCGGCCAAGCTCCTGCTGCACGATCACGACCTGCCGACCCCGGATGCCCTCGCCGAGCAGATCCGCTCGGCCCGGACCCAGGGGCGGGCCGTGGCCGTCCACTGCGTCACCCGGGCATCACTCGTCGTCACCCTGGTCGCCTTCGGTGACGTGGGCACGGTCATCGGCGACCGGATCGAGCACGGCGCGGTGGTTCCCCCCGAGCTCTACGACGACCTCCGCCAGCTCGGGCTCACTGTGGTGACCCAGCCGAACCTCGTCGCCGAGCGAGGCGACGACTACCGGCGCGACGTCGACCCCGAGGACCTCGCCCACCTGTGGCCCTGCCGATCGCTGCTCGACGCCGGCATCTCGGTGGCGGCCGGCACCGATGCCCCGTTCGGCCGGCCCGACCCCTGGGCCCTGGTCGACGCGGCCACCAAACGGCAGGCGCCATCGGGAGCGGTGGTCGGACCCGACGAACGACTCGGCGCCGCCGATGCCCTCGACCTGCTGCTGCGCCCAGGTGCCCGTCCGTTCGACCCCGCCCGCCGCGTCACGGTCGGACAACCGGCCGATCTCTGCCTGCTTCGCACCCCGTTGGCCGAGGCCCTGGCCGCTCCGGCCGACGTGTCGGTGCGATGCACCCTCATCGATGGACGGCGGCACGACCCATCGGCCTGACGCGAAGCGGCGCGCCGACCCACCTCTGAGGTGGATCGGCGCGCCGATCTCGGACGAGCGACTCGGGGCTACTTCGGGGCGAACCGCTGACCGGCGTCGAGGCGGATGGTGCTGCCGTTCAGCATCGGGTTCTCGACGATGGCGACCGCGAGGCGGGCGTACTCTTCGGGGCGACCCATGCGCTTCGGGAACGCGGCGTCGCGGGTGAGCGCGGCGGCGAACTCGTCGGGGATGCCCTCGGTGATGCCGGTGCTGAACAGGCTCGGGGCGATGGCCACCACGCGGATGCCGAGGCTGCCGAGGTCCCGCGCCATGGTCAGCGCCATGCCGGCGATGCCGGCCTTGGCCGCCGAGTAGGCGACCTGGCCGATCTGTCCCTCGAACGCGGCGATCGACGCGGTGTTGATCATGACCCCGCGCTCTTCGTCGATCGGCTCGTTCTTGCTCATGTGCCAGGCCTGCAGCCGGTTGAGGTTGAAGGTGCCGATCAGGTTGAGCTCGACCGTGCGCCGGAAGTCGTCGAGCGAGTGGGGGCCGTCCTTGCTGAGCGTGCGCTTGCCGATGCCACCGCCGGCGGTGTTCACCGCGATGTGCAGGCCACCGAGCGCCTCCACTGCGGCCTCGACCGCGGCCTCGGTGCCGTCGGCGTCGAGGAGGTCGCACGGGTGGAACGTTCCCCCGAGCGATGCGGCCACCGACTCGCCGGCCGAGGTCGGCAGGTCGAGGATCGCGATCTTCGCCCCCTTGGCCGCGAGCGACTCGGCCGAGGCGCGGGCCATGCCCGATGCCCCGCCCACGACCATGGCCTTCGTTCCGTCGATCTCCATGCCTGCTGCGCTCCTGGTTGTGTGCATCGTCGAGCCCGTGCGGTTCGGCGAGGGTCAGCCCCGGGTAGTTGTAGCTCGCCGGGTTCCCCGAGCGGTAACCCGCTCTCGCCGAGCGGCGCCCGGTTCGGGTGGGGTCACTACCCTCGGTCCCGGCCGAGGACCAACCATCAGGAGCGGAGCGAACCCATGAACACCATGAAGGATCGTGTGGCCATCATCACCGGCGCCGGACGCGGGATCGGACGCGAGCACGCCCTGCTCATGGCCGCGGAGGGCGCGAAGGTCGTCGTGAATGACCTGGGCGGCGACCCCGACGGCACCGGAGCCGACGCATCGCCGGCCCAGCAGGTCGTCGACGAGATCGTGGCGGCCGGCGGCCAGGCGGTGGCCAACCACGACGACGTCACCGACTGGGACGGCGCCAAGCGGATGGTCGACACCGCGATCGACACCTTCGGCGACCTCCACGTGCTGGTGAACAACGCCGGCATCCTGCGCGACCGCATGCTCGTCAACATGAGCGAGGAGGAATGGGACTCGGTCATCAAGGTGCACCTCAAGGGCCACTTCTGCCCCACCCGTCACGCCGCGGCCTACTGGCGCGAGCAGCACAAGGCCGGCCACGAGGGGCTGCGGTCCATCGTCAACACCTCGTCGACCTCCGGCCTGTTCGGCAACATCGGCCAGACCAACTACGGCGCCGCCAAGATGGGCATCGCGTCGATGACGATCATCGCCGCCCAAGAGCTGTCGCGGTTCAACGTGCGGGTGAACGCCATCGCACCTGCCGCCCTCACCCGACTGACCGCGGGCCTCATGGGAGCACCCGATCCCGGGGAGGCGGGCGACACCGATGCCGGTCCCATGGACCCGGCCAACATCTCCCCGTTCGTGACCTACCTGGCCACCGAGCACTGCCCGATCAACGGCCGCATGTTCTTCGTGGTCGGCGGGCAGGTGCACCTGTTCCAGCCCTTCGCCATCATCGACAAGGTCGAGACCGAGGGCCGCTGGACGGTCGAGGACCTCGAGATCCAGGCGGCTCGCCTCGCCGACGTGCCGTTCCATCTCGGCAACCCGATGGGCGGCTGAGCCCGCCCTGCTCGTTCTTGTCCGACTTGACCACCGAATCGGTAGCGAAGTCGGACAAGAACGCTATCGGAACGGCAGGTCGCGATCGGGCTGAGGCTCGCGGGGAAGCCCGAGCACCCGCTCGGCGATGATGTTGCGCTGCACCTCGTCGGTACCGCCGGCGATCGACTGGGCCGGCACCGAGGTCAGCACCTCGGCGATCATCCCGTCGAACGGCGCATCGGGCCCGGTGAGCATGGCCGATGCCCCACCGAGCAGCGAGTGCGTCCTGGCCGCGCCCCGGGCCACATCGCTGAGGCCGACCTTGCCGATCGAGCCCTCCGGCCCGGGCGGACGGCCGAGCGCCCGGTTGTCCCCGGCCCGCTGGGCGGTCCACTGGTGGGAGCGCTGCAGGGACAGCAGTCCGGCGATGGCCTGGCGGGCGATCGGGTCGTGATCGCGACCGGCGACACGGGCGTGCTCCGCGATCAGATCCACCCGACCGGCGCGCTGCGGATACCACCGATAGGTCTCGAAGTGCGCCTCGGCCTCGGTCTCGGCCTCCTGCAGGACGCGCCCTCGATCGAGGTCGAACCGCGTGCGGCGCAAGGCTGCGAAGCCTCGTTCGTGCGCCAGCGTCGTGCGAGCCACGGTCCAGCCGTCGCCGGGGCGACCGACGACGTCGTCGACTGGCACCCGCGCGTCGGTGAGGAACACCTCGTTGAACGACGCATGACCGTTCATCTGGCGGAGCGGTCGGGCCTCGACCCCGGGCTGGTGCATCGGCAACACCAGCCAGCTGATGCCGAGGTGCTTGGGCACCTCCCAGTCGGTGCGGGCCAGCAGCATGCCGTAGTCGGCGTGGTGCGCACTCGTGCTCCACAGCTTCTGGCCGTTGACCACCCACACGTCGCCGTCCCGGTAGGCCCTGGTGGTCAGCCCGGCCAGGTCGGAGCCGCTGCCGGGCTCGCTGAAGAGCTGGCACCAGGTGTCCTCCCCGGTGACGATGCCCGGAAGCAACCGGCGCTTCAGGTCGTCGGAGCCGTGGGTCAGGATGGTCGGGGCGGCGAGGGCCATCCCGCTGCCTGGTGGCACACCGACCGCGCCGGCGGCCGCCAGCTCCCCCGAGACGACGTGATCAGCCCACCCCGGCAGACCCCGGCCGTGCCACTCGACCGGCCAGCTCGGACACGCCCACCCCGAGTCGAGCAGTCGCCGGCGCCACTCGAAGAGCGACAGGGTCGGGTCCCAGGTCGCGTCGATCCACGAACGAACGTCGGTGCCGACCGTGGCCGGGGTCAGATCGGGAGCCACCTCAGCGCCCCTCGAACCGGGGCAGACGACGCTCGGCGGAGGCCCGCACCCCTTCGGCGAAGTCGGCGCTGCGCCTGAGACGGTCCTGCTCGGTCCGCTCGTGGACCATCGCCGCCCGGGCCCGATCGGCGAGCCCGGCCCGCATGGTCGCCCGGATGCTGCGCACCGCCAGTGGTGCCGCCGCGGCGATCTCGGCGGCCAGCGCCCGCGCCTCCCCGCGGACGTCGTCCGCCGCCACGAGCCGGTCGAGCAGACCGATGCGGTGGGCCTCGACACCGTCGATCCGCGCCCCGGTGAGCAACAGCTCGCTGGATCGCTGGTTGCCGATCGCCGCCGGCAAGGTGACGGTGAGGGCGAAGCCGTGGTGGAAGCCCAGTCGGCTGAAGTTGGCGCTCAGGCGGGTCTCGGGGGCACCGACCCGGAAGTCGGCGGCCAGCGCGAGCCCCAGCCCGCCGCCGATCGCCGCGCCCTGCACCGCGGCGACCATCGGTAGCTCCGACCCGAACAGCCGCGCCGCCTCGTCGTAGAGGTGCCGACCGCCAGCTGTCGCGCCCACCCCACCGACCGGGCCGTCGCTGGACGAGAACGACGCGCCGGCGCAGAAGTGCTTCCCCTCGGACTGGAGCACGACGGCCCGGCAGCCCTGGTCGTCGGCGAGCCCTCCGAGCGCATCCAGCGCGTCGGCGATCGAGCGGATCAGCGCCGTGTCGAAGTGGTTGTTCGGAGGTCGCTCGATCGTGAGCGTGGCCACGTGCTCGTCGAGGTCGACGCGCAGATCCCCGAATCCGGCGCCATCGCTGCCCGAGAACCTCGACACGATCCGACCTCCGCGACTGCCCCCCGACGGCGGGGAGGACCCGAGCGTAGGCACCCGGGCGATCGCGGGCCGAGGCAATGACCCGGTTCCCCGGTCGGCGCGTTGTGGTCCGGCCGCGATGGGTGGACACTGACCGCAGGACGACGACGTCCGGAGGCATGGTCATGACCGACGTGAGCGGCAGCAAGCAGGTGCCGAGGCCCGCAGTCCCAGGGGTGACCCGTGGACGGTTCTCACAAGGGTTGATCGACGACGACCCCGAGGAGCTGGTCGTCGTCCACGACCGCGGGTCGGGCCTGCACGCCGTCGTCTCGATCCAGTCCACCGTCCTCGGTCCGGCGCTCGGCGGTTGTCGGTTCCATCCGTACGACTCGATGGTCGACGCCGTCGATGACGCCGTCCGGCTGGGCCGGGCCATGGCGGCCAAGGCGTCGGTCGCCGGCCTCGACCTCGGCGGCGGCAAGGCGGTCATCCTCGGTGACCCGACCTACGACCGCACGGAGGCCCTCGTCGGTGCCTTCGGGCAGCTCGTCGAGCAGCTCGGTGGGCGCTACATCACCGCCGAGGACGTCGGCACCACCACGGCCGACATGGACCTCGCCCGCGACCAGACGACCCACGTGGTCGGCTGTTCGGCGGCGAGGGGCGGGGCCGGGGACCCGAGCCGGTCGACGGCGATCGGCGTGTTCGAGTCCATGCGAGCCACCGTCGAGCACGTCGACGGCACGTCGGACCTGGCCGGGTTGCGCGTGGTGGTGCTCGGCGTGGGGAAGGTCGGCGGCGCCCTCGTCGAGCAGCTCATCGCCGCGGGGGCCACGCTGACGATCGCCGACGTCGATCGATCGGCCGTCGCGGCCCTGCGGGCCCGGTTCCCGCTCGAGGTGGTGACGCCCGAGGACGCCCATCGCCAGCCGTGCGACGTGTTCGCCCCGTGCGCGCTGGGGGCCACGCTGAACAGCTCGACCATCGGCCAGCTCGGCTGTCGCATGGTGGTGGGGTCGGCGAACAACCAACTGGGCGAGCCCACCGATGCCGATCGGCTGGCCGACGCCGGCGTGCTCTACGCCCCCGACTACGTCGTCAACGCGGGCGGGCTGATCCACGTGAGCGACGACCTGCACGGGTTCGACGCCGATCGGGTCGACGCCCGAGTCCGCGCCATCGGCCCGTCCTTGCGTGACCTGCTGGCCGAAGCCGCCACCGAGGGCATCACGCCAGCGGCCATGGCCGACCGCGCCGCCCGCCGTCGGATCGAGCGAGCGGTCGCCCGGCTCGCCACCGCGCCGGCCGCGTGACGGCACCTACTGGCCACTCGCTCGAGCCCGGGCCGACGAGCGACGTTCAGGACCGCGCCAACAGCCCCTCGAAGAGCCGGTCGAACACGCTCATCCGATCGAACTGCAGGGCGTGCTGTCGCGCCTTCTGCGTGCGGGCGTAGCGCTCATCGGCGCTGAGCTCGAGCACCACCTCGTCGATGGCGGCGGCCACCGAGTCCGGCGATGCCACCGGCACGATCATCGCCGTGTCGCCGACCGCCTCGGGGATGCCGCCGGTGCTGGTGGTGATGACCGGCCCGCCACCGGCGAGCATCTTCTCGACCAACGTGATGCAGAAGGTCTCGACGAAGGCCGGGGTGGGCTTGCTCGGCAACACGAACGCCGCGCACCCGGCCATCAGGAGCCACTTCTCGGCATCGTCCACGTCGTCGAGGAACGTGATCCGGTCCGCCACCGGCGACCGCCGGGCCCGCTCACGCATCTCCTCGAGCGCCGTGCCGGTGCCGGCGATGACCAGCCGGACGTGGTCGCGGGCCCCGGCGCGGGCAAACCCGTCGATCAGGTCGTCCACCCCCTTCTCCGGGGTGAGCCGGGAGAGGAACAGCACGTAGCCGTCGCGGTCGAGGCCGCGTCGGGCGAGGGCGGCCCGCACCAGGCAGTCCTCGGGTTCCCTGCTCTGGCAGTCGATGGCCGGATAGGAGATGGCGATGCGGGTCCGGCACCGCGACCCGAAGGTGGTGCCCCACCGGGCATCGACCAGGTCGGCCGCCTCGACGATGCAGTCCTTGGTGTACTGCGA
>Ga0302299_10003008_pt1 | contig 10262 bp, 8 predicted proteins | sample III_Fen_N3_4_FD_198795 | JGI IMG/M metagenome (GOLD analysis project Ga0302299, IMG submission 198795) | Peat permafrost microbial communities from Stordalen Mire near Abisko, Sweden - III_Fen_N3_4 | ecosystem: Environmental > Terrestrial > Soil > Wetlands > Permafrost | place: Sweden: Abisko...
CTCCGACCCCAAGACCGCCAAGAAGGCCGACCGCGAGGCCCGCCGACAGGCGCAGAACGAGGCGCGCGCGGCGCTCGTGTCGGGCGACGAGAACCGGCTCCCCGCGCGCGACCGCGGCCCCGTCAAGAGCTACGTCCGCGACCGCGTCGACGGCCGCATCTCGGCCGGAGAGATCTTCATCCCGGTCGCGATCCTCGTGCTCATCCTCGGCTTCGTGCGCATCCAGTGGGTGCAGGTCGGCCTGCTCTACCTGTGGGCGGTCATGCTCGTGGCCGTCGTCCTCGACGCCCTCTACATCTGGACGGCGCTGCGCAAGGGCATGCGCGAGAAGTTCCCCGACGCCGACCCGGGCACCTCCGTCGGCCACGACGACCGCGGACGGCTGGTCTACGGCACCAAGGGCGCGATCCTCTACGGCATCGTGCGCAGCCTGCAGCTGCGGATCATGCGCCTGCCCAAGCCCAAGCTGCGCTGGAACGGTCAGCCCGTCCCGCCCAAGGCCGCCAAGCGCTGATCGCCCCGCCCGGGCCCGCACCGCGGATCGCGGGCGTCGGGCCCGTCGCCTAGGGTCGGTGCCATGCAGCACCGATACCTCGGCAACAGCGGCCTCAAGGTCAGCGAGATCTCCTACGGCAACTGGATCACCCACGGGTCCCAGATCGAGGAGGACGCCGCGGTCGCGTGCGTCAACGCCGCGCTCGACAGCGGCATCACCACGTTCGACACCGCCGACGTCTACGCCGGTACGCGCGCCGAGTCGGTGCTCGGGCGCGCCCTGTCCGGGCAGCGGCGCGAGGGCCTCGAGATCTTCACCAAGGTCTTCTGGCCGACCGGCGAGGGGCCCAACGACCGGGGCCTGTCGCGCAAGCACATCCGGGAGAGCATCGACGCGTCGCTGCGCCGGCTCGGCGTCGACTACGTCGACCTCTACCAGGCGCACCGCTACGACCACGAGACCCCGCTCGAGGAGACCGTCCGCGCCTTCGACGACCTCGTGCGCGCGGGCAAGGTGCTCTACGTCGGCGTCTCGGAGTGGGACGCCGCGCAGATCCGCCGCGCCGTCGAGATCGCCGACGAGATGGGCTTCGACCGGCTCGTGAGCAACCAGCCGCAGTACTCGATGCTCTACCGCGTCATCGAGGCCGAGGTCGTGCCGACCAGCGTCGAGCTCGGGCTCGGACAGGTCGTGTGGAGCCCCGTGGCGCAGGGGATCCTCACCGGCAAGTACCTCCCCGGCCAGCCGCCGCCCGCGGGGTCGCGCGCCACCGACCCCACCAGCGGCCACTTCACCGAGCGGCTGCGCACCGACGAGATCCTCACCGCGGTGCAGAACCTGCGCCCGCTCGCCGAGCAGGCCGGCCTGTCGATGGCCCAGCTCGCCGTCGCATGGGTGCTGCAGCACGACTTCGTGTCGTCGGCCATCGTGGGCGCCACGCGCCCCGAGCAGGTGATCGAGAACGTCGCCGCGAGCGGCGTCACGCTCGACGCCGACCTCATGGCCGCGATCGACGACGTGCTCGCCGGCATCGTCGTCACCGACCCGCGGCTCACCGTCTCGCCGAGGCCGAGGCCGTGACCACGTGGCACTGGCGCTACGAGCGCGCCGACGGCAGCCTGGTCGAGGACGCCACCACCGTCGTCACGGAGGGGTTCCCGGCCCAGGCCGACGCCGAGACCTGGATCGGCGAGATGTGGCGCGAGCTGCTCGAGCAGGGCGTCGACGCCGTCTCGCTGCTCGAGGAGGACCGCGTCGTCTACGGCCCGATGAGCCTGCACCCCACAGCCTGACCGCCGCCGTACCCGGAGCGGGTGTCAGGTGGTGCTGGTGGCGGGCTTGACGTCGACGGCGGTGAGCGAGCCGGAGTACATGCCCATCGTGCAGGTGAAGGCGAAGGTGCCGGCCTTCATCGCCGGCAGCGTGAGGACGTTCTCGCCGGTCTTGAGGTTGTAGGAGAAGCCGCCGTCGCCGCGCAGCGCGCTGGCGCAGGTGTACTCCGACTCCGAGGTGATCTCCCAGCGGATCGGCACGTCGGCGTAGACCACCGTGGCGGCGGGCGTGTAGCCGCGCGCGCCCTGGTACATCCGCACCACCTGCACACCGCCGTCGAGGGCGACGTTGGGCGAGACGCCGGTGGCGGTCACGGTCGCCCCGTGCGGCGTCGTGAGACCCGCGAGGCCGGCGGCCGACGTGAGGTTCACGGCGGCGAACACGACGAGCGCGACGCCGGCCACGGCGAGCACCGCCTCGCGGCGGGGTCCGCCGGCGATCATCGGCAGCCCGGCCAGCGCCAGCAGCCCCGGCACCGTGCCGAGCGCGAACACGGCCATGACGACGCCGGAGCGCAGCGGCGAGCCGGTGGTCATCGCGTAGAGCTGCACGAGCTGGGTGAACCCGCAGGGCAGCACGAAGGTGGCGGCACCGAGCAGTGCGGCGCGGCCGTCGGAGTAAGGGCCCTCGGCGTCGGCGCGGATCCCGCGCGACCACCGCTCGGGCAGGGCGAGGCTCCACCCGGCCATCCGCGGCGACAGACCGGTGAGCCGCAGCCCGAGCAGCACGAGGAAGACGCCGACCACGGCGATGAGCAGCGCCTGCGCGCGGTCGGGCAGCGAGAGCCGCTCGCCCAGGACGCCGAGCAGCGCGCCGAGCGCGAAGAAGCCGACGACGCGCCCGACGTGGAAGGCGATGTGCGGGCGCCACGAGGGGCGACCCTCGAGCTCCTGCGCCCGTTGCGCGGACACCGCGAGCACCAGACCGCCGACCAGCGCCGCGCACGTCGAGACGCCGGCCATCAGCCCGAGCAGCGCGACCACGAGCAGCCCGCCCGCCCCGGGGTCGTCGAGGCTGCCGCGCACCGAGCCGAGCCCGACGACGAACAGCAGCCAGGCCACGACCGACACGGCCGCCGCGGCGATGAGCGTGCGCCGCCACACGGCGCGGTCGCGGGTCACCCAGGGGGCACGGCCGACGGCGTAGCCGGCACCCTCGACGGCGACGGCGATGCCCTCCCACGGCACCTCGCCCGCCACGGTGAGCACGGCGGTGCCCCGGCGGGCGGAGACGACGGCGTCCTCGACGCCCGGCACCGCCAGCAGGCCGCGGGTCACACGACGCTCGCAGGCGCCGCAGGTCATGCCGGTGACCGGCAGGGTCACCGTGAGCACGTCCTGCGCGTCGTCCTGTGCCGTCACGGCCGTTCGCCCCCTTCCGGGGTGCTTCTCGTCCACGGTAGGCCCCCGAGCACCGCCTTCCCAGGCCCAGGGGCACAGTCATGACCAAAGGCACCGGTGCGCCGGGCCCGGCCTGGACCACATGGCACACGGCCGGTCGCGCGGCGTGTACCGTGAGCCGTCTACAACTGAACATCACGCGTTCGACGTCCAGGGGAAGCCGGTCCGAATCCGGCGCTGACCCGCAACCGTAGGCCGGCTCCGTCAGGAGATCCGGTGAGCCGGAGCACCTGGCGGGCGCGAGAGGCTCACCCGTCGAGGTCTACGGAAACGAGCCCGGACCACCCCCCGGTCCGCCCTCTCGCCCCTCGCGCCGGTTCCGGCTCGAGGGGTTTGTCGTCTCCGGGGAGCCGTCCGGACCACGTGGTTCGTGATCGCTCACCGAGAGGAACACCGTGCACGTCACGCTCCGCCGCACCGCGGCGGTCGCACTGGCCGCAGCTCTGGCCGTGCCCGCCCTCCTGGTCGCCGCGCCCAGCGCGTCGGCCGTCACCGAGACCCACGTCGTCGGGCTCTACGGCGTCACCGACCCGACCTACGACGGCGTCTACCGCCAGTCGCTCGCGATCCTCGGCCTGCATGCCGCCGGCCGCGCCCCGCGCCCCGAAGCGGTGCAGTGGCTGCTCTCCCAGCAGTGCCCGGACGGCAGCTTCACGTCGTACAAGTCCACCGTCGCGTGCCCGCCGTTCGACCCCGGCACGTTCACCGGCGGCGCCGACTCCAACGCGACGGCCACCGCGGCCGAGGCGCTGTTCGCGCTGGGCACGACCGCCACGAAGGCCGCGGCCGCCGAGGCCGCCGCCTACCTGCGCGGAGTCCAGCTCGTCGACGGCAGCTGGGAGTACAACCCCGGCAACAGCGGCGCGGGCGACCCCAACTCCACGGGTCTCGTGCTGCTCGCGCTCGACGCCGCGGGCCTGACCCCCGTGCACGACCCCGCGCCGTTCTTCGCCGACCTGCAGGTGGGCCGCACCGACTTCGTGTCGCACTCACCGGCGAGCGACCGCGGTGCCATCAGCACCACGTTCGCCCCCGGCGCGCCCAACCTGCTCGCCACCGTCCAGACCGTCGCGGCCCTGCGCGGCGCCTCGCTGTCGACGGTGCCCGACCTCTCGGGCGCCTGGCAGGACGGCGCCACGTCGTACGCCGTGCTGCCGCCCTCGACGGCAGTGGGCGTGGGCGGCTGGGCCGCCGCCTACCTCGCCGGCCAGGTGAACGCCACCGGTGCGGCCTCCTACGCAGCGGCCGACGAGACCGCCGCTGCGTGGACGGTGCTCTCGCTCGCCGCCGACCGCACCTCGGAGACGACGGCGCGGGCGCTCGCGACCGCGCTCGAGGCGCGTCCGGCCGTCACCAGCCCCGCCGCCAACGGGCAGGACGCCCTCGCAGCCGCGGCGGTGGGCCACACCGACGCCGCCGCGGTCTTCGCCGACCGCATCGACGCCTCGCTCACCCGCGACCTGACGTCGCCGGGCACGACGTGGGCGGCGAGCACCAGCGCTCCGTTCACCGGCCAGTACGTCTACCTCAAGCGCACCGCGATCTCCGACGACTTCTGGCCCACGACGCGCCTCGTGCTCCAGGTGACGTGGGGCGACGGCGTGGTGCAGAAGATCGCTGGGACGTCGGAGGCCGCGTCGCACCAGTACTTCGCGCCCGGCGCGCACACCGTGCTCATGAAGGTCACCGACCCGTCGGGCAACACGAGGACCAGCTGGGCCACGACCGTCGTCGTGCGTCCCGACCTCGTGGCGCCGACCGCGCGCGTCCTCACCCCGACGAGCTCGTCGCGGCGCTCCGCGTGGAAGCCGGTCGTCGTGACCGCAGGCGACTACGGCAGCGGCGTCGCGCAGGTGCGCGTGCGCATCTCCCAGCAGCGCAAGGGTTCCTGGGTCTCGTGGAACGGCAGCGGCTGGGTCGCGGGCACGCGGGCCACGGTGGCGGCGAGCCGTGTCGCCGGCACGCACCGCTGGACCGTCGTCACGCCGACGCTGGCCCTCGGGCGTCTGGTGGTCGCCGCCCGGGCCACCGACCGCGTCGGGCTCTCGAGCAGCCTGTCGTCCTCCTCCGTCACGTTGAGGCGCTGAGTGAGCTCCCGGACCCGAGCGGTGCTGGCCGCCGCGACCCTCGTGGTCGCGGCGGTCCTCCCCGTGCTCGGCGCCGGGTCGGCGCAGGCCGCGACGTACCGCTACTGGACCTACTGGTGGGGCGACCACACCGGCGTCACGTCGCACACGGGCTGGAAGTTCGCGAGCGCCGGCCCGTCGGGACAGAACGTGAGCGACCAGGCCGTGATCGGCTGGCGCTTCGCCACCACGAGCGCGGCGGGCACGACCAAGCCGCGGACCTCGTCGTCGTACTCCTCGCTGTGCTCCGACGCGAAGCCCGCGAACGGCGACGTGCGCGTGGCCGTCGTCGTCGACTTCGGCTCGTCGTCGGACTGGCCGCCGCACGAGACGCCGCCGGTGACCGGGCACGTCTACACCAGCTGCGTCACGGTCGCGTCGGGATCGCGGGCCACCGTGGCGCTGGCGGCGGCGAGGCTGTCGCTGCGGCAGAGCAGCGACGGGCTCGTCTGCGGCATCGACGGCTTCCCGGCGTCGGAGTGCGCACCGATCGTGACGAGCCCGACGCCGGCACCGTCGACGACCGCGACTCACGCACCGACCCCGAAGCCGACGGCGTCGTCGAGCTCGAGCCGGCCCGCGCCCGCCACGAGCAGCGCGGCCGGTGCGGCCACGCCGACGACCTCGGCGTCGGCCGCGGCGTCCTCGTCGTCGACGTCTCTGTCGACGAACGAGTCGGCGAGCGCTGCGGCGAGCGCGCTGGCGGTGACCGGCGACTCGGCCTCCCCCGGCGCCACCGACCCGACGCTGCCCGCGACCACGGTCGCCCCGGTCGCCTCCGGCCCTGGCTCCGGGTCGTCGTCGACTCCGTGGGGCGCGGTCGGCGGCGTGCTCGTCGTCGCTGCGGTGGGCGGCGCGGCCTGGTGGACGATGCGTCGCGGAGGCGCCCGATGAGCCGCACGGTGAACGCCCTCGGCGAACGCGCCCTGCCGCGCTGGACGCACCCCGCCGCTTGGTGGGCGTGGGCGCTCGGGCTCGCCACGGCGGCCAGCCGCACCACCAACCCGCTGCTCCTGCTGCTCGTCGTCGCGGTGGCCGGGTGGGTCGTCGCGCGGCGTCACCCCGACGCGCCCTGGTCGCGGTCGTACGCCGTGTTCCTCAAGCTCGGCCTCGTCGTCGTCGCCCTGCGTGTGGCGTTCGCCGTGGTGCTCGGCAGCGGTGTCGGCGAGCACGTGATCGTGACGCTGCCCGAGATCCCGCTGCCGTCGTGGTTCGCCGGCGTCTCGCTCGGCGGGCCGGTCACGCTCGAGGAGGTGCTGCTCGCGACGTACCAGGGGCTGGTGCTCGCCACGATGCTCGCGTGCATCGGCGCCGCGAACTCGCTCGCCAACCCGTCGCGGCTGCTCGCGAGCGTGCCCGCGGCGCTCTACGAGGTGGGCGTGGCCGTCGTCGTGGCGATGACGTTCGCCCCGCAGCTGGTCGACGACGTGATGCGCGTCCGCACGGCTCGACGGCTGCGCGGGCGCAGCGAGCGCGGCGTCCGAGCCTTCGCGGGCTCGGTGATGCCGGTGCTCGAGGGTGCGCTGGAGCGCGCGGTCGACCTCGCCGCCGCGATGGACTCGCGCGGCTACGGGCGCACCGGCTCGGTGTCGACCGCGATGCGGCGCACGTCGGCCGGGCTGCTGCTCGGCGGCCTGCTCGGCATCGCCGTCGGCGTCTACGCCCTGCTCGACGACGGCACCCCGGGCACCCTCGCGCTGCCGCTGCTCGTGATCGGCGCGATCGCCGGCGCCGTGGGGCTCGTGCTCTCGGGACGCCGCAGCATCCGCACGCGCTACCGCCCCGACCCGTGGGCGCTGCCCGAGTGGCTCGTCACCCTCTCCGGCGTGGTGCCGGCCGTGGTGCTCGTCGTCGTCGCGATCCACGACCCGGTCTCGCTCGTCGGCCCGGTCGCACCGCCCGCGTGGCCGACGCTGCCGCTGCTGCCCGCCGCCGCGATCCTCGTGGCCGGCGTCGCCGGCTTCGTCGCTCCCCCGCCTCCCGGCTCGGTGGCCGTGCGGCCGCTGCCCGAGCCCGCGCGCGCCGAGACGGAGGTGGCCGCGTGATCCGCTTCGAGGACGTGTCGGTCACCTACGACGGCGCCGTCGCTCCCGTGCTCTGCCACGTCGACCTGCACGTGCCCGAGGGCGAGCTCGTGCTCGTCGTCGGCCGCACCGGCACCGGCAAGTCGACGCTGCTGCGCTGCGTCAACGGCCTCGTCCCGCACTTCACCGGGGGCACGCTGTCCGGCCGAGTCACCGTCGCCGGGCGCGACACCCGGCTGCACCCGCCGCGCGAGCTCGCCGACGTCGTGGGCATCGTGCCGCAGGACCCGCTGTCGGGCTTCGTCACCGACGTGGTCGAGGACGAGCTCGCCTACGGCATGGAGTCGATCGGGCTCGCGCCCGACGTCATGCGTCGTCGCGTCGAGGAGACGCTCGACCTGCTCGGCCTCGCCGACCTGCGCCACCGCGCGCTGCGCACGCTCTCCGGCGGCCAGCGTCAGCGCGTCGCGATCGGCGCGGTGCTCACCACGCATCCGCGCGTGCTCGTCCTCGACGAGCCGACGTCGGCCCTCGACCCGGGCGCGGCCGAGGAGGTGCTGGCAGCACTGCAGCGGCTCGTGCACGACCTCGGCGTCACGGTGCTGCTCGCCGAGCACCGGCTCGAACGCGTCGTGCAGTACGCCGACCGCGTCGTCCTGGTGCCCGGTGGCGGGCTGCCGCTCGTGGTCGGCACCCCCACCGAGGTGATGGAGACGGCGCCGGTCGCTCCCCCGGTCGTCGAGCTCGGCCGTCTCGCCGGCTGGTCTCCGCTGCCCCTGACCGTGCGCGACGCCCGGCGTGCGGCAGGCCCGCTCAGCGAGCGGCTCGCGCCCTACGCCCACCTGGCGCTGCACCCGGCGCGGACCTCGCCGCACGTGGTCGCGGGCGACATCGCGCTGTCGACGCGCGACGTCGTCGTGCGACACGGCCAGGTGCCCGCGCTGCGCGGCGTCACCCTCACGGCCGAACGCGGCGAGATCGTGGCCGTGATGGGTCGCAACGGCGCAGGCAAGTCGACGCTGCTCTCCACGCTCGTCGGCCTGCACGTGCCGAGCGCCGGCGCCGCGTTCGTCGGCGGGATGACGCCGTCGTCGCTGCGCGGCCGCGACCTCGTGTCGCGCGTCGGCCTGGTGCCGCAGGAGCCCACCGACCTGCTCGTCGCCGACCGCGTCGGCGACGAGTGCGCCGCGGCCGACCGCGACGCGCGCGCCGCCGGCGGCACCACGCGGGCCGTGCTCGACCGGCTCGCCCCCGGCATCGACGACGACACCCACCCGCGCGACCTGTCGGAGGGCCAGCGCCTGGCGCTCGCCCTCTCGGTGGTGCTGGCCGGAGAGCCGCCGGTGCTGCTGCTCGACGAGCCGACCCGCGGCCTCGACTACGCCGCCAAGCAGCGGCTGGTGTCGACGCTGCGCACCCTCGCCGACGCCGGGCACTGCGTGGTGCTCGCGACGCACGACGTCGAGCTGGCGGCCGAGGTCGCTACGCGCGTGGTCGTTCTCGCCGACGGCGAGATCGTGGCTGACGGGCCGGCCACCGACGTCGTCGTCGGGTCGCCGATGTTCGCCCCGCAGGTGAGCAAGGTGCTCTCGCCGCAGCCCTGGCTCACGGTCTCCGACGTGGCGGCGGCGCTGGTGGTGGCGTCATGAGCAGCGACCTCGCCCCCCGCACCGGCACCGCACCGGCGCCGCGACGGTCGCGGCAGACCACCGTCGTACGACGCGGCGCGGTGCGCATGGGGCCGCGCACGACCGCGATGGTGGTGGTCGCCAGCGCCGTCGGGCTCGTCGCGTTCCTCTGGCCGCTGCTCGCGCCCGCCGGCTCGACGATCGTGGCGCACGCGCAGGACGCGCCGTGGATCTTCGCCGTCACCCTCCCGCTCGTGCTCGCCGTGCTCCTCGCCGACGTCGCCGACGGCGGCCTCGATGCCAAGGGTGTCGCGCTGCTCGGCGTCCTGTCGGCCGCCGCTGCGGCGCTGCGCCCGTTCGGGTCGGGCCATGCCGGCTTCGAGCCGATGTGGATCGTCCTCGTGCTCGGCGGTCGGGCGCTCGGGCCCGGCTTCGGGTTCTGCCTGGGCGCCACCGGCATGTTCGCCTCGGCGCTCATCACCGGTGGCGTCGGGCCGTGGCTCCCGTTCCAGATGCTCGCTGCCGCGTGGGTCGGCCTCGGTGCCGGCCTGCTCCCCCGCGCGAGCGGGCGCAGCGAGACCGTGCTGCTCGCGGCGTACAGCGCGGTGGCCTGCATCCTCTACGGCTTCCTTCTCAACCTGTGGTTCTGGCCGTTCCTCACGACCGACTCCGGCTTCCCGCCCGAGCTGTCCTACGTTCCGGGCGCGCCGTTCGCCGAGAACCTCGCGCACTGGTTGCGCTTCGACGTCGCGACGTCGCTCGGCTTCGACATCCCGCGCGCCGCGCTCACCGTGGTGCTCGTCGTCGTCGCCGGCCGGTCGGTGCTGCTGGCGCTGCGTCGCGCGTCGCGCCGAGCCGCGTTCGACGCTCCCGTGGTCTTCGCCGGCGACGAGGACGCCTGAGTCATGGAGGCGCTGCTGCTCGGCACCGGCTCGGCCGACGGTTGGCCGAACCCGTGGTGCCGTTGCGCCTCCTGCGGTTCCGAGCGCGAGGCGGGACGGGTCAGGGGCAGCACCGCGGTGCTCCTCGACCGCGTGCTGCTGGTCGACTGCGGCCCCGACGTTCCCCGGGCCGCCGACCGCGCGGGCGTCTCCCTCGCCGACGTGCGCGCGCTGCTGCTCACGCACGCCCACCCCGACCACCTCGCGCCCGAAGCGCTCCTCGCACGGTCGTGGGCGGGCGCGTCGTCGACGCTGCGCGTGCTCGGACCGGCGTCGGCGATCGACGCCTGCCGCGACTGGGTCGGGCCGCACGAC
>Ga0302299_10003009_pt1 | contig 10262 bp, 8 predicted proteins | sample III_Fen_N3_4_FD_198795 | JGI IMG/M metagenome (GOLD analysis project Ga0302299, IMG submission 198795) | Peat permafrost microbial communities from Stordalen Mire near Abisko, Sweden - III_Fen_N3_4 | ecosystem: Environmental > Terrestrial > Soil > Wetlands > Permafrost | place: Sweden: Abisko...
GACCAGCGGCAGCCCCGGGACGACCACGATCCGGGTGTTCCAGCGAGGTCCGAGGGTTCGGATGCACCACCAGCGCAATGCCTGCGCCGCAAGAACGACGGCCAGCATCGGCCAGGCCAACCACGGATAGATCGTGCGCGAAAGGAGGTGGACCTCGGCCAAGGCCCCCACCAGCAGACCGGTATGGAGCAGCACCATGAAGCGGTAGTGGCTGGCGCCGTACTCGACGCCGCCTCGCTCCAGGCTCCATCGCTCGTTGCGCCGCGAGATGACGAGCTCGGCCACGCGCTCGAGCCCGACGAGCAGGATCAGTCCGGTGAAGGCAGCTGTGCCGGTCATCAGGTCACCACTCCAGCAGCACCAGCTCGGAGCAGAAGCCGGGTCCCATCGCGAGCATCATGCCGGCCGTTCCGCGCTCGGGGGCGGGTGCATCGCGACCCGAGAGAGTGTCGGCCAGGACGTGCAGCACGGACGCGGACGAGAGGTTGCCGATCCGCGCGAGCGACCGCCACGTGACGTCGAGCTGCCCGTCCCGAAGGTCGAGCGCCTGCTGCATGGCCTCGAGCACCTTGGGGCCACCGGGGTGACAGACCCAGGCCGAGACGTCCGGCACCTTCAGGTCGTGGTCGCCGAGGAAACCGGCAACGTCGTCGCCGATGTACCGCTCCACGACGTCCGCGACGCTTGCCGCGAGGACGATCCGGAACCCGCTCCCCCCGATGTCCCACCCCATCGTTCGTTGGGTGTCCGGATACAGCCGGCTGCGTGAGGCGACGACTCGCGGCCCGGTCGACCCGGCCGCGCGATTCGCACCGACGAGCACGACCGCGGCCGCGCCGTCACCGAACAGTCCCGAAGCGACGATGTTGGGCATCGACGCGTCGTCGCGCTGCACGGTCAACGAGCACAGCTCGACCGAGAGCAGCACAGCGACGTCGTCGGGATGGCCGACCAGGTAGTCGTGGCACCGGGCGATCCCGGCCGCCCCTGCGACGCACCCGAGTCCGAAGACCGGGATCCGCTTCACGTCCGGGCGCAGCCCGAGCCGCGCGGCCAGGAGCGCCTCGATCGAGGGCGCCGCGACCCCGGTCACCGAGGTGCTGAGCACGAGGTCGACGTCGGCGGCGCCCAGGCCCGCCGCCGCCAGCGCCCCGAGCACCGCCTGCTCGCCGAGCTCGAGGCCGACCCGGATGAACGCGTCGTTCGCCGCGCCGAAACCGTCCAAGTCTGCATAGTCGGCCAGCGGGAGAGCCAGATGCCGCTGCGTAACCCCGGTGGCTGCGTGGATCCGCTCAAGGAGGGCGCGCTGGCTCCCCGACGGGGTCACGACGGCAGCGAACGCCGCGGTGATCTCAGCTTGCGGGTAGCCGTGGGCTGCGGTGACGCCGTGCACGCCGGCGATGGTCACCATCTGTGGATGGTAGGCGCCAGCCGACGGCTACGCGATCCAGCGGAACCGGGCGCACGCTTCTAGGGGAACGGCCGCACGACGTACGGCTGGGCCGAAAGCCCGTCGCCGTACAGCGAACCGATCCGGATGACCGGGCGCACGGCCTCGACGATCTGACCATTCCCGAGGTAGATCGCCATGTGCGTGATCGGCGACCCGTAGAACACCAGGTCCCCGCGCCGGCGCTGCGACAGCGGCACGTGCGGCAGTCCGGACGCGTACAGGAAGTGCGTTGTCCGGAAGTCGGCGCCGACGTGCAGGTCGGTGTTCAACCCGCGGACCACCCGACCACCCGCGTACATCGCCTGCAGGGCGAGTCCGGAGCAGTCGAACCCGATCGGACCAGCACCACCCCAGAGGTACTGGACGCCGACGCGCCTGGTTGCGTAGGCGATCATCGCTTCGATCCGGGTCGAGGCCGACGCCCCGGCGCGGACGACCGGCTGGGACGTGTACCGGTCGATGCAGAACGGGTACCCGGTGCCGAGGGCCGTCCACGTGGTCGCGTCGACGAGCCCGGTGACGCGAAGGTGACGGGCCGCCTGGAAGACGCGCACCGCCGAGGTGGTCGCGGCGTCGAACCGCTCGCGATGGCCGACCAGGTGCAGAGCGCGCTGGACGAGGTAGACCTTCACGCCCGTGATGGCCGGCCCGACAACCAGGCAACCGGGCGGGACCGGGACGGTCGTGACGTAGGGGCTCGCCACGGGTCGGACGCTGGGCTTGGCGCTCGGCCTGGTGCTCGCGCTGGGGCTCGATCTGGGGCTCGATCTGGGACTGGCGCTGGGCTTGGCAGGGGTCGAGGATGCGGTCGGTGTGGCCGACGTGGAGGTCGGCGACGGCCACACCGAGCCCAGGGGGTCAGCAGACGGTGCCGCGGTCGGGTTGCTCGGTCCGGCACAGCTCACGAGCATCGACATCAAGGCCAGGCCCCCGACGAACTTGGCCGCGACACCCACTGCCTCACCTACTCCGGTCGTCTCTGACCCCACGGTACCCAGCCCAGGCTCTGATTGCCGGAGGCGTAGGTCCCGCGTTCGGATCCGCCCAGCGCCGGATACTGTCGGCGCCATGCCGCTCGTCGTCGCTGTATTGCTGCTCGCAGCGACCAACGTGCTCGACAACCGGATCACCCCAACGGCGTCCCTGCCGGTCAACCTGGTCGTCGCCGGCCTGCTCCTGCTGCTGGCCCGCTGGGACGGGCTCACTGCGAGCGACCTGGGACTCAGCCGGCTCAGCCTGGGTAGCGGCCTGCGGTGGGGCGGGATCGCTGCAGGACTGGTCCTCGCGGCGTACCTGGTGGCGCTGCTCGTGCCCGCGGGTCGCGAGGCCTTCCTGGACGAGCGCGCCGACCTCGGCGTCGGCGGCGGCCTGTACCAGGCGTTCGTGCAGGTTCCCTTCGCCACCGTGCTGCTCGAGGAGCTGGCCTTTCGCGGGGTGCTGCTCGCGATGATGTCGGTGCGTTGGGGGACCCTGCGCGGGGTCATCGGCTCGTCGTTGCTGTTCGGGCTCTGGCACGTGCTGCCGTCGGCCTCCGCTGCGCACGCGAACCCCTTGGTGGAGCGCTGGTTCGGCACTGGCTCGACCGGGCTGTGGGTCTGGGCGGCGGTGTCGGTCCTGGCCACCTCCGTCGCCGGCGTGGTGTTCTGCTGGCTCAGGCTGCGCAGCGGCAGCCTGCTCGCGTCCGCGGGTCTGCACTGGGCCACCAACGGCTTCGGCTTCCTCGGCGCCCTGCTCGCACGCGGCCTGCTCGTCGGCTAGACCGGTACGTCGCGTCGTCTGAGCCCCGCCAGGCCGCCGGCCGCGAGCAACGCAGCCAAGGCCGTCAGCACCACCAGGGGAACCGCGGCGAACGACTCGGTCGGCCACCTGGGTACGTACCAGAACGGCGTGATCTTGCGCATCCAGTCGGGCAGGCCGAGGAGCGGTCCCAGCTCGCCCACCACGACGCAGTACGTCAGCACCACCCACAGCACCCAGGTCAGGCGAGGGAGCAGGCCGACGACGGCCAGGGAAAGGCCGACCAGGACCCAGGCTGCGGGCACGGCCATCAGCGCGGCCTCGGTGTACCGCACCGACAGACCAGGGAGGTCGTGCGCGGTCGCGCCGTACACCAGGCCTACGGCCAGGCCCCCCGCCAGCAGGATCGCGACGACGCCGCTGCCGGCAGTCACGAGGCGGGCGGCACCCCACTGCGCGCGGCTCGCCCGCGTGCTCAGCACGAGCTCGGCCCGACCCTCGGTTTCGTCCACGTGCAGCCGCAGCACAGTGCTCAGACCGAACGCGGCGGCGACCAACGCGAACATGGCGATGACGGTGAGCGCGTAGGCATCGGCGATGGTGGACGAGGTCGAGCCGAGCGACCGGATGTACTCCGCCAGCCGGGGATTGCCCGCGATCATGTCGACGCCCGACCGGACCAGCGACCCGACGAGCGCACCGAGGGCAGCCACTCCGAGGACCCAGACGAGCAAGGTCGCCCGGTCGAGCCGCCAGGCCAGCGTCAGAGGTGAACCGATCCAGCGGGCGGCGGTCGTGCGTCCGAGCCGGGGGTTGAGGATCCCCGAGCCCAGGTCACGCCTCCCGGCCACCTCGAGCGCGACGAGCGCCAGCGTCGCGGAGACAACAACCTCGAGCGCGATCACCCACCAGCGTTCACCCGCGTACGGGCGCGTCTGCTCCACCCAGCCGATCGGGGTCAACCAGACCAGCGCGTGCGGCGGGCTGCTCGAGTTCGCGAGCGAGGCGAGCGCGAACATCCCGGCGACCACTGCGCTGCCGAGACCGTTCGCTGCCCGGGCAGTACGGGTGAGCTGCGCGGCGACGGCGGCGGCGGAGGCGAAGACGAACGCCGCACCGGCGATCGTCGCACCGAACGCGAGAGCGCCGGCCCAGCCCATCCCGCGTCCGCCGAGACCGAGCACCACCAAGGCGGCGAACACCAGGTCGACCGCTGCGGCCGCCACCAGGGCCGCGGCGAGCGGGGCCCGGCGACCGACCACCCCGGACCCCGTGAGCTCGGCCAGGCCGGCCTGCTCCTCGGCTCGGCTGTGCCGCACGACCAGGAAGACGTTCACCAGGCCCAGTGCCAGAGTGAGCCCGGCACCGACCCGCCACGCGGTGAGGCCACCCGTGCTGAGCGGGTTGTACAACGGACCGAGCAGCGCAGTGAGGGACGGGCTGGCGGCCAGGCTGGCGGCGAGCTCGAGCCGCGACTGCACCGACGGGTAGAGCCGGTCGAACGTCGGGGCGACGGCCAGGACCATGGCAGCCAGCCCGACGCCCCAGGCGGGGGTCCGAACCCGATCCCGGCGCAGAGCCGCCCGGGCGAGGGGCCAGGTGCCGGTGAACGCGTTGCTACGGGCGACCGTCGGGGGTGCTGCCGTCGACCGGTTCCCGAGGGCGACGGTCATGACTTGGCCGCTGCTGACTGGTCGTAGTAGCGCAGGAACATCTCCTCGAGCGTCGGTGGTCGGCTCTCCAGGGTGCGTACTCCGGCCGCCGACAGCTGCGAGAGCACCGCCGGCATCGCGGTCGCGTCGACACCACAGGCCACCCCGGCTCCCGCGGCGTTCGTAGTGACGGCAAGGTCGTGCACACCCTCGATGCCGGTCAGGTCGACCGTCCGCTCAGTGGTGGCCCGCACGGTCGTGCGTCCGAGGTGGCGCAGGTCGGTGAGCAGGCCGGTCTCGACCGTACGGCCCGCTCGGATGATGGTCACCCGCTGGCAGGTGGCGTCGACCTCGGCCAGCAAATGGCTCGACAGCAGGACGGTGCGGCCAGCGGCGGTCAGCTCGTCCACGCACTCGCGGAACACCTCGGCCATCAGCGGGTCGAGGCCATCGGTCGGCTCGTCGAACAGGTAGAGCTCGACCTCGCAGGCCAAGGCCGCCACGAGCAGGACCTTCTGCCGGTTTCCCTTCGAGTACGCCGACACCTTGGTCGAGGGGTCCAGGTCGAAGCGCTCGAGCAGCTCCGCGCGGCGGGCCGGCAGGTAGCCGCCCCGGATCCGGCCGAGCAGATCGATCGTCTCGCCACCGGACAGCGACGGCCACAGAGCCACCTCGCCGGGCACGTAGGCCAGGCGGCGGTGCAGCGCCACCGCGTCGTGCCAAGGATCACCGCCGAGCAGCCGGACCGAGCCGCCGTCGAGGCGGAGCAGACCGAGGAGCGTCCGGAGCGTGGTGGTCTTGCCCGCCCCGTTGGGGCCGAGGAAGCCGTGCACCTCGCCGGCCCGTACCTGCAGGTCGAGCCCGTCGAGCGCCCGTACCGCACCGAACGACTTGACCAGCCCCACCGCCTCGATGACCAGCTCCGGAGCAACTTCAGGCATCTCGAACCTCCGTCCCCATCTTTCCACGCGCCCGGTGGCACCAGCGCCGGCTCGCCCACCTGCTCCCGCCCACCTGCCCCGCCCACCCGGCCGCCCACCTGGCCCTGAGCGGGCCACCTTGGCCCGCCGGCCGGTCAATGCGCGTCCGCAAGGGCCAGGGAGCGAGAAGGGCCGAAGGACGCGCTGCGCCGGCGGATGCCCAAGCCCACCACTGAACGCACTTTCGTGAGTGTCGCGAATGCGCGGTCTAGTGGCATGAAGGGACCCATGTGGCGGGGGGAGGGTGGGGAGGGTGGGGCTAGCGGAGGGTGTCGAGGGCGGCCACTACTGCTGCGGGGTCGGTGAGGGGGTTGACGAACGCGAGCCGCAGGACGGACTCGCCCAGCCAGCGGGTCGGGATGCACAAGATCGTGCCTGCCTTCGCCTCCCGCCGGGACCAGGCCGCGTAGTCGGCCGCGGTCCACCCGAGGCGCTCGAACAGCAGGACAGACAGCTCTGGGTCCTGGACCAGGCGGAGGAACGGCCGCTCCCGGATCGCCTCCGCCACTGCCCGCGCGGTGGTCAGGCTCGTTTCGACCGCGTCCCGGTAGGCGTTGGTGCCGTGCACGGCCAGGCTGAACCAGAAGGGCAGCCCCCGGGCCCGCCGGGACAGGTGCACGCCGTAGTCGGACGGGTTCCACTCCGACCGGTCGACCTCGTCGAGGTACGCGGCGCGTTGCGAGTGTGCCGCCTGCGCGAGCTCGGGTCGGCGGTACACCAGCGCGCAGCAGTCGTACGGGGCGAACAGCCACTTGTGGGGGTCGACGATGAAGCTGTCCGCGCGATCGATGCCGGCGAACAGGTGCCGGACGCTCGGGGCCGCCAGCGCACCCCCGCCGTAGGCGCCGTCGACATGCAGCCAGACACCGAGCCGCTCGCAGACGTCGGCGATGCCGGCCAGGTCGTCGACGACGCCGGCATTCGTTGTCCCCGCCGAGGCCACGACCGCGAAGACCCGGTCGTCGCTCCCCTCGCCGGTCGCATGCTGGTCGATGGCCGCCGCGAGCGCAGCGCCGGTCATCCGCCCGCGCTCGTCGACCTCGACGTCGATGACCTCGACGTCCATCACCAGCGCCGCCGACCGGATCGACGCATGGGCACCCGCCGAGCACGCGACCACCCAATCGCCCTTCGGCCGACCATGTCGGGTCTTCGCGTCATGGCGGGCCGCGGCCAGCGCCGACAGGTTCCCGGAGGTCCCGCCCGACATGAAGCACCCTCCCGCTGACTGCGGCCAACCCAGCAGCTCGGCGATCCATGCCAGGGCCTGGTTCTCGGCGTGGATCGCCCCCGCCCCGCACTCCCACAACCCGGCATAGATGTTCGCGGCGCTCGTGGCCAGCTCGAAGGCGATCGCGGCCCGGGTCGGCGCGGCCGGGATGTACGCGAGGTTCATCGGGTCGTCCTGCGCCCGGGTCGCCGGGACGAGCACCTCGTCGAAGACCGCGAGGGCGCGCGCGGACCCGATCCCCTCGGGGGTGATGGTCTGCCCGGTAGCGGCGGTCAGCTCGGCAGCCGACCAGGCCGAGGTCTTCGGATCCGAAACCCGAGACACCCGTCCCGCAGCCCACGCGAGCACGGCCTCGACGGTGTCGTGCTCGTCGCCCCAGGGGCTCGGGGGCGGGCCGGGGAACGCAGCAGAGGCAGAGTGGTCGGTCACCGACCGACTCTGATCCTTTCGCCCTCGCTGACGCAACCCGCGGCCCCAAACCAGGCAAACGGGTGAACCCTCCAGGCTCTGCTCAACGCACCAGGTTGCCAGCACCGATGCCCAGGTATGGATCTTCGCCGGACGGCTGGTGTCGTCGCGCTCCTTGCCGCCCCGGTGCTGCTCGTCGCGGGACCCGTCTCGGCCGTGCTGTCCGCGAGCGCGGGGATGGCACCGGCGCATCGTCCCGACCGGCTGCTCGCTCCGGTCATCCACTTCGACGCGGTCCCGGCCGGGCTCAGCCTGCACTCCCCGAGCACGTCGGCCCTGCTCAGAGCTGCAGGCCTCACGGTCACCGCCCACGCGCCAAGGGCTCCGATCTCCCACCCGTCTGGCCCGGTGCCGCCGGGCACCCCGACGATGGTCGGCCTGAGCGCGCACGTCTCACCGAGCTGTGTCGGAACCGGGTCGGACGGCGACCGGGTGCAGGTCGCTTACGTGACCGAGGTGGGCCGCACCGACCGGTACGCCGCCGTACTTCCGGCCTTGCGCTCGTACGTCGCGGACGTCGACGACGTCATGGCCGAGTCGTCGGCGGAGACCGGCGGAGGACGCCGGGTGCGCTGGGTCGCGAACTCGAGCTGCGTCCCCACCGTGCTGCACGTGGTGCTGCCGGCCGGTTCGCTCGCCGACTTCAGCAACACGATCGCCGTGATGGAGTCCCAGGGGTACACCGCGGCGAACCGCAAGTACCTGATGTTCGCCGAGGACGTGTCGGGGAGCTACTGCGGGATCGCCCAGGTCTACGGCGACACGTCGAAGTCGGTCGCCAACTACAACAACGGTCAGGCCCCGATGTTCGAGGCGGTCGAGAGCAACTGCTGGAACCTGGGATCGGGACAGCACTCGGTGGCCGCACACGAGCTGATGCACTCGCTCGGATCGGTGATGGACAACAGCCCGAACTCCTCGACGTACGGCCACTGCACCGACGACGCAGACGTCATGTGCTACGTCGACGGGCCGGGAGTCGTGGTGCGCAACGTGTGTCCCGCGGCCCACGAGCAGCTCTACGACTGCAACCACGACGACTACTTCTCGACCAACCCGGGGCCAGGCAACTACCTGGCGACGCACTGGAACGCCGCCGACAGCGCGTTCCTCGACGTCGTGCCCTTGCTCGGGTCGACGACGCCGGTCGTGGTCGGCGCGCACCGACCTCGCTAGCCAGGCGGCGCCGCGGCCGAGATGTCGGCCGCCCAAGCGGACCCGGGTCCGACGTTGTCGAGCCCGCCGTCGACCAGCACGGTGTCGCCGGTGACGTAGTCGGCGGCCGAGGACGCGAGGAACACGATGGTGTGGGCGACGTCCTCTGGAGTCGCCAGGGATTGCAGCGGGATCACCCGAGCGACCTGCGCCGGGTCGAGCCCGTAGCGTTCCCAGGCGTCGGTGTGGACGATGCCCGGGGCGACGCAGTTGAGTCGGATGCCGTAGCGCCCCCACTCCACCGCCATGGTGCGGGTCATGTTCTCGACCCCCGCGCGCGCGGCCGCGGAGTGGGCCATGCCCGGCATCGCGCGCCTCGGGCTGATGACGACCGAGATCACCTTGCCGTAGCCCGCCGGGATCATCGAACGGTTCGCGACCGCGACCGTGAGCCCGAACACCGCGTCGAGGTTGAGCCGGCCGACGGCCCGGAAGCCGCCGGGGCTGATGGCCTCGGCCGGAGCGACGAACTGGCCGCCCGCGTTGTTGACCAGGATCTGCACCGAGCCCAGCTCGGCCAGAACGGCATCGAGCATCGCGTCGACCTGGTCCGCCTCGCGCAGGTCGCAGGGGTAGGCGTGCACCTCAGCGCCACCCGCGCGCGCCAGCTCGACCGTCTCGTCCAGCAACTCGGCCCGACGACCGGCAACGGCGACGCGGGCGCCGAGCGAGGCCAGCTCGAGGGCAGTGGCACGACCGATCCCGGTGCCACCACCGGTGACCAGCGCGGTGCGACCGGCGAAAGCATCCGCAGCGAAGAGTGAGGGCATGGCCCGAATCTAGCCGAGCACCCGACCCAGGGCGCCCGCCAGCTCGTCCAGGTCGTCGGAGGTGATGGTGAGAGGTGGGGAGATCTGCAACGAGCCGCCGACGATGCCCCGGGTCAGCACGCCCTCGGCTCGCAGGGCCAGGATTGCGGGCGCCACCCCGGCCGGGTCGACGAGCTGGACGGCGGCGAGGACCCCCGTACCTGCCCGGACCTCCGCCACCGCGGGCAGAGCGCGCAACGGTTCCAGCGCTGCGTCCAGGTCGGCCTCGAGCCCGAGGGCGCGGGCGGGTAGCTCCTCGGCAGTCATGATCGCCAGGTTGGCCAGCCCGGCAGCCGCCGCGACCGCGTGGCCCGAATACGTGTAACCGTGCCGCCACAGCACACCCGAACCCGGCTCGGGGGACCAGAACGGGGCGCAGACCGAAGGTGCCACCACGACCGCCCCCATCGGGACGTAGCCGGACGTGATGCCCTTGGCGCACAGCAGCAGGTCCGGCTCCAGGCCGTACCGCGACGACGCGAACCAGGCCCCCAGCCGGCCGAAGCCCGTGATGACCTCGTCGGCGACGAACAGCACGCCACGGTCGGCGCACACCTCGCGGGACGCCGTCAGGTAGCCGGGCCCCGCCGCGTAGACGCCGCCGGCGCCGATCACCGGTTCGCAGAAGAACGCGGCGACCCGGTCGGCGCCCAGCGCGTCGATGGCCCGAGCCAGGTCGTCCGCTTCGTCCCAGGCCACCCGGACGATGTCGGCGTC
>Ga0302299_10003010_pt1 | contig 10262 bp, 7 predicted proteins | sample III_Fen_N3_4_FD_198795 | JGI IMG/M metagenome (GOLD analysis project Ga0302299, IMG submission 198795) | Peat permafrost microbial communities from Stordalen Mire near Abisko, Sweden - III_Fen_N3_4 | ecosystem: Environmental > Terrestrial > Soil > Wetlands > Permafrost | place: Sweden: Abisko...
ATCGAGACGCTGGCGGGGGCGATCTGGGCGGCGCTCTTTCTCGGGATCGGCTGGGTCTTCGCCGGCCAGGTCCAGCAGGTGATCGACCTGCTGTCGACGCTGGGCACGGCCGCCGCCGTGCTGCTGCTCGTCATCGTCGCCGCCTACCTGGCGCTGCGCTACTGGCGGCGGCGCCAGTTTCTCGCCGGCGTAGCGATGCCGCGCATCGACGTTGCCGAGCTCCGTGCGCTCATCGACGGCGGCGCCGCACCGGTCATCATCGACGTGCGCTCGGGCGCCGCGCGCACAATCGACGAACGGCGCATCCCGGGTGCGATCTCGATCGACCTGAAGGACATCGAGCGCATGGCAGGAGGACTGCCGCGAGATCGTGACGTAGTGCTGTACTGCAATTGCCCGAACGAGGCCTCGGCGGCGAGTGCGGCGGGCCGATTGGCCGTGCGGGGCTTCACGCGCGCACGCCCTTTGGCGGGCGGGCTCGAGGCCTGGGTCGCCTCGGGGCACCGGGTCGAACTGCAGGTGGTGGCCGCGGCCGACACCTTGGCCGCGCCGCTTGCCGACACAGCGCGGTAGGCTGCCGACACTTCGGGCCTCAGGCCCGCTGGTCGACCGACATGGCCTCGGCGTGGCTCACGCGCCCCTTAGCGTCGAAGTGGACCAGGAGGATGCGCGCCTCGCGCCAGCCTGCCAGCGCGGCTTCGTCCAAGCCAAACCCGGCCGCGTGCGAGGCCAGCGCCAGCAACGCAGGCTGTGGCATCGGCGCCGTGGCCCGCATCTGCCGGCCGCGCACCAGGGACCAGAACAGCAGCCACAGGACCAGCGCCGCAACGAAGCCGGCGAACGGCCTCAACCGGCCCCACAGCTCGGCCCAGTCGGGCGGCGACGCGCTGGTGAACTCGAAAATCGGGTAACGCAGGTAGTCGTGCACCAGGTGCAGTGTCTCGCGCATCAGGTAGCCGAGCTGCACCCAGGCCAGCGCGGTCAGGACGATGTCGCGAGCCCGCAACCATGGCGAGAGCCTGGTGCCTTGGATCAGCGGCGGCCAGATCACCGCACCCCCCGGTCCGGGCTGATCCAGGTGCCGCGGGTCTGGTTCGAGCGCATCAGCGCGCGCGGCAAGCCGAGCACCGCGGTTGCCGTCTGCAGCAGCCAGAACACCAGCGGGTACCAGATCACCCAGAACAGCGAGCGCGCAATGCCCCGTTCGAACCGCGCGTCGACCGCCACGCTGATGGCGCTCTGCAGCAAGTAAGTGAGCGCCAACACGGTGCCCCACCATTGCGGGATCGCGCTGAAGCCCAGCGGCTCGCCGACCCACTGCGGGAACAGCGCCGAGACCAGCCCGAGCGCGAGCCCGGTCACCATCGCGTAGGCCCAGACGACGCTGAGAATGAAGTTGCCCCAGATCGGCAGCAGCCGCCAGGCGCCGCGGCGCAGCATCACCGGCGTGGCTGCCAGCACCGACTGCATGCCGCCCTCGGCCCAGCGCAGCCGCTGCCGCCACAGGCCTTTGAGGGTCTCGGGCATCAGGATCCAGCACAGCGCCTTCGGCTCGAACGCGACCCGCCAGCCGGCGAGCTGGAGGCGCCAAGTCACCTCGACATCGTCGGTCAGCGCGGCCGGCGACCACCAGCCGGCGTCGGCCAGCGCGCGCTTGCGGAAGGCGCAGATCACGCCGGAGACAGTGAACACCGTGCCGTAGATCGTCTGCGCCCGCTTGATCAGGCCGACCACCGATGAGAACTCGCCCACCTGCAGCCGGCCGAGCAGCGTCGCGCGGTTGCGGATGCGCGGGTTGCCGGTCAGCGCACCGAGCTGTGCGTCGGCCAGGAAGCGGCGCACGAACCAGGTCAGCGCGTGCGGGTCGAGCAGCGCGTCGCCGTCGATGCCGACCAGGATTTCGCCGCGCGCGGCCATCGCACCGACGATCAGCGCGGTGCTCTTGCCCTGGTTCTGCGCCAGATGCACCACGCGCACCTGCGGCATGCGGCGCGCAAGGTCGTCGAGCATCTCGGCGGTGCGGTCTTTCGAGCCGTCGTTGATGGCCACCACTTCCCAGTTGGGGTATTGCAGCGCGGATAGCGCGGCGAAGGTTTCCTCGGCCTGGTCTTCCTCGTTGTGGCAGGGCAACAGGATCGATACCAGCGGATAATCGGCGAGCGTCGGCGGGTCGTCGGGCAGCGGCTCGTGGCGCTCGCGCATCAGGCGGAACAACAGGCCGCCGGCCATCCAGTACCACGCCATTACGAACGGGTAGCCGAAGCAGAACACCGCGAGGCCGGCGGAGAAGTCCTGTAGCGCTTCCATGCGCGGTCAGAACCTGATCGGAAACGTGGCCGCCGACGTGGCCGGTGCCACCTGCGCTGCCGCTGGCGCATCGGCCAGTGCATCGTCAGGGCACCAGCCGAGCACCGTGCCGCCGGCGACCTGCAGGCGGCGCATCGCCAGGCTCAAGTCCGGCGCCGCGGGTGGCGTGGCGCTGTGCAGCCACAGGCCGATGCGCCGCACCGGGTTGCGGCCCGGTGCGTGTGTGGTGGCGAAGGTCTCCACCGTCTGCAAGGCCGAGGCGCGGTCGGCGTTGGCCGGGATCAGTGTCAGGTCGGCCACCGCGCTCGGCACCATCGGGGCGCCGGGAGCGGCCAGCAGCAGCAACTCGAGCTGGGGGCGCGCGCGCTGCACTTCCTCGAAGGCGCGCAGCGCCAGCGCGTCGGCGGGCGGCAGGCGATTCGGGTCCACTGCCCGGCGCAGCCTGCGCACTTGCCACGGCATCGCGCCGCCTTCGCCGGGTGCCGCCGCCAGCGCCACCAAGCCGGGCGCGTCGTCCAGCCACAGGCCGCTTGCCGGCACCTGCACGCCGAGGTCGCGGAACAGCCTCTGCACCCGGCTTTCGTCGCCCAACCTGGCGAGGGCAGCGGCCATCGGCAGCCGCACGAACACCTTGACGCCGCCGCGCGTCTGCAACTGCCAGGCAAGCCGAGACAGCAGGTCGGCGCGCAGCGGCAGTTCGGGTGTCGGGAACCACGCTGCGGCCAGGGCGCCCTGCGCGTCGTGCGCCACGGCGTCGATCACGACCGCCGTGCTGCCGAGCACGCGCAGGCGCTCGATCAGGTGCCCGAGCCGCTCGTCGGTGCCCGCCGCGTCGCCCGTCCAGAGGGCCGCTGGGTCGACGCAGACCAGGCGCTGCGCCGACGGCAGCTCTGGCGTGAAGCGCAGGTTGCGTTCGATCTCGGCGAGCTTGGGGTCGAGCGTGGGCAGGTAGCGCGCAAGCGCCATCGGCGCCGCGGCGTCGGCGGGCTCGGGGTCGAGAGTCAACGCGAAGCGGAAGCCGGCCGCCTCGGCGACTTCGACCGCCGTCTGCGAATAGCGGCCGAACGGCCAGACCACGGTGCGAGGCGGCTGGCCGAGTTCGCGCACCATCAGCTCGCTCGAACGTGCCAGGTCGTCGGCGATGCGACGCCGGTGCGCCGCCTCGTCCTCGTAGGCACCGTCGGCGTAGACGCGCGTCACCGCGGCCGGCATCGTGTTGCCCTGCGGGTTGGCCGGCACGCCGCGGTGCAGCTCATTGCTGTGCGACGCAAACTCCACCAGCCCGGAGCGCTGCATCTCACGCGCCTGGTCCCAGGTGAGGAAGTCCTCGCGCGGCAGGAACTGCTCGCCATACGCCACCGTCGAGCCCGGCGGCGCGGCGACCCAGGTGCCGTGCAGCGCGGCGACGATCGGCATCCGGTAGGTCAGCAGCAGCGGGAAGACGCGCGTGTAGAGGCTCTTGTAGCCGTCGTCGAAGGTGACGAGGATCGCCCTCTCGGGCAGCGGCCGTTCGCCACGCCGCGCGGCGTCCACGTCGTCGAGCGAGATCGCGGTCCAGCCGGCGCCACGCAGGAAGTCGAAAAAGGCGACGAGGCGATCGGTGGTGACGGCGTCGCCGTCGAGCTCGGCGGGGTCATCCACCACGTCGTGGAAGGCCACCGAGACGAACCGCAGGCCGGGCGCGATGTCGCCTTGGGCTGCGAGTGCCGGGCCGGCCAGGAATGCCAGCCATGCCATCAGGACGAACCAGGCGCCGCGCATCGTCAGAAACGGTGGTTGAGGTTGGCGAAGAAGAGCGCGTTGCGCTCGGCCACGCCGTCGTAGATGGCGCGGTTGAAGTCGATGCCGTAGCGCAGCTCGGTCAGCGGATCGTGGCGCCAGATCTGCTCGTAGCGCAGCCCGCCGACGACACCCGCACCGTAGCCCTGCTGCCAGTAGCTGCCGACGGTGGCGACGAGATGTTGGCTGAAGCTGCGTTCATAGCGGCGCCAGAGGACGTGGTCAGCCTCGAGGCCGAGCGACACCAAACGGTCGCGCGACGGGTTGAAGTACGGCGCGCCCTCCAGTGTGTTCGTCGATGCGTACAGACCCGGCCGTGCGTCGAGCTTGAAATGCGGCTCGGCCACCAGCCGCTCAACCCAGCCGAGCGCAAGCGATCGGCGCTGGTTGCCGTCGCTGAAGTCGAGTGCGCGAAACGCAGCCGACGCCGACCGTGACTCGTTCCAAGTGTAGCTGCCCGATGCGCCGACCGCATTGGCGGTGATGCCGTACAGCAGCGCGCGCAACGGCGTGTCCACGGCGAAGAGCTGCGCCTCGGCGCCGAGCCACACGTGGTCGTCGGGCATCCACGCGCCACTAACGACAAAGCCGCCCTTCTGCACGGTGCCCTGGTTGCTCCACGCGGTGGCCTCGAACTGCGCGTCCGCTCCGCGGTACTGCGCGCCGAGGCCGAAGCGGTTGCGCACGGCCTTGCCTTCGGGAGGCGACGCGGTCAACCGTTCGCCCGCCGCCACCGCGCGCCACAACTCGGCGAACGGCCGTGAATACAGGCGCAGGTAGGCGTCGATGCCCGAGCCGGGCGCGGCTTGCGCGTTGCCGCTTTCCTTGCGCAGCACGAGGCCGGTTTCGAGTTCGGCCAGGTCGTGCGCGGCCAGGTCGCGTGCCGCACGCTGCACCGCGCTGTCATCGGGGGATTCGGCCACCAATGCGGCGACGCGCGCCCGCGCTTCCGGCCAGCGCTGGCGACGCATGGCCGCATCGGCCAGGCCGACCTGGATGCCGCGGTCGTCGGGCGACAGACTGGCCGCGATGTGGATCTGCTCGTCGGCCAGCCGCCGCCAGCCGCGCGCTGCGGCCACCGACGACTGTGCGGAACGCAGGTAGCCCAGCGCCGGTGCGCCGTCGGCGAGCGGCGTGATGCGCTGCCAGGCGTCGGCCTGCATGTCGGCATAGCTGCGCGCGTTGGCGGCCAGGATGCGTGCGTCCAGCCAGTCAGGGTTCGGCCGCGGCACGGGGTCGAGCGCCATGCGCTGGGCTTCGGGTTCGCTGGCGGCCAGCGCATCGACGGTGGCGAACGCGGCGGCGAAGTCTTCGCTCTCCACTTGGGCATAGAAGCGTCCGACGCGTGCCTCGCGGTTCGTGGGGTCGGTTGCCAGCACCTCGTCGTAGGCGACGAGGGCCAGTTCGGGGTCGCGCAACGCGAGCAGCGCGTCGGCCTCGGCCTGGCGCACGTAGCCGGGCAGCGCCTCACCGTCGGCCCGCAGCGCGTCGGCGGCGGCAACGGCATCGGCCCAGCGCTCGCGGTGGCGCAGCGCGATGACCCGGTCGCGGCGCAGACTGATCGCGAGCGCCGGGTCGGCACCCGGCGTGGTGCGGACTTCGGCCAGCAAGCGGTCGATCTCGGCCAGTGCGGCGTCGGTCGTGTCGAAACGGCGTGCCGGGCTGGGCGGGTCGAGCTGGGTCGCCCAGCGCACCTGGCGGCCGCCCTGCGCCACCCGCAGCGCCAGCGGCACGATGGGCTGTTGCTGCGCCGCGCCGAACGGCGCTCCGAGGCGCAGCAGCACGTCGGCCGCCGCCGCGGCGGCTTCGCCATGCGCGGGGTGCAGGCGGTTCGCCTGTGTGTAGGCGCGCAGCGCGGTGAAGAGGCCAGGCAGGCTGGCCGCGGGCGACATCGCGGCGGCGGCGCCCGCCAATGCCGCATTGCCGAGCGCGACCCAGTTTTCCGCGTCGTCGGGCTGGGCCTCGAGTTGTCGCTCCATCAGCGCCATCGCCTCGTCGCTGCGCCCCTGGTCGCTCAGCGTGCCGGCGAGCAGGCGCACCCATTCGCCGTCGGTCGCTTGCGCCAGTAGCGCAGCTCGCGCCAGCCCCTCTGCGTCGTCGAAGCGCCTCTCGCCGCGGTAGGCCGCGGCGGCGGCGCGCTGCACGTAGTCGGGCGCGCTACCGGACGGCACGATGCTTTCGTAGGCCAGGACGGCCTCGCGCGTGCGCCCGGCCCAGACCAGCACCACCACCAAGTCATGCCTTGCCCGCGTGTCGCCCTCGGACGCCAGCCGCTGCAGCGCCGCGACTGCTTCCTCCAGCCGGCCTTCGCGCGCCGCTAGCACGGCCTGTTCGCGCGACGCTGTCCCCGGGACATCGTTCGCCGTGGCGCGGCCGCACGGCGCAGCCAGGGCGGCCACCGACAGTCCGACGCGGACGGCACGCGACAGGAGGCGGCGCGGTTGCATTCGGTTCGGGTGAGCAGCGGGCAGGTTTCGGGGCAGTTCAACGCGTGGCCATCGGTCCGCGTGGAAAGCTAACACAAGACCGCGGCACGAGCGGGAGCGCGGCGGACGCTCTATAGAATCCGCGTCAGGCTTGGCGCCACCGACTCCCCACCGCATCGACCGCCCATGCGCGCCGCGATGCCACCGCGAACCCCCATGCGCATCGCCATCGTCACCTTCGACGGCTTCAACGAGATTGATTCGTTCGTGGCACTCGGGCTGCTGAACCACTTGGGCCCGCTCGGCTGGAAGGCCGAACTGACCTGCCCGTCGGCGCGCGTCACGTCGATGAACGGGGTCACGGTGGAGGCGCAGCAACCGCTCGCGTTCGCCAACGATGCCGACGCAGTGATCATCGGCAGCGGCGTCTACACGCGCGCGATCGCCGAGAACGGCGCCCTGATGGACCGCCTGAGCCTGGACCCGCTGCGCCAGTCGATCGGCGCGCAGTGTTCGGGCACGCTGCTCCTGGCGCGGCTGGGCCTGCTCGGGGACATGCCGGCCTGCACCGACCACACGACCAAGCCCTGGGTCGTCGAAGCCGGCGTCCGGGTGGTTGACGAACCCTTCCATGCGCGGGGCGCGATCGCGACCGCCGGGGGTTGCCTCGCATCGCAGTACCTGGCCACCTGGCTGATGGCTCGCCACGCCGGGTTCGACGCGGCGGCGCAGGCGCTGCACCGCGTGGCGCCGGTGGGCGAGAAGGACAGCTACGTCGCGATGTTGCTGGCGCGGGTGCGTCCCTTCGTCGACGTTGAGGCTTAGGGCGGCCGGCGTCCGAACGCGGTGCGTGACAAACGGGCCACGCTACGGGAGATCGTCGATGTGTCGCGGCCGGCTGGCCTTCAGCAGGCGGGACATCGCACGGTCGGCGAGCAGCTTGCCGCCGGTCTGGCAGCGTGCACAGTAGTTGGCTTCATTGTCGGCATGCACGATGCGCTGCACGGGCGCGCCGCACACCGGGCAGGGCTGGCCGAAGCGGCCATGAACCGCCATCTGCGGGTGGAAGGCCGTGACCTTGGCGGGCCAGTCGCCAGCCTCGGCGCGCAGGCGGTCGGTCCACTCGGTCATCACGGCGCGGATCGCGTTGAACAGGATCTGGGTGCCTTCGGCGCCGAGCGATTGCGTCAATGCGGTCGGTGAGAGCCTGGCGCGGTGCAGGATTTCGTCGGAATAGGCGTTGCCGATGCCGCTGAAGAGCCGCGGGTCCGTGAGTGCGCGCTTGACGGTGTGATTCTCCAGTGCGAGCTGATGCGCAAACGCGTCCAGGTCGCACGACAGCACGTCGATGCCGCCCGGGTCGATCGCCTGCAAGGCGGCCCGGCCGGCCAGCAGGTGCAGCGAGGCGCGACGCTGTGTGCCCGCTTCCGTGAGCACGAGCGTGCCGGTGTCGAACTCGAACAGCGCGAGGGCGATCCTCCCCGGCGGTTTGGCGCCGGCCGCCAGCCAGCGCAGACGACCGGCGATCATCAGATGGATGGCGAGAAAGAGGCCGTTGTCGAGCACCAGCACGACGCGCTTGCCGAGCCGCTCGACGCCGACGACGCGCTGACCCTCAGCCTGCGCGATCGGCGGCAGTGCGGTGCGCAGCAGGAACGCGTTGAGTACGCGCACCCGCCGCAATACGGTGCCGACGGCCTTGGTCCGCAGGCGCTCGACGTAGACGGTGATGTCGGGCAGCTCCGGCATGCGGCGAGTGTGCCACCGGGTCGTCCGGCCGTGCGGTTCGGGCGGGGATAATCACGGGTTTACACCCTGCGGCACTGGGTCCGGTGCTGCGCTCCCATGTCCGAACTCACTCCCGAGGTGCGCCGCCGCCGCACCTTCGCCATCATTTCCCACCCCGACGCCGGCAAGACCACGCTGACCGAGAAGCTGCTGCTGTTCTCGGGCGCGATCCAGATCGCCGGCAGCGTGAAGGCGCGTAAGGCGACGCGTCACGCGACGAGCGACTGGATGGAGATCGAGAAGCAGCGCGGCATCTCGGTCGCATCGTCGGTGATGCAGATGGATTACCGCGATTGCGTCATCAACCTGCTCGACACCCCGGGCCACCAGGATTTCAGCGAAGACACCTACCGCGTGCTCACTGCGGTCGACGCGGCGCTGATGGTGATCGACGCCGCCAACGGCGTCGAGCCGCAGACGCGGCGGCTGCTGCAGGTTTGCCGGGCGCGCAACACGCCCATCCTCACCTTCGTCAACAAGATGGACCGCGAAGTGCAGGAGCCGCTGGCGTTGATGGAGGAGATCGAGCGCGAGCTCGGCATGGAGGTCGTGCCCTTCACCTGGCCGGTCGGCATGGGCAAGCGCTTCCACGGCGTGATGGACCTGCGCGAACAGCGCATGCGCGTCTTCCTGCCCGGCGAGGACCGCAACCGGGACGACAACGAGATCATCGACGGCCTCGCGAACCCGATCTACGCCGAACGCTTCGGCGCCGAATACGAACATGCGAAGCACGACATCGAACTGCTCCGCGATGCCGCGCCGCCGTTCGACGAGGCGCAGTTCCTCGCCGGCCACCAGACGCCGATGTTCTTCGGCTCGGCGATCAACAACTTTGGCGTGCGCGAGGTGCTCGACGCGCTGGTGGACCTGGCGCCATCGCCCGGTGAACGCGCGGCGATCCAGCGCGTCGTGCAGCCCGACGAGCCGAAGTTCAGCGGCGTCGTGTTCAAGATCCAGGCCAACATGGACCCGGCGCACCGCGACCGCATCGCGTTCCTGCGCGTCGCCAGCGGCCACTTCGAGCGCGGCATGCGCCTGAAGGTGACGCGCTCGGGCAAGGAACTGCGGCCGAATTCGGTGGTGAGCTTCCTGTCGCAGCGGCGCGAGTTGCTCGACGAGGCCTATGCCGGCGACATCATCGGCATCCCCAACCACGGCGTGCTGCAGCTCGGCGACACGCTGACCGAGGGCGAGCCGCTGCAGTTCACCGGCCTGCCGTTCTTCGCGCCCGAGATGTTCCGCAGCGTCGAGGTGGCCGACCCGCTGCGCACGAAGCAGTTGAAGGCCGGGCTGACGCAGCTCGGCGAGGAGGGTGCGATCCAGGTCTTCCGGCCGGTGGCCGGCTCGGTACTGCTGCTCGGCGCCGTCGGGCAACTGCAATTCGAGGTCGTCGCGCACCGGCTCGAGCACGAGTATGGCGTGAAGGCCCGCGTCATGCCGAGCCGCTACCAGGTGGCGCGTTGGGTCACGTGCGACGACCCGAAGGAGTTGCAGCGCTTCATCGAAGGCAACGCGCACCGCGTCGCCTACGACGCGGTCGACGCGCCGACGGTGCTGGTGGAATACGCGCCCGAATTGCGGGCGATCGAGGCCAACTGGCCGAAGATCCGCTTCCACGCGCTGCGCGAGCATGCAGGGCTCGTGTTCCAGCGGCAGATGAACGGCTGACACGAGCCTGCGATTCGATCCGGCGCACGCGTCGATCGCCGAGGCCGCGTCTCGCCGGCGCATCCGCCACGGGCCGAGGATGCAGGCCGGCCTCGACGCCCGACTCAAAGTGCGTGGCAACGCCTGGGCCGATCTGCCTCGCTCGTCGAACGGCTGCCGATCAGCCCTTGCCCCGACGCGCGCCCCAGCCCACCGCACCGAGGCCGATCGCCATCAGCGCCCAGGTGCCGGGTTCGGGCACCGGAGTGGTCCACGAGGCGGCATTGAAGACGGCCGAGGTCCGGCCTGCGT
>Ga0302299_10003011_pt1 | contig 10258 bp, 10 predicted proteins | sample III_Fen_N3_4_FD_198795 | JGI IMG/M metagenome (GOLD analysis project Ga0302299, IMG submission 198795) | Peat permafrost microbial communities from Stordalen Mire near Abisko, Sweden - III_Fen_N3_4 | ecosystem: Environmental > Terrestrial > Soil > Wetlands > Permafrost | place: Sweden: Abisko...
GAGCAGCTGCTCGTCGCTGCGACGGCCGCGGCGCTCGCGCGCCTCGAGGCGCGCCACGAGCTCGTCGACGTAGGGCTTGATGTCGGCGCGGGCCATCCGGTGCGGCACGACGACGATCGTGCGACCGCCCTCACGGAAGGCGGTCACGCTGCGACGGCGCCGGCTGCTGCGGCGCACCTCGACGTCGGGCGGCAGCCCGGGCAGGTCGACGACGGTCTGGCTCATCGGTCGCAACCTAACCCGCGGCCCCGACAGCCGTCGTGCAGGCGCACGGTCGAGCCCCGCGAGATGGCCGCGCAGGTCGCCCAGGGGTCGCGCGAGCGCCGCCCCCGTCGTTCACCGCCCGGACGCCTCGCGGGGCCGTGGCGTCCGCTCACCGCGCTCCTGGGCCCGTCGCGCGCCATCAATTTCGTGTCCACACCCGGTGGACGCCGTCCCTGCAGGTCAGCAGCGGCGAGGCGACGGAAGTCCGCACCCCGTCCCCAGGTCGTCCACCTCGCGTCCACAAGGGCGCGCCAGCGCGTCCCCAGGTCGTCCCCAGGACGGTCCACAGGTGTGCCGTGCGCGACGTTGACCACCGTTCACCCGGGGCCTAGGTTCCTTCCCCGACGGGACCCCTGGGAGAACGGGTCGGTGTCCGCAAGGGGAAGGCGGACAGCGACTGCGAGACCCGGGGGTCCCCGTCTCTGCGCGACCGTGGCCCTGCGGAGCGGCCCTCGCCGCCCCGCGCCGGACGTCGCTGCGAGATGGATCACCTGGGGACGGTCCCCGAGAAGTGAACGAAATGCGAAGATTGCCCTAGTTTGTAGCGGGGCGCGCCCGCGCGCCTACGGCATCAGCCGGTCCGGAGCACGTACGCTCGGGGCCAGCCAGCCCAGGCCACCCCGGTGGCCCGTGTCGGACGGAGCCGCATCCGTCAGGGGCACGCACCCACACGAGGAGGAGGAACCATGGCCGACGAGAGCTACACCGGCGAGGCGTACTGCGTGAAGTGCAAGGAGAAGCGCGAGTTCACCGGCGTCGTCGTCGAGAAGAACGGTCGTCGCATGGCGCAGGGCATCTGCCCGGTCTGCAACACCAAGGTCAACCGCATTCTTGGCAAGGCCTGACCTTCAGCACACGACAGGCCCGTCCCGCACCCGCGGGGCGGGCCTGTCGCCGTCCCGAGCCCAGGTCGCGGGCGCCGCGGGGCGCGAGGCTCCCCCTAGGGTGACGCCGTGACCGACCCGTCCCCCGCTCCCGGCTGGACCGACGCCACCATCGAGGCCGCCGTGCTCGCGGCCGTCGACGCCGAGCGCGAGCGCGCCGTCGACCTGCTCGCCGACCTGGTCGCCGTGCCGAGCACCGGAGGCTCACGGGCCGAGAGCGACATCCAGCACCTCGTGGCCGACGTGCTCGGTGGCGAGGGCTTCGACGTCGAGCTGTGGCCCCTCGACCTCGACGCGCTCACCGACGACCCCGACTTCCCCGGCATGGAGGTCGAGCGCCGCGAGGCCCACGGCGTGCTCGGCACGCTGCCGGGCCACGCCCCCGACCTCGGGCGCTCATTGCTCGTCGACGGGCACACCGACGTCGTCCCGCCCGGCGACCTCGGCGCCTGGTCGGGCGACCCCTACGCGATGCGGCGTCTGGAGCGCGACGGGGTCGAGGTGCTCGTGGGCCGCGGCACGTGCGACATGAAGGCGGGGCTGGTGGCTGCCATCGTCGCTGCGAGGGCTGTGCGTGCGGCCGGCGTACGGCTGGCCGGCGACCTGCTCATCGCCCCGGTGGTCGGCGAGGAGGACGGCGGGCTCGGCACCTTCGCGCTGCTGCGCCACGGCGTCGTCGCCGACGCGTGCCTCGTGCCCGAGCCCACCGACCTCGACCTCGTGCCGGCCAACGGCGGCGCGCTCACCTTCCGGCTGCGCGTGCCGGGCCGTGCCACGCACGCGTCGCGGCGCACCGAGGGCGTGAGCGCGATCGAGAAGCTCGTGCCGCTGCTCGCCGCGCTCTCCGAGCTCGAGGCCCGGCGCAACATCGACGTGCACCCGCTCGTGCGCCGGTGGCCCGTCGCCTACCCGATCTCGGTCGGCACCCTGCGGGCCGGCGACTGGGCCTCCACCGTGCCGGACCTGTGCGTGGCCGAGGGCCGGCTCGGCGTCGCCCTCGACGAGACGCCGGCGCAGGCGCGAGCGGCCCTCGAGGCCGCCGTGGCCGCCGCGTGCTCGGCCGATCCGTGGCTGCGCGGGCACCCCGCGACCGTCGAGTGGTGGGGCGGACAGTTCGCCTCCGGGCGCAGCGACGACCCCGACCTCCTCGAGCGCATCGTGCGGGCCCATCACCTGGCCGCCCCCGGTTCGCGCCCTCCGGAGACGTACGGCGCGCCCTACGGCAGCGACCTGCGGCTGCTCGCGCCCCACCTGCCGACCGTGCAGTTCGGCCCCGGCGACACGCGCGACGCGCACGCGCCGGACGAGGCCGTGCCAGCCGCACAGCTGCACGAGGCCACGCGCACGATCGCCCTGCTCTACCTCGCCCACTGCGGTGTCCTCTGACCGCACGGGCGGGCAGCCACGGGACGAGCCGCGGAGCACGGCGCTGTGGACGGGGCGCACGGTCCCCAGGGCGCGGGGCGCAGGGTGTGCGGCCATGAGCCACCACCTTCCCCGGACCCGAGCGGCCCGCCCTGCCCTGCGCCGCGGCGCCGACCGCGTGCAGTTCGGCCTCGACCCCGCCCGCGCGATCACCGTCGAGGGCCTCACCGACCTCGCGAGCGCGGCGCTGATGCGCCTCGACGGCACCACGTCCCGCGCGGACGCCGTCCGCCTGTGCCCCGAGCTCGGCTCGGTGCTCGACGCCCTCGCAGCGCGCGGCGCCCTCGACGACGAGACGCCCGCGCCCACCCTGTCCGACCACAGGAGACGCCGGCACGCGCCCGACATCGCAGCGCTCGCGCTCACCCGCGAGAGCACGCGCGACGCCGAGCGCGCCTTCGCCCGCCGCCAGCGCTCCCTCGTCGCCGTACGCGGCAACGACCGCACGGCGGCACTCGTGGCCGTCGGGCTCGCGGCCGCCGGTATCGGCACGGTCGCGCTCGAAGGGCCCGACCGCACGACCGCGCTCGCCGACCTCACGCCCGTCGGCCCCTACGAGCCCGACGTCTCGTGGCGCGACGCCGTCGCCGAGTCGGTGCGCCGCCAGGGCGCCCACCCCGTCGCCCTGAGCGCGCGCGTCCGGCGTCCGACCGTCACGCTCGTGTGCGCGGCCGCCGACGTCGACCTGCCGTGGTGCGACCCCGAGCTCACCGACGACCTCCTCGCCGACGACGTCGTGCACCTGCCGGTGGCCGTCGCCGCCGAGTCGGCCCTCGTGGGCCCCCTCGTGGTGCCCGGCGTCACCGCGTGCCTGTGGTGCCTCGACCGGCGCTCCTGCGACCGCGACGCCGCCTGGCCCGCGCTCGCCGACCAGCTGCGGCTGCGCCACGCCGTCACCCTGGCGCAGGGCATGGCCACCGCGAGCGCAGCAGCAGCGGTCGCGGTGGCCCAGGTGCTCGCCGTCGTCGACGGCGGCGCACCGCCCGTCACGAGCACGGCGCAGGTCGCGCTGCGCGCTCCCGACCACCTCGCCGAGGTGCTCCCGGTCACGCGCCACCCGGTCTGCGGGTGCGGCTGGGGCGACAGCACCCGCACAATAGGTGCGTGACCGACCTCCCCCGCCGCGCTTTCACGCGCAGCGCGCGCCTGGCCGCCCTCCCGCTGGGCTACGCCGGACGGACGGCGGTCGGCTTCGGCAAGAAGGTCGGCGGCAAGCCCGCCGAGGCCGTCGCCTCCGAGATCCAGCAGCGCACGGCCGAGCAGGTCTTCAAGACCCTCGGCGAGCTCAAGGGCGGCGCGATGAAGTTCGGCCAGGCGCTGTCGATCGCGGAGGTCGCCCTCCCCGAGGAGCTGCTCGGCCCCTACCGCGCCAGCCTCACCAAGCTGCAGGACGCCGCGCCGCCGATGCCGGCCGACACGGTGCACAAGCAGCTCGCGCTCGCCCTCGGCGACGACTGGCGCAGCCGCTTCTCCGAGTTCGACGACGCCCCCGCGGCAGCGGCGTCGATCGGCCAGGTGCACAAGGCGGTGTGGCGCGACGGCCGCGAGGTCGCGGTGAAGATCCAGTACCCGGGCGCGGGCAAGGCGCTCATGAGCGACCTCAACCAGGTCTCGCGCATGGCCAAGATGTTCGCGTCGATGTCGCCCGGCCTCGACATCAAGCCGCTGCTCGACGAGCTCAAGGCGCGCGCCGCCGAAGAGCTCGACTACCTGTCGGAGTCGAACTACCAGCGCTCCTTCGCCGTGGCCTACGACGACGACGAGGACTTCGTGGTCCCGCACGTGCTGGCGGCGTCGCCCACGGTCGTCGTCTCGGAGTGGCTCGAGGGCTACGCGCTCTCGAAGGTGATCTCCGACGGCACGCCCGAGGAGCGCGACCGCTACGGCACGCTCTACCTGCGCTTCCTCATGTCGGGCCCGGCGCGCGCCGGCCTGCTGCACTCCGACCCGCATCCCGGCAACTACCGAGTGATGCCCGACGGACGCATGGGCGTGCTCGACTTCGGCGCGGTGGCACGGCTGCCCGAGGGCCTGCCGCCGTCGATGGGTCACCTGCTGCGCATCGCCACCCTCGGCGACGCCGACGCCGTGGTCGACGGCCTGCGCGAGGAGGGCTTCCTTCGCGACGGCGTCGACGTCGACGCGCAGGCGCTGCTCGACGTGCTGCGCCCCTTCGCCGAGCCGGCCGAGCACGAGTACTTCCACTTCTCGCGCGAGTGGATGCGCAGCCACTTCACCCGGCTGTCCGACCCGCGCAACCCCGACTTCCAGCACGGCTTCAAGTTCAACCTGCCGCCGCAGTACATGCTCATCCACCGCGTGTGGCTCGGCGGCATCGGCGTCCTCTCGCAGATGGACGCAACGGTGCCGATGCGCGGCGAGCTGGAGCGCTGGCTCCCCCAGTTCGCCGACTGACCTGCGCACCGGTCCCGCTGCCACCGAGGCCGGGGCAGCCGGTATCGGACGCGGCCTCCGCACGATCGGCCGATAGCCTGCCGGGATGAGCGCAGCCGGTGGCGGTGGCAGCACACCGCTGACCGATCGCGTGCCGGCGTGGTCGCTCACGGTCGCGTCGATGTTCATCGTGCAGTTCGGCTCCGCGCTCTCGGTGCGGCTGTTCCCCGTCGTCGGCACGGCAGGAACGTCGTGGCTGCGTCTCACGTGGGGCGCGATCGTGTTCCTCGCCGTGGCGCGGCCGAAGTGGCGCTCGTTCACGTGGCGCGAGGTGCGCTGGCCGGTGCTGCTCGGAATCGACACCGGCCTCATGACGCTCGCGTTCCTCGCAGCGATCGACCGGATCCCGCTGGGGACGTCGGTCGCGATCGAGTTCCTCGGCCCGCTCACCGTCGCGGTGATCCGCAGCCGCGACCGGCGCGCGCTGGTGTGGCCGCTGCTCGCGCTCGTCGGCGTCGTCCTGCTCACCGAGCCGTGGGCCGGCACGATCGACCCCGTCGGCGTGCTCTACGCCGTGATCGCCGGCACCGGCTGGGGCGTCTACATCCTGCTCACGCAGCACGTGGGCGACCGGTTCACCGGCATCGACGGTCTCGCGATCTCGATCCCGGTGGCCGCCGTCGTGGCTGCCTTCGTCGGCATCCCGCAGGCGTGGGGACACCTCGACGCCGGCGTGCTCGGGCTCGCCCTCATCACCGCGCTCCTCATGCCGGTGATCCCGTTCACCCTCGAGCTGCTCGCGCTGCGGCGCCTCACGGCTGCGGCGTTCGGCACCCTCATGGCCCTCGAGCCGGCGTTCGGCACGCTCATCGGCGTCCTGGTGCTGGCACAGATCCCCGGCGCGCTGCAGCTGCTCGGTGTCGCCTTCGTGGTCGTGGCCGGCATCGGGGCCGAGCGCATCGGTCACCGCGGCGAGCCGGCGAGGTTCGAGCCCCCGGGCGGCTGAGCGCAGCCGCACCGACGCGTCTAGAAGTACTCGCTGTCGAGCTTGCCCTCGATCGCGCGCAGGTTCTCACGCGCGCACTGCGGGCAGTAGCGCACGTCGCGGCCCATCTCGTGGGCCGCCACCCACTGCAGCGCCTGCATCCCGCTCTGCTCGTCGGCGTCGGCGTCGAGCAGGGCCCCGCACACGTGGCACACCAGCACCGTCACACGTCCATGGTGCCCGTCGCCGCACCGCGGACCCGGCAGCGACGCGGCCCAGTCGTGCCGGGTCAGGAGGCCTCGGGGTCTGTAGGGGCGTCGAGGTAGAGGAAGCCGGGATAGCCCGGGCCCTCGTCGCGCCACCCGACGCCGAGCGGGTCGAGCGCTGCGTGCAGCGCCGGCCGCCACGAACCGGTGACCTCGTCGCGCGCCTGCTCGAAGCCGTGGTCGGCCGTCAGCAGGATCAGCGCGTCGTCGAGGACTCCGATCTCGTCGAGGTGGTCGAGCAGCCGACCGAGCCGCGCGTCGCAGTCGCGGAAGCCGTCCACCGAGATCGCCGAGCGCGGGCCGCCCTTGTGGTGCGCGGCGTCGGTGGCGTACTGCGACCACCACGCCACCCGCGGGCGCTCGTCGGGGGGCGCGGAGAACAGACCCACCATCGTGGAGAGCCCGAGCAGGTCGATCGCGGAGTAGAGCGCGAAGTCGTCGTCCTCGTCGCAGCGAGAGTGGGTGACGAGGTCGGAGGCGTACGGATCGGGAAGCAGCGCACGCACGGCTGTGAGGAAGTCGCGCGACTCGTTGCTGCCGGCCTCGCCCGGGTCGACGGCCTCGCCGGTCGAGAGCGCGGCCCGCACGAGCGCGAACGTCGAGGCCCACGCACCGCGCTCGGTCATCTCGTTGACACTTGCCGTGCGCACGCCCGGACGCGCGGCGGCGACCGCCTCGAACAGCGTCGTGACCCCGTCGCGGTAGAGCTCGGACGTGCGGTGCCAGGTGGCGGCGTCGTTGGGCACCACGCGGGCGCCCTCGGCGCGGTCGTAGTAGACGTTGCCCACCACACCATGGCGGCCGGGGCCGACACCGGTGAGCATGCTCGTGTGGTTCACGAGCGTGAGGCTCGGGAACTCGGCGACGGCACCGCCGGTGAGCGCGCAGCCGCGCTCGAGCAGCCGCGCCACAGCCGGCAGCTCGCCGCGCGCGGCAAGGTCGAGCAGGGCGCCGGGGTGCCCGCCGTCCCAGAGCAGGCCGATGACGTACGCCGCGCCCCGCTCGACGAGGTCGTCGCGCACGACGCCGTCCAGCTGCGCGAGCGCGTCCTGCTCGACGCCGGCCGCCCAGGCGAGCGTGGGCATCACGTCGACGAGGCGCGCGTGCCCGGCGACGAGCCCCCGCTCGCGCACGCCCCGGCCGGAGAGCAGCAGTGGCGCCCGCGACTGGATGACGTCGAGGGAGCCGTGCTCGCCGCGGTGGCCGCCCTCGTCCGGGAACCAGTGCCCGGCGGCGTGGACGATCGCGACGTCGGGGCTGCGCGGGTCGGTGAAGAACGACCGCAGGCGCACCCAGGGCAGGGGGTAGGCGTTGTCGTCGTGCGCGGGCGAGGCGAGCGCGACCTCGGCGTCGTAGGGAAGGAACGCCATCGGGTCGGTGCTCGGCAGCGGATGGCGACCGCGCACGACCTCGCCGTCGGGGTGCGCCTCGGACAGCCGCGCGACGCCGCCGCTGTCGGCGACGAGCACGGCGTTCGGTCGACGGTCGTCGTCGCGGCCGGCCTGCAGGTCGGGCCAGGCGACGAGGTCGACGATCGCGGCGAGCGCAGGGTCGGTGAGGGCCGCAACAGCAGCGTCGAGCGCAGTGGTCACGCCGAGATCCTGCCCGACCCCGCCGGCTTCGCGCACAACTGTCCTCAACCACACGGAGTCGGGCTCAGCCGTGTGGTTGAGGACAGCTATGCGGGGAGGCGACCCGGACAGGCCACGGGCGGGCGTCCCTCGAGGGGGGACGCCCGCCCGTAGCGGTGGTGGTGGTGACCGGGCAGGTCACCGGACGGCGGCGAGCGCGGACGCCTCGCGGGCGGCGAGCGACGCCGCGTCGCGCGCGAGCCGGGCGCGACGCTCGGCCTGCTCGGCCTTGCGGTGCGCGGCGGCCGCCTGCCGGGCTGCCAGAGCGGCGCGGCGGTGGCGCCAGTTCTCCGCCTGGCGGTGCAGGTCTTCTCGATGAGCACGGGCGAGCTGCTCAGGTATCACGTGCATGTCGGACTCCTGGTTCGTGGCCGGTCCCGAGGGAAGCGGGGCCGGAGGGGACGCCGCCGCGGTGAGCGGCGACGGCGGTACGTGGGACCCGGGACCGTGGGGCCCCGGGCGGAGGGAGGTCGTCGCTGCTGCGACGTCCTGCAGGCGACCGGTCATGCCGCGGCTCCGTCGCGCTGCGCGGGCAGCGTGGCGATGCCGATGCCGGAGGCGCGGGCGGGCTCGGACATGTCGTCGAGCCCGTCGAGGCCCTCGGCCGGGTCGTCGAGCTCGCGGACGAGCTCGGCGAGCCGGGCCTGCAGGGCCGCCTCGGCGGCGCGGCGGTCGAGGTGGTCGTCCTTGCGCGGGCGGCCGGGGCGACGCTTGCGCGCCACCACCTGCCCGCGCTCGAACAGCTCGCCGCCCCAGACGCCCCAGGGCTCGCGACGCTCCACGGCGCCGGCGAGGCAGGCAGCGCGCAGCGCGCAACCTCCGCACAGGGCCTGGGCGAGCGCGACCTGGTCGGCTGTCTCGGCGAACCACAGCTCGGGGTCGTACGACCGGCATGGCGTGCTGGCATCGGCCCAGTCGGTCGACGCAGCCTGGGTCCCGAAGGTGAGGGTCAGGTCGGACAGGACGCTCATGGGGTCACCTCCTCCACGTGCCGCGGGGTCTCCGCGGTCCTCGATGCGTGAGCCAGAGGGGTCACCTCTGACGGGCTTGCGTTCGTGCTGGTCAGGCGGGTGGTGCTGTCGTGCACGTGCGGTGTGCTCCTCGCGGGGCCGGAGAAACACGAAGGCCGCGGTTCCCGGTATCGGGATCCGCGGCCTCGAGGTGCCGGTGGGTGGGTCTCACCCAGTGGTTCCTCGAGACAGCGGGTCGGCCGGCGTGCCGTAGACAGGGGTCCACGAGCGATCGGCCACGACGACGGTCTTCTGCTTGGACGCGAACGCACCGATGGCCGCCATACCGGCGGCGGCGAGCGCGCACACGGGCAGCACGAAGGCAGCCGCGTTGTGGAAGTTGTTGATCATTGCGGTCCACCTCCTTCGTGCTCCTCCGGAGCGATGCTCCGGTGCGCGTCCATCGCGCGTACGAAGGAGGGTACGCAGAGGTTCCGACGTCGTGCAACGAGTTATTTCGCCGAAGGCTGATCTCACCGAAGTTCAGGAGGCCGAGATCCCCTGAGGCGCAGGACATCCGGCCCGATGAGAGATCGTCGAAAGAATCCTCCGGACGCGCGCGTCGCGGGCGGTGGCGGCGTCAGGCCTGGTCGTCGGGCACCCGAGGCGGGTCGTCGCCCCGGACCAGGGCGAGCAGGGCGTCGGCGTAGGCGTCGAGCTTGCGCGCACCGATTCCTGGGATCGTCGAGAGGCCGGCCCGATCGTCGGGCAGCTCGGTGGCCACCGCCTCGAGCGTGGCGTCGGTGAGCACGACGTAGGCGGGCACCGACCGCCTCGACGCCTCGTCGGTGCGCCAGGCCTTCATCCGCTCCACGAGCGCCTCGTCGTAGGTGGCCGGGCAGGTGCGGCAGCGGCCGCGGGCCGACTCGGGACCGGTGACCAGGGCCGCCCCGCACACCCGGCAGGTGGCCGGACGCCGGCGCCTGCTGCCCTCGCGCGTGCGGGAGCCCGAGCCGCGCACGACGACGCCGCCGTCGGCCGCGGCCGCGACGTCGGGCCCGAGCGCGGCGTCGAGGAACGGCGAGCGTTCGCGGCGGCCGCGGCCGGTGCGGCTGCGCGCCCACGACAGCCCGAGCACGCTGCGGGCCCGGGTGCAGGCGACGTAGAACAGCCGCCGCTCCTCCTCGAGCCGCTCCGGGGTGTCGGCGTACTGGATCGGGAAGGTGCCCTCGACGAGGCCGACGACGAAGACGGCGTCCCACTCGAGGCCCTTGGCGGCGTGGACGGTGGCCAGGGTGACGCCGTCGGCGGTGGGCGCCGACTGAGTGGCAGCCCGCTGGTCGAGGTCGTCGACGAGGTCGGACAGCGTGGCCTCGGGGTCGGCGGCCGCCAGGTCGTCGGCCAGGGTGACCACGCGCAGCAGGTTCTCCCACCGGTTGCGCACGGCGCCGGTGCCGCT
>Ga0302299_10003014_pt1 | contig 10253 bp, 7 predicted proteins | sample III_Fen_N3_4_FD_198795 | JGI IMG/M metagenome (GOLD analysis project Ga0302299, IMG submission 198795) | Peat permafrost microbial communities from Stordalen Mire near Abisko, Sweden - III_Fen_N3_4 | ecosystem: Environmental > Terrestrial > Soil > Wetlands > Permafrost | place: Sweden: Abisko...
CGGATGTCCATGCGGTCCAGGGCCGGACGAAAGACACTGGCCATAGCTCTGACAGCGGCCGTCACGCTGCTGATGACCGTCGGCCCGGGCGGGTCGTCGGCGTCGGCGGCGTCGGCGGCGTCGGCGTCGGCGGCGCCGGACCCGACGGATCCGGCGCCGGCCGTCCCGGCGCCGATCGAGGCTGCCCATGGTTCCGCGTCGATCCCCAAGAACACGAAGTTCTCGGGTCCGTTGCAGCACAGCACCAAGGGCACCCATGACGTGTTCGTCGAATTGGCCGCGAAGAGCGCGACCGAGGCCTCGGCCGAGACCCTGGCAACGGGTCGCCGCAGCGTCGACGCCCGCGCTTCGGCCAAGGCGCAGCGCAAGGCGGTCAAGCGGACCGCCGCATCGGTGCTCTCCGCCGCGCGTTCGGTGGATCCGAAGGCGCAGCAGCTCTTCGAGGTCGGCAACGCCGTCCCGGGGGTCGGCCTCCGCGCCAGCAAGCAGGCCCTGGACGCGCTGGCCGCCCGCTCCGACGTGGTGAAGATCTCGACCCTGGTGCCCAAAAGGCACGACAACGCCGGGGCGGCGCAACTGACCCGGGTGCTCGACAGCTGGCACGATGTCGGCGCCACCGGCCGAGGCGTCAAGATCGGCATCATCGACACGGGCATCGACTACACCCACGCGGACTTCGGCGGGCCGGGCACCGTCGCGGCCTTTGACGCCGCGCGCGCCGCGTCAACGGGACCGTTCACCCCGACCGCCAAGGTCGTGGGCGGATACGACTTCGTCGGCGACGACTACGACGGCGCCGCCGACGGGGCCAGTTCGGTGCCGCACCCGGATCCCAACCCGCTGGATTGCGACGGGCACGGCACCCACGTCTCGGGCACGGCCGCCGGGTACGGGGTCACCAAGGCCGGGAAGACCTTCACCGGCGATTATTCGAAGCTCACCGGCAAGGATCTGTACGACATGACGGTCGGGCCGGGCATGGCCCCGAAGGCATTGCTCTACGGACTGAGAGTGTTCGGCTGCCAGGGTTCGACGAATGCGGTGATCCCGGCGCTCGACTGGGCCCTCGACCCCAACGGAGACGGCGACTTCTCCGATCACCTCGACATCGTCAACCTCTCGCTCGGCACGGACTTCGCATCGGTTGACGATCCCGACAACACGGTCGTCGACAAACTGGCCGCCAACGGTGTCCTCCCGGTCATCGCGATGGGCAACGGCGGCGACCTGACCGACGTCGGCGGGTCTCCCGGTAACGCCGTGCGGTCGCTGGCGGTCGCGAGTTCGGTCGATCAATACCAGCTCCGTGACGGCCTGAAGGTTAACGCCCCGGCCGACGTGGCCGGGATCGTCGCGGGCCAGGTGTCCGCCGCCTACCCCTGGAGCACCGCCCCCGACGTGACCGGCCAGGTGGCCACGCTGTCCGACCCTGGCAACCTCGACGGCTGCGATCCGCTGTCCACCGCGGACGCCGCCCGGGTCGCCGGGAAGGTGGCGTGGCTGGAGTGGGACGACAACGACGCCACCCGCCGCTGCGGGTCGGCCGGACGTTCGGGCAACGTGCAGGCCGCCGGCGCGCTCGGCGCGATCTTCACCTCATCGCTGAACGTCTTCGGCGCCGGGATCACCGGCAGCGCGATCATCCCGGTCCTCCAGCTGCCGAAGGCCGGGACGGATCGGCTGCGTCCCGCCGCCGGGGCGGGGACGTTGAACGTCACCTTCTCCGGATCGTTGGTGGCCACCATCAAGGAAGTGCACCCGGCGATCGCCGACACGTTGTCCTCGTTCAGTTCTCGGGGAACGCGCGGATCGCTCGGCGTGGTCAAACCCGACGTCACCGCGCCCGGAGACACCATCGCTTCGGCGAAAATCGGTTCGGGCAACGGGGTTATCGTCGATAGCGGGACCTCGATGGCGACGCCGCACACCGCGGGGATCGCCGCCCTGGTCAAGGGGGTCCATCCCGACTGGACGAGCGAACAACTCAAGGCCGCGGTGATGAACACCGCCGGCCACGACCTCTACACCGGCCTCGACCGGACCGGGAACAGGTACGGCCCCGCCCGCGTCGGGGCCGGCCGGGCGGACGCCCTGAGCGCGGTCAGAACGAACCTGCTCGCCTACGACACCGACGTCGCCGGCGGGGTGAGCGCCTCGTTCGGCGTCATCGAGGCCCCCATCGGACAGCAGAGCATCACCAGGACCAGGACGATCCGCGTCCAGAACACCGGCAACACGCCGGCTCATCCGCGGCTGTCCTACCAGGGCATCGTCACGCAGCCCGGGGTGAGCTATCGGGTCAGCCCGTCCAGCGCCTGGATCCAGCCGCACGCCAGCGCGAAGGTCACGGTCACCATGACGATCACGCCGAGCGCGCTGCGCAAGACCCTTGACCCGACCATGGCCGCCGAGCAGACCGACCCCGCGCTGGGCGTCAACCGGGCGCGGCAGTTCGTCTCCGATGCCTCGGGCCGCGTGCTGATCACCCAGACCGGTCGCGGCAGCCTCCGGGTCCCGGTCTACGGCGCGGCGAAGCCGACGTCGGAGACCAAGTCCTACGACGGCCGACTTCGCCAGGGTGGCGCGGCCGTCAAGCTGCTGGGCCGCGGTGTCGACCAGGGCTCCGGATCCACGGCGTTCAGGTCGCTGGTCTCGGTGCTGGACCTGGGCTACACCAGCCCCAAGCTGCCCACCTGCACCACGACGATCACGACCGGGTGCACGTCCAACGCCTCGACCGTCGCCGCGGACATCCACTATGTCGGCGCCAATGCCACCGCGATCCAGGGCAGTAAGGCCAACGGATGGCTCTGGTTCGGCGTGACGACCTTCGGCAACTGGTCCGCGATCGGCAGCAACACGATCCCGTTCGTGGACATCGACACCAACGGCGACGGCACGTACGACTACGAGGTCGACGTGCAGAACTACCCGAGCACCGACCTGCTGACCGCTCAGCTGTTCGATCTGAGCTCCGGCGACCTCATCGACGTCAATCCGGTCAACTTCAACGACGGCGATGTCGACACGAACCCGTTCGACACCAATGTGGCGCTGGTTCCGGTCTGGCCGGCCGCCATCGGTCTGACCGACGGCGTGACCGCCTACCCGATCAGCTACTCGGTCGGCACGTTCAGCGGGGAATACGGCATCGTCGTCGACCGCACGCCGCCTGTGACGTTCGACGTCGCGAACCCGAGGGTGCAGGTCAGTGATCCGCTGTTCCACGACAAGGGCGGTGTCGCCATCCCCTACACCCTGGGCAGCACCGGCGCTGCGCAGCTGGCTGCGGCTCGTTCTGATCCGGCCGCGGTCCAGGCCACCCACGCTTCGCCGGCCAAGGCCCTGGTGGTGCATCTGCACGGCCCGAGCCAGAAACGAGTCGAGCTGCTCACGCTCCGGGGGTAGCCCGGCGGCCGCGGCCGCCCCGAAACCATCAGCGTCCTGCGGATCGCAGTGTTCACCACGCCCGATCCGCAGGACGCAGTGGTCCCAGTACTCGGCGCCGTCGGCGTGCACCTCCGCTGATTGTTTTCGCACCGGCCCCACGGCAAGTTCAGTGCTCGGATGCCGGGCGAATATGCCTGAGCCGCAACGTCTTCCCCGTTCGCACCACGTCCAGACCGCCGGGAATGCGCACCTGCGCCGGGCCCTTCGGGTCGCTCACCGCATCGCCCATGCGGGTCAGATGCTCGAAGGTCAGCGGACCGGCACCGCCGGCCGACGCCCAGGATCGCAGCACCCGGCCACGGATGGCGGCCGGATAGCCGCTGAGCAGTGCGATGTCCAGCGCGCCGTCGGCATCGCAGACGCGAGCCCGCGCGCCGACGGCGATCTCCGCCAGGGCATCGAGGTCTTCGGCCATCAGATCCGCCGTCCGGGACAGCGCCGCCCGCACCCCGCCGCCCAGCACGTCCTCGAGCAGGGGCAGCACCTCGCGCCGCAGCCGTACCCGGGTGAAGGCCGGATCCGCGTTGTGCGGATCCTGCCAGGGAGACAGACCAGCCGCGCGGCAGGCGTTCTCGGTATCGGCCCTGGTCACCGTCAACAACGGCCGCCCCCAAGGCGGGCGCCACGGACGCATCCCGGCGATCGACCGCGGGCCGGAACCACGGGCGAGGCCGAGCAACACCGTCTCGGCCTGGTCGTCCCCGGTGTGCCCGACCAGGACGGCGCCGGGCAAGGGGCCGTGGCCGGAGCCGAACACGCTCCGGGCGTGCGCGGCCAACGCTGCGTAGCGCGTACGGCGGGCGGCCGCCTCCATCCCGCCGGAACCCTCGACGGCGACCGTCAGCACGGCGATGTCGCGATACCCGATCCGCTCCAGCAATTCGGCTGTGCTCTGGGCCCGCTGCGCGGAGCCGACCTGCAGGCCATGGTCCACTGTGGCGGCAGCCACCCGGCGGGAGCCGTCGGCCGCGTCCACGGCCGCTCTGACGGCCAGCGCGAGCGCCAGTGAATCGGCACCCCCCGAGCACGCGACGATCACCGGTTCATCGCGGCTCAGGTGCTCACCGAGCCACGCCCGCACCGCGAGCGCGACCGGTTCCGGCCGCCGGTCGGGCATCGCTCCCGTGCTCAGCGAAGGACCCGCCGGACCCAGGCCGACGGGTCGGAGATCTCCTGCCGGGTGGGCAGTGTCTGCGGCGACGTCCACACCGCGTTGAACTGCGCCATGCCGACCTTCTCGACGATCGCGGCGACGAACGCCCCACCGTTCACGTACTGCGCCAGCTTCATGTCCATGCCCAGCAGGGATCGGAGCAGGCGGTCCACCGGCCCCTTCGAACGCCGCCGGCGCTCGGTGAACGACGCCCGAATGGCGCCGACCGATGGCACCACCGACGGCCCGACGGCGTCCATCACGAAGTCCGCATGTCCCTCGAGCAGAGACATGAACGCCATCAACTGATCGAAGACGACCCGCTGCTCCGGCGACTGGATCCCCTCGATCCAGGAGGGCCGACTGGCACTCGAACCGTCGCCGGCATCGCCGTCCGCCCGATCACCGCGGCCCCGCACCGCGTCCAGCGCCCGCCGGAGCATCTCGGAGGGATCGGTCTCGGCCTTGTCGGCGAACTCGGTCACCAGGGATCGAAAGTGGTCCCGCAGCCAGGGCACGGCGGTGAACTGCAGGCGGTGGGTGCTCTCGTGCAGGCACACCCAGAGCCGGAAATCGGTGGGGTCGGCGGCCAGTTCGCGCTCCACCTTGATGATGTTGGGAGCGACCAGCAACAGCCGGCCCGGCCTGGCCTGGTCGCCGCCGACCGGGTCGTACTGGCCCAGCACCTTCCCGGACAGGAAGCCGAGGACCACCCCGACCTGGGATCCCACCGCGCCGCGACCCAGTCCACGACCCGACCGGCCGAGCCCGGTGGACAACTTCGCGGTGAGCGGTTCGGCCAGCACGGCCATGCCTTCGGCGGTGGCCTTGACCCATCCGCGCCGGTCGACCACCTCGGCGTCATCGACCGGCAGCCCTTGCCCCAGGCCGGTCGTCTCCCGGACGGCAAGCTCGGCCCGGGCCGAGAAGGCACGGAGATCGCCGACCACGTCGGCCGCCTCCTGCGCGGTCACCACCGGACCGGTGGGCGCCAGTCGCTGCCCCGCTCGCACGGCGGCCGCCCAGTCGATCGGGGTCTGCCCCGCGTCCGCAACCACGCCCGCCACGGTAGAGCACCGGGCGGGCAGCGTGTCAGGTGCGGGCCGAGCGCAGCCGCGCGGCGCGCCCGTCAGGCGCAGCCGCAGCCGCGCAGACCCGCGGCGAGCGCATCCAGCGCCGGTCGCGTGCCGGCGCCCACCCCGTTCGATACGAAGGCGAACACCAGGATCCGTCCGTCGACGTCCGGGACGTACCCGGTCAGCGCGTAGGTGACCTCCAGCGAGCCTGTCTTGGCCCTCACCCAGCCGGCCCCGGCGCGCGAGCCCGTGTCCTGGAAGCGGTCGGCGAGGCTGCCGGACACCGCGGCCACCGGCAATCCGGTCAGCAGATTCCGCAGTCCGGCCGGTTTGCCGGTCACGGCCAGCGAGATGATCTGGGCCATCACCGCCGGTGGCACCCGATCACGCGTCGACAGGCCGGATCCGTCGGACATCTCGATCCCGATCGTGTCGATCTTGAGCGCATCCAGCGCCTCGAGAACGGCGGCCGAGGCACCGGCAAAGCTAGGTGGGGCACCACGGGCGATGGCGACCTGGCGGGCCAGGGCTTCGGCCAGCACGTTGTCGGACTTCTCCAGGGCCTGGGCGAGCAGCACCGACATCGGTTGCGAGGAGACCTGGCCGATCACCTGGCCGTTGTCCGGCGCCGTGCCGTCGACCAATGGCAGGTTCGGCGAACCGAGCAGCCTGGCCAGCGCCTTGCCGGCGTTGTTCGCCGGGTCGCCGGTGCGTTTGGAGTTCTCGTTGGCCGGGTCCTCCCGATCGCCGTCCACCATCAGCGGCGACATGCGGGTGATGTACCCCTGGGCACTGCGCGGTGTGCCACGGATGTCGGCGGTCTGCCAGCCGTCGGCCAGTTCGGGGCCAGACCAGTAATCGGTGTCCAGCACGATCCGCTTGACCTCCACGCCGCTGGCCTTGATCTGGGCAGCCAGGTCGGACATCAGCGGGGCGCCGTCATAGACGGTGTCGACGCCCTGATTGCGGGCGGACAGGGTGACGTCACCGCCGCCGACGAGCACGATGTCACCGGCCTGGTCACCCGCGACCACCTTGGTGACGAACCGGTCCGTCGGGTCAACCGAAGTCAGCAGGGCGGCGCCGGTGAGGATCTTGGCGGTCGAGGCGGGGATTTGCGGCGCGCTGGAATTCTGATTCCACAGCGTCTTGCCGGTGACCGGGTCGATGACGATCCCGGAGAACTGAGCCAGCGCGGGATCGGCCAGCCGACCGGACAGCTGGGTCTTGATCCCGGCCTGACTCGGGACCTTCTTCGACTTGGGCAGCGGCTCGATCCTGGGTGCGGCCTGGGTGACCGGCGGGTCCACGTTGGGCTGCGCCGTTCCCGGCGCCGTCGCCTGCGTCGGCGTCGAGTCGCCGGAGCCGAAGAACAAGACCCCGCCGGCGGCGACCAGCGCTACCACCAGGACACCGGCGCCGATCATCACGGCCCGACGAGACGCGCGCTTCCCGGCCACGAACACCCTCCTGACGGTTCCTGCTGATCGCGGCTCGGGCGGACCCGACACGCTGTCGTTGGCTGCACGCTCCGTGACGAGCCCCGCATCCCTGACCAGACTAGAGTCTGCGGTGGCCCACGCCGGGCCGCCGATCCGTGGTGACAGCGCAGTCGCGCCGCGGTTCGACCGGCTCTGGCTCCGACGCCGACCCGGTCATCGTCACGGCGCTGCCACGATGACCCACGCACATGTGAAAGGTGGCAGTGGTGGAATTCGACGTCACCATCGAGATCCCCAAGGGCAGTCGCAACAAGTACGAGGTCGACCATGTTTCCGGGCGGATCCGGCTGGACCGAACGCTGTTCACCGCCACCCAGTATCCGGCGGACTACGGCTTCATCGACGACACCCTCGGCCAGGACGGCGATCCGTTGGATGCGTTGGTACTGCTCTCGGAGCCGACCTTTCCGGGGTGCCTGGTCACGGCGCGGGCGATCTGCATGTTCCGGATGACGGACGAGGCGGGTCCGGACGACAAGGTGCTCTGCGTGTCGGCGCACGATCCCCGTCAGGCCCACCTGAAGGACATCGACGACCTGCCGGTGTTCGATCGACTCGAAATCCAGCACTTCTTCGAGGTCTACAAGGACCTCGAGCCGGGCAAGAGCGTGGAGGGGGCGAACTGGGTCGGTCGGGAGGCCGCCGAGACCGAGATCCTCATCTCCTTCGACCGGGAGAAGAAGCATCTGGCCGCCGTGGCGGGCCCTGACCCGCGCCGCGGCCATCACGATGGCGACGCCGCCAATGCACCGAACCCCAGCCGGCAGACCTCGCACTCCTGACGCACCCGGCCGGGGGATCGCCACCCGCGCACCTTCTACCCGGACGCGAGGGCGCCGGCCAACCGGCCCGTGTTGTCCCAGCGTTCTCCGCTGGCTACCAGCGACCGCCCCGCTGCACCTCACGAAGGCGTGGGCGTACGTCGAGCAGGTACACCAGGCTGCCGGTCAGGCCGGCCAGCCAGATGAGGCCCTGCGGCTCAAACGCGGCGCCGAAGAACGCGAGCCCCAGCACCACGGCGCAGGCCACGGTGATGCCCGCCCAGGTTCCCTTGGTCTGCTTGTCGGCCGCCGCGAAGGCGTCCGCGCGGCGACTGACGGCGTCAACGGCCGCGAAGACACCGACGATGGCCCCGCCAACGGCGAGAATCCACGTGATGATCTCGATGATCGGCTGGACCAGTCCCACCCGACCAGGGTACGTGGCAGCGGCCACTCGTCCAGCACCCGCCGTGACGACGATGTCGGCTGCCGGCCCCGCTGCGTCAGGTCGGCAGTTCGGTCACCCGCCGGCCGTCGGCGTGGTCGGCGGACGCGGAGCGGCGGCGGCCGCGACCGGTCAGCTTGCGCCGGACGGGCTCGAGTCGGCACCAGGCCCAGCCGACGTTGCCTGGGCGGACGCGCGGGGAGCTGCCGCCGCGGCGGACTTGGCCACGCCGGTCGTGCCGGACTTCGCCGTCTTCGGCCTCGCGCCGTTCGCAGCGGGCGCGCTCGGGCGCTCGGTCGTTGATCCGTCCGAGCCTGCACCGGCACTCTTGGTCCCGGCACTCTTGGTCGCGGACGGCTTGCCGGTCGTGCGCCGGGCCGCGGTTCTCTTCGGTCCCGCCGGGGCGGCAGCCGCCCTGCTGCCGGGGCTGGTGGTCGCCCGTGGGGCAACCTTGCTCGCCGGTTTCGGTGCCTCGGAGACCGCGTCGACGACGGTGCCCGGGGCCAGCGAACCGGACCGGACCTTGGACCAGGTCTTGTCGCCGCGGTCGGCCAGGCTGCCGTAGATCGACCCGAGAAGTTGGGTGTAGGCCTCGACGGAGGCTCGGATCGTGTCCACGGACACGACGGAGCGCAGTTCGTCGATCATCTCGGGCAACTCGGCGACGAGTTCCTGGGCCTTCGCCGGGAGCTGGGTGACCCACGCCTGGATGGAGTCCTGAATCGACGCGGCAATGTCGAAGGCCGCCTTCTGCGCATCGGCGGCGGCCTTCTGGGCCATGCCAGGCAGTTCGGCCGCCACCTTCTGCGCCGTCGCCGGCAGGTCCGCCGCCAGCTTCTGGGCCATGCCCGGCAGTTCGGCCGCCAACGACCGGACGTCCTGGTCGTCGACCGTGGTCTGCGGGAGCTGGTCGCGGAGGCTCTCCCGGAGGGCAGCCAGCCGTTCGACGGCCAGATCGCCGGCGCCGATCGCCGCCAGTAGTGGACGGGGCAGATCGTCGAACCGATCGGCGACCTGTTCGATGGCGTTCTCGGATACGGCGCGGATGTCAGTGACGATGGACATGTCGTCCTCCTTCCCGCATCGACTGATCAACGATGCGCGTGGTTGGTGCAACCAGCGGTCTCGCTGGCTGGTGGCGAAAGGGGCCGGTCAGTGGTCTCGGCCGACACGGCCATGGGGTGGGCCGTCCTGAGGGATCGGTGACGTGGTCGAGATGGTCAGCGACGGGTGAGCCGGAGCCGGGGCCGCGGCCCCGGCCGATGAGGATGGGAACGACGTCGTCGCCTCTCCGGGGACGATCACGACCGGTGCGCGCGCGGCAGCCGCAGCCTCCGCCTCCTTGCGAAAGGCCGCGTAAATGTCGACCAGGGCAGCCTTCTGTCGTTCGGTCAGCACCTCGTCGGCCCGAATCGAGATCACCACCGGCGGCGCCTCCGCGGTTTCCAGAATCCCCGCCTTCGCCAGCAAGGATTCGACGGAAATCGACAGGCCGTGAGCGATTTGGGCGAGAATCTCGGCGCTCGGGCGGCGCAAACCCCGCTCGACCTGCGACAGGTAGGGGTTGGACACCCCCGCCTTGGCCGCGAGCGCGCGAACCGAGATTTGCGCCGACGTCCGCTGCTCCCGAATGAATTCGCCCAGGTCGCGGACCGGCGTCAGAACCGGATTGAGGTCCACCACCATCGCCTCCACTCCGGCCGAGGGCAGCACCGACGGTGTCGAGCCCACTTCACATTCACAGCCGGGGCATACGGCACCATCTACCCCCGGGACCATTCACCTTAGGCCAGTCTGCTTGCAATTGCAAGCGGTCTGCTAGCGCGGGTGGTGGTGCCCGGCTCCCTGGGGCCGTTCGGCTCTTCG
>Ga0302299_10003016_pt1 | contig 10246 bp, 8 predicted proteins | sample III_Fen_N3_4_FD_198795 | JGI IMG/M metagenome (GOLD analysis project Ga0302299, IMG submission 198795) | Peat permafrost microbial communities from Stordalen Mire near Abisko, Sweden - III_Fen_N3_4 | ecosystem: Environmental > Terrestrial > Soil > Wetlands > Permafrost | place: Sweden: Abisko...
GAAGTGCGCGGATACGGGCGGCCGACTCGCGGCGCCGTTCGGCGGAGGCTGTTCACGGACGTCCACGATCACGCACCTGCGCGCGAACGCTAGCGTTCGCACCGGCGTGTTCGCGCGGCCTCGCCGCTGGGCGCGCCCACTGCGCCGTCCGGCGCGGGGCGAGCCCTCAGGCAGGCCCTCAACTCTTGAGCGCGAATGTGCCGATACGTACCCTCGGACCTCACCTCCAGCGGTCCATGGTCACCGGTGCACCACCTTCCTGACATTCCGCAGGACGCGTTCGAGCAGCGCCTGTTCGAGCTGGCCACGGACGCCCTCGTCGTGTGCGGCGTCGACGGCACGATCCGCCGCGCGAACCCCGCGGCGGCGCGCCTGCTCGCGGGCAGCGAGGACGCGCCGCTGGCGGGAACGCTGTGGGACGTCGTGCACCCGCAGGATCTCGACCGCGTGCGCGGCGTCTTCGAGCAGGTCTCGCCCGACGGCCATGTGCGCGACGAGCAGTTCCGCGTGCGGCTCGTGCGGCCGGGCGCCGACGTTCGCTGGGCCGAGGTGCGCGCCGTCGTCGACCACGACGCCGGCCTGTGCCACATCGTCGCGCGTGACATCAGCGGCCGCGACGAGGCCGACGCCGAGCGGCTGAGTGAGGCCTTCCGCGACGCGCCGACCGGCATGGCCATCGTCCGCCCCGACGGGCGCTTCAGCCGTGTCAACGGCGGCCTCTGCCGGATGCTCGGCCGTGACGAGGCCGAGCTGCTCACGATGAGCGCGCTCGACATCGCCGAGAACGCGGACGCGGCGCAGCGCTGGCTCGCCGAGACCTGGAGCGACGGCGCCCCCGGTTCGTTCGAGCTCGAGGCACACATGCACACCGGCGACGGCCGTCCCGTCGTGGCGCTCGTCAGCGGCACGCTCGTGCGCGACCCCGCCGGCGCGCCGCTGCACTACCTCGTCCAGTACCTCGACGTCACCGAGCGCATCGCCGCGCAGACCGCGCTCGCCGCGAACGAGGCGAAGCTCGCCGAGGCGCAGCAGGTCGCACGGCTCGGCAGCTGGGAATGGCTCGTCGAGGCGGACCGCGTCACCTGGTCCGACGAGCTCTACCGCATCCACGGCCTGCGCCCCGAGGCCACCTCGCAGAGCTGGGCGCGCCATCTGGAGCGGGTCCACCCGGAGGACCGGGCCCGCGTCGCCCGCACGATCGAGCAGGGCGTCGCCGACGGGCGCGCCTGGAACCTCGACCACCGGATCCTGCGCCCCGACGGCGATGTTCGTCTCGTGCACGCGCGGGGCGAGGTCGCTCACGACGCCGAGGGCGAGGTCGTCTCCGTCCACGGCACCTGCCAGGACGTCACCGAGTCGCGCCGCGTCGAGGACGCGCTGCGCGCCGCCGAGCAGCTCTTCCGCCGTGCCTTCGACGACTCGCCGATCGGCATGGCGCTGATCGACCTGGAGGGTCGCTGGCTGCGCCTCAACCGCGCGCTCGCCCAGATGGCAGGCCGCACCGAAGCCGACCTGCGCTCGACGACGCTCGGCGCCCTGAGCCATCCGGAGGACACCGAGCTCGATCGCCCGCTGATCCGCGAGCTGCTCGCCGGTCGCCGTCGCAGCTACGCGATCGAGAAGCGGATGATGCACGCCGACGGGCACGTGCTGCACCTGCTCGCGCACGTCTCGCTGATGCACGGCGACGGCGAGCGCCCGCTCTACTTCCTCGTCCAGCTGATCGACCTCAGCGAGCGCCGCCGGGCCGAGGCCGAGCGCCGCGCCGGCGAGCAGCGCCTGCAGGCGATCATCGACAACGCACCCGCCCTGATCTCGGTCAAGGACGCACGCCAGCGCTTCCTGCTGGTCAACCGCCGCTTCGAGGAGGCGATCGGCGTCGACGCCGAGGCCGTGCTGGGCCGGACCGCCGCCGAGTCGCTCCCGCCGGCGCGCGTCGAGGCGAGCGACGACGACCTCGAGCGCGAGGTCGTGCGCTCCGGGGAGTCGCGGCAGACGGAGATCACACTGCGCAGCGCGGGTTCGGGCGAAGAGCACGAGCTGCTGCTGGTGAAGTTCCCGCTGCTCGACACCGACGGCCAGATCGCCGCCGTCTGCACGATCGCCACGGATCTCACCGACCGCCGACGCGCCGAGCGCGACCGCGCGGAGCTCGAGCAGCGCCTCGCGCAGGCCCAGCGCCTGGAGAGCGTGGGCCAGCTCGCGGGCGGCGTCGCACACGACTTCAACAACCTGCTGTCGGTGATCCTCTCCTGCGTCACCTTCGCGCGCGAGGAGCTCGACCCCGACTCCCCCGTGCGCGAGGACGTCGACGAGATCGGCCGCGCCGCCGAGCGCGCCGCGGCGCTCACGCGCCAGCTGCTGATGTTCAGCCGCCGCGAGGTCGTGCACCCCGAGGTGCTCGACGTCGGCGAGCTCGTCCTCGGCCTCGAGTCGCTGCTGTCCCGCTCGCTCGGCGAGGTCGTCGAACTGCGGATCGACTGTGCGGCCGCGCTCCCGCCGGTGCTCGCCGACCGCTCACGCCTGGAGCAGGTGCTCGTGAACCTCGCGGTCAACGCGCGCGACGCGATGCCGCAGGGCGGCGTCCTGCGGATCTCCGTCGCCGGCGCGGGCGACGGGATCGAGGTGCGCGTCGCCGACGAGGGGACCGGCATGGATCCCGAGGTCGCCGACCGCGCGTTCGAGCCCTTCTTCACGACGAAGCCGGCGGGCGAGGGCACCGGCCTCGGTCTCGCGACCGTGCACGGCATCGTCACCGACTCCGGCGGCGAGGTCGCGATCGACTCCGCGCCCGGCAGCGGCACCGTCGTGCGCTTCACCCTTCCGGGCGCGCGCGACGAGCTCACGGTCGCGCCCGCGTCCGACACCCCCGAGTACGAGGCCGCGGGTTCCGCGCGCGTGCTCGTCGTCGAAGACCAGGACCCGGTGCGTCGCCAGGCGGTGCGCATCCTCGAGCGCCACGGCTACACGGTGCGCCAGGCCGCGAGCGGCGACGCGGCGCTCGCCGACTGGGCGCCCGTCGACGTGCTCGTCACCGACGTCGTGATGCCGGGGATGACCGGCCACGAACTCGCCAAGCGCGCCGCGGAGCTCACGCCCGGGCTGCCCGTCGTCTTCATGTCCGGGCACACGGAGGACGTCGTCCTGCTCGACGGCGCCCGCGAGCGCGAGATCGCGTTCGTCCAGAAGCCCTTCACCCGCGACACGCTGCTCCAGGCCGTCGCGGGCGCGCTGCACGACCGCGCCGCGGCCGCCTCGGACGCGCAGGCTGCACCCGGCGCCGCTGCCTAGGGCGCCGACACATCGCCGCCCATCCCGTGCTCGATCGCGGCCTTGACGCCCGCGTCGAGGGCGTTCAGCCGGTAGAGCGCGAGCGCCTCGGGCAGTGCGAAGCGCCGTCCCGGGAGTGCGTCGGCGCCGTGATGTGCGAGCACGCAGTGGCCGAGCGCGAACCGGCGCGCATCGTCGAGGCCCGTCTGTGACGCGGCCTCTTCGATCAGTCGCAGCCCGAGCTCGACGTGACCGAGCAGGCGGCCCGCGTCGCTGAGCCCGACCTCGGCGCCGAGCGTGAGCTCACGCGTGCGGCCCAGATCGTGCAGCAGCGCCGCGGTCAGCAGCAGGTCCTGGTCCAGGCGCTGGTGCAGTGTGCACGTCTCGACCGCGAGCGTGGCCACGGCGACCGTGTGTTCGAGCAGCCCGCCGAGGTAGGCGTGGTGCTGACCGCGCGTGGCGGGCGAGGTGCGCAGGGCGGCGCGCAGCTCGTCGTCGCCGAGCAGCCGGATCAGCAGCGCGCGGAAGCCGGCCTGCCGCACCTCACCCGCGAGCGCGTCGACGAAGCCGTCGAGCTCGTCGAGGTCGCGGTAGGCGACGGGAAGGAACGCCGCCGGGTCGGCGGTCCCCGGCTCGACCCGCGCGACGCTCGTCAGCTCGAGCTGGAGCTCGCCCCGGAAGCGCGCGACGCGGCCTCCGGCGCGCACGATGTCGCCGCGGTCGAAGCGTGCCGCGTGCAGGTCGGCGTCGCGGAACAGGCGCGCCGGCAGGGCGCCCGTGCGGTCCCGCAGCTCGAGCGCGAGGTACGGCGTTCCCGTCCGCGCCATCAGGCGATCCTTGCGTGTGCAGGCGTACAGGCCCTCGACCGTGTCGCCGTCGCGAAGGGTCGCGATCGCACCGGGGCGAGGTGCGCCGGAAACCTGCGCGGGGGCTGCTGAATCGGTCGACGACACAGGCCCATGATGTACCGTGAACCGGATGCCGCCCCTGATCTGGGAGAGCCGTCCTGACGGCCTCCGGGCCCCCGCTCTCGTCTGCGCCTTCTCGGGCTGGAACGACGCGGGCGAGGCGGCATCGTCGGCGCTCACGTTCATGGGCTCGCAGCTCGGCGCGACCCGCTTCGCGCAGCTCGATCCCGAGGAGTTCTTCGACTTCCAGGCGACGCGCCCGACGATCCGGCTGGTCGAGGGCCGCACCCGCTCGGTCGAGTGGCCCGAGGTCGAGGTGTGGGCCGCGCATGCCCCGCGTGCCCCGCGCGATCTCGTCCTCGTCTCCGGCCCCGAGCCCTCGATGCGCTGGCGCAGCTTCTGCGACGGGATCCTCGAGCTGGCCGAGGCGCTCGGCGTCCAGCTCACCGTGACGCTCGGCGCGCTGCTCGCCGACGTCGCGCACACCCGCCCCGTGCCGCTCGTCGGCCTCGCGAGCGACGCCGCGCTCGTGGAGCGCCACGGCCTGTCGCCGACCTCCTACGAGGGGCCGACCGGCATCACCGGCGTGCTCTACACCGCCTTCCAGGACGCGGGCCTGCCGTCCGCCTCGCTGTGGGCGAGCGTGCCCCACTACGTCGCCGCCGCGCCGAACCCGAAGGCCTCGCTCGCGCTCGTGCGCAAGCTCGAGTCGATCGTCGGCGTGTCGGTCGACGCCAGCGAGCTCGAGACGGGCGCCGACGAGTACGAGCGCCGCGTCACGCAGGCCGTCTCCGGCGACGACGACGTGCGCCAGTTCGTCGAGCGGCTCGAGCAGGCCGCCGACGCCGAGGCTCCGTCGGCCGAGCAGCAGAACGTGCCGTCCGGCGACGTGCTCGCGCGCGAGTTCCAGCGCTTCCTGAGCCAGCGCCCGCCACGCGATGACTGACGGCCCGCTCATCACCACCGGCGTGGACATCAAGGACTCGATCCTCGACGCGGTCGGTCACACGCCGCTCGTGCGCCTCAGCCGGCTCGGCGAGGGCCTGACGCCGCAGCTCGTCGCGAAGGTCGAGTACATGAACCCGGGCGGGTCGATCAAGGACCGCCCGGCGGTCGCGATGATCGAGGCCGCCGAAGCCGCGGGTGACCTGCAGCCCGGCGGCACGATCGTCGAGCCGACGTCGGGCAACACGGGGACGGGCCTCGCGATCGCCGCGCGGCTCAAGGGCTACCGCGTGATCGCGGTGATGCCGGACAAGATGAGCAAGGAGAAGATCGACCTGCTGCGCGCGTACGGCGCCGAGGTCGTGGTCGCTCCGACCGCGGTCGCTCCCGACTCGCCGGAGTCCTACTACCGCGTCGCCGACCGGCTGACCGAGGAGATCCCCGGGGCGTTCCAGCCGAACCAGTACTTCAACCCCGCGAACCCCGCGTCCCACTACGCGACGACCGGCCCGGAGCTGTGGGAGCAGAGCGGCGGGCGGATCACCCATCTCGTCGTCGGCGTCGGGACGGGCGGGACCGTGACGGGCGTCGGGAAGTACCTCAAGGAGCGCAATCCGGCGCTGCAGGTGATCGGGGCGGATCCGGTCGGCTCGATCTACTCGCAGGGCGAGGACGCGGTCAAGCCGTATCTCGTCGAGGGCGTCGGCGAGGACTTCTGGCCCGCGACGTTCGACCCGGAGATCGTCGACCGCTACGTGACGGTCTCCGACAAGGACTCGTTCCTCGCCGCGCGGCGGCTCGCGATGAGCGAGGGCATCCTCACCGGCGGCTCGTGCGGCACCGCCCTGCACGCCGCGCTGATCGTCGCGGCCGAGCTGACGGACCCGGAGGCGATGGTCTGCGTGATCCTGCCCGACGGCGGGCGCAGCTACCTGTCGAAGATCTACAACGACGCGTGGATGACCCAGCACGGCTTCCTCGAGCGCACCGGAGCACAGACGGTCGGCGAGGTGCTGCGGCGCAAGAACGAGGGCGGGGAGGTGCCGCCGCTCGTCAGCGTCCGCGCGCAGGACCTCGTCCGCGACGCGATCGCGCTGCTGCACGAGCATCGCGTCTCGCAGCTGCCCGTCGTCAGCGGGCATGACGCCGCGAGCGTCGTCGGCTCGATCGGCGAGCGCGGGCTGCTGCGCCGCGCCGTCGACGACCCTGCGCTGCTGCAGGCGCAGATCGTCGACGTGATGGAGGCGCCGTTCCCGGCCGTCTCCGTCGACGACGAGGTGCGCGACGCGACCGAGCTGCTCAGCGGCGAGCGCCAGGCGCTGATGGTGACCGAGCACGGGCGCCCGGTCGGGATCGTGACGCGGACGGACCTGCTGGAAGCGCTCGCGCGGTGAGCGCTCACGAGCTCCCGGACGACGCGCGGTTCGCGACGCGCGCGGTGCACGCGGGCCTGCGGCCGGACCCCCACTTCCGGTCGGTGATCCCGGCGATCCACCAGACGTCGACGTTCGCCCAGCCCGCTCCCGGCGAGTACGTCGAGGAGTACGACTACGCGCGCACGGCGAACCCGACGCGGCGCGCGCTCGAAGAGGCACTCGGGATGCTCGAGGGTGGCCACGCGACCGCCTTCGCCTCCGGTCTCGCCGCCGAGAATGCGCTCATCACCGCGGTCTGCGAGGCCGGCGACCACATCGTCCTGCCGACGGACCTGTACGGCGGCACCTACCGGCTCGTGGACAAGGTGCTCGCCCGCTGGGGCCTGCGCTACACGATGGTCGACCAGACGGACCTCGAGGCGCTCGCGGCCGCCGTCACGCCGCAGACGAAGCTGATCTGGGTCGAGACGCCGACGAACCCGCGCCTCGACGTCATCGACATCGCGGGGGTGATCGAGCGCAAGGGCGGTGCGCTCGTCGTCGTCGACAACACGTTCGCGACGCCGGTCAACCAGCAGCCGCTCGCGCTCGGCGCGGACGCGGTGATCCACTCCGCGACGAAGTACCTCGGCGGGCACTCCGACACGGTGCTCGGCGCCGCCGTCGTGTCCGACCCCGGCCTGCACGCGCAGGTGCGGTTCATGCAGAACGCGGCGGGCGCGATCCCCGGCCCGATGGACTGCTTCCTCGTCCACCGCGGGCTGCGCACCCTGCACCTGCGGATGGCCGCGAGCGCCGTGAACGCGCGCGCGGTGAGCGAGTTCCTCGCCGGCGCCGAGGGCGTCAGCGACGTGCGCTGGCCCGGGTTCAGCGGCATGGTGAGCTTCCGCCACGCGGACGCGCACGGCATCTGCACGCGGACCCGGATCTTCACGCTCGCCGAGTCGCTCGGCGGCGTCGAATCGCTGATCGAGGTGCCGCAGGCGATGACCCACGGGTCGGTCGAGGGCAGCGACGCCGCGGTGCCCGCCGACCTCGTGCGGCTGTCCTGCGGCGTCGAGGCGCCGGAGGACCTCGTCGCCGACCTCGCGCAGGCGCTGTACGTTTCGCCCCACACGTGAACCCCGCCCCCAAGGAGCAGCGATGAGCAGCGAAGAACTCGAACTCGGTCCCGTCGACATCGTCGTGATCGGCTACCCGCCGGATGCACCGCAGACGGGTGAGGCGATCCCGCTGTTCGTCGACCTCGTCGACCGCGGGATCATCCGCGTGCTCGACGTGCTCCTCGTCCGCAAGGACCTCGACGGGACGATCTCCGGCCTCGAGATCACCGACCTCGACGGTGACGGCGTGAACGACCTCGTCGTCTTCGAGGGCGCGCGCAGCGGGCTGCTCGGCGACGACGACGCCGCAACCGCCGGCCAGGCGCTCGAGCCTGGCGCGACGGCGGTCCTCATCTGCTTCGAGAACACGTGGGCCGCGCCCTTCGCGACCGCCGTTCGCCGCAACGGAGGCGAGGTGCTCGCCTTCGAGCGCGTCGGCGCGCAGGACCTGATCGACGCCGCGGAGGCGCTCGGCGAGTAGTGGCCTAGGACCGAGCGCCGGCGGGCGCGGGTCTCGGGACCGGGACCCGCGTGCGCCGCTCGGCGCGCCGGTGCGACCATGCGATCGCGGGGCGCTCGACCAGCCGCCAGCTGAGCCACGCGGCGAGGAACGACAGCGTCAGCACGACGAGCAGCCGCGGCACGAACGGCTCGGGCAGCAGGCCCACCTCACGCACCGCGAGCAGCACCGGCAGGTGCCAGAGGTAGAGGCCGTAGGAGACGATGCCGGCGCCGGCGAGCGGGCGCCACGCGAGCCCGTGCAGCACCGGTCCGCGGCCGGCGGCGACCGCCCCGATGACGAGCGCGAAGCCGGCCGCGGCGGGCAGGTCGCGGACCGCCGGGCGCCAGCCGTCGAGCGAGAAGGTCGTCTCCATCCACGCCGAGTGCCCGACGACGAGCGCCGCGCCGGTGAGCGCCAGCAGTGCCGTCGCCCGCGCCGACAGGACGGGCGCGTCGATGCTGCGCCGGTGCTCGATCCACAGCGCGGCGAGCATCCCGCAGGCGAACACGCCCATGAACGTCGGCAGCGCCTTCTGGACGACGTCGTTCCAGCCCTGGTCGACGACCAGCCGGTTCCACGCCGTCGAGAGCAGCACGATGCTCACGAGCATCGCGGCCTGCGTCCGCGGGCGTGCGCCGATGCGCAGCGCGAGCAGGCCGATCAGGGGCAGCACCACGTAGAACGCGGCCTCGACGCAGAGTGTCCACGCGACGGGGATCAGCTGCATGATCGTGTCCATCGAATAGTTCTGCCCGAACGCGAGGAACAGCGGCAGCTGACCCGCCGTCGGGGTGATGTGGTCGAACCCGCTCAGGGTGTAGAGCACGAGCACGCCGGCGATCGCCACGTAGTACGCGGGGACGATCCGGGCGACGCGCCGGATCGCGTATGTCCCGACCTGTGCCCGCGGGCCGCCGAGCGCCGCGCGCGCGAACGCGCGGTAGAGCAGGAAGCCCGACAGCACGAAGAAGCAGACGAGCCCGAGGTGCAGGGCGAACCCGACCTGGTCGAACAGCAGCGAGCGATCGCCCTTCGGCCGGTTCTCGCGGTACAGCCAGACGTGGAAGCCCAGCACCGAGAGCGCGGCCAGGCCGCGGATCCCGTCGATCGCTGCGCTGCGGTTCGGCACGCGCTCAGAGCCGGACGGCGCCGTCGGGTTCGAGCGTCCAGTGAGGGTTGTGCGCGACCTCCCACGGGTGACCGTCCGGGTCCAGGAAGACCCCGGAGTAGCCGCCCCAGAACGTCTCCGCGGGCTCGCGGCCGATCGCCGCGCCGGCCGCGCGTGCCTCCTCGATGACGGCGTCCACCTGCGCCGGCGAGCCGACGTTGTGCGCAAGCGTGACGCCGCCCCAGCCGCCGGAGTCGACCGTCGTGCTGTCCTGCGCGAGCTGCGCGCGATCCCACAGGGCGACGACCATGCCGCCGGCCTGGAAGAACGCGACCTCGGGCGGGCCGCCGGTCGCCGACCAGCCGAGACGTTCGTAGAAGCTTCGCGCGCGGGCGAGATCCGCCACGCCGAGCGTCACCAGGCTCAGGCGCTGTTCCATACAGCGACGGTACCCGGTTCGCCCGGGCCGCAATCAGCGCTCGGCCGCGGGGCAGGCGATGCGGTAGTCGCAGATCGCACACGCGGCGTAGCTCGGCGTGGGCTCGAAGCCCTGGCCGGAGATGCCGTCGGCGACCTCGAACACGGTCTCGCCGATCCGCTCGGTCGCCGCGGCGCCTCCGGACAGCGGCACCTTCTGGTCGTCGAGCACGTAGAGGTAGGACTGCACCGGCGATTCGACGTCCCACGCCTCGCGTGCGGCGAGCGCGTACAGCGTGAGCTGCACGTCGTCGCGCAACTGCGCCTCGCTCCGCGGGCGGCCCGTCTTGTAGTCGATCAGCTCGTAGCCGCCGTCGGGCAGGCGGTCGACGCGGTCGACCCGCCCGCGCAGCGTGTGCGGGCCCATGCGGAACTGGAACGAGCGCTCGAACCAGACCGGCTCGCCGTCCTCGCTGCGGCAGCGCTCCTCGTAGCGGCGCAGCGCGGTCTCGGCCTTCACGCGGAGCTGACGCTCCTCGTCGCCGGCGCCGAGGCCGCCGCGGCGCCAGCTCGCGTCGAGCAGGCCGAGCAGCTCGTCGACGGAGCCGCCACCGGAC
>Ga0302299_10003018_pt1 | contig 10241 bp, 14 predicted proteins | sample III_Fen_N3_4_FD_198795 | JGI IMG/M metagenome (GOLD analysis project Ga0302299, IMG submission 198795) | Peat permafrost microbial communities from Stordalen Mire near Abisko, Sweden - III_Fen_N3_4 | ecosystem: Environmental > Terrestrial > Soil > Wetlands > Permafrost | place: Sweden: Abisko...
TCAGGAATGAAAGGAGCCTACACTCCAACAGACCTCAATCGTGTAGGGCATAACCTAATATATCTAGTCGGTCTATTAAACAGTTACGGGTATTATCTCAGCGTTGTACCTAAAACTGATTGGACGTATGCCGATATTCCAACGGCCTCTGACATGATTGTGTATCTGGAAAACTTAAGCATCCTGAGGTTTTTAAGCGCTCAAGAGATACCGTCAAGCATGGATAATATAACCTATATCGATGCAAACAACATAGAAAAAATGCTAGTTGAGGTCAAGTACAAAATTGAGTCACTAGTATCTGGCTTTAGACACTGCGGAGCAGTGATTAGTGGACAAGGAGTGATATTACCATGAATGACCGCATAGTGCAGTTTCCAAGCAGATATCAACTGCTCCCAGTAAACGGCACGACTGACCAATTTGATTTGGTTCCAGTTCCCGGAAATGTGACGAGTACTGGAACAAACTTGAACAAAGCCCTGTTTGACCATATGCTCGCCGCATGGGGTACGACAGCAGGAACAGCTTATACTCTTACGCTTGCCTTTGCCGATTTTGCGCTCGCTGACGGACTGCCAATCGTTTTTAAGCTTCACGCCGATATATCAGGCGGAGCGACATTAAACGTGAACGCAACGGGTGCAAAGGCCCTTGTGTACCAGAACGGCGTCGCAGTGCGTGCAAGCGCGCATCTGATAAATACATGGGTGTACGCAGTGTACAGCTCCACGCTGGACAAGTATGTCATCTCTGGCCTTTATGTGCCGAATACTTCAGATATCGGGGCCGTGCCTGTATCGGGCGGCAACATGACTGGAGCATTGAATTTTAACACTTGGACAAGCATATCCGGAGATAATGGAGCTAACGCCGCATTCGGCACGAACTTTTATCTGGATGCCGCTGGAACGTATAGGTATACGGCGTCACACGGTTCTTTAGGAGCTCGAGGCGTCGTTATAAATTGGGCGAATTCTAAGATGTACTACTTTGACACAGGCAATGTCGCAACGACAGCAGGGGCGGCTTTCACTCCTACTTTGTTGCCTATGTATCACGCAGGAAACAAGCCTACTCCGCCTGAAATTGGCGCGGCTTCTCTTGGAGTCATAACCACTCTTGCAAACGCAAATCTTGTGAGTAGAACTCCTGGAATGTACTCTGTGCGTGGCGTTGACATCGTAGGAACAGGTCTTTCATACTACACACTGTTTCACAATGTTGACCAAGCTGACCCGAACTATGCGACGCAGATGGCAATCACTTGTCAAGCAGGATATCCGACATACATATTCACAAGAAACTGCTCATCATCGAATACTTGGGGCGGATGGGTTAGAATATTTTCAAGCTCAGACCTTCCTACTCCTGCTCAGATAGGCGCGTTCAATAAGTCCGGAGACACAATGACCGGAATGCTTACAACGTGTCCGTCAGTCGGTTCAATAGCTGGAAGTAACGGCTCTGGCGATAGACTTCGAGTTCAAAATAGCGGCTCTGACGCCGCTTTCTTAAGCTTCTTGCGGAATGGAATATATGCCGTAAACTTAGGGCTTGACATTGATAACTTGCTTAAGGTCGGCGGATGGTCCATGGGCGCGACTGCATACAAAATTTATCACGAGGGTGCAAAGCCTACTCCAGCCGAACTCGGGGCCGTTCCTTTAACGAGTCAATGGTCGTTTCTAACTCCGGGAACGTATCAGTTTTCTGTTCCTCGTACAGGATACTATACGATAGAAATGCACGGCGGCGGAGGGTGCTCAGCCGATGGCACTAGCTATGGAGCTACAATTAACTGGACATGGGTTAACTATGCTACAAAATCAGGCGGCGGCGGTGGCGGCTCAGGATGGATATGGTATAATGTCTGGCTTATGCAAGGTATCATATACACGGTCGTAGTCGGTGCTGGAAACGCTAATGCAGGAGGAAATCCGTCATATTTAACAACAACGAGTCCAGGATATCCGTCATTCGGATTATACGGAGGCAATCCTGGCGGTCCGGGTTCCACTGTAGACTATTCCGCAGGAGTAGGAGGCTCAAACGGCGCTCTTATCGGTGGATATACTGGCGGCGGCTCAAACATTGCTGGATATGGAGCAACGGGCAGTGTCGTCGGCGGTGGAACTGCTCCCGGAGTAGCTGGTGGAACTGGCGGAAATGGAAACTGGGGTCGTGGCGGTGCTAGTAATAACAACGCATGGGCCTCAGGCGTAGGTCATAACATAGGATACTCGGGTGCAGTATTCTTAACATTAACGGGAGTTTAAAGGAGACGAAATGGTAAGTAGAGAAACTAATCTGGAACGGTTTTCAGACCCGAGGCTTTCTAATGGGGCCAAAAGGTTACAGTTCCGTATCACGCATGAATGCAATCTTAGATGCCCTCATTGCCGAGTAGGAGACTATGTCACTGACCCTAATGTCGAAGACGAGGTAACGACTGCAGACATCTTGGCCTTTATGGACAAAGTTCCTATCAAAACCGTCGTAATAGATGGCGGCGAGCCGTTACTTCCACGCGTCCGTGAAAAGGCATTTGCAATCGTTCAGAAGTGCATTGACTTGGATATCTTGGGAGTGGTAATAGCCACAAACGGCACACAGGAGATTCCTGAATTTAACCTTGATGGACCGAACTTAAATGTTCAGTTTTCGGTAAGCTTGGACGGTATTCCGGAAGACCATGACGCCCTGAGGGGCGCTGGAACTGCGGAAAAAGCGATGAAGTTCATGCGCGATATGATGCAAAAAGGATACTATGTGCAGTGTCAATACACGATACAGGGTATTCCAAATTTTGCAAAGATTCGCGAATTCATTAACTTTGTCAAGAAAAATCGGCTTGTTAACTCCCCCGTGACCTTGAAATATCTTCGTAACGCAGGTAACGCAATTGACGCCTCTGACGGAGCTAATATCAAGATGCTTTACGAGAACACAAGCTACTCAAAGGAAAATTTCGCAAAGTTCTGCAAAGCCGAGTGTGTCGAGCTTGAAACGGTCAATCAGTGCGTCGCATCACAGGGCAGATTCAGCAGTATTGTGATTGACCCATACGGAAATATCCAGCCGTGTGCTAGCTTGCCTCATGTGTCTATTGGACATATCAATACGTACGACTCAGCCGCGCTTGAAGCGGCTCAGCAAGAGTTTTTTACTACTCATACGAACTGCTATGTTCTTGCTTCTGTTCCGGAGGACAAGCTTATAATTCCGGGAAATGAATGCCGCAACAGTCCTGAGTTCAGGCAAAAATTTTATAAGGAGGTTTGAAAAATGGTTCAGAAGCTTGCTGTAACCAACGGAGAAAAATTTACCCTCTCCGACGCGGTTATGCCTAACGTCTCAAACTATTCTAACGGTAAAAACGACTACATTAGGTTCATAGTAGCACATCCGTACGAAGAGCTTGAATCCGTGTTTGTCAATGGCGTGCAGTTCAATCTGGAGACTACAATTACAAAGGCGAAAGTCGACGAGGAGGGTACTACCCTCACTGACGATGACTTTAACATTCTTTACGAAGACGAGGTAATAGTTGAGTCGTACGATGGCTACACTATGGTCGGAGGCCTGATTAGGATGTCAACGACACTGACTGCGGTACTTGTACGCCTTAAAACTGAACTTGAGGCCACTCAAGAAGCCCTTGACACGCTTGCAATGGCCTATTTAGGGGGTGAATAAAAATGCTGAATCCGTTCGTTGAATCTGCTAAAAGACTCAAGCTTACGCCTGAGCAAATCAAACGGCTCGTTCCCAAATTCATTTCAGCGGCAGAGTATAAGGAACTAACTGGCGAAGAGTACTCTGCTTAATACACAAAATGGAGGACCAGAAATGCAGATAGACGACATCTGGGATTATTTAAACGGCCTTATGTGTGATGGAAGGATGGTGGGAATATCGTTGGTCGGAGCCTTTCTGTTTAACTTTTTCTTCCCAACGGAGGCCTACTTTTGGGGAGCAATCGGAGTATTTTGCGCTATGTTTATTGACCTTGGAACAAAGCTTTTTTCCCTGAGCAGACGTGCAGGGGGTTTCAGAAAAGCTTTTCAGACTAGAATCATTAACAGCTCGTCATTTTGCCGTGGAACGTGTAATAAAATGATAGTATTTTTAGTGATGCTAATCCTGCTCGGTCTTACATACCGACTCACGATTATTCCTGGATTTGCAATGTGGTTCGCACAAGCGGTTTTCGTGCTCATGTTCTTACGCGACTTGCTGTCTATACTGGAAAATTTAACTGACGCAGGGTGCGACGTAGGCGTGTTCAAAAAACTTGTTACAAAGAAGATGGAAGAGTACGTTGATGGCACGGACGTGTACAAGTGTGAGTCCACGACCGTAGTTAAAGAGGAGCTCACACACAAAACAAACAACAGCGATAATCCGCTGTAAAGGAGGGTAAAATGGACGTACGGACACTTTTGGAAACGCTTATTCTTATCATCGTGTGTGCAATAGGGGCAAGCGTGCTCCAGCAAAAGAAAAAGGCCCTTTTAGCTGTCATCACCGACTTAGTTCAAAAAGCTGAAACAGTCGTTGAGGGAACTAAAATGGGCCAAGACAAGAAGGATAAGGTTACGGCTCAACTCGAGGCAATGGGTTATAAAATGACAACTTGGACGGACAAGGCCATTGACGATGTCGTTGCTATGCTTAACGACAAGAAGGGATGGCTCGTTACTAAGGCCGCAAGCTGTGTCACAGGGTGGGAGCAGAAGTGAATAAGATTCTGGCTCATCCTACAAACTATACGCAAGGCAGAGTAGAGGACATAGAGTGGCTCGTAGTCCACTATGTAGGAAACGCTGGAACGAGCGCGAAAAACAATGCCCTCTATTTTGCCAATCATCCTAAAGTCTTTGTGAGTGCACACTATACCGTAGACGACATAGAAGTCATAAACTGCGTTGACGATACTGACACGGCCTACCATTGCGGCACTGAGTTAAGCACTCCATACGCTGGAACGGCTCATCCGTACTTTGGGATATGCACGAACAGAAATTCAATCGGCATAGAGATGGCGTGCATAATAAACTCGGCTGGAGACTGGGAAATGACAGAGGCAACGCAAATCAACACAATCGGTCTTATTATTGGGCTTCTTGACAAGTACCCGAACATTAAGGGCATTATACGACATTACGATGTCACCGGAAAAAATTGCCCTGAGCCGTTCGTAAGGAACGAAGAGTATTGGCTTGACTTTAAGGCAAGAACGGAGGACAATATGGCGAGCATGATTCAGCAAATAGCAGACGCCGCAGGGCTGAGCGTGCCTGAAACGATAACAGCCCTCGGCACGCTTGCAAAATTTGCAAACACAACGAACGAGGATTGGGAAAACAAAGGCTCCCAAGCCCTCGTCGATATGGGCCTTATCAGCCAACCTCGGGAGGGACGGGAGCCTGTTGAATTCGGTGAATTTGGCACGGTGCTGAAGCGGTTCAAGGACAAGTTTATTCCATAGGATTCCACATAATGTAGTCAATAACGTCCTGCTTGAGCTGGTGTGAGCGTAGAATTTCCTCGTCTACGCTTGCTCCAGCTTTTAGTTTTCCCACGATGTGATAATAGCAAATAGGGTGCTTTTGTCCGGGACGGTCAAGCCGCTTAAGGGATTGCTCGTAAAGGCCGTATGAGGGCATCTTGCTGAAATATACGGCGTAATGAGCACGCGTCATGTCTACGCCCTCAGCTCCGGACTGGGGCTGAACGATAAGATATTGGGCTTTGCCCTTTTGCCAAGCGAGTAGCTCGTTGCACTTGCCCGATAATTCAAGCGCGTTTTTACCGAGGGCCGCTTTAATTGCGTTGATTTCAGCGCGGTATCGAGCAAATATTATAACGGGGTCGTCGCCTAAATCCTCTAGTAAACGATACAACACTTGGAAACGCTCGTCGGTTACCTGAGTCAATTTGTCGTCTATTTTTACATAGCCTGACATAAGCTGTTGACGCGTGCCGAACATTGTAAGCGCGGCCTCAACTGTCATTATTCCATCTCTGGTTTCTATGTAGTGCTCCTGCTTAAGGGTCTTTAAATGCTTCTGTATTTCTGCCGACACGGTGTATTCAAAATTAACGTGCGTGACGGGCGGTAACGATAGGTCAACGTCTACACAGTATGCAATAGACATAAGCTTTTCGGTCAGCTCGTCTTGATTAATATACGGGTTCTTTTTATCCAGCACACGATATCCCGTTTGCTTAGTACGGTACTCGTCAATATTTTCATACTGTTTTCTAAAGTCACCGAGATTAGTGCCGAAGATTGTGGGGTCGCAGTACCGATATTGCGCGTATACATCTTCTGGGGAGCTGTATAGCGGCGTACCCGTGCAAAGGTATCTATTCGGCACGCGGCGGCCTAATAACGTCATGAACTTGGAAACTTTACTTCCCGGAGTTTTAATACGGTGACTTTCGTCACATATAACAAAATCCCACTTTTCTTTCAGGATAATGCTTCTAAATGGCTCGCGCCAAACACTTTCGTAATTAATAACGACCACAAGGGCCGAGGCGGAGCCTGTTTTGGCTTTAGCATATAACTCGGGCTTTTTACTCCCCGACACGCCGCCGAGGTTTACGGTCCGTATAGAGGGCGCAAACAGGGAGGCATTGTGTTCCCATACTTGCCCCTCGCACACATTTTTAGTCGCAATAACGAGGCCGCGTTTCCATCCCTTGTTTTTAATTAGGTCTAGGAACACACGCGTCTTTCCACTTCCGGGCTTTGTGTACAGCGCGGCGGCACAATGCTCCGCTAAAAACTTAACGGCCTCCAGTTGATGTGTCCACGGTTTAGGGTTTTTAAAGCGTAGGCCCGTTGGCTTGTGTATTAGCATAGTATTTCTCCTTCAAAATCGGCAACACGGGTCGCTAGCATATGCCCCTCCGTAATAGGTTAGGCAAAGCCGCCGACCCGTGTAGCTCCGTGTAGCGCCTTACAGCCGACACGCATAAGTGAAACAAAATTCTTTTTTAACAGGGCATTGCAAACAGCCTTGCCATTTGTCGCATAAAAGTCCGTCGGGGTTAACTACGGCTTTAACCTCGGCCACACTGTACGCGACAAAACATATCGCTCCAGCCTTTGCCCATCGTTTAAGATTTTCCTTCTGGAGTACCGTAGGCTCGTTTCCATGGTCTGGGGTTTTTACTTCAATCCTAAGTAATCGGCCTTTGTAACAGGCGTTTATATCAGGGCGTCCTGCAGAATAGGCGTCACCGTGAACGTTCTCAGCCTCGCCCTGTGTTTTCAGGTACTTAATTATCGCGCCTTGAATCGCACTTTCAAGAGCCATATTTGGCCTCCAGTGCAGGGTGGAAATCGTACTTCCTCGGCACAAGGGGGTGAATAACGACCTTGTCGTCTAAGTATACGTCAGCGAATATCTTACGCGTGTTCCCGCCGTACTGCTTAATCAGCTCGGGCAAATTATCGTTGACAGTGTCAAATACAAGGCCCTGCTCCATGCAGAACTGAACAGCCTCGTCAAGGGCTTTGTTATTGCGGCACGTCCATAGAATAATACGAAATTCAGCGGATGTTTGCCGCAAGTATATGAGCTCAGCAAACAGCGCCGTATTTGGAGCGCCTATATTTGGATACGCGTCTTCGACAAGCGTACCGTCAAAGTCAACCGCGACGATGAAAAGGGGTTTATTTTCCATAGCTGTTCAGCTCCTTGTTAATGTGCAGTTGAATCCAATAGCGTTCCCATGCGGCGCTGTGAACCTTGCTTTCTGGGAGGTCAAATATTTTGGAGTAGCGGCCTATAATTAGCGTCCGCAGGGTAGCAAGGTCAAACGCGCATTCCAGCGCAAGGCCAAAATCCTCACACGCCCAATCGTTAAGCTTATCCTTAACGGATATCGTCTTGGCCTTTTCGTAGGTTTCGGCTAGACGCTGATTAACATAAGCGACATGAATGAGCGTTTTATTCGGGTCGTCAGGATATTGTTTGAGCCGCATACTAATCTTTATCAGCTTATCCTGCGACTCATGCCTCATTGTTTTCCTCCTTATGACTTATGTTCCAGTTTCTGCCGTAAAGGTGTAACGAGGCCGCGATATGCGTGTACTCGCCTATTCCTACGCCGAGCTCCATAGCCATAAGAACTTGGAGTGCAGTGAAGCTGAACACGTCATACGGAAAGCCCGTCCAGATATCGTTGCTTCGCATATATGTCGTCATAAAAAGCATATCGTGACGAACCATGAACTGGAGGCTTACAGTGCATTGTACGTCTTTCTTTGACTTATTCTGGGGGTCTTTGATGTGAATAACGGCCTGACGGTCATTAGGATTTGCGTGGAGCTTATTCTTGACGTATTCCCATTGGTCAAAGCCGAATGCGTGCCGTATCATGTAGCCGTATGCCGAATTGCACGTTTCACCGTCGTCGCTGAGCCTGTCCCATGCGGTGCTGTAATTGCTTATATCTGCAAGCTTATTGCTCCCAGACAAGTACCAGAGCAGTTCGCCGAGTGCATAGCGCATCGGCATCTTACGGATTTTGGACTGTATAATGCCTTGCGTAGGGTCGGTTATAACGGTAATCGCGTTCAGTATTTCCCCGACTACCTCACCGTCTCTGGAATTATCCTTGAATCCGGTGTACGCCTGATTTTCAAGCTCGGCATACCAAAATTCAAAGGCCTCAGTCGCGGTTTTGAATTTTTGCAGTGTAGTATTTTGCATCTTTACTCCTCAATTCTTTTAAGTCATTAAACTTTTCTGCGGCCGATGATATTGAATCCTTCACATGCTTATTTCTAAGCTCCACGACGGTCATCATTGCATAAGCGGCAAGGTCAATAAGAGAGTCTTCAATGCTTTCTGTTTTCACCTGAGCACGAGTCTTAGACAGCTTTTTTATTCGGCTCAGCTTATCTGAAAGTTTTATTATTGACACAAGCATCCCAAATTCCTTATACAGTTCACCGAAGCTATTGCCGTAATCAGCGTCCTTGGCTTCTTGTGTGTCCACTATCTTTTTCGCTATTTCAGCAACGGTTGATTTCATGCGATTGCCTCCTTATGCAGTTTTTTCTGGAGGGCCAAGAACCGTTCTACCATCTGGTCAGTGTTTATGCCCTCAGTCTTAAATATTTTTACGGGGTAGTGTTTAGCAATTTGAGGCCGCTGATTGTCCCATACGCCGTGATGCTTTGAACGTATGCTTTCGCCTCCGTCTTTTAGGCCCTTGCCTCCATTACGAAAGTTTACGTTTTCAACACAGCGCTCAGGCGGCGTATTCATGAATATGGGTACGGGGGTGAGGTCGTAGTTTTCTTGCATCGACTTATAGATATTAAGCGAGCCAGAGAGCGTAGACGAAAGAATAACGCCCTCCATGATAAGGTCATACCCGAGCTCCTTTGCACGCGTAGCGGCGGCTTCTATGGCCTCCACAGCGGTCGCAAATGGTATGAAGCTGTCAATGCCGCCGCAAGCTTTGTCATATCCCCCGACAATGACGATTTTGTACGGGTGCAGTACAACAAAGAGCACTTTCTTAAGGGAGGGAGGCCTGAAACAGGTCTCCCTTTCATTTTCGGGCGTCCTCCGGTAAAGGTTCAATGGAACGACGCTTTTACCCGACCCGAATGTTCCCCTAAAGTTGAACGCGAAGTTATTCATCGTCATCGGCCCAGTCGTCGTCATCAGCAGAATCGTCATCTACATGGTCGGCGTCCCAAGCCTTGAGTTTCTTGATGTACACGGAGGCTTCAAGCTTTGGCTTGACCTCAATGTCTCTTTCCTTGCACAAGGAGTAGAGGGCTTTTGGAGTCATGTCCTTGTACTCGACTTTTTCAGGCTCGTCTTCATCGTCCTCATCGTCAACGGGCTTCTTTGACTTGGAATCAGTTTTCTTAGCCGTGCTTTTGGGGTCAGCCTTTGTTGCGGGAGCGGCGGTCGTAGGAAGAAACGCGTCTATGCGGTTACGGAGTTTTCCTTCGTGTTCGTACTGGGATACGTCAATCGTGACAAGCTTGCTGACTACCTTATCAGTATCGAATACGATTTTTCCTTCGTGAGGAATTCCAAGGGCCTTGAGCAACTGCTTAACTTTGAAGAGGGCTTTCTGAGTGAGGGGGAAGTTTTCACGGATTCTTGCTCCTTCAAATTCACCCTTTTGAATCTCAAAATAGCCGACTTCCATCTCGGTTCCTGTTGACGCGGTTTCGGGGTCAAACTTGTCGA
>Ga0302299_10003019_pt1 | contig 10240 bp, 11 predicted proteins | sample III_Fen_N3_4_FD_198795 | JGI IMG/M metagenome (GOLD analysis project Ga0302299, IMG submission 198795) | Peat permafrost microbial communities from Stordalen Mire near Abisko, Sweden - III_Fen_N3_4 | ecosystem: Environmental > Terrestrial > Soil > Wetlands > Permafrost | place: Sweden: Abisko...
TGACCAGCAGCAGCACCCAGCCGTAGAGGAACGCGACGCGCGGGTGGAAGGCCTCGCGCAGGTAGGCGTACTGCCCGCCGACCGCCGGGCGCAGGGAGGCCAGCTCGCCGTAGACGAGCGCCCCCGCCAAGGCGACCAGGCCGCCGAATGCCCACGCCGCGAGCACCAGGAACGGTGTCCCCACCTGGCGGGCGACGACGTAGGGGTTCATGAAGATTCCCGAGCCGACGATGCCCCCCATCACGAGCATGGTGGCGCCGAACAGGCCGATCTCCCGCGCGAACGCGGGACGGACGGCGGGTGTCGCCATGAAGGCCGGAAGGGTACCCGCCGGCGCGGCAGCGCGCAATCGGCCGTAAGATGCCCGCGGCCGATCGGACCGGCGACGAGACCTTCTGGCGCGAGATCCAGCAAGCCTTCACCGTGAACCGTAGCTACGTGAACCTCAACAACGGCGGCGTCTGCCCGTCGCCGCGCGTCGTGCAGGAGGCGATGAAGCGCGCCCTCGACCTCTCGAACGAGGCGCCCGTCCACACGATGTGGGACTTGCTCGAGCCCCAGGTCGAGTCGGTGCGGCGCTCGCTCGCCGCGGAGTTCGGCTGCGACTCCGAGGAGATCGCGATCACGCGCAACGCCAGCGAGGGGCTGGAGACCGTGCAACTCGGCCTCGACCTCAAGCCGGGCGACGAGATGCTGACCACCACGCACGACTACCCGCGCATGCTGACGGCCTTCCGCCAGCGCGAGCGGCGCGACGGCGTCGAGCTGAAGACGATCTCCTTTCCGTTCCCGCCCAGGAGCCTCGACGAGCTGGCCGAGCGCTTCGAGCGCGCGGTCACGCCGCGCACGCGCGTGATCCTGGTCTGTCACATGACGAACCTGACCGGTCAGGTCTTTCCGGTGCAGCGGATCTGCCGCATGGCGCGGGAGCGCGGGATCGCGGCGATCGTGGACGGCGCGCACGCGTTTGCGCACTTCCCGTTCCGCCAGACGGACCTCGACTGCGACTACTACGCGACCAGCCTGCACAAGTGGCTGTTCGCGCCGCACGGGACCGGCATGCTCTACGTGCGCCGCTCGAAGATAGAGAAGCTGTGGCCGCTGATGGCGGCCGACGTCAAGCAGGACGGCGACATCCGCAAGTTCGAGGAGATCGGCACCCACCCTGCCGCCAACCACAACGCGATCGCGGAGGCGCTGGTGTTCCACCGCGGGATCGGGGCCGAGCGCAAGGCCGCGCGCCTGCGCTACCTGCGCGACCGCTGGATGCGGCGCCTCGCCGCCTTGCCCCGGGTCAGGATCCACACCAGCTTCGACCCGGCGATGTCGGGCGCGATCGGCAACGTGCAGCTCGAGGGCGTCGACACCGTGAAGCTCGCGAAGCACCTGTTCGACAGCCGGCGCATCATCGTCGTGCCGATCAAGCACGCGGAGTTCGAGGGCCTGCGCGTCACGCCTTGCGTCTACACGACACTCGACGAGGTGGACCTCTTCGCCGAGGAGCTCGAGAAGGTGCTGGCGCGCGGCCTGCCGGCCTGAGGTGCGGCGCCGCGCCTCAGCCGCGCGAGCGGGCGAGGCCGAGCTCGCCCAGCTGCAGGGCCTGCAGGATCGAGGCCAGCGGGCGCTCGGCGAGCGAGTCGAGCACCAGGTCCACCTCGGGCCGCGGCAGGGTGCGCGTCAGCGTGCTGAGCACCGCCACGCAGCGCGCGCCGGCCGCGATCGCCGCTCGCATGCCGTTCGGCGAGTCCTCGAACACGACGCAGGCGGCGGGCGGCACGCCGAGCCGCCGCGCGGCGAGCTCGAACAGCTCGGGATCGGGCTTCACCCTGCTGACGTGGTCGCGCGTCACGACCGCGTCGAACAGCTCGAGGACACCGTGACGCTGCAGCCAGCCCTCGACCCAGCCTGACGAGCTGCTCGATGCCACGGCGCGGCCGAGACCGAGCGCGGCCGCGTCGCGCACCAGCGCAAGGACGCCGGGCAGCAGTGGCCGGCCCTCGCAGCCGCGGGCGGTCGCCTGCTTCACCTCGGCGAGCAGCGCGTCGCGCTCGAGCGAGCCGCCGCACAGCTCGTCGAGCTGCTCGAGCGGGTCGAAGCCGCCGTGGGTGCCCAGCGCGTGCTGCCAGTCGTCGAGGCGGAGCACCTGGCCGCGGCGGCGGTAGGCCTCGAACCACGCGTCGAAGATCGGCGTCTCGGTGTCGACGATCAGGCCGTCGAAGTCGAGGATCACGGCCCGGACGGGCTCCGTCACCGCGGCATGCTCAACCGCGCGCGGCGGCCAGCTTCGCGACGCGCCCCTTGATCCGCTCGTAGATCACCCGGCCCTCGGCGCACTCGTGCGCGACCCACTCGGCGTTGCGCAGGACCGCCGGGCCGTTCGCCTCGCGCAGCTGCGGCAGGAACGGCTCGACCTTCGCGAACAGGAACAGCCCTTCGCCGTTGGTCTCCAGCCAGAAGCCCGGGTGCACGACGGCGTAGCGCGCGAAGCTGTAGACCATCTCCCAGTAGGTGCCCACCTGGCGGTAGTGCGCGTTCAGCGGGTGCTCGCTCTTGAGCACCTCCTGCAGGTCGCTCCAGCTCTTCGGCCAGAAGTCGCGCAGGATCGCCCGCCGCGCCTCGCGCAACAGGGCCTCGCGGCGCAGGTCGTAGACCTTCAGCAGCAGGTCGGCGTCGTGGTGGTCGGGTGTCGTCTTCATGACCACCATGATAGTGCAGGCCCGGCGGGCGAGAGGCCTTGCCCGCGATCTCGGCACGCGGCTGGCGCGCCGGGGCGCCCGCTCAGGCCCTATCATGGGCCGACGCCGGAGCCACCCCCGATCTGAGGAGGATCGCGTGAGCAAGAGCCTACTGGTTGCCGCCCTCGTCGCGTTGACGCCGCTCGCCGCCGCCCCCGCGCGGTCCGCCGAGAGAAGCCCCGCCACGGAGGCGCTCGAGGCGAAGGTGCGCGAGCGCGAGGGGGCCTTCGCGAAGACGATGGCCGACCGCGACCTCGCCGCGTTCGCGCGCTTCGTCTCCGAGGAGGCCGTGTTCCTCGGCGACACGCCGTTGCGCGGGCGCGCGGCCGTGGTCGAGGGCTGGAAGCGCCTCTACCAGGGCAAACAGGCCCCGTTCTCGTGGGCCCCCGAGCGCGTGTACGTGATCGAGTCCGGCACGCTCGCCGTCAGCAGCGGAGGTGTCTTCGACCCGCAAGGCAAGCGCATCGGCACCTTCAACTCGACCTGGCGGCTGGAGAGAGACGGCGAGTGGCGCGTGGTGCTCGACCTCGGCTGCCCGCCCTGCCGCTGCGGCGAGCCGGCGGTGAAGCCATGAGCGCGCACGTCCGCGTCTGCCGCGACTGCGGCGAGGAGTACCGGCCGGAGATCGTGAGCTGCGCCGACTGCGGCGGCGAGCTCGAGGACCGTTTCGAGGGCGACGAGGTCGGGGACGACGCGCACGCCGCCGTGACCGTCGTGGACGCGGGTCCCGACCTCTCCGGGCACCGGCCCGTGTTCGTGAGCCCCCGCGCCGCCGACCTCGTGGAGCTGGCCGACGCGCTGCGCGAGGCCGGCATCTCCTTCCACTTCCTCGAGCAGCCCGCGCAGGAAGAGGTGCGGCAGGCGAGCTACTCCCTGCTCGTGCGCGAGCAAGACATGGGCGCCGCCTTGCGCGCGCTGGCCCCGCTCGTCGCCCCGGAGGTCGAGGAGGGGGAGGCGCACGCCGTCGCCTCGCAGTTCGAGGAGGGCCGCGGCTACGTGCGCTGCCCGGCCTGCGGCGCCGAGACGCGCGAGGGCTCGCCGGAGTGCACCGAATGCGGGCTGGCGCTCGCGGGCGGCCCGGCCGAGTAGCTATACTGGCTGCAATGACCAGCCGTTTCTCCCACCCGGAGGGCGTGCGCGTCCTGCCCGACGGCGCCTGGCGCGTCGGCGAGTTCGCGATCGTGCACGAGCCTTCGCTGCGTTTCCTGAAGGCGCGGCTGGTGTTCGAGGAGCAGGGCGCGTTCCTGGTCGACGGCGGCCAGCGGCTGCCGGTGGTCGTCGACGGGCCCGCGTTCGGCGTGACCGCGCTCGAGATCGACCGCGAGCGGGGCGAGGCTCGCGTCGTGCTCGACGACGGCAGCCGCGAGCCGGTCCGCGGCGACTCGCTCTGCGCGGACGAGAAGACGGGCCGCGTGGAGTGCCTGGTGCGCGGCGGACGCGCGCGGGCCCTGCTCTCGCGCGGGGCTCACCAGACCTTCCTCGCCCACGTCGAGCAGGACGAGGACGGCCGCTTCTACCTGCGGGCCGGACTGCGGCGCTTCGCGGTCCGCGCCTGAACGCCGTGGCCGACGCCGGGCTCGCGGCGCGCGCGAAGGCGTTCGCGCTCGAGGCCGGCTTCGACCTGGCCGGCGTCGCCGCGGCCGACGCGCCGCGCGAGCTGGCCTTCTTCGCCGAGTGGGTGGCGCGCGGGCACGCCGGCGAGCTGGCCTATCTCGCGAGCCAGGTCGAGCGGCGCAGCGACCTGCGCCGGGCCTTCCCCTGGGCGCGCTCGCTGCTGGCGGTCGGGCTGCAGTACGACACGCCGCACCCCTACTCGACCGCGACGCCGGCGGGGCGCGGCTGGATCGCGCGCTACGCCTGGGGCGAGGACTACCACGACGTGATGAAGGCGATGCTGCTGCGCGTGGGCGAACGCCTCGCGGCCGAGGCAGGCCCCTGCCGGTGGCGCGCCTACGCGGATACCGGCCCGATCGTCGAGCGGGCCTGGGCCGCGGCCGCGGGCCTCGGCGCCTGGGGCAAGAACACCTGCCTGCTGCACCCCGAGCACGGCTCCTGGTTCTTCCTGGGCGAGATCGTGACGGAGCTCGAGCTGGCGCCGGACGCGCCGCGGCCGGACCTGTGCGGCAGCTGCACCGCCTGCCTCGACGCCTGCCCCACCGGCGCGCTCGTCGCGCCCTACGAGCTCGACGCCACGCGCTGCATCAGCTACCTGACGATCGAGCTGAAGGGGGCGATCCCGGAGGATCGACGGCGGGGCGTCGGCCGGCACGTCTTCGGCTGCGACATCTGCCAGGACGTCTGCCCGTGGAACCGCAGGCGGCGGCGACGGGGAGGGACGCCGTTCGAGCCGAGACCGGGCGCCGTCGCCCCCGACCTCGAGGAACTGGCGGCGCTCGACGACGCGGCGTTCCGGGAGCGCTTCCGCCGCAGCCCGCTGAAGCGCGCGAAGCGGCGCGGGCTGCTGCGCAACGTAGCGATCGCGCTCGGCAACGCCGGCGACCTCCGTCACCGTGCCGTGCTCGAGCGGCTCGCGGGCGACCTTGACCCGGTCGTGCGCGAGCACGCGCTGTGGGCGCTGCGGCGCCTCGGCGGCGGCGGACCTCAGGCCTCGGGCAGCAGGTAGACGCCGCCCTCGTCGTAGACAACGACCCAGGCCGGATGGCGTGTGAGCTTGCCGGTGAGCACGAGCGCCGACAGCCGGCCCTGGACGAGTTCCTCGGCCACCGCGTGCGCGGCGCTGGCTCCCGGCCCCGACGCGGCCGCACGTTCGGCGGCGAATCGCGCGGCCTCGGGCGTGACCCGCACACGCACGCCGTGTTGCCGCTCGACCGCCGCGGTGAGCGCCGCGAGCGAGCGGTCGACCACCAGCGCCAGGTCGCTCGCGTCCAGGGCCCGGAACGCGACGCGTTCGTGGACGGCTTCGAGGACGTCCGGCGGCAGCTCGGGCCCGCCGGCGGAGGCGACGAGAAAACCCAGCGGCTCGCCCGGGTCCGAACCCACGCTGGCCGTCAGCACGACGACCAGAGGGCGCGCCTCCATGGCCCCGGACGGGTCCGTCAGGCGCCCCTCCGTGACCAGCCGGCGCAGCACCTCGAGGGCCCGTGCGTCGGCCTCCTCGGCCCGCGCCAGCAGGACCAGCACGCGGGGGCTGGACACGGCAGCCGCCGTCAACCGGGACACGACCGCGGGGTCCGCGAGGTCGCGCGCGGCCGCACGGACCAGTCCCGTGGTCCCGAACAGGTGCTCGGCGGTCACGCGCGAGGCCTCCGCCTTGCCGCAGCCCCGTGGGCCCGCGAAGAGCAGCACGGCCGCGGGAGACGGCGCATCGCCGGCGAGCGCGCGGCCCAACCGACGGGCAATCCGGGACGCGGCCTCGTCCTGGCCGACGAGCCGAGCCCGCAACGTGGCATCGAGCGTCTCGAGCCGGTCCTCGAGGCCCGGCTCGGCGGCGGCCGCCAGTGCCGCGTCGCGCAGCGTCCCGGGAGCGACACCGCTCGCGCGCACCAGCTCGAGCGTGAGGTTGTCGACGCCCTCCGCCAGCGCGGCCAGCAGGTGCGCCACCCCGAGCGGCCGCGCCGCCCCGGCGAACGCGCCGGCCGCCGCGAACAGTGCCTTGCAGGCGAGCGAACGGGAGAGCGGCCCCGCGGGTGGCCCTTCGGTCGGGCCCCGCCCGAGCCGCGTGCGCGTCCGGCGGCGCAGCCGAGCCGAGTCGAGCGCGAGCGGGGCGAGCGCTGCCTGCAGCCGGGCGCACTCCTCGCGCACGAGCGACGCGTCGATGCCGACGCCCTTCGCGGGGTCGCCCGGGCCGATCTTCTCGAGGCTCAGGACGCCGATCAGCAGGTGCGCGGGCGCGATCTGCGCGTGTCCGGAGGCTGCCGCCTCTCCTGCCGCGATCATCCAGGCGGCCTCGGCCGCGGGTGTCAGGTTCATGGTCAGGCGTCGACGAAGTCGAACGGCGGCAGCGTGGGGACGAGGCCCGCCGCGTGCCCGCGCTCGAGGAAGCTGCGCACGGCCTGGCGGCCGCGCTCTCCCATCTCGATCGTCATGTCGTTCACCCACATCCCGACGAAGCGGTCCGCGACGCCGGGGTCCATGCCGCGCGCGAAGCTCATCGCATACTCGAGCGCCTGCGGCCGGTGCGCCAGCGAATGGCGCACGGTCTCCCGCACCAGCCGCGTCAGGCGCGCCATCAGCTCGGGGCCGAGGTCGCGGCGCACGGCGTTGCCGCCGAGCGGCAGCGGCAGCCCGGTCTCTTGCTTCCACCACGCGCCGAGGTCGACCAGCTTGTGCAGGCCGTGGCCGCCGTAGGTCAGTTGCCCCTCGTGGATGATCAGCCCGACGTCGGCGCGGCCGGCCTGTACTTCCTCGAGGATGCGGTCGAACGGCACGACGTGCGTCTCGACGTCCGGCGCGAACAGCTTGAGGGCCAGGAAGGCCGAGGTGAGCGTCCCGGGCACCGCGACGCGCTTGCCGGCGAGCGCGCCGGCAGCGAGCCGCTCGCGCGCGACCAGCAACGGCCCGTAGCCGTCGCCGATGCTGCCGCCGCAAGGCATGAGCGCGTACTTGTCCGCGACGTATGCGTAGGCGTGGAACGAGATGGCCGTCACCTCGTGGCGGCCCTCCTGCGCGTGGCGGTTGAGCGTCTCGATGTCGGTGAGGACGTGGCTGACCTCGAGGTCGCCAGTCGGCACGCCCCCGCGGGCGAGGCCGTAGAACATGAACGCATCGTCGCTGTCCGGGCTGTGGGCGATCGTGATCTTCATGGGGAGGCGCCCATTCTAACTCCGCGCCCAGCCGGGCCGCGGCCGCCGGCCGGCCAGTGCGCGCAGCGCCCCCGCGTTCTGCCAGGCGACGGCTCCCAGGATCAGCAGCGCGCCCAGCCACTGAGCCGGCGAGAGTCGCTCGCCCAGGAACACGAACGCGAGCACCAGGGTGACGATCACCTCGAGAGAGCTGAGCACCGAGGCGCGGGTCGGTCCGATCAGGGCCATGCCAGCGAGGAAGGTGGTCATCGCGACCACCGTCGAGACGACGCCGATGCCGGCGACGCTCAGCCAGGCCCTCGGCTCCGCGGGCAGCGCGAGCCCGCCGGAGGCGAGCGCCGCCCCGGTGCAGACGACCGCCGCGACCTGCGAGAGGTGCGCCGCCAGCGTGCGCGCCGGGACGCCGGCGCCGAAGCGGCTGCTGAGGACGATGTAGGACGCGTAGATCACGGCCGCGACCAGCGCCCACGCGATGCCGGCCCCGGAGAGCCGCTCGCCCGCGGGAGCGCCGCCGGCGGTCAGCGCACAGCCGGCGAAGGCCGCCAGCGCCGCGAGCAGCCCGCGCAGCGTCAGCCGTTCGAGGCCGACCGCGCCCGCGAGGAGCGCCACCAGCACGGGGTACGTGTAGAGGACCAGTGACGTCACGGAGGCGGGAATCAGCTCCAGCGCCCGGAAGTAGGCGATCGAGTTGAAGACGAAGATGCCGCCGACCGCCCACAGCCGCAGCCGCGTGCGCAGCGGCAGCCGCGGCGAGCGGTCGAGGACGGCGATCAGCGCTGCGGCGATCGCGTAGCGCCAGGCGAGCAGCGGCAGCGCCCGCACGCCGGCGGCGTAGGCGACCTTGCCAAAGATCGGCAGGACGCCATAGGCAAGCGTGCTGCAGGCGACGAGGACGAGCCCGCGGGCCTCGTCGCGCGGAAGGGTGGTCACGGCCGGCTAGTATGCCCGCATCTGCCCGCGCTGGGCCAACTTAGGCCTTCGTGCGCCGGCCCTGTCGCGGAACACGGTCCGGCCGCGCTGCGTACGGATCTGCGGTGCCGCGGCCCTGGCCGCGATACGATCGGCGCTCGGCCCGTCCGCAAGGGCCACGGAGGCAGCTTTGAGCGAAAAGGCCCTCGTCCTCGAAGGCGTCGAGAAGTCCTTCGCCAGCTACCGGGCGGTGAGGTCGCTGAGCCTGGAGGTCCCGCGCGGCAGCGTGTTCGGCCTGCTCGGCCCCAACGGGGCGGGCAAGACCACGACGCTGCGCATGGTGATGAACGTGTTCGCGCCCGACGCCGGGCGCATCGAGATCCTCGGCCAGCCCGCGGACCACGCGACGCGCGACCGCATCGGCTACATGCCGGAGGAGCGCGGGCTCTACCCGCGCATGGTGCTCGAGGAGCAGCTGGTGTTCATGGCCGCGATGAAGGGCGTCGGCCGGGCCGAAGCCTTGCGCCGGCTCGGCCCGTGGCTCGAACGCCTGTCGCTCTCGGACTGGCGCAAGAAGAAGACGAACGAGCTGTCGAAGGGCATGCAGCAGAAGGCGCAGTTCATCGCCACCGTGCTGCACGAGCCGGACGTGCTGATCATGGACGAGCCGATGAGCGGGCTCGATCCGGTCGGCGCGGACGTGATGCGCGACACCATGCTCGACCTGCGGCGCAAGGGCGCGACGATCGTGCTCTCGTCGCACCAGATGGAGACCGTCGAGAAGCTGTGCGACCGCGTGGCGCTGATCGACCGCGGCCAGAAGCTGCTCGACGGCGCCGTCAGCGAGGTGAAGGCGCGGCACGGCAAGAACACGGTGGCGCTCGCCTTCGACGGCGACGACGCGTTCCTCGACTCGCTGCCCGGTGTCGCGAAGGTGGCCCGTCTCGGCCCGGGCGTCGCGGAGCTGCGGCTGCAGGACGGCGCCGACCCGCAGCCGCTGCTGCTGGCGGCCGCCGCACGCCTGCGTCTGCGCCGCTTCGAGATCGTGGAGCCGAGCCTGCACGACATCTTCGTCGAGACCGTCACCCGCAACGGGAAGGAGGCCGCATGAGCGGCAAGCTGTGGGCGATCGTCCGCCGCGAGTACGTGGAGCGCGTGCGGACGAAGGGCTTCGTGATCGCGACGTTGCTCGGCCCGGTGATCATGGCGGCGATGATGGTGGTGCCGGCGCTGCTCGCGCGACAGAGCGGCAAGCCCCTGAAACTGGCCGTGCACGCCGCGGACGGCGCGCTGCGGCCGGCGGTCGAGCAGGCGCTGCGCGACGAGCGCGTCGACGGTAGGCCGCGCTTCGACGTGCAGGCCGGCCCCGAGGGCCCGGACCGCGAGGCCGCGCTCAAGAAGGCCGTGCTCGACGACCGTCTCGACGGCTTCCTGCTGCTGCCGGCGGACGCCGTCGCCACGGCGACCGCCAGCTACTACGGACGCAACGTGAGCAACCTCGGCGAGCGGCGCACCATGGAGCGCAAAGTGAGCGACGTGCTCGTCAGCCGGCGGCTGACCGCGGCCGGGCTCGACCCCGCCAAGGTGAAGGACCTCACCCGGGAGCTCGACCTCAAGGCCATCCGGCACAGCGCGGCCGGCGAGCGCGAGGATCGCGGCGCGGCGTTCTTCCTGTCGATCATCCTGCTGATGATCCTGTACACCAGCATCCTGATGTGGGGGCAACTGGTGATGACGAGCGTGATCGAGGAGAAGTCGAGCCGTGTGGTCGAGGTGCTGGCGTCGAGCCTGCCGCCCACGAAGCTGCTGTGGGGCAAGCTGCTCGGCGTCGGC
>Ga0302299_10003020_pt1 | contig 10239 bp, 11 predicted proteins | sample III_Fen_N3_4_FD_198795 | JGI IMG/M metagenome (GOLD analysis project Ga0302299, IMG submission 198795) | Peat permafrost microbial communities from Stordalen Mire near Abisko, Sweden - III_Fen_N3_4 | ecosystem: Environmental > Terrestrial > Soil > Wetlands > Permafrost | place: Sweden: Abisko...
GCTGGGCCCAGGGCAAGGCGGACGTGCTCTACGTCGCCGACGCCTTCGAGGTCATGGCGAAGGTCAACGAGTTGCTCGCGGCGGACGCCTGATCGGCTGTCGGCCGCGGTTGACCGCCGCCGGGAAGTGCCGCGGCAGGCGTCCCGCGCGCTCCTAGTCCCGCGCGGCGTTCTTGACGGGCAGCGCGAGCATGCGGTCGAGCGCGAGCTTGGCCCAGCGCGTCGTCTCCTCGTCCACGACGATCTGGTTGACCACCTCGCCGGCCACGAGCGACTCCAGCACCCACACGAGGTGCGGCAGGTCGATGCGGGTCATGGTGGCGCAGAAGCACACCGTGTCCTCGAGGAACACGATCTTCTTGTCGGGGTGGGCGTCGGCGAGGCGGCGCACGAGGTTGAGCTCGGTCCCGATCGCCCACGCGCTGCCCGGCTCCGCCTTCTCGATGACCTTGATGATCTTCTCGGTGGAACCCACGTAGTCGGCGGCCGTCACGACCTCGTGGGAGCACTCCGGGTGGACGATGACGTTCACGCCCGGCACCTCGGCCCGCACCCGCTCCACGTTCTCCAGCCGGAAGCGCGCGTGGACGCTGCAGTGGCCCTTCCAAAGGATGACGCGCGCCGCCTTGAGCGCCTCGACCGTGTTGCCGCCGAGGGGCTTGCGCGGGTCGTACAGCACGCAGTCGTCGAGGCTCAGTCCCAGGTCCAGCACGGCCGTGTTGCGGCCGAGGTGTTGGTCGGGCAGGAACATTACCTTGCCCTCGCCGGCCAGCCCGCCCACCTGGTCGAAGGCCCAGCGCATCGCCGACTCCGCGTTGGAGGACGTGCAGACCGCGCCCTCGCGCATGCCGCAGAACGCCTTGATCGCCGCGGTGGAGTTCATGTACGTGATCGGGATCGTGTCCTGCGCGATCCCCGCCGCGCGGAGGTCGTCCCACGCCTGCTCCACCTGCGTGATGTTCGCCATGTCCGCCATCGAGCACCCGGCCGCCATGTCGGGAAGGATGACCTGCTGCTCGTCGGACGTCAGGATGTCCGCGCTCTCCGCCATGAAGTGCACCCCGCAGAAGACGATGAACTCCGCCTCGGGCCGCGCCGCCGCCTCGCGCGCGAGCTTGAACGAGTCGCCCGTGACGTCCGCGAACTGGATGACCTCGTCGCGCTGGTAGTGGTGGCCGAGGATGAAGAGGCGGTCGCCGAGCGCCTGCTTGGCTGCGCGGGCGCGCTCCACGAGCCCGGGATCCGACGGCGCGGGCAGTCCGCCGGGGCAATCGACGCCGCGCTCGGAGTCGAGGTCGGTTCCCCGCCCGAGCAGCATGAGGGCGGACGGGCGCGGCTCCACGAAGGCTTCGCTCATCTGTCCATTGTCCCACGGGGCTCAGGGCAGACTGGTGGCGTGCGCGTGGTGATGACGGTCGAGGCGTGGCCCGACGAGGGCGGCGGGGTGATCCCCGCGTCCGACGCTGCGGCGATCGCGTCCAAGGCCTGGGCGGCCAAAGCTCCCGGCGCCGACGTCGTGGCGCTGCCGGTCGGGGACGGCGGCCCGCGGACGGCCGACGCCGTCGACGGCGCCCGGCGCATCCTCGGCCAGGCCGTCGCGGTCGAGTGCGCCTCCGGGCTCTTGCTCGCCCCGCTCGACTCCCTGCGTTGGAACCCGCAGCGCCTCGCGGCAGCCCTCTATGACCTCGCCCGCGAGGTGCCCGACGGCGCCAGCCCGCGTACGGTCATCGTTCCCCTCGGCGACGTGGCCCCGGCCGGCGACGCGATCGACGTCTGGGGCCCGAGCCTCGAGGCCGCGCGCGACGCCCTCTCCCGGCTCTCTGTCATCGCGCTCGTCGGCTCGTCGCGACCCCTGCTCGGCTTCCACGGCATGGCCGCGGCGACGATGGTCGGCCGCGAGTCCGACGCGGCGCTCGCCGCCGCCGCGCAGGTGCAGGAGCGACGCTGGGCGGACATCGCGGCGAGGGTCGAGTCGGCGCTCGGAGACGAGGCGGCGGCGAGCGCGCCGGCGGCCGACGCCTCGGCCGGAGACCACGCCCCTCGGCGCGCCGAGCTGCTCGGGTCGGCGCGCCTCTCCGACGTTCCCGGCTCGGGCGCCGCGGGAGGGCTCGCCTATTGCCTCGCCGCGGCCGGTGCCCGACTCGCGCCCGGCGCGATGTTCGCCGCCTCCCTCGCCGGCCTCGACCGCGTCTCGCCGCCGCCGGACCTCGTCGTCGCGATCTGCCGCGACCTCACCCCCCGCGACCTCGACAATGGCACCGTCGTGCCGGCGTCGGCCGCCGCGGCGCGGCTCGGCGTCCCGTGCGTCGCGATCGCGCCAGCGGTCAGGGTGGGCAAGCGGGACCTCATGGCCTCTGGCGTTTCGGGGGCGTACCCGGCCGAGCCCGGAGCGGAGGCGCTCGCCGATCGCGTCGGACGCGTCGCCCACACCTGGACGCCGCGCGCCTAGGCGGAGCCACCCGGGACCAACGACTCCCCGGGACCAATGGCCGCAGGGAATTTCCGCAACGCAACGTACGCTTATCACTAGAAGACGAAAGGAGTCGCCATGGCAGACACCGCGACAGAGACCAAGGCGCACGGCGTAGACATCACCGACGCCGCCGCCGAGAAGGTACGTAGCCTTCTCAAGCAGGAGGGTCGGGATGACCTCCGCCTCCGCCTTTCCGTGCAGCCTGGTGGCTGCTCGGGACTGATCTACCAGCTCTACTTCGACGAGCGGACGCTCGAGGGAGACGCGATCCGCGACTTCAGCGGCGTGCAGGTGGTTGTGGACAAGATGTCGGTCCCGTACCTCGACGGGGCGAAGATCGACTTCTCCGACACGATCGAGAAGCAGGGCTTCACGATCGACAACCCGAACGCGTCGAGTTCCTGCGCGTGCGGGGACTCGTTCAGCTAGCTCCACCAAACGCGAGCGGGCGGCCCTATCGGGGCCGCCCGTTTTGCATTCCGCCACTAGCGGGTTGCGTAGGCGCGAATCCTCGCGACGAAGGTGCCGCCGGGGTCGGCGGTTAGGCCGTCGTACGCGTGCCCGGCCCACGCCGCCCACGCGCGCAGGTCGGCCTGAACGTCGCGCCGGTTGCTCCGCACCTCGACGCGGGTGCCCCGCGAGAGAAACCTTGTGGACTTCGCTACGTGAACCAGGATGCCCGTCGCGTCGAGCCCCTGGCCGTCCACCTCAAGCACCTCCGGCACGCTCGCAGGCTGCTCGACGCTCACGACGGCGCCCCCCTCTCGATCCTGGCCGCCTCCACCGCGATCGCGAGCGCGGCGAGCAGGCGGTCGATGTCTCCCGCCGATGTCTCCCGGCGCAGGCCGAACCGTAGCGTCCCGTGCGGCATCGCGCCGATCGCCTCGAGCGTCGGGCAGACCGCCGCGCCCTCGGTGCCGCACGAGCACCCGACTCCGACGGCGAAGCCCTGTTCGTCGAGCCTGCGCGCGACGTCATGCGCGTCGGCGTACACGAATGTCGCCGCCGTAAGGTGGGGCAGCCGTTGGGTCGGATGGCCAAGAACGATCGAGCGGGGGATGGCCCGGATTCCAGCGCGCAGTCGCTCGGTTGCCTCCACGAGCTTCGAGTAGGAGTCCGCGCGGCGCCCGGCGCCCACGCGCAGCGCGACGGCGGCCGCGAGCACGTTCGGGAGCGGGATGGTTCCTTCGGCCCACGGCTCGCCGCCCGGCCACCGGGCGACCCACCGCACGCCGGGGCGCAGCGCGAGCACCCCGAAGCCGCCGAGCCCGCCCCAGTTGGCCGGGTCCGCGACCAGGGCGTCCCACGCCTTCGGGGGCGCCAGCGGCCCGATGCTCGCCGTCGCATCGACGATCAACGGCACCTTCGAGACGGTAGCGACCGCGAACGCCGCGTCGATGGGCTGGATCGTGCCAATCTCGCGATTCGCATGCTGCACGGCGCAGAACGCGACATCCGGTGCGTGGAGCGCGCGCGAGAGCGCGTCGATGTCAACCTGGCCGGTCTCGTCGACGCCTACCCTCTCCAGTGCATCGGGGGCGACGTGGTGGGCGAGCGCGGCAAGCGTCGCGGCCTCGACGGCGGAGGCGACGACGCGCTTGCGTCCCGCGCGAGCGGCAGCGATGCCCATGACGAGCCTCTCGGTCGCAACCGCGGGCGACGGCGAGAAGTGGGTCTGCGCGGGGCGTGCCCCGAGAACGGCCGCGATGTCCTCGCGCGCGCCCTCGAGCAGCGCGCGGGCGCGGCGCCCTTCGGCGTGGAGGCGACGGGGGTCCGCCCACCCCTCCTCGAGGGCGGACAAGTAGGCGTCGCGGGCCGCTGGGTCGAGGGGGGCCTGGCCGACGGTGTCGGCGAAGACCCGAGGGGGAGCGTGAGTGGGCACGGTCGCGACGCTAGCGGCCGAAGGTTGCGAAACGGTGTCCATGGCCCCGCGCTACGCCATTCGGGCGAGGAGGTCGGCCGTCTGCCGGTCGAGCCAGTCGCGGATTTGCCGGAGGGAGTCGTCGTCCCCGGGCACCGGGCTCGGAGCGTCGGCCTCAAGGTACTCGCGGCCGGGCAGGAGCGGGATCGCTTTGAGGTTCCCGAATCGGACGACGGTCGAGGCGGCCCGGAGCATCTCCTGGGCGAGGGGCTTGGGGAAGTCCTTCGAGATGTCCACGCCGATCTCCCTGAGCGTCGAGCGCGCGGCCGGACGGATGGTGAGGGCGGGCTCAACCCCGGCGGACCAGGCGAGCGCGCCGTCACCAGCGTGCCTCATGAACAGCCCGCGGGCCATGGGGGAGAGGAGGTCGTTCGTCTGGCACACGAACACCACGATGGGTCGCCCGCTCGTCAGGTGGTGCTCCGCGACCGCGAAGGCGGTGAGGCGCTCGAAGGCGAAGCGTTCCGCGAGGATGTGAACAAAGTGCGGAACCCGAGAGAGCCCGGCGTACTGCTCGTAGGAGCCCGTGAGGAAGCCCTCGATCGTCTGCTCGGTGAACATTGACGAGAACTTGCGGGTGAGGCGGTGCAGCGCCGTCTTGAGCGCGATCTGATGATCGAGCGGCATCGTGTGGCGATGGAAGAGTTCGTCGAGAGTCTCCTCGTCTTCATCCATGGTCGCTCACGGGTTACACGATTGCAGGGCCAGCGCCCGGATCCCACGCGTTTCTCCCCGGCGTAACCCAACGTTCACCCTGGCGCCGGAGCGGGCGCCTCAGAAATCGGGGCGGACGGTGCGAATCGCCTCGCGCAGCGCGACGATGAAGCGCTCGACGTCGTCCTCCGTGACGCCCGGGTGGAGCCCCACGCGCACGACGCCGCGCCCACCGGCGCCCGCCCCAAGCATTCCGAGCGCCTCCCATACGTGGCTCTCCGGCGACGGCTCCGTCGTGCACGCTGAGCCGGAGCCAACGGCGAACCCGCGCCGGTCCAGTTCCGCGGCGAGCGCCGCCCCGTCCATCCGCGCGCACGCGAACGTGACGAGGTGGGGGAGCGCGGGCCCGGTCGGCACGAACACCACCGTGTCCGGAAGCTCCGCGGCCGCGGAGCGGATCCGCGCGGCCAGCGCGGCGAGGCGGGGCGCGACCTCCGCGCGGTGCGCCTCGCGCTCCTCGAGCGCCACCGCCGACGCGAGCGCGGCGGCCACGTTCACGCGGCCGGTCACCATCGGGGGAAGGGGCGTCCACCGCGTCGACGCCCTGAACGCGATCACCGCGACGCCGCGCGGCCCGCCCCAGTCCGCCGGGTCGGCCATGAGCGCATCCCACGCGGCGGGAGGGTCCACGTGTCCGAGGCTCGCGGTCGCATCCACCACGAGCGGAACCCCCGCGGCGCGAGCGGCCTCGTGGGCCGCGCCGAGGGGCTGGAGGACGCCCGTCTCCTGGTTCGCGTGCTGGACGAGCGCAACCGAGACGATGTCGTCGAGGTCGCCGGCGAAGCCCGCGAGGTCGATCACGCCCGCGGCGTCCACCGGGATTCGCGTGAGCGCCTCGGAGAAGCGCGACGCCACCCTGAGCACCGGCTTGCGTTCCACGGCCGTCGCGACAATGAGCCCGCGGCCCCCCCTGGCCTTCGCGACCCCCCCGATCGCGCGGTCGAATGCGAGGCCGAACGTCGGAACGAAGAGCGTCTGCTCGGCGGGCGCGCCGAGCACGGCCGCGATCGCCTGCGCGGCGCCGTCGAGGAGCGCGTGCGCCCTCCGGGACTCGGCATGTTGCCGGTCGGGATCGGCCCAGCCCTCGTCCGCCGCGGCAAGGAACGCCTCTCGCGTCCGGGCGCTCATCGGGGCGGATCCGGACGTGTCCAAGAACACGCGCGCATCGGTAAGGTGACCCATACCAACGAACCTAGCGCGCGATACACTCTTCGCGTGTCTCAACCACCCCCCGCTCGCGCAAACACTCCCCGCTGGCGCCCGCTCGCCCTGGCCTCGGTTGGGGCGATTGCCCTCGCGGGAATCCTCGCCGGGTGCGACGCCAACCTCGCCAACGGCGCCCTGCCGTCGGACCCTCAGGTCACGAACCAGACGGGTCGCGTCATCCAGCTGTGGAACGGCTCGTGGATCGCCGCGCTCTCGGTCGGCGTCATCACGTGGGGCCTGATCCTCTGGGCGGTCGCGGTCTACCGCAAGCGCAAGGGCGACACCAAGATGCCCATCCAGACGCGCGTGAACCTCCCGCTCGAGCTCATGTACACCGTCGTCCCGCTCATCATGATCGGCGTGTTGTTCTCCTACACGGCGCGGGACATCGCGGCGATCACGGATACGAGCAAGCCGGCCGACGTTCACATCCAGGTGATCGGCAAGCAGTGGAGTTGGGTGTTGTTGTTGGTGGACGAGGACGTCCACATCACGGGCGTCCAGGCGGACCTGACGGGCAAGACCGGCGTGCGCGATCAGCTCCCGACGCTCTACATCCCCGTGGACGAGCGGGTGGAGTTCACGGTCAACTCCCGCGACGTGATCCACTCGTTCTGGATCCCCGCGTTCCTGTACAAGATGGACGCGATCCCGGGGCGCACCAACAAGTTCCAGGTGATTCCCACCAAGATCGGGCGCTACGACGGCAAGTGCGCCGAGCTGTGCGGCGAGTACCACGCGGCGATGCTCTTCAACGTCGCGGTGGTGAGCCGCGCCGATTACGACGCCTACATCCAGTCGCTTCGCGACGCTGGCCAGACGGGGTTGATTGGCTTGGAGTACAACCGGCAGCAGGACGTCGCACCGACCGCGGCGGCGACGCCATGACGGCCACGCTTTCGGCGCCCGGAGCGGCGCCGTCGCCATACACGCGCCCCGCAGGCAAGCGCGGCGGCACCATCGTTCGCTGGGTGACCACGACCGATCACAAGGTGATCGGCTACATGTACATGATCACCGCGTTCTTCTTCTTCATCATCGCTGGACTGATGGCGCTTGTGATGCGCGCCGAACTATTCGAGCCCGGGCGCCAGATCGTCTCGAGCGCCGAGCAGTACAACCAGCTCTTCACCATGCACGGCACGATCATGCTGCTGCTGTTCGCGACCCCGCTGTTCGCGGGCTTCGCCAACTTCATCATGCCGCTCCAGATCGGCGCCCCGGACGTCGCGTTCCCGCGCCTCAACATGCTCGCGTACTGGCTCTACCTCTTCGGCGGCCTCATCGCGACGGCGGGCTTCTTCACGCCCCAGGGCGCGGCGTCGTTCGGCTGGACGGCCTACGCGCCGCTCAGCAACGCCGTCTACTCTCCCGGCGTCGGCGCCAACCTGTGGGTCTTCGGGCTCGCGATGGGCGGCTTCGGCACCATCCTCGGCGCGGTCAACTTCATCACCACCATCGTGACGATGCGCGCGCCCGGAATGACGATGTTCCGGATGCCGATCTTCACCTGGAACATCCTGGTGACGTCGATGCTCGTCCTCATCGCGTTCCCGCCGCTCGCCGCCGCGCTGCTCGGCCTCGGCTCGGACCGCGTGTTGGGCTCGCAGATCTTCAACCCCGATTTCGGCGGCGCCATTCTCTGGCAGCACCTGTTCTGGTTCTTCGGCCACCCCGAGGTCTACATCATCGCGCTGCCGTTCTTCGGGATCATCACCGAGGTCCTCCCCGTCTTCAGCAAGAAGCCCCTCTTCGGCTACCACGGGCTGGTGTTCGCGACCATCGCGATCGCGGCCCTGTCGGTGACGGTCTGGGCCCACCATATGTACGTGACGGGGGCGGTGCTCCTGCCGTTCTTCTCCTTCATGACGATGCTCATCGCGGTGCCCACCGGGGTGAAGTTCTTCAACTGGATCGGGACGATGTGGCGGGGCAAGATCACCATGTCGACGCCGATGCTGTGGGCGGTCGGCTTCCTCGTCACGTTCCTGTTCGGCGGCCTTACGGGCGTCATCCTCTCGTCCGCCCCGCTCGACTTCCCCGTCTCGGACACCTACTTCGTCGTCGCGCACTTCCACTACGTCGTCTTCGGCACGGTCGTGTTCGCGATGTTCGCGGGCTTCTACTTTTGGTGGCCCAAGATGACCGGCAAGATGCTGAACGAGCGCCTGGGCAAGGTGCACTTCTGGATGCTCTTCTTCGGCTTCCACGGGACGTTCCTCATCCAGCACTGGCTCGGCGCGAACGGCATGGCGCGCCGGTACTACGACTACCTCCCCGAGGACGGTTTCACCGGCGCCAACCAGATCTCGACGATCTCGTCGTTCCTGCTCGCGCTCTCGACGCTGCCGTTCTTCTGGAACGTCTTCATCACCGCGCGCAAGGGCGAGCGGGTCACCGTCGACGACCCGTGGGGCTACGGCAACTCCCTGGAGTGGGCGACGTCGTGCCCGCCGCCGCGCCACAACTTCACCTCCATCCCGCGGATTCGCTCGGAGCGCCCCGCGTTTGACCTCCACCACCCCGAGGCCGCGGCGATCGACAAGGCCGGGCAGAAGCACAGTGCCGTCCGGAAGCATGTCGACGGGCCGGGGCGCGCGCCGAAGGGCGAGGCGAGCGCCGACCGCGACCGCGAGGCGAAGTCGGGGCGCGAGGCGAAGTCATGAACGTCGAAGCTAGGCTCTTCTCCCTCCCCGCGATCTTCTTCTTCAGCGCCGCGACGGTCTATGGACTGCTCTCCCACTGGGAGGTCGTCGGGGTGGTGTGCATCGCCCTCACGGGCGCCCTTGCGACCATGATCGGGTTGTACTTCCGCATCCTCGCCCACCGGTTCGGCGAGCGGCCGGAGGACGACTCGAACGCGGAAATCGACGACTCCGCGGGCGAGCAGGGCGTCTACGCGCCGTGGTCGTGGTGGCCGTTCGTGGTTGCGCTCGCGGCCGCGTGCGGGTTCACGGCGCTCGCCGTGGGCTGGTGGCTCATGGTCCCCGCGGGCATCATCGCGGTGATCGGGCTGGTCGGCTGGGTATTCGAGTTCTCCCGAGGGCAGCACGCACACTAATGCGTCGTCCGTTGTGCCATTCTGGCGGCATGAGGCGAACTAGGGCTTCCACCGTGCTTTCGGCCGCGCTCGCGCTCGCGCTCGTCCCCGCGCTCGTCGCGTGCGGGCCGCCCCCCGACTTCGGGCCGGTCTCGGTCTACGACCCGCACGGACTCCACTACGAGGCGAACATCCTTGAGGGCACCGTCCACATCGCTGACGGCTGCATGACGGTCCACTGGCAGGGCGACAACGTGCTGCTGCTCTTCCCGTCGAAGGAGGTCACCTGGGACCCGAAGGCCGCGACGTTCACGTATGGGGGCCAGGCCTACGGCGATGGCGACGCGATCCGGCTCCGGGCCATCGTCCACTTCGGAAGGTACGCGGGAAGCATCCCGAAGGCGTGCCCGCCCGCCGAGCGCGTCTACGTGCTGCAGGCCGGCGTCAAGTAGCCCGGTCCCGCCGGGTGCCCGCGTTCGCCTAGACCGTCGGCACCCCGGCGAGCGCCTCGGTCAGCGCGGACTCGCTCAGGGCGTCGTCCGTGAGCTTGCCCGCAAGGAACTGCTCGTAGGCGCTGATCTCCAGGAGGCCGTGGCCGGAGAGACCGACGACGATGACCTTGGCCTCGCCCGATTCCTTGGCGGCGAGCGCCTCGCGGCGCGCCTGGGCGAGCGCGTGGGACGACTCGGGCGCGGGGACGATGCCCTGGGTCCGGGCGAACTCGACGCCCGCCTCGAAGCACTCGTTCTGGTGCAGGGCGACGGCCTCCATGAGCCCCTCGTGGAGCACGTGCGACACGAGCGGCGCCATGCCGTGGTAGCGCAGGCCGCCCGCGTGGATGGGGCTTGGCACGAAGTCGTGGCCGAGCGTGTACATCTTGAACAGC
>Ga0302299_10003023_pt1 | contig 10232 bp, 9 predicted proteins | sample III_Fen_N3_4_FD_198795 | JGI IMG/M metagenome (GOLD analysis project Ga0302299, IMG submission 198795) | Peat permafrost microbial communities from Stordalen Mire near Abisko, Sweden - III_Fen_N3_4 | ecosystem: Environmental > Terrestrial > Soil > Wetlands > Permafrost | place: Sweden: Abisko...
GGCAGATCCAGGGCGGCATCATCGCGCCACTCGCCACGCTCGCCACGGTCGGCCTTCTCGGCGCGTTCGACGACTACCTCAATGCGCGGACGGGCGAGGGCATCCGGGCCCGTCAGAAGCTGCTGTGGCAGGTCGTGGTGGGCGTCGCAGTCGCCTGGCAGATCCAGAGCACCTACCAGATCACCGGCATCCGCGTCCCGTTCATCGGCGACGTCGCGGTGGCGCCTGCGGTCTACATCCCGTTCGCCGCGTTCGCCATCGTGGCCGCCTCGAACGGCGTCAACATCACCGACGGCCTCGACGGGCTCGCCGGCGGCACCCTCGCGTTCGCCTTCGTCTCGTTCCTCATCATCGCGCTGCTCAACGCGCCGCAGCAGCCGAGCACGGCGCTCCTCTGCGCGCTCATCATCGGCGCCCTGCTCGGGTTCCTGTGGTTCAACGTCCACCCGGCGCAGGTGTTCATGGGCGACTCGGGATCGTTGAGTTTCGGCGCCACCCTCGCGGTGGTCGCCCTCATCACCGGCCAGATCCTCGTGCTCCCGCTCATTGGATTCGTGTTCGTCATGGAGACGATGTCCGACATCATCCAGATCGGCTACTACAAGCTCTCCGGAGGCAAGCGCATCTTCCGGATGGCCCCGCTGCACCACCACTTCGAGCTGGGCGGCTGGGACGAGGAGAAGGTCGCCCTGCGGTTCTGGATCATCGGGATCCTCTCGGGCCTGCTCGGCGTGACGCTGTTCCTCGAATCGATCAAGGCGATCCGCTGAGGCCGCGCGGGATGACCACGATCGATCTCGACGCGCTCACCGTGGCGGGCATCGGCGCGGGCGCGCTCGACGGGCGCCCGGTGACGGTGCTCGGGCTGGCCCGGAGCGGCGTTGCGCTGGCGCGGTTCCTCCACGATGCCGGCGCCCGCGTGACCGTGTACGACGGCGCGCCCGCGGATCGCCTCGAGGCGGCGATCGGCCTGCTGGGCGGCCGGGACATCACCCTGCGGCTGGGGCCGGACGTGGACCCGGCGAGCACCTGGACCGGCGCTGCGCTCGTCGCCACGTCGCCGTCGATCACCAACGACTTCCCGACGACCGAGCCGCGGCTGCGCGCCCAGCTCCAGGCCCTCGTGGACGCCCGCGCGGCCGGCGATCCGGACGCGCCCGAGCTCGTCACCGAGGCCGACCTGTTCCTGCGGCTCTGCCCCGCGCCGACGGTCGGCGTGACCGGGACGAAGGGCAAGACGACCACGGCGTCCCTGACGCACGCGATCCTCTCGGCCGATCCGCTCCACACGTCGGTCCTGGGCGGGAACATCGGGACGCCGCTCGTCGAGCGCCTGCCGGAGCTCACGCCGGGCCACCGCGTGGTCATCGAGCTCTCCGAGCTCCAGCTGCCCAAGCTGTCGCGCGGCACCACCGTCGCGGTCTACACCAACGTCACCTCGGACCACCTCGACCGGCACGGCTCGCTCGAGGCATACCGGCGGGTGAAGCGCCGTCTGGCCGAGATGGTCGATCCCGAGGGTGCGCTCGTCCTGAACCTGCAGGATCCCGTGGTGGGCGGGTACGCCGGTCTGGGCACGGCGCCCGCCGTGCTGTACCGCAACGACCGGCCGGTGCCGGGCGGTCTGGGCGTGGTCGACAACTGGATCGTCTCGGCGGGCGTTGAGCGGCTGCCGCTCGCCGGCGGCGGCACGGCCCAGACGGGTCTCGGCGGGGCGATTATGCCGATCGAGGAGCTGGGGATCCCGGGCGCCCACAACGTGTCCAACGCGCTCGCGGCGATCAGCGTCGGCCTGCTGTTCGGGATCGCTCCCGACGCCGTCCGCCGCGCCGCCGGTGCCTTCACCGGCGTCGAGCACCGGCTCCAGACCGTGGCGGTGATCGACGGCGTGCGGTTCGTCAACGACTCGCAGGGCACCCAGCCCGACGCGGTGGTCGCCGCCCTGCGCGCCTTCCCGGCGCCCGTCGTGCTCATCGCCGGCGGCCGCGACAAGGGCAACGACCTCACCGCCCTCGCGAGGGTCGCGGCCGAGCGCGCCTACGCCGCCGTCCTCATCGGCGAGAGCGGGCCGACCCTCGAGGCGCTGTTCCACGCCGCTGGGCTCTCGCGGACGACGCGCGCCCAGACGCTCGAGGAGGCCGTCGCGACTGCCGCCCGCCTGGCCCGCGCCCGCCTCGACGACCTGCCCAGCGGAACAACCGCCACCGTGCTCATGAGCCCGGCGGCCGCGTCGTTCGACATGTTCGTGGACTACGCCGCGCGCGGCCGCGCGTTCATCGATGCCGTGGGCCTGCTGGCCGGCGGCGCGCGCCGGGCATCCGGCTCCAACGACGGGAGGCCCGGATGAGCGCGGTCACGCCGGTCATGCGCACAGGGGTCCGACCCCGCCCGACGCCGCGGGTGGAGCAGACGCTCCAGCGCGAGCGCCACGACCCCGAGTACGGGATCCTGGTCGCGATCGTCGCGCTCGCTGCGGTCGGCATCCTGATGGTCTACTCGTCGTCTGCGATGCGGGCGTATCTCCAGAAGGACGACACGTTCGCCATTGTGGGTCCGCAGATCCTCTGGGCGGCGCTGGGCATCGTGGCGATGGTCGCGACGATGCGCGCGGACTACCGCCTGCTCCGGCTGATCGCGCTGCCGCTGTACATCGCGGGCATCGGGGCCCTCGTGCTCGTCTTCGTGCCCCAGCTCAACGTGGTCGTCGGCGGGTCTGCCCGGTGGCTGCGGATCGGGCCGCTGCCGGCGTTCCACCCGGCCGAGATCATGAAGCTCGCCCTGGTCGTGTACCTCGCGTACTGGTTCGAGAAGAAGGGGACGGGCGTCCGCAAGTTCTGGTCGGGCACCGTGCCGTTCCTCCTGCTCACCGCGCCCGTGGTGGTGCTTGTGCTGCTGGAGCCCGACATGGGGACGTCGTCGGTCCTGGCGGGTACCGCGGTGCTGCTGTTCTTCCTCGCCGGCGCGAACATCCTGCACCTGGTCCTGATGGCCGCGGCCACCGTGCCGGTGGTCTTCTTCAAGTTCATGCACGGCTACCAGTTGGACCGCATCAATGCCTGGCTCGACCCGTTCTCCTCGCCCAAGGACGGCTACCACGCCGTCCAGGGGTTCCTGGCCCTTGCCCTCGGGGGCATCCTCGGCGCTGGCCTCGGGGAGAGCCGCCTGGCTGGTGGCCTGTTCGTGCCCAACGCGTCCAACGACTTCATCTTCGCGATCATCGGCGAGGAGTTCGGGCTGATCGGCGCGGGCCTCGTGATCGTGCTGTTCCTCGCCTTCGCCTACCTGGGCATCCGGACCTCGCTCGGCGCGCCCGACACGTTCGGCGCCCTGCTGGCCGCGGGCGTCACCGGCTGGATCTGCATCCAGGCCTTCATCAACATCGCCGTCGTCGTGGGGCTGCTCCCCGTCACGGGCATCCCGCTGCCGTTCGTCTCGGCCGGCGGATCGTCGCTGGTCATCTCCTTCGCTGCGGTGGGGGTCCTGTTGTCAGTCTCGCGGGAGACGGTCGAGAAAGGGACGTGGAACGATGCGCCTGCTGATCGCGGGCGGGGGAACGGGCGGGCACATCTACCCCGCTCTGGCCGTCGCCCGATCGCTCCGCGCTCGACTCGCGCCGGCTGACGCCGGGGGCCCGGCCGCCGTGCCCGAGCTGGTGTGGCTGGGCGGGCACCGCGGGCTCGAGCAGGCCATCGTGCCGCCTGCCGGGATCCCCCTGACGCGCCTGCTGCTGCGCTCGCTGCGGTCGGCCGCCCGCGACGTGCACCTCGTCCTCGACCCCATCCGACTGGGCCTGTCCGTCCCGCAGGCGCTGATCCTGCTGGTGATCCGGCGGCCGGCGGCCATCTTCACCACGGGCGGCTACGTGGCAATCCCCACGCTCCTCGCGGCTCAGGTGCTGCGGATCCCGAGCGTGCTCTGGGAGGGCAACGTGGTCCCGGGTCGCAGCGTCCGGTTCGTGGCGAAGCGGGCGAGCGTGCTCGCCGTCACGTTCCCCGAGACGGCCGAGGCGCTCCCGCATGACCGGACGCTCGTGACGGGCACCCCGATCCGCGCGCTCGACGCCGACCCCGACGAGGCACGGGCCCGATTCGGCGGCCGACCCGGCGAGCGGATCCTGCTCGTGTTCGGCGGGTCGCAGGCCGTGCGCCGGATCAACGCGGCGGTGCTCGGGGCGCTGCCCCGGCTGACCGAGCGCGTGCGCGTGATCCATGTCACCGGTGACGACGGCTACGCGGCCGCATGCATCGCCCGCGACGCGCTGCCGCCCGAGCTGCGCGACCGCTATCGGCCGTTCCCGTTCCTGCACGAGGACATGACCGCTGCCCTCGCGGCCGCCGACCTCGCCGTCGGTCGGGCCGGCTCCTCAACGCTGGCCGAGGCCGCGGCGTTCGCCCTGCCGATGGCGATTGTCCCGTACCCGCACGCCGCCGGGCACCAGCGCCGGAACGCCGAGGCCTACGCCGCGTCGGGCGCCGCGCTCGTGGTCGAGGATGCGGACTTCGACGCCGATCGACTGGTCGAGGTCGCGGGGCTGCTCGCCGACCCGTCCGCCCACGCACGCATGTCGGCAGCCGCGCGCGACGCCGCCCGGGCGCATGCCGCCGACGCCGTGGCCGAGCTGGTGATGGCCGTGGCGACGCGCTCGTCGCTGCCCTCGCAGGCCAGCGTCGACGCGATCGCGAGAGGTGGGGGGCGATGACCGGCGCGCCGGCCCCCTTCGATCCGATCGCGGTCGCGGCGGACATCGCGCGGCGCGTGGGTGTTCGCGCCACGATCGCCGAGCCTATGGCCAAGCACACGACGATGCGCGTTGGCGGCCCGGCGGACCTGTTCGCGACCGCACACAACGCGTTCGAGCTCAAGGGCCTCGTTCGCTTCGCGCGATCCCGGTCGATCCCGCACGTGCTCCTGGGTCGGGGGAGCGACCTCGTGGTGGCGGACGCGGGGATCCGCGGTCTGGTGATCGCGGTCCGCGCGGAGGGGACGCACCTCGACGGCAGCCGCTACACGGCCGAGGCGGGCGTCCCGATGGCCCGCGCGGCGACCGAGACGCAGAAGGCCGGCCTCACCGGGCTCGAGTACGGCCTGGCCATCCCTGGCACGGTCGGCGGCGCGGTGTGGGCGAACGCGGGAGCGCACGGCGCTGAGACGGCGGCGATCCTCGAGTCGGCCACGATCCTGCTCGCCGACGGCGCCGAGACGGTCATCGCGCCGTCCGAGCTCGGCTTCGGGTACCGGCACAGCCGCCTGAAGGACAACCCGGCGGAAGTCGTCCTCGGGGCGGCGTTCCGCCTCCAGCCCGCCGACACGGCGACCATCGCCGCCCGGCTCGACGACATCCGGCGCTGGCGCCGCGAGCACCAGCCGCTGGGGCTGCCGTCCGCGGGCTCCGTGTTCCGCAACCCGTCGGGCGACTCGGCCGGCCGGCTGATCGACAGCCTCGGGCTCAAGGGGCGACGCATTGGGGGCGCCGTGGTGTCCGAGAAGCACGCCAACTTCATCGTCAACGACCGGCAGGGGACCGCGTCGGACGTCCGCCGCCTCGCGGAGACGGTGCGCGCCGAGGTGCGGGACCGGCTCGGGATCGAGCTCGCGCTCGAGATCGAGTTCGCCGGCGACTGGTCCGGCTGGACGGCCGAGGAGGCAGCCTAGATGCCCGTGCCCAAGCTCGGCCACCTGCCCGCGCAGACGCCCCTCGCCCTCGTATTCGGCGGGCCGTCGGCCGAGCACGACGTGTCGATCGTCTCGGGCACGGCCATCGCCGAGTCGCTGATGGCCAGCGGGTACCCGGTCGAGCAGTGGTACATCGAGCTCGGCGGGGCCTGGTGGCGGCTCCCGGACGGCCATCGTCGCGCCGGCCGCCCGCAGTCGGACTACGACGACCCGTCGACGCTGGACGCCGCGGGGCCCCTGAGCGCCGCCGAGGCGCTCGACGGGCTCGCCGGTCGCGAGCGGCCGCCGCTGGTGTTCCTCGCCCTGCACGGGCCGTTCGGCGAGGACGGCACCGTCCAGGCGATGTGCGAGTCCGCTGGCCTCGTCTACACGGGCGCGGGCGTGACCGCCTCGGCGATCGGGATGGACAAGGCCGTGTTCAAGCGGCTCTGCCGCGGTCTGGGGCTGCCGGTCGTGGACTGGCTCGAGGTCCGCGCCACGCGCTGGGCCGCCGATCCGATCGGGGTGCTCGCCGCGGTCGACGCCTTCGCCGCCGCTGCGGGCGACGTGCGGGTCATGGTGAAGCCCGCCCGCCTCGGCAGCTCGCTCGGGATGACCCTCGCGCACCGACCCGACGAGCGGGCAGCGGCCCTCGCCGAGGCGTTCCGGTTTGACGACCTCGTCCTGGTCGAGCGGTACGTCGCGGGCGCTCGGGACATCGAGGTCGCGGTGATGGGCAACGAGCCCGATGCGCTCGAGGTGTACGGCCCGGGAGAGATCATCTCCGGCCACGAGTTCTACGACTACCAGGCGAAGTACACGCCGGGCCTGTCCCAGTCGACGCTCACCGCCGAGGTGACGCGAGTCCAGAACGCCGCTCTCCTGGACCTCGCCCGCGCCACCTACACCGCGATCGGATGCGAGGGGTTCGCGCGCGTGGACTTCCTGGTGACCGACGAGCAGCTGGTGATCTCCGAGATCAACACGATCCCGGGCTTCACCCCGATCAGCCTCTTCCCGACGCTGCCCGCCTCGGGCGGCTACACGTTCGACGCGGTGTGCTCTCGAGTGGTGGACCTCGCCATCGCCCGTGATGCCGCGCGCGTCCGCCACCGCCCCACGACAGCGGACCTCCCGCGATGACACAGCGGAAGCCGCAGCCCGCTGCCCGTCCGGCCAAGCCCGCGGCCACGCGCCCGGGCGTCCGTCGGGGTGGCGGCCGCAGGACCCGCCCCGTCCGCCGGGCCTCGGCCGGTGTGACGGCCGTGCGGGCCGGCGCCCTGCTCGTGCTCCTGGCGGCGGTCGCTGGACTCTACGGCCTGGCTGCGTCCTCGGCGTTCTCGGTCCACAAGACCCAGATCACCGGCGCCACGTGGACCTCCAGCGACGAGATCCTCGCGGCGCTCGCCATCCCGTCGGGCCAAAACCTGTTCACCGTGAACGCCGAGGTCCTGGCGCGACGTCTCGATGGGATTCCCGCCGTGCGCACCGTCCACGTGACGGTCTCGCTCCCGGACGAGCTCACCGTGGCCGTCACCGAGCGCCAGGCGCTCGTGATCTGGGAGTCGGCCGGCCACCAGTACCTCGTGGACACGACCGGCTTGCTCTTCGCCGAGCTCGGCGCCTCGCCCCCCGACGCCGCGGCCCAGCTGCCGACCATCAGGGACGAGCGGGCCTCCCCGCAGCCGCTCGTCGTGGGCTCGACCCTCGACCCGGTCACCCTCGACGCGGCGCTCCGGCTGGGCTCCCTCACGCCGGCCGACGTCGGGAGCACGGCCACCGGGCTCGCCATCAAGGTGGACGACACGGACGGCTTCACCGTCTCGAGCGTGCCCGATGGCTGGGACGCCGTCTTTGGATTCTTCACCCCGACGCTCCGCACCACCGACCTGATCCCGGGTCAGGTCCGCCTCCTCAAGAGCCTCATGTACGGCCGCGAGGCCAAGGTGGGCCGGATCATCCTGGCCGACGAGCGCAGCGGGACCTACCTGCCTCGGGGCTCAGCCGCGCCGATCGCCACCCCCAAGCCCACGCCCAAGCCGACGCCCCGGCCCGGCGCGCAGCCGTCGCCGACCCCGACGCCCAAGCCGAAGCCCAGCGCAAGGCCCACGCCCAGGCCGTCCGCGACTCCGCGGCCGACGAAGAGCCCGAAGCCGTGAGCGCCGTCTGCCAGGTCGGCGGGGCCCGCCTCCGTGCGGGCGGGCGTCGCCGCGACCACCCCGCCGGGCGGTCGTCTGGTAGCGTAGGCACGACGTTCCAAAGGACGGAGGCCCGCCGCCCGTGCTCTTGCCCCTCGTGGGTCTGCTCATCGGCATCGTTGCCGGCCTCTTCCTCAACGTCAACGTCGGCTTCGAGCTGTCGCGCTATTCGGCCGTGGCGATTCTCGCCGCGCTCGACTCCGTCCTCGGCGCAGTCCGCGCAGAACTCGACGGGGTCTACGACAATCGCATCTTCATCAGCGGGTTCCTCGTCAACGCCATCGTGGCGGTGCTCCTGGTGTTCATCGGCGACCGGTTGAGCCTCGACCTCTACCTCGTCGCCCTCATCAACTTCGGCTTCCGCATCTTCAACAATGTCGCGCTGATCCGGCGCCACTTCATCTAGCATCGGTCCCGGCAGTCGGGCCCCCAAGCGAGCGAGGGGAAGCAGAGGCACGTGGAACGGGAAGCGGTCCTGGTCGGCATCGACGTCGGCACGTCGAAGGTCGTTGCGCTCATCGGCGAGGTCAGCCGAGACGGGCGTCTGACGATCATGGGCCACGGCACCGTGCCGGCCACCGGCCTCAAGAAGGGGCAGATCGCCAACATCGACCAGACCGTCCGCAGCATCGCCGACGCGGTCGAGCGCGCCGAGCGGCTGTCGGGCTGGAAGATCGACCGCGCCTTCGTGGGCGTGGGCGGCCCCCACGTCGAGAGCCTCAACTCAACGGGCCAGGTCGCGGTCACCGCGCACCACCGCGAGGTCACCCGCGCGGACATCGACCGCGCCATCGAGGTGGCCCGCGCCGTCTCCATCCCGTCGAACCGCGACGTGCTCCACGTCGAGCGCCGCGGCTTCACGGTCGACGGCCAGGAGGGCGTCAAGGACCCGCTGGGCATGAGCGCGCTGCGGCTCGAGGTCGAGGCGCACATCGTGTCCGCCTCGGCGACCGCGGTGCAGAACCTGACCAAGTGCGTCCAGCTCGCGGGCGTCAAGATCGACGAGCTCGTCGTCAACGGGCTCGCGTCGGCCGAGGCCGTCCTGATCGAGGCGGAGAAGGAGCACGGCGTCGCGGTGGCCGACATCGGCGCCGGCACGATCAACCTCACGATGTTCTCCGACGGCTCGCCGTTCCACACCGCGGTGCTGCCCGTCGGCGGCAACAACGTGACCAACGACATCGCCATCGGCCTGCGGACGCACGTCCAGGTCGCCGAGGAGCTCAAGCTCCGCCACGGCACCTGCGACCTGCGCGACGTGGTGGACGAGGAGATCCCGATCACCGACCCGGGCGAGGACGGGAACCGCACGGTCAGCAGCCTCGAGCTCGCGCAGATCATCGAGGCGCGCATGCGAGAGACCTACGAGCTGCTCAAGGACGAGATGAAGCGCGCCGGGCAGGGCATGCTCCCGGCCGGGCTGATCATCACCGGCGGCGGGTCGCAGCTGGCAGGCGCTGCGGAGCTCGGCCGCGAGGTCCTCCAGATGCAGGTCCGCGTGTCGGGCCCGACCGGCATGGGCGGCCTGACCGACACCATCTCCGATCCCTCCTACTCCACGGCCGTGGGCCTGTTGCGCTGGGGCGCCAACCAGGTGGCCGCCGGCGAGCCGCTCCAGTACGAGACGGGAGCGGAGGGCGGCGGCTTCTTCAGCCGCATCCGCGACGGGATCCGGAACCTCTTCCCGTAGGCCGCCGTGCGCTCGCTCGAGCTCGAGGTCCGCACCGGCCGCGCCCGCGGCTTCACTGACCTGACGCCCGCCTGCGTCCGATTTGCCGCGGAGGCCTCGGGCGGCGGCGACGGGCTGCTCTCGGTGTTCGTGCCCCATGCGACTGCCGGCCTCGTGATGCTCGAGCTGGGATCGGGCGGCGAGATCGACGCGATGGCCGCGCTCGACCGCCTCCTGCCGCGCGACGACCGCTACGTCCACCGCCACGGCGCCACGGGCCACGGTGCGGACCACGTGCTGCCGCTGTTCGCCGCGCCGTCGGTTACCGTCCCGGTGCTGGGCGGTCGGCTGGCGCTCGGGACGTGGCAGTCGATCGCGCTGCTCGACCCCAACGGGGACAACGAGACCCGCCGGGTCCGCCTGAGCTTCCTCGCCGGATAGCCGGAGGCGGCGCCCGATCGGACGCCGCCCCCTGCCCGGTCCCGTGGCCCCTCGCTACCCGGCCCCGTCCCCCGCGAGCAGTCCGCGCAGCTGTGCCCGTCCGCGGGAGATCCAGCTCGCCACGGTCCCCTCGGGGGCGTCGAGCAGTCGGCCGATCTCCGCGTGGGTGTAGCCGTCGACGGTGTGGAGCACGATCGCGGCCCGGGCTCGCGGCTCGAGACGCCCGAGCGCCGCGGCGAGATCCGGGTCGACCGCGTCCTCCCAGGGGCGCG
>Ga0302299_10003024_pt1 | contig 10231 bp, 6 predicted proteins | sample III_Fen_N3_4_FD_198795 | JGI IMG/M metagenome (GOLD analysis project Ga0302299, IMG submission 198795) | Peat permafrost microbial communities from Stordalen Mire near Abisko, Sweden - III_Fen_N3_4 | ecosystem: Environmental > Terrestrial > Soil > Wetlands > Permafrost | place: Sweden: Abisko...
CGACCGAGCCGGCAGCGGCGTGCCCGGCGCTGGGCGCGGGGCGGGCGCGGTCGCGAGACCGCCCGTGGCTGGGCGAGTGCCCGGCGTGGCGAGCGTGCTCGGGCGGGGCATCGACCCCGCGGGCGCGCTGATGGGCGGTCGGGCGGGGAGGGGAGCGCCGACCCGGGTCTGGACGGTGGCCTGCTGCGCCTCCATGCGGGCGCGCAGCCGCTCGAGGGCGGTCTGGGGCGCGCCGCTGGCACCGGCGGTCGCGGTGGACGAGGTTGCAGGGACGGCGGGACGGCGGGCGGGCTCCGGGTCGGCGGCCATCGTCAGGCGGCCCGGCCGGATCGCGCGGTCCGGTCGAGGACGGCGCCGATGTCCACCACCAGCCCGACCCGTCCGTCCGCCATGATGGTGCCCCCGGAGATGCCCACGAGACGCCCCGTGAAGGCCGACATCGACTTGAGGACGATCTCCTGCTGGCCGACGAACTCGTCGACCGCGAGCGCCAGCTCCTTCTCCCGTGACCGGACGACGACCATGTTCACGAACCCGCGCCCGTTGGGGGCGAGTGGCCGGTCCATGTCGCCGAGGGCGCCGTCGAGCTGGGCGATGGGCACCACGCGGTCGCGCAGGTTGATCACCGGGGCGCCGCGGACCGTGCTGATCTTGTCGGCCTCGACGCGCAGCGTCTCCACCACGCCGGTCAGCGGCAGGCAGCAGACGCGCTCGCCGCTGCGGACGAGCATGGCGCCGATGATCGCCAGGGTCAGCGGCAGGGACAGCATGATCTTGGTGCCCTGGCCGACGACCGACTTGATCTCGACCCGGCCGCCGATCCGCTCGATGTTCGTGCGGACGACGTCCATGCCCACGCCCCGGCCGGCCAGGTCGGTGACGACCTTGGCGGTGGAGAAGCCGGGCAGGAAGATGATCCCCAGCGCCTCCTGGTCGCTCATGGCGGCCACCTGCTCGGCCGTGAGGAGCCCCTTCTCGATGGCCCTGGCGCGCAGGACGCTGGCGTCCATGCCCTTGCCGTCGTCCTCGACCGTGATGACGATCATCCCGTCAGCGTGGCGGGCGTTGAGGCGCAGCTGGCCCTCGGACGACTTCCCTGCGGCGATCCGCTCCTCGGGCGTCTCGATGCCGTGGGTGAGGGAGTTCCGGATCAGGTGCCCCAGCGGGTCGCCGATCTCCTCGAGGACGGAGCGGTCGAGCTCGGTCTCCTTGCCCTCGATGATCAGCGCGACCTCCTTGCCCTCCTTCTGGGCGACGTCGCGCACAACCCGCGGGAAGCGGTTGAACACGGTCTCGATGGGCAGCATGCGCAGGCCGGTGACCTGGTCCTGGAGCTGGCCCGCGATGCGGCTGAACTGCTGGGCGCCCTCCTCGGCGTCGCGCGCGATCTGGTCGTCGCCGAGCTTGTCGTGGAGGACGACCGCCTGCCGGAGCAGGCGCGTCTTGTGGGCGACGAGCTCGCCGACGAGGTTCATCAGCTCGTCGAGGCGGGACACGTCGATGCGGATGGTCTGCTGGGCTGCCTTCAGCCGCTCGCCGGCCACGCGCTCCTTCTCGGGGCCCGCGATGCCGCGCGTCTCGACGCCGAGGTCGACCGTTCGCTGCTCGACGCCCGAGGCGGCGACGGGCGCCGCATCGGCGCGAACCGGCTCGGACATCACGACGTCGCCTGCGCCGAGGATGGTCTCGAGCGGGGTCACGGACTCCACGCCCAGGTCGTCGATCATCCCCAGCCGGTCGGACAGGGTGGCGAGTGCCGCGTCATCGGCCTTGACGAGCATGGTGAGGAAGCGGTCGCCGAGACCGCCCTCGATCTCCTCGCGCGACGGCACGGAGGCGAGCAGCGCGCCCGACTCGGCGGCCTCCACGACGGCCTGGTAGAGCCGGACGCTGGTCCACTCGCAGTTCTCGTCCACCGCGAGCTTGACGACGGACTTCGGCCCGTCGAACGCGGGCGCCTCGTCGAGGAGGCGCAGGAGCGTCGGATCCGCAGCCGGGGATGTCGGGACGACCGAATCCACCTCGACCGGGGCCGCCGCTGCCTCGAGGCTGGTGGCGGCCGTGAGCTTGGCGCGGAGCTCAGCCGTGAGCGCCGCGGGATCGGCCAGGACCTCGCCCGCCGTGACCTCGTCGAGGAGCGCCCGCAGGACGTCGATGGTCTGGTAGAGCGGGTCGGCGAGCTCGCCGAGCTCGGGGATCTGCCCGGCGCGGAGCGCGCCGAACACATCCTCCATCGCGTGGGTCAGGGCGCCCATGCGCTTGTGCCCGATCGCGTTGGAGTTGCCCTTCAGGGTGTGCGCGCCGCGGAAGACGCGGTTGATGACGTCAGGGTCGGTCTCGCCCTTCTCGAGCCGAAGCAGCCCGCTCTCGATGGCCTCGATGTTCTCGGCCGCCTCGTCGCTCCACAGGCGAACATCGGCCGCCTCGATATCGAAGGTGAGCTGCATGGGACTCAAGGCCTCAGGAGTTTTCGCGCAGGGCGACGTGGACGTGCACGGATCCGTTGTTGGTGGACAGCGGGACGACCAGTCGGTGGATCTCGACGGACGAGATCTTGGCGTTGGCGCCGAGCAGCAGGAGCGGCGGCGTGATGTTCGTCGAGTAGCCGAGGTCGGCGAGGCCCACGCTCGCGGCCCCGGCGACGACGTTCGCGAGCTCGGCGATGCCGCTCTGGGCGAGCTCGTCGAACTCCGGCATCGTCTGGCCCATCATGGCTGAGACGAGGTTGAGCGCCGTGGACTCGGACATCGAGAGGTAGAACGACCCGCCCATCGCGCCGCTCACGCCCACGATGGCCGTGACCTCCTCGCTGGTGAAGGCGTCACGCTCGAGGCGGACGCCGCCGCGCTTGACCGGGTTGCCGGTCTCCTTGGCGATGACGTCCGCTGCCGCGCGGACGTAGCAGTTGACGAGCTGGACGCGCATCGGCGCCTTGGCGCCGACGTCGGTGCTGAGTTCGGCTGCGGTCATGGCGAAACCTCGAAGTGGTGGCCGATCCTCCGGGTGTTCGTCAGCCGGCCGCTGCCACGAGGGCAGCCGCGTCCGCCTCGCCGAACAGGCCGGCCAGGTCGAGCAGGATGACGAGGCGCTCGCCGAGCTTGGCGATGCCGCGGAGGTACTGGGTGTCGTAGCCCGAAGCGACCTCGGGTGTCTGCTCAATCGCGTCCGCCGAGACCATCAGGACCTCGGACACGCCGTCCACGACCAGGCCGACGCGCGTTCCGGCGGCCTCGCACACGACGATGCGCGACGCCTTCGTCAGCTCGCCCGCCATCATGCCGAAGCGTCGGCGCAGGTCGACGACCGGGATGATCCGACCGCGGAGGTTGATGACCCCTTCGACGAACGACGGCGCCTGGGGAACAGCGGTCACCGGCTGGTGGCGGATGATCTCGTAGACGGTCGCGATGTCGAGGCCGTAGCGCTCCTCGCCAAGCTCGAACACGACCAGCTGGAACTCATCCGTCGCGGCCCTCGAGCCTGCGGACATCGGGGCGGTGGCAAGGGTCATCGTTGGTTCACCTCTTCGGCGCGCGGGCGGGCCGGGCGGCAGTGCCGGGCATAGGGCTGGTATAGGTCCGGGGGCCGAATCGCTCCATCGGTGGAAACCCTTAGAACCAGTCCGCCCCGGGCCCCGGATGTGTGGGCGTCTTGCGGGATCACCCCCCCGTCCGTGGGGTGGGAACGTCCTCGCGCGCGCAAGTACGATCTGGGCGCCGACCTTCGGCCGGACGGCGCCCGGGCGCCTGTCGCTGCGCGAGGACGCATTGGACAGCCCGATCTCGAACGAGAAGACATCGCTGCAGGCGCCGGCCCGACGGGCCCCTGGCGATGCGGCCGCGACCCTGTCGCCGGCCGGGCTCGCCGCCCGCGCCCTGGTCGACGGCGCCCGGCACAGCGCACTGGCGAGTCACTGAGATGCCCCGCCTCCCCGGGCGCCTCGGACGTCTCGACCCGTCCCTGCGGCCGCAGGCGGCGGCGATCGCGGCCCTCGTCGTCGCGCTCATCCTGGCCGAGGGGCTCATCTTCGTCACGGCCGCCCAGGACGCCCGCACCTCGGAGCAGATCACCCACCTCGACCACGCCGTCGAGTCCGCGAGGACGCTCACCGCGCTCGCTGATTCGGTCACGTCGGCCGTGAACGGCTACCGCTTCAACCCGGCTGGTCGCGCCGCAGACCTCCATCGCGATCTGGCGCAAGTCCACGTCCGCCTCGACGAGATCGACACGATCGTCAGCGGCAGCACCCACGACAAGGTGCTCGCGGCCGAGTCGGCCCTCGCGACCCTGGAGGAGACTGTCGGGAGCTCGCTCGCCTCGACCCCGCTGCCGCCGACGCTCAGCGTTGACGCCGGGGACGAGGCGTCCCGGCTCGACGCGCTGATCGGCCAGATCCCGGCGACCGTGGCCGACGAGCAGCAGCGGGCCATCAGGGAGAACACCGCCGTCCAGCGGTTCGTCATCGCCGGCCTGGTGGTCGCGGGCGTGCTGCTGCCGCTCATCTCGATCGGCGTGGTCATTGGCGTCACGCGGATCGGCGCACGGGCGCAGGAGGCCAGCACCCGGCAGCTGCGCTTGCGCGACCGGGCGCTCGCGGCCTCGCCCGACGCGATCGCCATCACCGATGCCCGCCAGGGCGACGAGCCGGTCGTCTTCGTGAATCCGGCCTTCACCGCGCTCACGGGCTGGCCCGCGGCCGACCTGATCGGGCGGCCCTGCCCGCTGCTCGAGGCGACGACCGCCGACGGCAAGCCCATCGCAGCCGCCGATATCGACGGGCAGCTCCCCGACACGCCGCGCGAAGCCCAGATCCCGCGCCGGGACGGCTCGAGGCTGTGGGGCTACGTGGGCGTGGCCGCTGTGCGCGACGACAACGACGTCGTGACCCACCACGTCTGGACGATCCAGGACATCAGCCCGCGCCTCGAGGCCGAGGCCGCGATCCGCCGGTCCGAGGAGTACCACCGGACGCTGATCGAGAACTCGACGGATGTGACCGCCATCATCGACGCGTCGGGGGTCCTGACCTACGTCAGCCCGGCCGTGACGCGCGTGCTCGGGTACCCGGTCGAGCACTACGTCGGCCAGCGCGCGCTCCGGTTCGTCCACCCCGACGACCGGCGCAAGGTCTTCGACGCGTATCGGGGGTCCCTCGAGACCGGCGATGTGGACGCCATGCCAGCAGCGATCCGCTACATCCGGGCCGACGGCGGCGTGGCGTGGCTCGAGACGGTGTCGCGCCGGATGCTCGACGACGCCGGCCAGCCGATGCTCGTCACCAACTCCCGCGACGCCACCGAGCGCCTCCGCGTGGAGCAGGCCCTGGGCGAGAACGAGGCGCGGTTCCGCGAGACGCTCGATTCCATCGCCCTCGTGGCCCTCACCACGAGCGCCGACGGCCGCATCCTCTACGTCAACGACCGCCTCGTGCAGCTGACCGGGCACACGCGCGAGGAACTGGTCGGGCAGTCGTGGCCGCACGCGCTGCGCGCGCCTGACGACCCCGACCGCGCCGAGGAGATGCTCGCCGAGCGGAGCGCCGCCCTCGACGCGAACACCCTGGCGCGCCATGACGAGTACGAGGTGGTCACGCGCAATCGCGAGCGGCGGCTGGTGGCGTGGAACCGGACGGTGCAGCGCGACCACACCGGCGCCGTCGTGTCGGTGACCGCGATCGGCGAGGACATCACAGACCGCCGCGCCGCCGAGGAGCGGATCCGGATCGACTCGGCCCGCCTTCGGACGCTCGTCGAGAACATGAACGCCGCGGTCCTGATCGAGGACGCCCGCCACCACGCGCACTTCGCCAATCAGGCGTTCTGCGACACGTTCGGCCTGCCCATCTCGCCCGACAAGCTCGAGGACTGGCCACTGCCCGTCATCGTGGACACCATCCGCGAGCGGTTCGAGGACGGCGAGGCGTTCGCGGTCGGCGTGGAGGAGCTGGTCCTCGGCGACGAGCCCGTGACCGGCGAGGAGGTCCGCCTCCGCGACGGGCGCGTGTTCGAGCGCGACTACCTGCCCATCCGCCATGAGGGCGCCACCCTGGGCCACTTCTGGGTGTACCGCGACGTGACGAGCCGTGTGCGCGCGGCCGACGACCTGCGCGCCGCCCGCGATGCGGCAGAGGCGGCCAACCGGGCCAAGAGCGCCTTCCTCGCAACGATGAGCCACGAGATCCGGACGCCGATGAACGGGGTCATCGGGATGGCCGGGCTCGTGCTCGACACGCCGCTGACGGCCGAGCAGCACGAGTGGGTCACGACGATCCGCTCGTCGGCCGACTCGCTGCTCGCGATCATCAATGACATCCTCGACTTCTCCAAGATCGAGGCTGGGCGGCTCGAGCTCGAGGCGATCGACTTCGACCTGCGGGGCGCCGTCGACAGCGCGCTCGACCTGTTCTCCGAGCGAGCGGCCGCCCAGAAGATCGAGCTCATGGCCGAGGTCGCGCCGGACGTGCCGGACCTGCTCCGCGGCGACCCGTCGCGCCTGCGGCAGGTGCTCCTCAACTTCATCTCGAATGCGCTCAAGTTCACGCCGTCGGGCGAGGTCGTCACGGGGGTGGCCCTCGACCTCGCGGACGCCGACGCCGTCACGCTGCGGTTCTCCGTCCGCGACACGGGGATCGGCATCGAGCCCGAGGCGATGGGCCGCCTGTTCCGCCCCTTCACGCAGGCCGACGGCTCGATGTCCCGGCGCTACGGCGGCACCGGCCTGGGCCTGGCGATCAGCCGCCAGCTCGCCGAGATGATGGGCGGCTCCATCGGCGTGACGAGCATCCCTGGCCAGGGCAGCACGTTCTGGTTCACGGCGAGCTTCCCGGTGGCCGCCGGCGCGATCCTTCCGCCCGGGCTCGACCCGGACCTCGCCGGCCAGCGCGCCCTGGTTGTGGACGACAACGCCACGCAGCGCGCGATCCTCGAGCGCCAGCTGCGCCACTGGGGCCTCGAGGTCGTCGCCGTGGCCACCGGGCCTGCGGCGATGGCCGCGCTCCGCGAGGCGCGGGCCGCTGGCCAGCCGATCCGCCTCGCGGTGATCGACGAGACGATGCCCGTGACCGACGGCTTCACGCTCGCGCGCCTGATCAAGGGCGACGCGGCCATGGCATCGGCGCAGCTCGTCCTGCTTGCCGAGCCGGGCCGCCGGTCCATCACGGGGCGCATGGCGGCCGCCGGCATCGCGACGTACCTGCGCAAGCCCGTCAAGACGTTCGAGCTCCGCGAGGCGCTCCGCACCCTCGTTGGCGTCGAGGCGGCCGGGGCCCCCGGCTGGGCCCGGGAGCCGGTGCCGGCGGTCGCGTCCTTCGCGGGCACGCGGATCCTCCTCGCCGAGGACAACCAGGTCAACGCGCGCGTCGCCACGGCGCAGCTCGCCCGTCTGGGCGCGCGGGTCGACTGGGCGGCGGACGGCCTGGAGGCCATCGAGGCCATTCGCCGCGGCGAATACGACGTGGTCTTCATGGACTGCCAGATGCCCGAGCTCGACGGCTTCGAGGCCACGCGCCAGATCCGCGAGCTCGAGTCTGCGACGGGCCGACTCCGCACGCCGATCGTGGCGATGACGGCCAACGCGATGGCCGGAGATCGCGAGCGCTGCCTCGAGGCCGGCATGGACGACTACCTCGCCAAGCCGGTCCACCCGGAGGACCTGAGCGCCGTCCTCGGCCGACTGCTGGGCGGCGTCCCGACACCAGCGTCCTCTCCGAGCGGCCCGGCGGGGGCCGACCACGACATCGACGCGGCGCCCATCGTGGACATCGAGCGGCTGCATGACCTGGGCGTCCTGACCGCGGACAGCCGGGCGACGCTCCGCGAGCTCGTGAATCTCTTCGCCGTCGAGACGCCCGAGATGATCGCCCGCCTCGGGGAGGGCATCGACACGGAGTCTGTCGAGATCGTCGGGCGCGCGGCCCACAACCTCAAGGGGGCGGCGATGTCCCTCGGCGCGGCCCGTATCGGGGCGCTCGCCAAGGAGATCGACCGGCGCGCCAAGGCGGGCTCGATCGAGGGCGCCGACGACCTGCTGACCGAGATCGACGTGGCGTTCGGCACCACGATGTCCGAGCTCCGGGCCCTCGCCCGCTCGTTTGACGCCGACGGGGAGGAGGGTCCGCCCGCCCCCGATCCGGCCACTCTGCCCACCCCGATCCGGTCGGTCCCATCCGCGGCCCCGCGATCTATGCTCGGCAGCGCTGGCGGCGCCGACGTCTCCGAGACCGGCCGGCCCGGTCGACCATCCGTCCATCCCGTCGGCGCGGGCGCGGCAGACAGCAAGGGAGAGGTGGTCGCATGACCGTCCTGGTCGTCGACGACGATCCCGTGTCCAGGCAGATCATCCAGATGACGCTGGACCGGCGCAAGCACGCGGTCGAGTCCGTGTCGAACGCCAAGGAGGCGATCGACAAGCTCAAGACCGAGGCGGGCTTCACGCTGGTCATCACGGACCTCGACCTGCCCGGCCAGATGCGCGGCCTGCAGTTCGTCAAGTTCCTGCCGACGGACCCGCGCTGGCGCAACCTGCCCGTGATCGTCTGCACGAGCCTTGCCGACGAGGACACCGTCAAGCAGGCCATCCAGGCGGGCGTCCGACACTACCTGCTCAAGCCGGTGAAGCCGTCCGTGCTGATCGAGAAGGTCGAGGAGATCCTCGCCAGGTCAGTGCCCGTGCTCGAGGCCAAGTTCGACGCGATGACGCGCCTCGAGCTGACCGAGGCCGAGTACCGCCTGCTGGTGGAGTCCACGCTCCGCTATCTCGACGAGCTCACGACCGCCCTCCAGGAGGCGCGCGACCGCGACGACCTGATCGAGACGATCACGATCGCCCGTCGTGTCCGGGCCCCTGCGGCGCTGCTCGGCGCGGCGCGCGTGGCCGCTGCCGTCGACACGCTCAACGAGGCCAACAACGTCACCCAGCGCAATCAGGCGCTCGGTCTGGTGACACAGGAGATCGGAATCCTGCGCGAGGAGCTGCTCAAGCACGCGCGGCCCGGCCAGGCGAAGCGCCAGGAGGGCTGATCGCGGCGGACCCGCGGGAGCGTCGCCCTCGACCGAGAGCCCGGCCACGCGGCGCGCCGAGCGCCGAGCGCCCGCAACGCCCGCTGGCTACCGCCTGGCCATGGGCATCGAGCCGAGGCCCGCACTCGCGCCCGCGACCCGTGTGGCGCCCGCGTTGGCCACCCAGGCGGCGATCGCGTCGGCCATGCGGTCGAGCGGCACCACCTTGTCCGCGAGTCCCGCCTCGACAACCGACCCGGGCATGCCCCAGACGGCCGACGACTCGCGGTCCTGGGCGAACACGGTTCCGCCGTGCGACTTGACCGCGCGTGCGCCCTCGCGCCCGTCCGCGCCCATGCCGGTCAGGACGACGCAGAGGATCCGGTCGCGCCACACGGGCGCGACGGCCTGGAGCGTGACGTCGGCGGCCGGCCGGACCGCGTTCACGGGCGGCAGGGAGCTCAGCTGGATCCGCCCCGAGGCGGAGCTGATCATGTGGAAGTCACCGGGGGCCAGGAGCGCCTCGCCGTCGGTGATGAGGTCGTTGGCGGCGGCTTCGTGGACGCCGATCTTGCCGCCGGCGTGGAGGCGGTCCGCCAGCGACGCTGTGAAGCCCGGCGGCATGTGCTGCACGATCAGGACGCCGGCCGCGAGGTTGCCCGGCAGCAGCGGCACCACGGCGTTGAGGGCACTGGGGCCGCCGGTCGACGATGCGATGACCACCAGACGGCGCGCCGTTGTGGCGCCCACCCGGACGGGTCGGGCGACGGCCTTCTGGACGGCGGGCGCGGGACGGAGCATGGCGCGCCTGGCGACGCGGTTCCGGTGGGCCAGGAACGACGCCTCGGACATGCCCGCGGCGGCTCGGATCTTCGCGACGAGGTCGCCGCCCACGCGCCCCACGTCGATCGACAGTGACCCGCCGGGCTTGGCGACGAAGTCGATGGCACCCGCATCGAGCGCATCGAGCGTGACGGCCGCGCCCTCGGTCGTGAGGCTCGAGAGCATCACGACCCGCGTCGGGCTGGTGGCCATGAGTCTGCGCAGCATGCCTGGACCGTCGAGAACGGGCATCTCGACATCGAGCGTGATGACGTCAGGCTTGAGCGATGCGGCGGCCTTCAGGCCCTCCTCGCCGTTCGAGGCGGACCCGACGACGACCAGATCGCCGGCTTCGCCGATCAGGCGACCGACGGCATGGCGCATGAACGCCGAGTCGTCGACAACGAGCACGC
>Ga0302299_10003025_pt1 | contig 10229 bp, 9 predicted proteins | sample III_Fen_N3_4_FD_198795 | JGI IMG/M metagenome (GOLD analysis project Ga0302299, IMG submission 198795) | Peat permafrost microbial communities from Stordalen Mire near Abisko, Sweden - III_Fen_N3_4 | ecosystem: Environmental > Terrestrial > Soil > Wetlands > Permafrost | place: Sweden: Abisko...
CGCGCGCGGCATCGCGCAGCTCGGTGTCGCCCTGCGCACCCGCGTCGCCCGACACCTTTGCCTGGCCCGCGAGCTTCCGGAGCATGCGCACCATGAAGTGCGAGATGTTCTGCTCATTCGATTCCCCGGCCGCCTTCAGGAGTTCCACCACCGTGTCCACCGGCAGCGCGTCGACCGCCTCGGTCATCAGCGTCCGGCGTTCCTCCTTGTTCTGGCCAGCAAAGAGCCAGCTGAGTGCCTGCGGCGAGAGTTGCGATACGAGCGAGCGCACCTGGCCCTCGAGGGCACGCCGTTCCGCGCCACCGGCGCCCCTGGCATAACGGCCGAGCCGCACGAGCATCTCGCCCACGTCGCGGGCGCTCCGGCGCTCACGCGCGTATGCGTTGATCCGGCTGGCCAGGCGGTCGGGCTGGGCCTCGTCCTCGGAGATCGTGTCGTCGCCACCGCGGTCGAGGGTGGCCGCCGCGAGCATGAGCCACAGCTTCTGCGCCGCCGCGCCTTCGTCGGCCTGCTCGGCTCCGTCTTCGTCGTCGGCCAGCGCCAGGCGACGGAAGGCAGGCGGCACGATGTCGATGTGGGGCCAGGTCGGCAACGGCTCGCCGTGGCCGTGCAGTCGTTCGCGGAACAGCGCCGGATCGGCACTGAGGTGGTGCAGCGCCTCGCTCAGCTCATCGGCGGTGACGCCGCGGCGCAGCATGATGCCACCGACCTCGCGCCGGTGCAGCCGCTCGGCAAGTTCCTTGACGACCGCATTGGTGCTGTCGGTGGGTACGCCATCCACGAGCAGGGTGCGCCGGGCGACCCCGATGCCGAGCGCGGCACGCTCCGCAAACATCGTCTCGGTCGAGAGGGCCAGCGCCGAGTCGGCCGACACGAGCGCGGGATGCCCCGGCGGATAGGTGCCGTGCTTATGCAGCGCGATGGAAACGCGGATCAGGAAGTTGTTGATCGCGTCGGATGGTGGCGAGCGGTCGGGCGACACGGGCACACTGGTCATGCGGTGCGACGCTGGGGTACCCCGGACGCCTGCACGACGATTGGCATGACCCTCAAGCTACGTCGTTACCCCGCATGAAGAAAGCGAGCGTGACGCTACGCATGCGGCGCGGCTGGCTCACTGCGCCGGAGGACCGGCGGGTGTCGGGAGGGACCAGGGAAGCAGAGCAGCGCCCCGATGGTGAGCAGCAGGATGCAGCCGATGATCGCATACGTGACCAGCACGGCGGCAAGCGGTGCATAGTCCATGGAACCCTCCCGTAGGGGGTACCCAGCGAATATGCGGGATCGTGCGGTGTGCCGCCACACGCCCGGGGGAGCGGGGCGCCTAGAGCGTTCGGCGGAGTGCCCCGGCACGGCGCGCGCCATAGGCGGCGACCGCAGCAAGCGGGAGGCAGGTGAGGGCCACGAGCGGCTGCTGACGCTGCCACGCCAGCACCCCGATCTCGACTGCGCCGAGGGCGCACAGGATCGTGGCCGTGCGCCAGAGGCGATAGAGACGGAGGCGGGACACATCCCCGGCAGCGCTCAACGGGGCCACGTCTGGTTGCTCTGGTCGGTATCCGGGAAGCGCTGCAACGGATCGATGTCCACCCGGGTGAAGTCGCTCGGCACCGCCATCTGGACGGTGACCTTCTTCTCGCCCGTGAACCAGACATCGACCGGCACCACGAGGCTGGTGGTGGCGCCGCCCGCGCCGCGCGCTACCAGGAGCACGGGCATCGGGGCCCTGCCCTTGCTCTCGATCGTGACAGCCATGGTATCGGGGCTGGTGCGGACCACACCGTCGATGGACTGGTCGAGTTTCCATGTCTCGTAGTACCAGGTACGCCAGAACCAGTCGAGGTCGAGCCCCGATACCTGGTTCATCGTGTTCCAGAAGTCGTTCGGCATCGGGTGCCGATTGGTCCAGCGCTTCCCGTACTCGCGCAGGCCCTGCATCAGCGTCGAGTCACCGATGACGCCACCGAGCGCCACGAGGACGGTGGCCGGCTTGAAGTAGCTGGCGATGCCGTAGGCGTTGTAGTCGGGATACTTGTCGCCATACCGCATCATCTCCGTTTCCTTCCCGTAGCGCGCCGCGCCCACGTAGTTGCGGCGATTCTCGCCGACATCGTCGGCGTCGGGAAACTGGGCGTCGATGGCCACGGACTGGAAGTACTGCGCCATGCCCTCGTCCATCCAGGCGTACCGCTTCTCATCCGAGCCCACCTGCATGGGGAACCACATGTGGGCTATCTCGTGTGCCTCGACGTCGAAGAGCGTCCGGGCATTCCAGTCGCCGCCGATGCAGGTCATCATCGGGTATTCCATGCCGCCGCAGCTCGAGGGACCGTCCACTACCGTCATGTGCGGGTAGGGATAGGGCCACAGCACGCGCGAGAAGATCGTGATCGCACGGGCCGCATACGGCGCGCTCTCGCTCCAGCCGTTCCGCCGCTGGTCGGGACGGTAGAAGCTGTAGATCATGGTGGTGTCGGGAACACCGTGGCCCCGAAGATCGCCTACCGATGCGGTCGTGGCATCCCACAGGTACAGGCTGGACGCTGCCCAGGTGACGTCGCGGACATTCTCCGCCCTGAAGCGCCAAGTGAGCTTCCCATTGGTGCCCTTCGCGGTGGCCTTCCCCGCACCGCGATCACCCTCTCCGACCACGCTCACCACCGCGCCGCCGGCGCGGGCCTTCGCCAGTCGGGCACGCGTCTCGTTGCCGAGCACCTCGTCGGGGTTCTGGAGCGTGCCGGTGGACGCGACCAGCCATCCCTCGGGCACAGTGAGCGCCACGTCGTAGTCGCCGTAACCCATGTAGAACTCGGCGTTGCCCAGATACTGGTCGATCTGCCACCCGTTCACGTCATCGTAGACGGCAACCTGGGGATACCAGTAGCTGAGGACGTAGGTCTCGCGATCCTGGCCGCCCCGTGGTCCATCGGGTGGGATGCGGAGGTGCCAGGCAAACTCGAGCTCGACGCTCGTGCCGGGAAGAAGTGGCTTTGGGAGGCGCAGGGTCATGATCGTGCCCGACACCGTCCACCCGGCGCCGAGCGCGGTCGAGTCGAGCGCACTCCCCTCGGCCACAACCTTGGTGAAGTTGATGCCGCCCAGGGACGCGAGCAGCTGCGTGTTCCGCTTCGCGTCAGGCGCGAAGAGGTTGCCATACGCCTGGAAGTAGAGCGTATCGAGCGTGTTGGGCGAGTTGTTGTGATAGACGACCGTGCCATGCCCGGTCAGGCGCTTGCTGACCTGGTTGAGCTCGGCCTCGAGGTGATACTCGGTTCGCTGCTGCCAGTATGCTGGGCCGGGCTCGCCGGTGAGGGTGCGCGTGCCGCGAACCACGGCGCTGTCGAACGCGCCCCACGCCGGTAGGGCGAACGCCCTGGTGCTCTCGGCCCTCGTCGCCGGCGGCCGAGCCGGCTTCGCGGGAGTCGCGGTCTTGACCGGTGCGGCAGCAGGGACCGGCTTCGGGGTGGGTCCTGCAACGGACGACGCCGACTGCGTGCTGCACGCCGACGCAATGAGGCTGCATAGCAGCGCTGCAACGGCGCGATGCGGAGTCTTGGGGCGACGCTTGGGCATGGGCTCGTGAGCAAAGCTCGACAACAGGGGAACCCCCTGTGGGGTAACAGGATACGCGATCGAACGATCCACGCACCGGACCTCTATGGTAACGGGTCGTCCGGCAGCGGGTCAGGGGAGACGTTTCGGCGCTGGGTCGGTTGCACCCGGAGCACCGGCGGTGACGCGGCCGCCAGGCCGGGTGCGCTGCGAAGGCGCCATGCCCGGGCGATGGATCCGATGGCAAGCCAGGATGCGAGCAGCGCCACCGGAACGGCCACTACCCGTGGCCATGCGACGGCGATGGCGGCTACGACGAGGAGCACCAGGCCCGTCGACGCCATGAGCCGGCTCTCGGCGGGACCGAGTTCACGTCGATTCGCAATCGCAGCGCCGACAGAGTTGACCCAGCGCACGGCACTGGTGGCGGCGCGGCTCGAGGTCCCCTCAGCCAGTCGGCGCCAGCGTCGATGCCCGGCAGGATGAATGATCGGCTGCACCCGCGACCGCTTCGACAACACGATCTCCGTGGCATTCGCGAGGTCTTCGAGGTAGATCGCCTCGAGTTCGGCGGCAAAGCCCGCGTCCTCAACCGCGACATCCAGTTCGTAGTTACCCATCCAGCTCTGCAGGTTCAGGTTGGTCGAGCCGACCCGGGCCCACTGGCCGTCGACCACGGACGTCTTGGCGTGCAGCATGGTGCCATTCCACTCGAAGACGCGTACCCCCGCCTCGAGCAGCGGGCGATAGCCCGAGCGGGAGAGCGGGCTCACGATCGGCACATCGCTCGATCCCGGTACGAGCAGGCGCACGTCCACGCCGTCGCGCGCCGCGTTGGAGAGCGCCTGCACGTACGTCGGGATGCCGACGAAGTAGGCATCGGTGAGCCATAGCGTCTTCTGCGCCAGCGACGACATCGTGAGGTCGACGCGGTAGACGCCGGTGGTGGCGGGTGCGGTCGCGATCACTCGCAGCGCAATGTCCCCACGTGGCGTGATCGAGGCGGGGGGCGTCAGCTCGGCGGCGGGAATGGCCTCGCCAGTCGTGGCCCAGACCTCGGCGAAGGCCGACTCCAGGTCAGCGATCGCCGGGCCCTCGAGCGCCACGCCGGTATCGCGCCACGGTTCCAGCCCTTTCGATGCGTCCCCTTCCCACTTGGCACTGAGACAGAGACCGGTCACAAACCCGATACGGCCGTCGACGGCGAGCATCTTCCGGTGATCGCGCGTGAGCCACCCGAACGGATTGTCGATGCGGGCCGGATTGAAGCAGCGCACCTCCACGCCGGCCTCGCGCAGTCCGCGGTAGAAGCGGGATCCCGATTCACCGAGGCAACCAACCCAGTCATACAGGAGGCGCACCTTGACCCCGGCGCGGGCCCTGGCGGCGAGCGCCTCAGCGAAGCGGCGGCCAGTGGCGTCGTCGGAGATGATGTAGCACTCGAGGTAGATGATGCGCTCAGCGCTCTCAATGGCCTGCATCCACTCGGGGAAGTTCCCGGCTGCGTCGCGGAGGATGCGCACCTGGTTACCCTCGACCAGCGGTGCGCCAGCCGAGCGCGAGAGCAGCTGCGCCGCGTACGCGCGGAGCGGTGACGCCTTGATGGCCGTCATGGCATTGCACCGTGCTGGTGAATGGCGCCTGGCTCCTGCATCACGCCCCCGATCCATCCCTCACGCATGGCAATCGACCACAGTCCCACGATCAGCATGCCCGCCGCCAGCAGGCGCCGGGGCCAGAGTCCGTTCCGCAGCACGCGGGCGAGCCCGGCGGCCAGCGTCGCGAGCGCGGGGACGGTACCAAGACCGAAGAGGAGCATGGCCAGGGCGCCGAGTGGCGCGCTGGCGAGTGCTACCGGGAGGGCGAGCGCGGCGTAGACCAGGCCGCATGGGATCAGGCCGTTGGCGAGGCCGAAGAGGTAGCGCGATGACGGTGCGTCGGCGGCGAGCAACCGGCTCATGGTGCTGCTCACCCCTGGAATGCTCAATCGCGGCTCGGGCAGCACGCCTGCGAGCGCCCCGGCGAACCACACCAGCAGCGCGGCCGACACGGCGGCGGCTACCCAGGGTGGTCCCGGCAGAGTCCGGCCGAACAATGCGGCGAGCGCGCCGAGGCCCGAATAGCTGGTAAGGCGCCCCAGGTGCCAGGCAACGGCCCCGCGTGGGGTCCGGGCGCAGGTGGCCGCGAACCCGCCGCACATGGCGACGCAGTGCGGACTTCCGATCAGGCCGGCCACCAAGGCGCCTGCCAGGAGGGCGGTCATCCAGTGCGGAGCCCGATGTGTAAGGGAGTCTTCATGAACTCTTGGACATGGCTACAGGTTGCGGCCATAAAGTTATCGGGGTTCACGTCCCATCATACCCTATCCGGCGGTTCAATCGTGGCCACTGCTTCCGGGCCAGCGTCGCCCACTACGTACGACGACGCCATCGTCAGGCTGTTCTTCATCGCGACCGTGACGTGGGCACTTGTTGGCATGCTGGTCGGGGTGTTGATCGCCCTCGAACTTGCGTGGTGGCCCGCCAACATGGGTATCGCGCAGCTCACCTTCGGGCGGCTCCGGCCGCTGCACACCAACGCGGTGATCTTCGCCTTCTGCGGCAACATCTGCTTCACCGGCATCTACTACTCGATGCAGCGGCTGCTCAAGACGCGGATGTGGAACGACACGCTGTCGCGGCTCCACTTCTGGGGATGGCAGCTCATCATCGTGTCGGCCGCGCTCACGCTGCCGTTCGGGCTGACGCAATCACACGAGTACGCCGAGCTGATCTGGCCCATCGACTGGGCAATCACGGTGGTGTGGGTGATCTTCGCGGTCAACTTCTTCGGCACGATCGCCGTCCGGAAGGTCGATCACCTGTACGTGGCGATCTGGTTCTACATGTCCTTCGTGATCACGATTGCGGTGCTGCACATCGTGAACAACATCCAGATCCCCGCCACCCTCACCCGGTCATACCCCGTATTCGGCGGGTTGACCGACGCGCTGGTGCAGTGGTGGTACGGCCACAACGCGGTGGCCTTCTTCCTCACCACGCCGTTCCTCGGGCTGATGTACTACTTCCTGCCCCGTGCGGTGGGGCAGCCGGTGTACAGCTACCGGCTGTCGATCATCCACTTCTGGTCGCTGGTGTTCCTCTACATCTGGGCGGGCCCGCATCACCTCCTCTACTCCGCCGTCCCCGAGTGGGCCCAGACGCTCGGCATGGTGTTCAGCATCATGCTGATCGCGCCTTCGTGGGGCGGCATGATCAACGGCCTGCTGACGCTGCGGGGGGCCTGGGACCGGGTGCGCACCGACCCCATCCTCAAGTTCATGGTGGTGGCGGTGAGCTTCTACGGCATGGCCACCTTCGAGGGCCCGCTGCTCTCGATCCGCGCGGTCAACGGCCTGGGTCACTTCACCAACTGGATCATCGGGCACGTGCACAGCGGCGCACTGGGCTGGAACGGGATGCTGTCGTTCGCGATCCTGTACTGGCTCTATCCGCGTCTCTTCGGGCGACCTCTGCTGAAGCCCGAGTGGGTGACCACGCATTTCTGGATCGCGACGACCGGCATCGTGATCTATACCGTGTCGATGTGGGCCGCGGGCCTCACGGAGGGGTTGTTCTGGCGGGCCATCGACCCGTCGACCGGCCAGTTGCGCTACCCGGTGTGGGCCTACGTGGTCGAGAAGCTCGCCCCGTTCTACTGGATGCGGCTCGCCGGCGGTCTGCTCTTCCTGAGCGGCGTCATCCTGATGGCCGCCAACTTCGTCATCTCGTCACGTGGCGCGCGCGCCGCGACACCCGCGACCGGCGACGCCCTGCCGGCTCGTGCCTAGCCCGGGAGTCACATCGTGAGCGACCACAAGGAAGGCTTTCACCGGCGGATCATCGAGGCCAGGGGCGGGACCATGGCCATCCTCACCGCCGTCGCGATCTCGATCGGCGGCCTGGTGGAGATCATCCCGATGTTCAGCGCGAAGCTGGGGCCGGAGCACCTCGCGGGCGTGACGCCGCTCACGCCGCTCGAGGCGGCGGGCCGCGACATCTACATCCGCGAGGGGTGCTTCACCTGCCATTCGCAGATGATCCGGCCGATGCGCGCCGAGATGCTGCGCTACGGCGAGTGGACCCGGGCCGGCGAGTACGAGTACGACCATCCCTTCCTCCTCGGGTCGCGCCGCATAGGCCCCGACCTCCAGCGGGTGGGCGGGAAATATCCCGACGCCTGGCATTACCAGCACATGAAGGACCCGCGCAGCACGTCGCCGGGAAGCATCATGCCGACGTATCCATGGCTCTACCGCGCGAAGGTCGATCCACTCGAGGTGGCGGCGACGGTGCGGACGCTGCGCAAGGTCGGGGTACCCTACGACGATGCGACCATCGCGGCGATCCCGCAGCAGATGCGGGAGGAAGGCAGTGCCATCGTGACGAGCCTCAAGACCGGCGGCTACACCGCCGAGCCGGACGACGAGATCGTGGCGCTCATTGCCTACCTGCAGCGGCTGGGCAAGGATGGCACCGCCGCGATCAAGGCCGGAGCAACGACGACGGCGGCACAGCCATGAACCCGCTCATTCACGAGGCGGCCGCGAGCGTCCAGGGTGGATGGCTCCTCGGCGTCATGACGCTGCTGTTCTTCGCCTGCTTTGCCGGCTGGATCGCATGGGCCTTTGCACCGCGCAACCGGGCACGCCTGGAGGAGGCGGCCCGTCAGCCATTCATGGACGGAGGCGAGCCGTGAGCAAGAAGGAGCGCAACCAGATCCTCGGCCACGGCGCCGAGAGCGACGGGATCGAGGAGTACGACAACCCGATGCCGAACTGGTGGGTGGGACTCTTCTACCTGACGATCATCTGGGCGGCGGGCTACGTCGCGTATTACCACTTCATCGCGAAGAAGTCCTACGTGAAGGCACTCGCCGCGCAGGTCGCTGAGGCCGAGGTGCGGTGGCCGCAGTCGAGCCAGCTGGCGACGGTGGAGCAGACCCCGGCGGCGATCGCCGCAGGCGAGGAGGTCTTCAAGGCGAACTGCGTGCCGTGCCATGGCGCCAACCTCCAGGGCGGCATCGGCCCGAACCTGGTGGACAGCACCTGGCTGCATGGTCGCACGCCGCAAGAGATCGTCGCGACGATCACGAATGGCGTGGCGGCCAAGGGCATGCCCACCTGGGGCCCGATTCTCGGGAACGAGAAGATTGGCGAAGTCGCGGCCTACATCATCTCGAAGCAGTGACGAACCTGCTGGCGCGGCTCGGCTTCGCCGAGGGGGTTCGCGCCTGGGTGTACCCGCAGTCGATCGGGGGGCGCTTCCAGCGCCTGCACCGCCTCAGCGGGTGGATCCTCCTGGCCATCCTGCTGGGCGTTCCCTGGCTTCGCGTCGGGGGGCACCCGGTGCTGCAGGCGAACATCCCGGAGCGGAGGCTTTACGCGTTTGGCGCCATCTTCACGGCGTCCGACACGGTCCTGATCCTCATCCTGCTGCTTTCCCTGGCGTTCTCGCTCTTCTTTTTCACCTCGCTCTTCGGTCGGCTCTGGTGCGGCTACGCCTGCCCGCAGACGGTTTTCCTCGAGGAGCTGATCCGCCCGATCGAACAGTTCTTCGAGGGCGACCGCAATGTCCGCATGAAGCGGGATGCCGGCGCCGTCACGGTGAACCGCGTGCTTCGGCGGCTGGGGAAGTGGGCGGTGTTCGCGGTGGTGGCGGTGGTCGGGGCCACGTCGTTCGTGGGGTACTTCAGCGACGCGCGCGACCTGTGGACCGGGCAGGCCGGGAGCACCACCTACGCGTTCGCGGGCATCATGGCGGCGATCGCCTTTCTCGACTTCGCCTGGTTCCGCGAGCAGTTCTGCATCTACCTCTGCCCGTACGCCCGCTTCCAGGGCGTCATGACGGACGATCACACGCTGCAGATCACCTACGAGACGAAGCGGGGTGAGCCGCGCGGCGGCGCCGAGGCGAAGGTGGACGGCCGCTGCGTCGCCTGCAACCTGTGCGTCAACGTCTGCCCCACCGGCATCGACATCCGGAACGGCTACCAGCTCGAGTGCATCGGCTGCGCCCGCTGCATCGATGCCTGCGATCACGTCATGGAGAAGCTCGGGCATCCCGGGCTCATCGTCTATACCACCGAGGCGGAGACGCGCGGCGAGGTGCGGAGCCTGCTCCGCCCGCGGCCGCTCATCTACGGCGGCCTTATCAGCGCCCTGGCCGTGGCCGCAATCGTGGTGCTCCACGGGCACGTGACCTTCGAGGCCGAACTTTCCCGGAGTCCCGGCTCCACCTTCGTGCTCGACGCCGACGGCGCGGTGCGGAACACGTACCTGCTCACCATCGGCAACAACGACCCGCGCCCCGGCGACGACGCGTACACGGTTGCCGTTGAGGGGCTGCCCGGCGCCGAGGTCATCGCACCCCCGATCCAGCTCGGCACCAGCGCCGACCGTACCATTCCCGTGATTGTGCGCCTGCCCCAGGACCGGGGCGTCGCGCGCACCATCCCGTTCCAGTTCCGCATCACCGGTCCGCACGACGACCGGACGATCGCTGCCACCTTCATGACGCCCGGACGCGGTGCAGGAGACGATACGCATGAGCACGACTGACCGCCGCTGGCCCATCGGGTTGCTCATCGCGTTCATCGTCATGATCGCGGTGAACGGGGTCTTCGTCTGGGTGGCCCTG
>Ga0302299_10003026_pt1 | contig 10227 bp, 9 predicted proteins | sample III_Fen_N3_4_FD_198795 | JGI IMG/M metagenome (GOLD analysis project Ga0302299, IMG submission 198795) | Peat permafrost microbial communities from Stordalen Mire near Abisko, Sweden - III_Fen_N3_4 | ecosystem: Environmental > Terrestrial > Soil > Wetlands > Permafrost | place: Sweden: Abisko...
GGTCCTCGCGGGCGATGGGCTGCGCGCCCGCGGCAGCTGCTCCGGCGGCGAGCACCGCGGCGAGCGTCAGCCGACGGGCGAAGGACGGGGCGAGACGGCGTCGCACGGGCACCTCCCTGGGCGGCGGGGTCCGCAGCCCGCACCGGATACGGGCAGAGGATAAGGCCTATTCCCCGGGGTCCCTGCGCAGTCGCGCGCTACTCCCAGCGCCAGAGCGCCGTCGCCAGGGCGAAGCTGACGACGAGCCAGCCGCCGAGGATCGCCAGGCACAGGCCGAGCGGGTGCTCCGGCGGCATGCCGACCATCACCTGGCGCAGCGCGTCGCCGAGGTAGGTGAGCGGCAGCAGCGCCGCCACCCGCTTCAGGAAGCCCGGCATGATGCCCACGGGGAAGAAGATCCCCGACAGGAACATCATCGGGAACTGCACCAGCTGCACGAGGCCCTGGCCGGAATCGATCGTGCGCGCGCGGCAGGTCAGCAGGTAGCCGAGGCTGGTGAAGGTGAGCGCGCCGAGCACCACCACGCCGAGCACGGCCAGCCAGCTGCCCGTCACGTGCAGTCCGAACACGGCGACCCCGATCCCGATCGTGAGCGCCAGCTGCACGAGCGAGAGCAGCAGGCGCACGAGCACCTCTGCGCCGAGCACGTGCAGCCTGGGCAAAGGTGTCGCGCCGAGCGCCTTCAGCACCTTCTGCTCGCGCAGGGCCACCATCTGGAACGAGCCGAAGAAGCCGAGCTGCATGAGCGCCATCGCCAGGATGCCCGGCAGGATGAAGTCGATCGTCCGCAGCGGCGACGTCTGGAACGGCTGGAACTGCGCCTCGAGCAGGCGCGGGCGGCCTGAAACCCGGCGCTCCGCCTCCATCAGCATCTCGTCGACGACCGAGAACAGCAGACGGCTCGTCTGCTCGTGGCCCTTGTCGTAGTAGACGGGGATCCCGGTCTTCGCGCCGCCGAACGCGCGCCGGGCCGCTCCCTCCGGGATCTCGATCACGAGCGTGCGCTCGCCCTTGCGCAGCGCCGCGAGTTCCGTCGCCAGCGTGCCGGTGTGCACGTCGAACGCGTCGAGCTTCCTCAGGCCGTCGCTGAGACCGGAGCCGAGCGGGTCGCCGCTCGCGAAGGCGAAGCCGATCGCGAAGACCGGCTGCTGGCTGCCGGAGAACACGGCGCCGAAGATCAGGATGAAGATCACGGGGAAGACGAGGAACCAGAAGAGCGCCATGCGGTTGCGCAGCATGCTCTTCAGGTCGGCCACGAACAGCAGCCAGAAGCTCATTCGCGCATCCGCCTTCCCGCGAGCTGCAGGAAGACGTCCTCGAGCGTGGCGCGGCGCACCACCAGGTTCTCGACCGGCGCCTCGCGCCGGCTGGAGTAGCGCATCAGCTCGTCGATGGCAAGGGCGACGTTCGTGGCGTAGAGCGTGACGGCGCCGCCGCCGTTCGTGTGCACGCGCGAGACGCCCGCGAGGCCGCGCAGCCCGTCGTCTCGGGCCAGCGACTCGCTCTCGAACTCGATCGCCGTCTCCGCGAAGTGGGTGTCCACCAGCTCGCGCGGCGTGCCCATGGCGATCAAGCGGCCGTGGTCGACGATCGCGACGCGGTCGCACAGCCGCTCGGCCTCTTCCATGTAGTGGGTCGTCAGCAGGATCGTCTTGCCGCGCCGTTTCAGGTCGAGCACGAGGTCCCACAGGCTGCGCCGGGCCTGCGGGTCGAGGCCGGTCGTCGGCTCGTCGAGGAACACGAGGTCGGCGTCGCCGACCATCGTGAGCGCGATCGCGAGGCGCTGGCGCTGTCCGCCCGAGAGGTCCTTCGTCTGCGTGTGCCCCTTGTCCTGGAGCCCGACCCGCGCCACGGTCTCGGCGGGGTCGAGCCGCCTCGGGTAGAAGCTCGCGAACAGCCGCGCCATCTCGATCACCGTCAGCCGCGGGAAGAGCGCGACCTGCTGGAGCTGGATCCCGATGCGGCCTCGGAGCGCGGCCGAGGGGCGATCCGGGTCGCTGCCGAGCACGCGGATCGTCCCGCCATCGCGGCGGCGCAGGCCCACCAGCATCTCCACGGTGCTGGTCTTGCCTGCGCCGTTCGGTCCCAGCAACCCGAAGATCTCGCCGGGCTCGACGCTGAAGCTGAGGCCGTCCACGGCCCGCAGGGCTCCGTAGCGCTTCTGCAGGTCCTGCACCTCGATGGCTGGCAAGAAGCGGTTCCTCCCCCGCGGGCACGGTGTGACGTCCAAGGGGATCTACGAGCGGGCCGGCGGGAAGTTCGCCGCGAGGGCGAGGGCCGAGGGCGACGCGCCGCAGGCGGGGGCGCGCTGGGCGGCGTCGAGGACCCGCTCGAGCAGCGGTCGCGCGCGGCCGATCAGCCCGCTGCGGAGCACGACGTCCCACAGCGGCTCGAGCTTCTTCCAGCCGCCGGCGTAGGCTGCGTGCCGCAGTCTCCCGGTCAGCGTCGGCTTCGTGGCCGCCGCGCGCAGGACGTTTCCCCAGCGATAGAAGTCGCGGTAGGCCCGCCAGTAGCCGGACTCGAGCTGCGCGGTGGTCATGCCGCGCGGCTCGAACACGGCATGACGCGTGTCGTAGAGGTCCCAGTCGCGGTGGAGCAGGCGACCTTCGGCCTCCACCTGCCGGAAGAACGCCGTACCGGGGTAGGGCGTGAGGACGTGGAACGTCGCGGTCTCGATGCCCGTCGCGACCGCCCACTCGACCGTGCGCTCGAAGACGTCGGGCCGGTCCCCGTCCATGCCGAACACGAAGCTGCCGTTGACCATGACGCCGAGGTCGTGCAGGCGCCGCACCGCGGCCGCGTAGTCGCGGTCGATGTTCGTGTGCTTGCGCTGCGCGCGCAGCGACTCGGGGCGCAACGTTTCGAAGCCCACGAACAGGCTGCGCAGGCCCGCCTCGCGCGCCTTTTCGAGCAGCCCGGGCCGCAGGACCGAGGCAACGGTGCCTGCCGCCTGCCACACCCGGCCCATGCCGCGCATGCCGTCGAACAGCGCCGCCGCGAAGCGCGGGTCGCCGAACAGGTGGTCGTCGAGGAAGTACAGGTGACGGCCGGGGAGGCGCTCGATCTCGGCGAGCGCCGCATCCACCTGCTGTGTGTAGAAGCCACGCCCGCCCACGAAGAACGCCTCCTTGTAGCAGAACGCGCAGGAGTGCGGGCAGCCGCGCGAGACGACGAGCGAGTTGGGGACGAGGTAGCGGTGCCTCTGGATGAGGTCGCGCCGCACGCGCGGCAGGCCGGCGAGCGTGCGCACGCGCGAGCGGTACAGCGGCTGCGGCCGGCCGGCGCGGAAGTCGGCGAGAAACGCGGGCCAGGTGTCCTCGCCCGGCCCGAGGAACACGCTGTCCGCGTGGGCCGCGGCCTCCTCCGGCAGCGAGGTGGCGTGCAGGCCGCCGAGCGCCACGTGCGCGCCCCGGCGGCGGTAGTGGTCGGCGATGCCGTAGGCCCGCCGGGCAGACGTCACGTAGGCCTGAAGCACGACGAGGTCGGGCTCGTCGTCGAGACGGAGTTCCTCCACGTGCTCGTCCGTGATCCGGACCTCGTCGTCTTCGTCCAGGTAGCCGGCCAGCGTCGCGAGGCCGAGCGGCGGGAAGAGGGCGTACTTGACCGGCCGGAAGAACGGGCTTTTCGCCTCGGTCAGCGCGGGAAGGATCATCCGGACCCGCAACGGCCCCGTCCGTCTCACCGCAGACCCCGCGCGTCGCCCGCTCCCGTCACCACGATCGAGAGCGCGCGCGTGCGCGGGCCGTCGAGCTCGGCGAGGAAGACGCTCTGCCAGCGCCCGAGGTCGAGGGCCCCGTCGACTACGTTCAGCCCGAGCGAGGTCGGCAGCAGCAGCGCCTGCAGGTGGGCGTGGCCGTTGCGCCGCTCGTCGAGCGGCAGCGGCCCGCGCCGGGCCGCGAGGTCGTCGTGACGGTAGAAGCCCGGGGGCGCGAGGCGGCGCAGGAAGGCCTCGAGGTCCTGCCGGAGCAGCGGCTCGTCCTCGTTGACGAACAGGCCGGCGGTGGTGTGCCGGCTCTGCACGGACGCCGTCCCGAGCCACACGCCGGAGCGGCGCACCCGCTCGGCCACGATCGCGGTCACGTCGATCAGCTGGAACGGCGCCTCCGTCCGCAGCTCGACCGGCGCGTGGACCGCCCGCAGCCACGGGCGCTCGGTCTCCTGGCGCAGCAGGGTCTGTGCCATCGTGCCTCCTTCGCGGCGCCGCACCCGCGTGCGGCGCTCTCACTGGAAGCTCGCCCCGCGGGCGTGCGTCCGCCTGAGCGAAAGGTGAGCGAGCGGTGAAGATCGCGCGACCGGCGGCCCTAATCGGCGCGGGGCCGCCGGGTGAGGCCGTAGACCGTACCGGCGGCGAACAGCAGGCCCTCCCAGGCGCTGATCAACGCGCGCGTCAGCGGTCCCGGCTCGTTCTCGCCGAGCAGGTGGGCGAGGGGAGCGAGTCCCACTTGCGAGCCGGGAAAGCTACGCGCCATCAGGTCGAGGCTGAGCGCGCCGAGGTGGTGGCCGCTCGCCGCGAGCGCGACGCTCGCCGCCCCGGCGCACAGGCCCGCGAGCGCCGCGGCGCGAAGGCGCGCGAGGCCGCGCGGCGCCGCGAGACCCTCGCCGTCGGCCCGTGTCGCGAGCGCGTAGCCGAGGCCGGTCGCCGCTCCCAGGGCGACACCCTCGAGACCGCCGAGGATCGGCTCGAGGTCGCGACCGAACAGGCCGCGCAGAGCCCACTGGGCCAACAGGTGCGCCCCGCCCCCGACGAGCCCGCCCCCTACGCCTCCGAGCGCCACCAGGGCCGTGCGGCGCCAGGAGCGCGCCGCGGCCTCGGCGGCGCACAGGCCGGTCGCGACGCCGGCGGCGCCGAGCGCGCCAAGCCCGGCGCCGAGCACGGCGAGCACGATCGGCACGTAGCCCGCGGCCGTCGAGCCAGGTCCGAGCCGCAGCAGGAGGCCACCCACCAGGCCGGCGAACGCCCCGGCGGTCGCGGCCCCGGCGACGGCTCCCGCCCAGCGGCGCTCCGAGACGCGCAAGGCCCGCCGCCAGCGCAGCTGGACGAGACACGCTGCCGTTCGCAACGGCTGGGGCGTGCCGAGGATGGGAACCGCCCCGGCGCCAGCCACGTCCCAGCGCGTCTCGCGCAGCAGCGCCCGCGCGGCGGCGTGGCCGGGGCGCGCGCCGAGCCGTTCGAGGGCCCGCGTGGTGCCGAGGACGTGCAGGCGCTCGGCCGCATCGCGCCGCTCGTCGCTGTCGAGCGGACCCGCGGCGAGCAGCCGGCCGAGGGCCTCGTCGAGCGCGGCGTCTCCAGCGGGCGCGGGGAAGGCGTCGCCCTGCGCGCGCGGTGGGGCCGGCAGCGCGAGGCCGTCCTCCTCCTCGCGCACATCCGGGTGGATGAACTGGTAGCCGTGACGGGCCACCGTGCGGATGAAGCGCGGCTCGCGCGTGTCGTCGTCGAGCGCCCGGCGCAGGGCACGCACGGCCTGGGTCAAAGCACCCTCGGAGACGACGACGTCGCTCCACACGCTGTCCATGATCTCGGCCCGCTGCACCGCCTGGTGGCGCTTGTCCACGAGCAGCAGCAGCAGGTCGAGATAGCGCGGGATCACCGGCACCTCGCTCCCTTCGCGCACGAGCCTGCGGTGGCCCGGGGAGAGCGTGAAGCGTCCGAAGTGGTAGCGGGTGCGGCGCGGGGGCGCGGTCTGCACGGCCGCCCGATGCTAGCGGCGGGCTCTCCCGGGCGCAAGGCGAAAGCGGGCTCGGGCCTCTCGGTTCGGGCGATCGTGTACTAAGCTCCACCGGGGGGAGGGTCCAGCATGGCCGGAAAGAAGAAGGCGAAGAAGGTGGCTAGCCGCGTGGGTCGGCGGGTCGTGAAGGGCACGAAGCGGGCGGTGCCGGCGAAGAAGGCAAAGGCCGCGAAGGCAAGGAAGGCAGTGAAGACGGTGAAGAAGGCGGCGCCGCGCCGCCCGGCGGCACGCCGGTTCGTGGTGCGCCGCCAACCGGAGACCCTGCGCCTGACGTCGGCGGGGCCGAGCTTCACCGTGAACGACATCCACGCGAGCCTCGCTTTCTATCGCGACGTGCTCGGGTTCACGCCGAAGGAGCGCTGGGAGCGCGGCGGCCAGCTGCTCGGGGTCGAGCTGATGGCCGGTCGCGTCAGCTTCTGGATCGGCCAGGACGACTGGAAGAAGGGCCGTGGCCGCGTGAAGGGCCTGGGCTTCCGGATCTACTGCGGCACCTCGCAGGACATCGACACGCTGGCGTCGCGGATCAAGTCCCACGGCGTGACGCTCGCCGAGGAGCCGAAGGACCAGCCCTGGGGCGGCCGCGACTTCGCGGTCGTCGACCCGGACGGGTTCGCGCTCACGTTCTCGAGCGGGATGTAGCAGGCCGGGTCGCGGGCGCCGCGCGGGCCGCCGTGCCACGGAACCGCGCGCGCGCCCCGGCGTAAGGTACGGTTGTGGACGTCGCACGCGACGCTGCTTCGGACGTCGATCGCGCCCCCGCGCCGGTGTCGCAGGACTCCGGCCGCTGGGGTCTGCCGTGGGGCGTCTGGGTGCTGGCTGCGGTCGTCTTCCTGCTCGAGATGCTCGTCGGGCCTCGCTACGGCCTGTTTCGGGACGAGTACTACTACCTCGCCTGCGCCGACCACCTCGCCTGGGGCTACGTCGACCAGCCGCCGCTGTCGATCGCCGTGCTCGCGGCCGTCAAGGCCGTGCTCGGCGATGCGCTGTGGGCCGTGCGCCTGGTGCCCGCGCTGCTCGGGTCGCTGCTGGTGCTGCTGGGCGGGCGGCTGGCGCGGGCCCTGGGCGGCGGTCGCTTCGCGCGGCTGCTCGCTGCCCTCGCCGTCGCGGTCGCGCCTTTGTACCTGGGCCACGCCGGGTACTACTCGATGAACTCGTTCGATCTCGTGTTCTGGGCGACAGCCGCGCTCCTCGTCGCGCGCCTGACGCCCAACCAGCCGCACACGCGGCGCTTCGCCCTGCTCGGTCTCGTGCTCGGGCTCGGGCTGCTGAACAAGATCTCCGTGCTGTTCTTCGGCGCCGGCCTCGCCGTGGCGCTCGTGCTCACGCCGCTGCGCCGGCTGCTGCTGCGCCCGGGACCGTGGCTCGCCGCGGGCCTCGCGGGCCTCATCTTCGTGCCGCACGTCCTGTGGCAGGCCGCGAAGGGCTGGCCGACGCGCGAGTTCATCGAGAACGCGACCCGCCACAAGAACCTGGCGCTCGGCCCCGTGGCGTTCTTCCTCGGCCAGCTGCCGGAGCTGCATCCGCTCAACGCGGCACTGTGGCTCGCCGGGCTCGCCTGGCTGCTGTTCGCGTCGCGCGCCCGGCCCTACCGGGCGCTCGGGATCGTCTACCTGGTCGCCTTCGCGATCCTGGCGCTGCAGCACAGCAAGGCGTACTACCTCGGGCCGGCGTACCCGCCGCTGCTCGCCGCGGGCGCCGTCGTCGTCGAGGGCCTGCGCTGGCGCTTCTTGCGGCCGGTCGTCGTGAGCGTCTGGCTGCTGGCCGGCGTCGCGGTCGCGCCGTTCGCGACGCCGCTGTTGCCGGTCGATACGTTCATCGCGTACCAGAAGGCGCTCGGGCAGACGCCGCAGCAGGAGGAGCGCAGTGCGCTCGGCCCGCTGCCGCAGTTCTTCGCCGACCGCTTCGGCTGGGAGCAGCTGACCGACGTGGTCGCGACGGCCTATCGCTCGCTGTCGCCCGACGAACAGGCCCGCGCGATCATCGTCACGCGGAACTACGGCGAGGCGGGCGCGCTGCGCTACCTCGGCCGCCGCTTCGGCCTGCCGCCGGCGGTGAGCCAGCACAACAGCTTCTACTTCTGGGGGCCCGGCCGCGAGACGGCGGACGTGGCGATCATCGTGGGCATGGATCCTGAGTCGCTGCGCGACTCCTGGACCTCGATCGAGGTCGCCGGGCGCCTCCAGTCCCCCTACGCGATGCCCTACGAACAGCGCTGGCCGGTGCTCGTGTGCCGCGGCCTGAAACTGCCGCTGCAGGACGCCTGGCGCCGCGGCCGCCACTTCATCTGAGCCGCCGGCCGCTCGCTCAGCGCGCCGGCGAAAGCCGCAGCAGCGCGACGCCGTGGCGCGACAGGTTCGTTTCGAAACGGCCGTCGAACACGCCCAGGTCGCGCTGTCGCCACAGGTCGCGCACGACCCTGCGGCCCGCGAGCCCCAGATCCTTCCAGGAGACCGCGATCGTGTGCGGCTCCTCGCTCAGGCTGAAGAGACCCACGGCGAGCGAGCCGTCGTCGAGCGGCTTCGCCATCACGAGCTCGGGTCCGTCGGGCCCCCGCAGCAGGCGGCCCTGCACGCCGAGCGGGTCCTGGTCGACCTCGATCACCTCGGCGTTGCCGAGCACGTTGAGCGTGAACGGGTCGAGGTGCGTGATGTCGCCCGAATAGAAGAGCGGCGCGGCCATCAGGCTCCACAGCGACATGTAGCTGTACTGCTCGCCGGGCGTCAGGCTCGTCTTCCTCGGTGGCGCCGCGATGTCGTTCGCGTCGCCGACCTGGCCGATCAGGATGTAGTCCGGGTCGTTCCAGTGACCCGGGCCCGCGGCCGTCTGGTGGCGCGCGTTCGCGAACGCGACCGAGTAGAAGCCGGGCAGGCGCGCCGACTTCTCGAGGCCGAGGTCGCCCGTGGTGCGCCAGGCGTGGCCGCCGACGGAGGCGCCCCAGTTCCAGACATCGCCCAGGCCGTACTGGCACAGGTTGAAGACCATGTCGCGCGGCTGGTGCGCGAGCAGCTCGCCCATCTGGCGGTACGGCTTCTGGAAGCGCTCGAGGCCCTCGCCGGTCGCCACCTTGTCGTAGGAGCACCAGTCGTACTTGAGGAAGTCGAAGCCCCACTCGGCGAAGCGGCGCGCGTCCGCCTCCTCGTGGCCGTGGCTGCCCGTGAAACCCGCGCAGGTGAGCGGGCCGGGAGAGGTGTACAGCCCCGCCTTCAGTCCCTTCGCGTGGATGTAGGCGGCGAGCGCCTTCATATCGGTGAAGCGGCCGTTCGGGTTGATGGCGCCCGTGGCGTCGCGCGCCGCGCCGCCCAGGTCCTTCCCGGCCGCGCCGGGCTTGACCATCCAGCAGTCGTCGACGTTCACGTATTCGTAGCCGAAGTCGGCGAGCCCCGACTCGACCAGCAGGTCCGCGCCACGGCGCATCAGCTCGGCGCTCACCCGGTCGTAGAAGGTGTACCAGTCGTTCCAGCCCATCGGGGGTGTGAGCGCGAGCGCGTCGCCGATCTCGAGTCGCAGACGGCGCTCGGACCGACCCCGCGCGTTGCGCGCGGTCAGGCGCACGTCGTAGCGACCGGGCCGCTGCGGCGCCGTGCCCGCCAGGATGCCGGTGGCGGCGTCGAGCCGAATCGAGGGCGGCAGGCCCTCCGCCGAGAACGCGAGCGGCCGCAGGCCGGTGCAGGGAATGCGGTGCAGGAACGGGCGGCCGGGGCGCGCGCCGTAGACGCGCGGGCCGTTGAGCCGCGGCTCGGCCGGCGGCGGGGGCGTGAGGATGCCGGGTTCCTCGGCGCTCGCCGCAGCCGCAGTGATCGTGAACAGCAGGGCGAGGAGCCGGCGGCAGGGTCGCATGGGGCCTCCGTTCGAGCGGCCCGACCCTACACCATCGCCGGCCGGCGCGACAGCCGCGCCGGCGTTCTCCGGAGAGCCCGTCCTACTTCGCGGCCGGGCCGAACTCGATCGCGGGCGGACGCCAGGTCTCGGGATTCGGCTGCGTCCCCGCCTTGTAGTTGAGCACGTCGATGCGCTCGGGCACGACCTTGATCAGCGTCAGGTTCCTCAGCCCGGGGAACGCCTGGTCCCAGTAGGCGCGCCTGCGCTTCTGGATCTCGACCGGGTCCTCGGTCAGCTGGGCGCGGCCAAGTAGTGCGACGTAGCCGATCGCCGAGCCGTGGTTCGAGTAGTACAGCGTCACCCGCGGGTCCTTGCGGATCTGCTGGACCTTGCGGCTGCGCGTGTTGGTCGCGATCCAGACCGTCATGTCCTCCTCGGGGGGGAACGGGTTCATCGTCCGCACCTCGGGACGACCGGTGTCGTCGATCGTGATCAGGGCGCAGTAGGTCTGTGCGCCCATGATCTCTCGCGCCGCGGCCACGAGCGCGGCGCGGTCGAGCGGGGGTGGCGGGTCCTTCTTCTTCTCCTGCGCCACGGCGGGCGAGACGATGGCGAGGCCGAGCAGGGCGGCGGCGACGAGTCTGTTCATGGTTGGCGGCTCCTCTCCGGAGATTACCGTTCG
>Ga0302299_10003027_pt1 | contig 10227 bp, 10 predicted proteins | sample III_Fen_N3_4_FD_198795 | JGI IMG/M metagenome (GOLD analysis project Ga0302299, IMG submission 198795) | Peat permafrost microbial communities from Stordalen Mire near Abisko, Sweden - III_Fen_N3_4 | ecosystem: Environmental > Terrestrial > Soil > Wetlands > Permafrost | place: Sweden: Abisko...
GTCCCTACCTGATGCACGACGTGCGCAGCTACGCCTCCTGGAACGAGGGCAACACCGACACCGCCAGCCTGTCGTTCGCGGCGTCGGCCGAGGAGCTGCGGGCCGAGAACAAGAGCCACCGCATCGTCACCGTCGAGGACGCGGTCGCCATGGTGAAGGCCGGGGCACCCCTCCCCCTTCACCCGCTCATCGGCGGCCTGCCCCCGGAGATCGCCTGGCGCTACCTCGAGACCGTCGCCAACGAGGTCATGCCCGCCCTCCAGGGCTGAGCCCGTCAGACGCGGTCGGTCTCAGCACCCGGTCATTCGTCGTCGGGGAGGTGGGCATCGGCGTCGGCCGCCAGAAGGCGCGTGTCGCCCATGTCGGCCGCCTGCTGGGCCTTCCAGCTGAGGTAGCCACCATCCATGTTGCGGGCGGTGACACCGAGGTCCTGGAGCAACGAGGTCGCGGTGTGGCCCCGCTGGCCGACCTGGCAGCACACGACGAACCGACCGTGTCCCAGGTCGGGGAGCTCGGCCCGTAGGTCGTCGAGCGGGGCCCTCCTCGCGCCGGGGATCATGCCCTTGTCACACTCGCTCTTCGTCCGGACGTCGAGGAGCGTCCACCCGGATGCCAGGAGCTCGGCCAGGTCCCCCGGCTCCACGGGGTCGCACTCACCCGACAGCAGGTTCTCGGCCATGTAGCCGAGCATGTTCACCGGGTCCTTGGCCGACGAGAACGGCGGTGCGTAGGCCAACTCGAGATCGGCCAGGGCGGGCGCGGGGATGCCGGCGGTCATGGCGGTGGCGAGCACGTCGATGCGCTTGTCGACGCCGGAGCCACCGACGGCCTGGGCGCCCAGGATCGTGCCATCGACGGGGTCGAGGAGGAGCTTGATCGACATCTGCTCGGCGCCCGGGTAGTACCCGGCGTGGTTCATCGGGTGCGAGCGCACGACCCGGTACGGCCGGCCCGCCTCCCGGAGGCGCTTCTCGTTCCAGCCGGTCATCGCCGCGGTGCGGGAGAAGACCTTGACGATGGCGGTGCCGAGCGACGGCGCCGGTCGGGCGTCGAGCCCGGCGATGTGGTCGGCGACGCGACGGCCCTGGCGGTTGGCGACGTTGGCCAAGGCGATGAGCGAGGGGCCACCGCCGACCGAGTCGACCTTCTCGACGGCGTCGCCGACGGCGTAGACGTCAGGGTGACTGGTGCGGCCGGCGTCGTCGACGGCGATGCCGCCACGCGGCCCGACCGCGAGGCCGGCCATCTCGGCGAGCCGGATGTCGGGGCGGACCCCGATCGAGCCGATGACGATCTCGCCGGGGATCTCACGCCCGTCGGCGAGGCGCACCCCGTCGGCGGTGACCTCGGTGACGGCCACGCCGGTCTCGACGCGGACACCGTGGGCGACCAGCTCGGCCTGCACGAGGATCGCCAGCTCCGAGTCGAGCGGGGTCAACACCTGGTCGGCGGCCTCGACGACGGCGACCTCGATGCCGGAGTGGCGGAGGTTCTCGGCCGTCTCGAGGCCGATGAAGCCGGCGCCGATCACGACCGCGGAGGAGGGCCGGGCCGCGACCGCTCCGAAGAGATGCTCGGCGTCCTCGACGGTGCGGAGGACCTTCACCCGGTCGAAGCCGGGGATCGGCGGCCGCACCGGGACGGCGCCGGGGCTGAGCACGAGCTTGTCGAACGGCAGCTCGTACTCGCTGCCGTCGCTCGTGGAGCGGACCGTCACCGTGTGGGTGGCGGGGTCGATGTCGACGACCTCGGAGCCGACGCGGACGTCGAGGCGGAATCGCTCGAGCAGCTTCTCGGGCGTCTGCAGCAGCAGGTCGTCCTCGTCCTCGATGACTCCCCCGACGTAGTACGGCAGGCCGCAGTTGGCGTAGGAGACGTGCCCGGACCGCTCGACCACCACGATCTCCGCCCGTTCGTCGAGGCGACGCAGCCGGGTGGCGGCCGACATGCCGCCGGCGACGCCCCCCACCACCACGACCCGCATCGGGGCGTCGGTGGAGCCCGTCTCGGGGGTGCTGCTCGGCGTGATGTCGGGGTTCGTGCTCATCGCTCTCCTCCACGGAGGTCCGTCGTCCCTGACAATATACCCCCCGGGGTACCTTGCGCGTTGGTTCGTCCCGGGCTGCCGCGCCCGTTACCGTCGCAGGCCGTGACCGACCTGCCGATTGGCTACGACCACCTCCCGACCCGGCTCGGCGTGACCCTCCACGTCGAGGACGACGGGCGGCTCACCGGCGTGCTGAACCCGGTCGCCGCCATGTGCGACCGGGGGGTCGTGCCGATGGCGGCGCTCGTGTTCCTCACCGATTCGGTGACGGGGGTGCCGGTCGACACCGACGCAGAGAGCTGGACCTTCACCTCCGATCTCACCGTCCGGGTGCCCCTGACAGCGGTGCCCGAGCAGATCCGGTGCACCTCGAAGGTGCTGCGCCAGGGCGCACGGTCCTCGACCTCCGAAGCGCCGCTCCTCGCCGACGGCACTCTGTGGGGCCACTGCTTCGCCGGGTTCTCCCGGGTGCCCCGGCGCGAGGGCGACCCGACCAAGACCCTGTTCGACCCCAAGACCCTCGGGGCGCGCCTGGCCTCCGCGCCGCTCGAGGGGCCGCTGCGCGACGCGGCGCGGTACGAATCCCTCGACCCGGCGACGGGCACGGTCTCGGTGGCGCTGGAGCCCCGCCTGCTCAATCCCGCCGGCACCCTCCAGGGGGCGATGGTCGCGGGACTGGCCGAGACGGCCGCCGAGGACCTCGCCGACCATCTGCGGCTGCTCGGCACCGACCGCCACGTCGTCACCGAGATCGAGATGCGCTTCCTCGCCCAGAACCGCGTGTCACCCATCGTGTCGTCCGCCTGGGTCGCGGGGCCGCCCTCGGCCGGCCTCATCCGCGTCGACCTGACCGACGACGGCGGCGCAGGCCGGCTCACCACCTCGGTGCTGATCCGCGTCCATCCGGCTCCTGTCTGAGCCAGCACGACCCGGCCGGCCCCCCGGCTCCGACGAGGTCAGGCGCTGCGGAAGTGCCGCTCGACGGCGCCCCGGAGCTCGGCCTCGGGCGCCTCGCCCGCCCGCACCCGATCGCGCAGCAGGCGGGTCGCGTCGATGACAGCCCGCGCCTCGGCCCGGGACATCTCCCCCGCCGCGACCGCGACCGAGACGTCACACTCGAACCAGCCACAGGCCCGGGGCCGCTGCAGCGTGTAGATGGTGCAGGCGTGCCCGTCGAAGGCCGGACAGGGCAGCTCGAAGACAGGAGGATCGGCCTCCACGATGACCCTCACACCCAGCGCGGTGAGGGGGCGGCCGAGGTCGCTCTCGTCGATGACGCCGAGGTGGCTGAAGAGGGTGCCGTCGCAACACAGCCCGCACCCGACACAGATCGAGACGTCGTCGTCGGCGACCGGTCGGTCGGTGGTGGGAGCGGCCACGTCCGCCAGCTTCGCGCGCGTGTCGAGGGCTGCGCCGGGCCATGATCTGCGGCGACCCCAGGAGGAGCCATGCCGGTCAACCCCGTCCCCACGACCGCCGAGCGGCTCACCCGCGGACGCGCGGCGCGCCGCTACGCACCCCGCAGGGCACTCGGCACGTGGGCGCCCGCCGACGATCGCGACGACCCGGTGGCCGTGCTCGTCGCCCAGAACGACATCCGCAACCCCGACCTCGTCGCCCTGCGCCACGGCCGCATGGCCATCTCCCCATGGAACTTCTATCGGGGCGCGGCTGCGGTCATGGCCATGGACCTGGCCGCCCTCCCCCACTCGGGCCTGGCCGTGCAGCTCTGCGGCGACGCCCACGTCCTCAACTTCGGGCTCTGGGCCACGCCCGAGCGGAACCTCTCGTTCGACCTGCGCGACTTCGACGAGACCCTCCCGGGGCCCTTCGAGTGGGACGTGGCCCGCCTCGCCGCGAGCATCGTGGTGCTGGCCCGCCACAACGGCCTCGGTGACGCCGTCGGCGTCGACGCCGTCGAGAAGGCGGTCAGCGCCTACCACGCCCGGATGGCCGAGTACGCCGGGTCGGGGCAGATGGAGGTCTGGTACGACCTCGTCGACGTGAACTGGCTGCTCGACCACTTCCAGGGTGAGTCGCGCGCCAACGCCGCCGCCCTCATCGCCAAGCAGGGGGCGAGGCGCACCAACCAGGGGGCGTTCGACCAGCTCACCGCCGTGGTCGACGGCCGGCGACGCATCGCCGAGCGCCCACCGAAGCTCCAGCACTTCGACGACCCGAACCGGCTCCGCATCGTCGAGGAGGTGTTCGAGCGCTACGCGGCGACCCTCCGCGCCGACCGCCGCCACTGCGTGCGCCAGTTCGAGTTCGTCGACGTGGCTCGCCAGGTCGTCGGCGTCGGGAGCGTGGGGATGCGGGTGCACCTCCTGTTGCTCGAGGACCGCACCGGCGAGCCACTGTTCCTCCAGGTGAAGCAGGCCGGGCCGTCGGTGTACGAGCGACATCTGGGCGACAGCACCTACGACAACCACGGTGCCCGAGTGATCAACGGCCAGCGCCTGCTGCAGAGCGCCACCGACATGTTCGTGGGATGGACCACCTACGAGGGCATGGACTTCTACGTCCGGCAGTTCCGCGACATGAAGATCATCCCCGACACCGACCAGCTGGCCCCCGTGCTCGCCGACTTCGCCACGGCGTGCGGCGCCGTGCTGGCCAAGGCCCACGCCCGCACCGGAGATGCGGCGGCCATCTCCGCCTACCTCGGCAAGGGCCACACGTTCGAGGACGCCATGGCCGCCTTCGCCGTCCACTACGCCGATCGCACCGCCGCCGACCACGCCGAGCTGGTGGAGGCGATCCGTTCGGGCACGGTCGACGCCACCTCGGGGTGACTTCCGTCCCATCTGGAACCGGATTCTGATCCCGGGTTGGGGTGGGCTGTGAGGTTCGCCTATCGTCACGGATGAATCTGCGTCGCGCGAGCGATGAGAACCGACCCGAACAAGGGGAAGCACCGTGGGACCTGACGACCGCTACATCGTGATCTCCGCTGACACCCACGCCGGTGGCAGCCATGCCCAGTACCGCGAGTTCCTGGCCGACGAGTACAAGGCCGACTTCGACGCCTGGCGCGAGAAGTACAAGAACCCGTTCAAGGACCTCAAGGACACCGACCAGCGGGTCCGCAACTGGGACAGCGAGCGCCGCGACACCGACCAGCACGGTGACGGGGTGGTGGGCGAGGTCATCTTCCCGAACACGGTCCCGCCCTTCTTCCCGAACTTCGTGCTGTTCGCCCAGCCCCCCACGCCCGACGAGTACGAGCATCGTCACGCCGGCATCCAGGCCCACAACCGCTGGCTCGTCGACTACGTCAGCCGGCGCCCCGAGGCCCGCGCCGGCATCGGCCAGGTCTTCCTGAACGACGTCGACGACGCCATCGCCGACGCCAAGTGGATCAACGACAACGGCCTCCGCGGCGGCATCCTCGTCGGCTCGGTGCCTCCCACCTGCGACTGGATCAAGCCCCTCTACGACCCCGTCTACGACCCGTTGTGGGCGTTCTGCGAGGAGAACGAGATCGTCGTCAACTCCCACAGCGGCACCGGTGGTCCCGTGTACCAGAAGGCCCCGGCCATGCCGCTGGTGCACTTCCTGGAGATCCCCTTCTACTCACAGCGCCCGCTCGCCTACATGATCCTGGGCGGCGTGTTCGAGCGGTTCCCGAACCTCAAGTTCACCATCACCGAGGCCGGCTGCGCATGGATCCCCGAGTTCCTCACAGGCCTCGACAACCTGATGGCCGGCATCCGCTCGAACAAGGTCGGCGAGATGCGCATCGGCGGCGAGCTCGTCCCGCCGAAGTCGGCCACCGAGTACTTCCAGCAGAACTGCTACGTCGGCATCAGCCAGCCACGCCCCCTCGACATCGCCGCCGGCCTCGGCGACCAGGTCGGCATCGACCGCATCATGTGGGGCAGCGACTATCCCCACGACGAGGGCACGTTCCCGTACACCACCGAGCACTTCCGCCAGGTGTTCAGCGGCCTCCAGCCCGAGCAGGTCCAGCAGATCCTCGCCGGCAACGCCGCCGAGCTCTACGGCTTCGACCTGGCGGCCCTCAAGCCGCTGGCCGACCAGTTCGGCCCCACGGTCGGCCTGGTCGAGCAGCCCCTCACCGAGCTGCCGGCCGAGCCCAACCAGGCGCTGGTCAACTCGGCCAAGCAGCTCGCTGCCGCCAGCTGAGCCGGCCGCCGGCCACACACTCAGTACGTTGTCGGGGGGCCGGGTGACCGGCCCCCCGATCGCGTCTCACCCCAGGGGGAATCCATGACCACCCAGGTCCCGTCGAACGTCCCACCCATCGACGACTGGAGCCAGCTGCTGGCCGGACGGGTCGCGGTGGTCACCGGGGGCGGCGACGGCATCGGTGGAGCGGTGTCGCGCCTGTTCGCGCAGCACGGCGCCCACGTGGAGATCGCCGAGATCGACCCGGAGCGGGCCGAGCAGGTGGTGGCCGGCATCACCGCGGCGGGGGGCTCGGCGAGGGCCCACGTGGTCGACGTCCGCACCGAGGAAGGCGTGGCCGCCCTGGCCGAGGCCGTGCTCTCCCAACACCAGGTGCAGGTGCTGGTGAACAACGTCGGCGACTACCGCCCCCTCGTGCGGTTCCGGAAGTCGGGGCCCGAGTCGTGGGACGCGATGTACCGCCAGAACTTCTGGCACGTCGTGGCCGTCACCCACGCGTTCCTCGAGAGCCTGATCGCCTCCGACGCCGCGTCGGTCGTCAACGTGCACTCCGTCGAGGGCATGCGCGGCTACCCGGGCGACCCGATCTACGGGTCGATGAAGGCCGCCGTCGCCAAGTTCACCGTCGACATGGCGGTGTCGCAGGGCCGCAACGGCATCCGGTTCAACGGCATCGGCCCCGACCTCACCCACACCCCGCAGGTCGACTACCTCACCGGCTACGAGGACCACGACCACCTGTGGGGGTCATGGGCTCCGGTGGGGCGGTTGGGGTGGCCGGAGGACAACGCCCGCGTCGCGCTGTTCCTCGCGTCGGACCTGTCATCGTTCGTCACCGGTCACAACGTGCCCGTCGACGGTGGCACCAAGGCCGGCGGCGGCTGGTTCTTCTCGCCCGTCGAAGGGCGCTTCGTCAACCGACCGAAGGGCTTGTAGCCAGGAGGGTGAGGCGTCGCGGTCAGTCGACGGGCGGGGGCGGGTCGACGACCAGGGAGATGGTGGCCGAGCGGGGGTCGTCGGGGTCGTAGACCGAGCGGTCGCGGTAGGGATCGTCGGACTCCGCCTCGGCCACGACCTCCTCCTTCGGGCGCTCGCCGTAGAGGGCCTGCTCGAGGCCCATCATCCCTGCGCCCACCACCGATCCGGCCGCCGACGCCTTCAACTTCCGGAACCCGGTGGCACCGTCCTCCGGGACCGCCACGCCGATCCCGGTGTCGTCGTCGGCGGTGGCCAGCAGGTACGCCTGCCACTCCTCGTCGGTCCAGTCCTCGGGGTCGTTCGGCGGGGCCTCCACGACCTCGACGGTACCTTCCGGCGGGAGCGATCCGGTCGCCGATGGTGCAGCCGGCCCCCCGGGGCGCCAACCTGGCCGGGTGCGAATGGCCACGTGGAACGTGCAGGGCCGGGTGGGCGACTGGACCGCCCGGGAAGGTGCGCTCGCCGCCGAGCTGGGCGCGATCGCCCCCGACGTCGTCGCCCTCCAGGAGTCGTGGGTCGAGCCCGACGGTGCCACCCAGGCGGCGGTGCTCGCCGAGCGCCTGGGCCTCCACGCGGTGACCGCCGCCGAGCTGTCAGGGTTCGACCGCTACCCCGGCGCGCCGTACTGGGTGGTGAACGCGCTGCTCTCCCGATGGCCCCTCCAGCTCGTGATCGCCCGGCCGCTGCCCGACGAGCACGGCGAGGCGACCTGGCGCCACGTGCTGGTGGCCCGGGTGCAGCGCCCCGAGGCCGAGGGCGGCCCCTTCCTCGCCGTGGGCACCCACCTCGAGCACGGCCTCGACCGCTCCCCGACCCGTCGAGCCCAGACCGCCGCCCTGGTCCGGGAGGTGGCAGCCTGCCTGGGTGAGGCCGACGCACGGAAGCACGCCAACCCGGCGGTGCTCGGCGGCGACCTCAACGCCGTGCCGTGGTCCGACGAGGTGCGCGGGCTCACCGGGACCGCCGGCCCCCACGTGCCGGGTCTCGTCTTCGTCGACGCCTGGGATGCCGCCGGCAACGGGGGCCGCGGCGACACCTGGGCCTCGACCAACCCTCGGGTGCCCAGGCGTGCGGCGCACCCCAACCGCCGCCTCGACTACGTCATGGTCTCGTGGCCGCGGCGCCGGGGCGCCGGTCACGTGGCGTCGTGCGCGCTGGCGGGCACCACACCTGTCGACGGGGTCTGGGCCAGCGACCACTACGCCGTCGTGGCCGACATCGACCTCTGAGGCCACGGCAATCCAGGCCGTCGACGGGCGCCGCTCGCGCGAGCATCGCCCCATGGCAGACCGCTACACCCACGGCCACCACGAGTCGGTCCTGCGCAGCCACCGCTGGCGCACCGCGGAGAACTCGGCGGCGCACCTGATCCCCCACCTCGCCGCGGGGCAACGACTGCTCGACGTGGGCTGCGGCCCCGGCACCATCACCCTCGACCTCGCCCGTCGGGTGGCACCAGGGACGGTCGTGGGCATCGACGCCTCGCCCGAGGTGATCGCGGCCCGCGACGCCGCCGGCCGCGACGCCGCCACGGTGATTTTGGAGGTGGGCGACGTCTACGCGCTCGACGCCGACGACGGCGCCTTCGACGTGGTGCACGCCCATCAGGTGCTGCAGCACCTCACCGACCCGGTGGCCGCGCTGGTCGAGATGAAGCGGGTCGTCACACCGGGTGGTCTCGTCGCGGTCCGCGAGAGCGACTACGGCGCGTTCGCCTGGGCACCCGACGACACCCTCCTCGACCGCTGGCTGACGCTCTACCACCAGGTCACCCGGGCCAACGGGGCCGACGCCGACGCCGGCCGCCGCCTGCCCGGATGGTTCGCCGCCGCCGGCTTCACCGAGCTCGAGGTCAGCAGCTCCACCTGGACCTTCCACGAGCTCGACGACCGGGCCTGGTGGGGCGGGCTGTGGGCCGACCGGGTCGTGGCCAGCGCGTTCGCCGACCAGGCGGTGGAGTACGGCCTCGCCGAGCGGGCCGAGCTGGAGGAGATCGCCGCCGCGTTCCGCCGGTGGGCCCTCGCCGACGACGCCGTGTTCGTGGTCCTCCACGTCGAGGTGCTGGCCCGAGGCTGATGCGGAGGCCGGCCCGGGCCACACTGGGCGGGTGATCGACCAGAACACCAAGCGCAGCCTCGGCCAGATGATCAAGGGCGTGCAGGTCGTGGCGGCCACCCACGACGGCACCACCCGCGCCTACACCTCGCACTGGGTGACCCAGGTGGCCTTCGAGGAGCCGATCGTGATGGCGTCCGTGTCACCGAAGCACGACACCTGGCCCCTCATCGAGGCCAGCGGGCGCTTCACGGTGTCGGTCCTGGCGGGCGACCAGATCTCCGAGGGCCAGTACTTCTCCTACCCCGGCCACAAGTTCCGGTACGTGGCGCCGGAGTACCTCGCCGAGGTCGACGGCCACCCCGTGGTCCCCGGGTGCATCTCGTGGTTCACCGCCGACATCTTCGAGCACACGACCATGGCCGACCACGAGCTGGTCTTCGGCCGCGTGGTGGTCACCGGGCTGGGCCGGTTGGAGGAGCCGCCGCTGCTCTACTCGAGCCGCCACGGGTGGCGGGTCACCGGAGGGAAGGCGCGCGAGCCCGGCATGTCGATCCGCGACCAGCTCCTGGCCCGGGTGAGCGACGCCGAGGCCGACGGAGGCCCGGCCGCGGAGGGCTGACCGCTCAGGAGCCGAAGCCGGCGACGCGGTCCTGGAACCGGCGGACCTTCGAGCGCCACTTGGCGTCGAAGGCGACCTCACGGGCGCGGGACCGCGTCAGCTTGGCGCTGCCCTCGGGGTAGCGACGACGGGACCACACCGAGTTGGGTCGGGCGAGGCGGACGGCGCCGATGAACGCCACCGTCGGCGTCACGATCCCGATGACGCCGGTGCCGAGCTTGCCCTTCGCGAAGCACATGGCCGCGAAGGCCAGGTTCACAGCCATCACCCCGAACACACCGTTGCCGACACTCGCGTCGCCGGCGTGGGCCGGGCTGGCCCCGAGCAGCACCAGCACCATCACCCCTCCGACCAGGAGCACCGCGTCGACCGA
>Ga0302299_10003028_pt1 | contig 10226 bp, 23 predicted proteins | sample III_Fen_N3_4_FD_198795 | JGI IMG/M metagenome (GOLD analysis project Ga0302299, IMG submission 198795) | Peat permafrost microbial communities from Stordalen Mire near Abisko, Sweden - III_Fen_N3_4 | ecosystem: Environmental > Terrestrial > Soil > Wetlands > Permafrost | place: Sweden: Abisko...
GTCCGGCCGTGTTGATCATGGGGCGACCCACCCCCCCATGTTGACGATCACCAGCGTCGCGAGGTGACCGGCGCAGGCAGCGAGGGTGCACGTCGTGCGTTGCCCAACCTGACGCCTGCCTCGCGGCTGCACCTCTGGTGCTCAGGCTGCGTGTTGCTGAGCGCGTTGATCTGTGCGCGTGACCAGCCGGCTGCGCGTGCGATGACGCGATCGACGATGTGCCCAACATCCAGCGACCGCGAGTAGCGCGGCACAGTGTCGTAGTCGATGACCCCACCGCAGCGTGCGCACGGCCCACGCACCCGTCGCCAGTGCGCCTTGATCGCTTCCCAGTCCGCACCCTTGAGCAGCGGGTCCGTGACGTAGTTGGAGCTGCGCTGCCCGCGTCGTGGCTGCGGCATGCTCACCACCCGCACGTGCAGCAGCCCCGGCCTGCGTGTGTCAGGTCGGGGCTGCTGTGCGCGTGAGTCTCCCGCTCACGCTCGGGTCGACTCGACTCGGCGCCAGGCTTTGTCTATCCCTGCGCGCTCTGGTGCGTCGGCCGATCTGAGAGAACTTGAGAGGCTCGCACGCCGGGAGGGTCGCTGGTCCTCCGTCTGCAGCCGCCCGCGATCTGGACCGGCGTGCGCCCTCGTGGCGGGGGTCGGATTCGAACCGACGACCTCCGGGATATGAGCCCGGAACGCTACCGACTGCGCCACCCCGCTGCGGCTCTACCGACACTGCTGGAGCATCGTGCGGGCAGCGTGACACCACGGCCCGCATTTGTCTAGCGACACACCCGAGACGCGGTCACGTGCGGGTAGCACCCACGCCGCTCGACGGCGCCGGCGCAGCGTAGGCAGATCCCCCAGCCCGCAGGTGACGAGCAGCGTGGGCACGTGCCGCAGCGGGCGCAGCCGTTGGTGACCGGCCGCCAGAACGCGATCACGCCGTCGTCATCTCCTCGTCGTCGCCCCGCGCGAGCAGGGCCTGCCCGTCGGACACCCGGTACAGCGGCCGCCCGTCCATCCCGTCGCGCCTCTTGACGATCCTGCCGCGCTTCGCCCACTGCCGGACCCGCGCCGGGTCGATGCCCAGCGCGACGCCCATCTGTGCGGCGGTGACCAGCGTCCTGGACTCGGCCAGGCTCGCCTCGCGGACATCGACCCGGTAGGCGGTCGTCCCGCAGCCCTGGCACCGCACCACGGCAGCGCCCTCGGGCCCATACAGCGCCCGCCCGCACTCGGGGCACCGCCCGACCACGGCAGCGTCCGCGGGCCGGTCCACGGCGGCCCAGCCCTCATGGACGGCGTCCCGCACCTCCCGCGCCAGGTCGTACGCCCATGGTCGCGATCCGAGGTCCGCGACGAACGCCAGGGCGAGGGCCTGGCGTCGAGCGGACGACATGTCCCGGTCGCGGATCGGCTGCAGCGTCGGCCCGAACCCGATCCGGTGGCAGGACAGGTGCCCGCACGGCAGCCACTCGCAGATGGGGCCGATCGGCCACGGCCCGGGCGGCACGGGCGTCTCCTCGTCCCAGACGCGCGCCCATCCGTGCAGGGTGAGCCGCAGCGCGAGGGATGCGTCGCTGGCCCGGGTGTCCAGGTCGAGCCGCACGCCCTGGACGCATCCGGGCTCGTCGGGTCCGTGCCCGCAGTTCTCCCGGGTGCAGCGCAGCGTCCCGGCGCCGGGCGGCATGGACGTCTGCCGGCTGATCGCGTCGTCCAGCTCGACGAGCAGCACGGGCACCTCCCGCAGGTCCATCCGCGCTTTGGTCGTGCAGCCGTCGCAGATGACGCGGCCCGGGGGCAGGGCGGCGCCGCACCGCTCCATCGGGCAGGGACGATCGCTCACGTGGGGTCGGTCTCCCGTCGGTCGATGGTGTGGCTGACGCACCGGACGGTGTATCCGGCGGACCAGTACCGGATGGTCACGACCTCGCCGAACCACACCCACGCGGCCCATCCGCAGCAGCAGCGGAACCGTGTCTGGGTCTGGGATCGGGGTTCGATCGTCGCGTCGGTGCTCATCGCTGCCTCCAGGGCCAGCGGTCGCCGTCGTAGGCCATGGCCGCGGCGACCAGGCCGACGAGCAGGATGCCGAGGAATCCGGTCATCGTCCCCTCCCTGCGACGTGCTTGCGGACCAGGGTCTCCAGCGGCTCGCGGTCGGGGTCTTCTTCGCCGGTGAAGATGGCCGCGAGGCGGTCGAACTTGGCGGCGACCTTGGCCGTGGCGACGTCCATCGCACGCTCGGTGGCAGTGCCGAGCTCGGCGACCTGGACGCGGACCTGCTCCTCGATCTCGGTCTTGATCTGCTCGGCGACGATGCGCTTGACGCGGCCCTCGATCCCGTCGAGCATCTGCCGCACGGCCCGCCGCTCCTGCCGGACGTCGCGCAGTGCCTCGCGCAGGCCGGCGATCGCCTCGTGCGCCTCGCGGGTCGCGGCGCGCAGGGCTGCGGTCTCGTCGGCGGTGGTCATGAGCGGCTCCCAACGGGTACGGGCGCGACGGTGAGCCGGTGCCCGAGGTCGCGGACGAGGCCCAGGACGCGGGACGGCTTGCCCTGGCGGCGGCGGCGCCACCACTGCCACAGCAGCCAGGCGTTGTAGGCGCCCAGTGCGATCCACGCGAACCCCGACGCCTGGTTGCCGTCTACGAAGTCCCAGACGGCGAGGATCAGGTCGAGAGCGCCGAAGGTTGCGCACCAGGCGACATCGAACGTGCTCCGGGGGATCCTGGGGCGTGCCAGCAGGGTGGCCACGACGAGGAACCACAGCAAGGCACCACTGAGGCCGCTGGCCAGCTCCGGGCTCATGCCCGCCTCCTGCGCCGACGCCGGGCGATCTGCCGGGCCCGGTACTGCTCGGTCACGGCGGGGGCGAGGATCCGCCGGTGGGCGAGGTAGTGGTGCCAGGACCGGGCGGGCATGTGCGCGTCGACGGCGATCCCGTACTTGCCCCACGCCCGGCTCCGGGCCAGGACGATGCGCTCGGCGCCGTCGATGGGGCACCGCCACCGGAAGGCGACCCACTGCACGGAGGGCTTCACGCCTGGCCTGCCTCTCGCTGCTTGGCCCGGCAGCAGTCGCAGGGGTGCTCCTCGTCGCACCGCTGCTCGCACACCCTGCAGAGCCTCACGACAGCCCTGCCTCTCGCCGGATCTCGGTGATGCGCGGGTTGTCCTGGCCGCCCCTGTCGTGCGTGACCATGGCGTCCATCTCGGCCCATCCATCGAGGGCCTCGGCGAGCAGGCTGCGGAGCCGCTTCACCTCCTCGATCCGGAACACGGCGCCGACCACGCGCGCGATCCGCTCGCAGTCGTAGGCGGCCAGGTGCTCGATGTCGAGTGCGGCGATATCGTCCTCGATCGCTTGGACGGTGGCCTCGCGGGCGCCGCACAGCCGCTCGGCCTCAGCGGTCATCTCGTCGAGCTGCCGAGCAAGGTCGGCGTTCGCCGCCTGCAGCGTGCGGGCCAGCAGGCGGCACCGCTCCAGCTCGGCGCGCGCCTGGTCTCGCTCGCTGCGGGCTCCGTCGCGCCGCAGGACGGCGTACGCGAGGTCGTCGGCGAGCTGGTCGCGCTGGGCCTCGCGTTCGTCGCGCTCGCGCTCGACCTTGGCCAGCTTCTCGCGGGCGATCCCAGCTTCGCCGAGCGCCTGAATCATCTTGCGGCCGTTGCGCTCGGGGTCGACCTCGTCGAGGACGATCACCCAGATGTCGAGCCTTGCGTGGTGCATGACGCCGGGGCCGTAGTGGGACATCGCGTGCCCCGCGATCGCCTCGGGGATGTCGCGGGCGTGCTGGACGACGACGTTCCCGGTGGGCTCACCCGGGCGCGGCGCCGAGATGCGCCGCGCGCCGCGGACCTCGGCGAGCCGCTCCCGGACGGCATCCAGGTCGACGCGGGCGGCCTCGGGGACGGTGGGCTCGGTCATCGCTGCGTGCTCCTGGTCTCGCGGACGGCGTCGGCCAGGTCGCGGACGGCGAGAGCCACCATGATCAGTGGCATCGCGATCGGCCCGTACTGGCCGAGGACGGCGCCCTCGAGGTCGGCGGCGACCCGGTCGAAGGTGGCCCGCGGGTCGAGGTGGGGGACGGTGGTCATCGGGTCAGCCTCCGGGCGATGCGGCGGGCGAGGGTGGACAGGTCGGCGATCGCGTAGCAGGCGAGCGCGAGGCCGCCGAGGACGACGCCGAGGAGGATCTCGACGAGCCGCAGCGGCGGGAGCGGCTCGCCGGTGTGGGGGCGGGCGGTGGCGCGGCTCATCGGGTGGGTCCTTCCGTGCTCGAGCTGACGCCGGACCCGCCGCGCGGCAGGCGCGACGGTGGGCCGTCCGGTTGGGCGCCGACCTCGCTGGGGGTGGCCTCGCGGGCGCGGCGGTACCGCCAGCGGGTCAGCCACCCGGCACGAACCCAGATGTCGGCGAGCACCGGCTGGCGCAGCGGTGGCGTCACGACGACCCAGAGCCGCCCGCAGTCGCACCGCCAGGCAGTGCCGGTCCGGCCGCGGTCCGGCAGGGGGCAGTGGTGCTTGGCGGGCCGGTCGACGATCAGGTAGCCGGTCGGGGGCGTGCCGCCCCTGCGCACCAGGAGCCCGGGCAGGAGCCCGTCCTGCACCTGGTCCGGCGTCGCGATCTCATACGGCGGCACGAAGGGTCCGCCCGGACGGCAGTCGGGGCACCGGAGGGACGGCAGGCCGTGCGGGCACTCGGGGCTCATGCGCTCACGCCCTCGGACGAGCGCTCGTCCTCGCCGTGAGCGCTCAGGTACCGCTTGCGGTAGGCGCCGATGAGCGCTCGCGCCCGCGGCTCGCTCAGCCCGAGCGCTTGCGCGATCGTCGCGGTGCGCCGATCGCTCGGGTGAGCGCTTGCGAGGTGGCGAGCGATCGTGCGGGCGCGGGCGATCGCCTCGGGTGAGCGCTCACGCTCGGGCAAGCTGCCGAACACGCGGGCCAGCTCGACGGCGGTCTCCTCGGCCGTAGCCGGGACCCAGGAAGCGGGATCGGCATCGAGGCGGGCAAGCTCGGCGTCGGCGCACGTCCGGCGCCAGATGTTCCGCTGGCCGAGCATCTCGACGAGCGCGCGCCACCCGGCGAGGTCGGTTACCTCGAGGTGAGGGCGATCATCACTCCGGCCGCCGCTCCCACGATCAGGTCGATCGAGGACTCGGGCACGTCGGTCGCCGTCAGCGAGAGCCTCAGGTCCCGCACCGCGTCCGCCACCTTGCTCGCGTCCATCGTCGTCCTCCCGGTCGATCATCGGTCGTCCCTCCTCATGGTGCCTCTCCGGGGGCGTGCGGCCAAGGCCCGGTCACGGTCCCGCTGGATGGTGCGCTCGGTGCAGCCGTACCGCTGGGCGCCCTCGCGCTGGATGTCGGTGGCCCGGCGGCCCTTGGCGACCTGCATGGCGACCCACCGGCGGCGGGCGTCCTGACTGCGGTCGTCGTCCTGCTCGTCGGCGGCCTGGTCGTCGTCCTCGCCGAGCAGTTCGCCGAGGGGTCGGGGGCCGACCGGGCGGCGGATGTAGCGCACCCGGCCGTCGCCCTGGTCGTCCTCGTCCCACTCGTCTGTGACGACATCGCCGTCGTCCTCGTCATCTGTCGTGTCATCGCTGTCTGACCAGCGCTTTGTCGCGTGTCGGTACATGGATGTCACGACACGGAGAGGGCCTGGCCACCAGTGCAGGCCGGCGCCCAGGAGCCACCCGAGCAGGGCCAGCGCTACCCAGGTCATGCGGTCCGACCTCCCGTCATCAGGCTGTTGATCGCGCTGATCACGGCGGCCCACACATGCGTGGTCCCGAGGCCGACGGCGTCGATCAGGGTGGCCATGGGACCGAGGGCGAGCGGGGCGGACGCGGCGGCGGCGACGGTCCATCCGAGCAACGTCCCGTTGATCTTCACGGCCTTGGAGTCGGCGCTGGCGAACTTCATGTGGACACCGAGGGGCTTGGCCAGCCGCTTGGGTCGGCCGAAGAACACGCACAGCATGGCCAGGTGGATCAGTCCGGCGGCCCAGGCGCCGACGATCTGCCACTGGGGGTCGCCGACATAGGCCCGCAGGCCTGCCGTCCAGCCCGTGAGGATCGAGAACCCGAGGGTCGAGGCGTAGTAGCCCATCACCGCGAGCCGGTCGCGGACGGCCATGGCGCCGGCGGCCGAGTAGTCGAGCGCTCCGGCGAGCAGGGCGGCGAACGTGGGGCCCACCCAGTCGCCGCTCAGGGGTGCGCTCACGAGCGCTGCCCCGATCACGGCGCCTCCCGATGAGCGCTCGTCGGGTCGGGGTGAGCGCTCATGGGGACGTAGAGCGCGCCGTCCTGGGGCTCGGCGGGTGCAGGGGCGTGCCGGTGCTCGGCCCGGGGGAGCGACGGCCGTGTCCGGACATCGGGTGTCCGGACGTCGCCGGGGGCCGGGGGAGGGCTGCTGGGGGAGTCCCCCGACGTGCTCAACTTGACATAATAGCTGTTATCGGTGCGAGGGGTTACAGACTGGACAGGCAGGACAGTCGGGACATGTCCGGACATCACACACTCCCCTGGTGATCTTCAGCTGGGTTCAGTGCGGCGGACGTTGGCGCTGTGGCCAGCTCGAGCTGCCGGGCCATCGGCCGGTTGGACCAGAGGGCCTCGGTCCGCTCCTGCCACCCGTGGCCGACGGCCTGGCCCGTGCCGGCGCGCAGGTCGACGCGGTGCCATCCGGCGTACAGCTCGTCGTACAGCGGGCTCGGGTAGCTGGAGATGACCACCGCGGCGCGACAGGCCTCGAGGTGGCCGGCCAGTTCCCGGTGCTGCGCCTCGTCGCCCATCTCGTGCCGGTACATGCCGGTCTTGGATCGGGTGTCGAACGGGTACGGCGGGTCGAGGTAGAGCAGCGTGTCCGGGTCGCCGCCGTAGCTGTCGACCACGTCGAGCGCGGGCCGGCATTCGAGGGTCACCTCGCGGATCCGCTCGGCGACGTCGAGCATCCGGGAGACGTAGCCGGCGAGGGTGCGCGGCATCGACGATGACCTGCCGTTGGGGTTCTCGTGGTAGCGCCAGCCGGACGGGCGCAGATGCCCTCCGCGGCCTTGGGAAAGCTTCACCCAGACGCGGCGGGCGCGCTCGACGTCGTCCGTGAGGTCGTCCGGGATCGGCCACGCCGCGGCGCACTCGGCGCGGGCGTGAGGGGTGAGCGAGCATACGCGGGCCAGCTCATCGCCCTGGTCGCGCAGGACGCGCCAGAACGTCATCAGGTCGCCGTCCAGGTCGTTGACGACCTCGAACGGAGCCGGCCTCTTGGCGAGCAGCACGCTGAGGCTGCCGGCGAACGGCTCGACGTACCCGCGGTGCCGGGGCAGCATCTCGACGATCCGCGGGGCCACGCGGACCTTGCTGCCGAAGTAGCCCATCGGCGGCGTCGTCACGGGCACCACGTCCGCAGTGCCTCGGCACGGGCCGAGCAGGGCCCGCAGGTCCCGCACCGGCGGCCGGGCTCACGGCACGGCAGGCCGAGCGCACCCCAGGCCCACAGCGTGGCCAGGGTGCGGAGCCTGCGCGGGCGGGCCGGCTGCAGGTGGACGACGCGCTGCTCCTCGAGGAGCGCGGCGATCAGGACGTCGAGCGCGCTCATGCCCGTGCCGCCGGGATGACCAGCCTGGTGCGCACCCGGATCAGGTCCGAGCGCAGCCCGTTGCGCGCCCGGAGCCGGTCGACCGTGACGCCGGGGTGGCAGCGGGCGATGAGGTCGAGGGTGTCGCCGGGTCCGACCCACCAGGTGCGCTCCTCCCCCGCCCGGACGGTGGCCCTGCAGGTGCTGGACGCCCGCCAGGAGCGCCGGACGCCTGCGACGCGTGCCGGGCGTCGCGTCGCGGTCCGTGCGGCCGCTGGCGCCGCCTCAGGGGCGCGCTGGGCGGGCTTGGCCAGGTGCCGGGTCGCGATGCCGTGGGTGGCGGCCGGGGTCGGGATGGTGACCGTCCAGGCGGCCGGGTCCGGGGGCACGGCGGCCGCGGGGGTGACGGTGAGGGTGAAGCTTGCGGCGGCAGCCAGGGCGGCGGCTGCGGCGCGGGTCGTGGGGGTCATGCGGTCTCCCGGGGCGTGCGGTTGCGGAGGTTGGCTGGTGGCGGGACGGCGGCGGCCTCGCAGGGCGGGCAGCGACCGGCGGGGTGCTGGGGGTGCTCGGGGCAGGGGGTGACGACGTGCGGCCGTGGTTGCGGCGTCTGGGCTCGGACCCAGTCGTCGTGCTCGCGGCGGGCGTCGCCGCAGGCGCCGCAGGGCGGGGGTCTGCGGCTCGTGAGGTGTTCGGGGCATTTCCGGGGGGGCTCTGGGCTCGACCGGGGCGTCACTGACGATGCAGGCTCGGGTGCGCGCGCGTTCCCCCTCCCTTCCCCTCCCTTCCCCTCCCCTCCAGGCGTGTTGGATCCGTGCTGCGTCACTGCTTCGTCAGTGATTGATCCGTGTTGGGTCTGACCTGCGGTGATGCCGGTTTCGGCCGTTCCGGCTCGGCCCGTCGTCACTGATCCAGCAGTGACGGATGCATGCGCCGTCACGGCGCAATCACGGCAGTACCCGGGGGCATCCGGGTCGGTCGGTCCGGTCGCCACTCCGGGCACCGGGATGCTGCTGGGCTTCGGCCGGTTGATGGCCTGATGCAGGTGCCAGTTGACGACGGCGAGGTAGCTGCGGCCGCTGACGACGTAGCGCACGATGCGGCCCTCACGGGCCAGTTCCATCAGGTGCGCCTCGATGTCGTCGAGGGTCACGTCGTCGTCGAGGGACCACAGCGCGGCCTTCACGAGCCGCGTGTTGTCCTTGGTGCGCCCGTGGTCGTCCGCCTGCGTCCAGAGTCCGATCCATGTCAACCGCGCGTCACGCGACAGTGCCGACACATCCTCGGACACGAAGAACCCAGGCTTGATGGAACGGATGCGGGCCATGCCCTGCTCTCTCCTGCTCGTCGTCGTGGCGTCCGTGCCGGGGCGGGCCCGGTCAGGGCGGCTCGGCGGCGCGCTCCTTCGCGGCCCGTCTGGCGGCGTTCCTCACCCGGTCGAACGGGAGGGCAAGGTCGTGGCGGCCCGTGCGTCGCAGGGCCCGCGCGACGGTGTCCGGGTGCCGGTCGAGGGCGGCGCACATCTCGGCGACGGACCGGCCGGCCATCTCGCGGACGAGCGCGAGGGTCTCCTCGCTGGTCCGGTAGCCGCGCAGTGTCCGCTCGGGTGCCTTGGGGGCCGGCGGGGTCCCTGCGGCACGCCGCAGCCGCTCTCCCCGCCACCGGTCGTAGGCGCGGCCCGCGTCGCGCTGCTCTTCGGTGGGTTCCGGTCTCGCCGGGTGGCGGCGGTGCTGGTCGACGGCGGCGTGGCCGGCGCGCATCTCGGCCTCGGTCCAGATGATCCGCCCCTTGGCGTCGCGGGGGCGTGACACGACCTCAGGGGCGTCGACCGGTACCGGGTCGCGGGTCTCGTCGACGGCCTGCCTGCGGGCCAGGGCGAGCCACCGCTGCCGGGCGGGCCAGGGCATGTGCGGCCACTCGGGCGGGGCGCCGGGCGGGCGCATGGTCGGCGCGGTCACGCGCTCTCACCGTCCCGTCGGGCGCGGGCCCGCTCACGCTGCCGGGCGACGATCTCCCGGAAGTTGGCGGGCGGATCGACGGAGTGGCAGGCGCATGGGCACCCTGTGCAGCGGGCCTGGTGCGCCTGGTGTGGCATGTCGTGCTGGGCGCGGCAGTTGGCGGACAGGTTGGGGTCGATCCAGCGGCGGGCCGCGCGGCGGCGGGTCACCGGGCTGCCCTCCGGGTCCGCTGGTAGGAGGCCATTGCGGCGCGGCAGACGTCACAGCGGCAGCGGAAATTGTTGTAGGTGCTGAGTCCGTGGACCGTCGGGATGGCGCCCTGCGCGACTCGCCGAGCGACGAGCTGAGCGCTGTAGGCGGCGGTGGCCGCGCGGCATTGGGGGCACCTGCAGCCCTTGGCGTACCGACTCCTGGTGCCGTGCTGGGTTGTGGTCACCGGATCCACCCCCGGCGCAGGGCTGCGGCGACGGCGGACGTCGTGTTGGTGGTGCCGGTGCGGCGCATCACCTCGGTCATGTGGTGCTTGACCATGTCCATGGACAGGTGCAAGCGTTCGCCGATTTCGCGCTTGATGAGGCCCTCGGCGGCCAGGCGGACGACGTCGAGCTGTCGGGGTGTGAGGGGGCAGGGCGTGCCGGGGGCGGTGTCCGGCAGGCCGGGGGTCGGCATCTGGGTCTCCTCCCGTGTCGGTGGTGGCTGGTAGGGGGTC
>Ga0302299_10003029_pt1 | contig 10226 bp, 8 predicted proteins | sample III_Fen_N3_4_FD_198795 | JGI IMG/M metagenome (GOLD analysis project Ga0302299, IMG submission 198795) | Peat permafrost microbial communities from Stordalen Mire near Abisko, Sweden - III_Fen_N3_4 | ecosystem: Environmental > Terrestrial > Soil > Wetlands > Permafrost | place: Sweden: Abisko...
CCGATGAACAGACCGGCAAGCAAGAACGGCAGAAGGAAGGACTTCTTGATCATCTTGATAACACTCCGTTGGTTGAGTTGAGTCCGGCGCGTGGTGAGGTGCAGTGGCGCCGTGAGCTACTCGACTGCGAAGCGCACGTGACGTGCCGCGGCGATGTGCGCGAAGTCCGTTGGCTGCGGTGATCGCGCTGGGCCGTCTTGCGGGTGATGTCTGGACGACTGGTCTAGACATGCGACCAGTCGGTCGCGCGCGGCCCAGACCGAAGCTGCTGGTCGGGGCGCCCTGGCGCCGCGCTCACGCTCGTTCTGCGACACCGCAGCCCTGCGCTGTCAGCTGAAGGCCGATGGCTTCAGCTTCCGTTGGCGCTGGATCTGCCGGCACGCCGCATGCAACATGTGTGGCTTCAACCGTCTCACGACGACGAGACGCCGGAAGGAAGCACGTCATGAGCTCGCCCGATCTCTCGCTGACTCTCTTCGTCGGGGCCTCGCTCGGTCTGGCCCTGACTGCGATCGCACCCCAGCCGGCCGCGGCGCGCGCCTGCGACGTCGATCAGTGCACGGTCAACACGGCCGAGCTGCGTGGCGTCGACATCAAGGGGCTCAACGTCAACGGCGTGACCAACCTCGACGGCGTCAGGCTGGTACCCGGATCCGTGCAGCTCACGGCGAGCTCGACGCCGCTGTGCCCGGCCAACGGGCGCGGCGGCCTCAACCTCGGCGTCGACAGCGGCATGCTGATCGCGCGTGATCCGGTCAGCTCTGCCGTGGTCGCGAGCAGCCTGTGCATGGCCGGGGCGACCTTCCAGATCGACATCCCGCTCAGCCACGGCAAGGTCACCACGATGTCGCGGCAGACCCTGCGGATCGGCGTGATCGACACGGTCGACACCTGGTACGCCGACGCCAGCTTGCGGACCTCGCTGTTGAGCTACCAGCTGATCAACCTGGCCACCGGGATCTCGATCTGCCCGCTGAAGGAGGCGTTCATGGAGAGCTGGCAGGTCGATGGCCTCGACACCATCCCCACCGCGACCGTCGCGAAGTGGAAGGACACGACCGACCGCGCGGTGATCGTGCAGGGCGAGACCTACCTCGAGACCGGCCAGGCCGACGGCGCTCGTAGCACGCCCGACTGGTTCAACATCGCGTGCGCCGGCTCGGCGATCGCCAAGCTGCGCCTGCTCGGCTACGACCCGATGGTCCCCGGTGGGGTGCTCCCGGCCGAGCGGGCCGCCACGCTGAAGATGCTCACCGCGCGCTACGTCCGCAACAGCTCCCAGGCCTGGACGCGGACCGGGACGCCGCTGCGCTGGGAACCAACGCGGAGGATCAACGGCGAGCTGGTGACCTACCTCGGTGGCCCCGATAGCACCAAGCTCGGTCCCTACGAGGCGGACTGGACCGGCGAAGGCCCGATCTGCGTGGCCCACACCCGGCTCGCGAGCACGACCAACGGTGCGACCACGGTGACCGAGGCTAACGACCTCAAGCGGATCGAGGACGCGGGCGGTGCCACCTGCGCGATCTTGCCGGGGGGGCAGACCCACTACTGGCGCACCCGGACCGTGAGTCACATCGCGCACTGATCAGGGTGGCGCGCCGACGTCGTCTCGCACGCGCCGCGCCCAGTCGCGGAGCAGACGCGGGACGACGAACTCGCTGCGCGGGATGAGCGAGTCGACCTCGGCGAGCGCGCGGTCGAGCTCCGCCGACGCCGTCCGGCGGTCCCCGCGCGCCAGCGCGCACCTCGCGAGGCCGATCCGACCGTGTACCAGCGCGGCGAGCTTCCACCACGGCGGCCTGAGCCCGATCGTGGTGACCACCCCGTCGAACGCGGTGCGCGCGCCCGCGAGGTCGTGCTCGACGAGGGCGATCTCGCCGCGCGCCAGCGCGCGCTTGAGCGCCAGCGACGGGACGTCGGTCGAGCCGGCCAGCGCGGCGAGCGAGCGGTAGTCGTGGACGGCCGCGTCGCTGTCCCCGAGGTGGGCCGCGAGGAACGCCCGTGAGTACAGGCACGCCCCGCGGGACGCGACCATCTCGGCGTGGTCGCGATCGTAGCGCTCGCAGACCTCCGTGATCACGGCCCACGCCTCGCGAGGGTCGGCCAGGTCGTTGGCCAGGGTGAACTGGGCGACCAGGGTCTGGGTGTGCGACGGCCCGAGCAGGTCGCGCAGGCGCTGCCAGGCGCTGCGCGCGAGCACCGCGCGTCGCGCCGGCTCGGCGGTCAAGGTCGCGAGGTTGAGCGACACGAAGATGAGCTCGGGATCGGGGTGGGCGATCGTGGCCATCGCGCGTTGCGCCGCTTCGAAGTCGCGCACCGCGAGATCGCGGCGCTCCCCGGCGACGTGCACGCCGCCGAGGTTGTTGAACAGGAGCGGCCGGGCCAGCGGATCGCTGGCGACGCTGCGGCTGAGCGGCTCGAGCACGGCGCCCTCGCGCTCCAGGCCGGCGACGTCGTGGCCGAGCATCCCCTCGGCGTAGATCCGCCGCGCCGCGGCGACGACGCCGGCCGCGAGCTCGCGGTTGGCCAGCGCGAGCTCCTCGGCGTGCTGCAGGGGCGCCAGCGCCTGCTGGTATTCGCCGCCGAAGATCCGGCTGCGGCCGACCAGCAGCTCGGCGTCGACGATGAGCGGCGGGTAGTCGAGGCGCTCGGCGGCCAGGAGCACCTCGCCCGCCTCCGTCACCGCCGCGGCGGAGCGCCCCGCCGCGTCGAGCGCGGTCGCGTGACCGAGCCGGGCGCGCGCAGCGGCGACCTCGGCGCGCCGCGCCGCATCGGCGATCGGTGGCGCGTCAGCGGCCAGGCTCTCCAGGTCACCGCACGCTGCGATCGGCAGGAGGCGAGCCACGACGTCGACGGCGTTGCCCAGCGTCGTGCTGTCGGTCTCGCCGAGCACCTGCACCGCGGCGCGTAGATCGTCCCCTCGCCGCTGCAGGCAGGCCATGCTGCGATCGAGCAGCTGCGGCGACATCTCGCCGCGGCGGTGGGCGACGCAGCTGCCGCGGTGCAGCTCGGTCCAGGCGGCCCGGTAACGATCGAGGCCGCCGAGCACGAGGCCCTCGACCTCGCGGGCGTACGGGGTCGTGAGCTTGGCCAGCGTCGCCTGCACGCGGGCCCGAGGAACGGCGCTCCATGCGCCATCGATCGCGCCCCCCCCACCGTCGCACGGCGCCAGCGGGTCGCCGGCGGTCTGGCCTCGCACCACCGCGACCGTCGCGATCGCGCCCAGTGCGCAGAGCGCCAGCGGCACCCGCGCCCGTCGCCAGCCACGCACCCGGAGCAGCTCGCCCGCGACCTCGTGCATCGACGGCAACCGCTCCGCCGGCTCGAACGCGAGACCGCGCTGCGCGAGCTGCCGCAGCCAGCCCGGCACGATCCGGCCCTCGGAGGGGGCCGCCAGCTTGCCCGCGCGGATCGCGGCCAGCATCGCCTCGGGATCGGAGGCCGCGAACGGCCGCACCCCGGCGACCGCCTCGTAGAGCGACACCCAGAAGCTGAACTGATCGGCGGCCGGCGTGAGCTCCGCGGCGGCGAGTTGCTCGGGCGCCATGTAGGCCGGCGTGCCGATGACTGCGCCTGCAGCGGTGAGTGCTGGCTGCCGGGGCGCCGCGACCACCGCGGCCACCGGCTCGGGTGGCGCGGCGGCCGCGAGGCGGGCCAGGCCGAAGTCGACGACTCTCACCCGGCCGTCCTCGCCGACGAGCGCGTTGGCCGGCTTGAAGTCACGGTGGATCACGCCGACGTCATGGGCGGCGGCGAGCCCGCGCGCCGCCTGCGCGTAGATCGCGACGGTCTCTGCGGGGCGGCGCGGCGCGCGGCGGGCCCAGGCGTCGAGGGTGATTCCCTCGACGAGCTCCATCACGACCACGAGGTCGTCGCCGAGCACCAGGACGTCGTGGACGGGGACGACGTTGGGGTGGGCGAGCTGGGCCAGCGCGCGGGCCTCACCGAGCAGCCGCGCGCGCGCGGCGTCGAGCGCGGCGCCGCGCGCGGTGACCACCTTCAGCGCGACCTTGCGATCGAGCTGAGGATCGTAGGCGCGGTAGACGATGCCCATGCCGCCGCTGCCGGCGGTGTCGAGCACGACGTAGCGGCCGACCCGCGCCGGTGCCGCCGTCGCGAACAGCGCCTGCTCCGAGCGCGCCCGAGCCGCCTCCATGCGCACACGATCGACCTCGGGACGCCCGCCGCGGAGCTCGACGGTGCCGGCGGCGGCGGCGGCGGCGCGCGTCGGGTCGCGGCTATCCATGGGTGGCCTTCGAGGATACTCCGCCTTCGCGATCGCGACCAGCGGACGCCAGGCTGAGCGCCGTATCGCATCGCGAGCCGCACGCCACGGGGCTGTCGTCAACTAACTTCAACGAGCTTCCTCCGGTGGCTCAGGCGCTGGCGATGCCACCTCGTCGTGCCGGTCGAGCAACGCCCGTGCCCAGGCTTCAAGCGCCGTTTCCCCGGAGTCCGTCGGCGCCGAACCCTCGAGCACGAGCTTCTCGCGCAGCGCCTCGCGCGCTCGAAACAGCCGGCTGCGCGACGTCGCGGGCGCGGTCTCGAACACCTCGGCCAGCTGCTCGGCGTCGAGCCCCTCCCAGTAGTGCAGCTCGATCAGCAGCTGCTGCTCGAGCGGCAGGCTCAGCAACGCCTCGTGCAGGCGTGCCCGATCCTCGCGCTTGACGAGCTGGGTCCCGATGGTCGTGCTCAGCGCGGCGATCGAAGCGTATTCGAAGTCGACAGTCGCCGGCGCGGTACCACGATCGCGCCAGTAGCGGTACAGGGTGTTGCGCGCGATCGCGAACAGGTAGGTGCGGAACGTGCTCTGGCGCCGGAACGTGTCGCGGCCGCGCAGGCAGGCCAGGAAGGTCTCCTGGACCAGGTCGTCGGCGTCGCGGTCGAGCTTGTGGTCGAAGAACCGGAACACCGCCTCGAAGTTACGCCGAAACAGCGTGTTGCCGGCTGCGGCGTCGCCCGCGCACCAGCGGTCGAGGAGCGCGAGGTCGTCATCGGCCATCCAGGTCATCGTACCCCGGCACGCACGGTCGATTGTCCGGAACGCTGGGCGGCCGATGGAACTACAGCCCTGGAGCCTTGTTCCAGGAGTAGCGCTACATGGACCTCGCCGCGTTCGATCCCTTCGCCTTCCCCGAGCCCACCTCTGCCGGAGACGTGGCGCCGTGCGCGCCGAGCCGCGCCGCCGCCAAGGATCTCGGAGCCCTGGTGATCGACGATCCGGCCGCCCGGTCCCCGCCTCGATTCCTGCGCGACTTCGCGCGTGCACCCGTCAGCGTCCTGGTGCTGGGCGAGACCGGGGCCGGCAAGGAGGTGCTCGCGTCGCGCATCCACGAGCTGTCGGGGCGGACCGGGCCGCTGGTCGCGATCAACTGTGCGGCGCTCGCCGAGACCCTGCTCGAGAGCGAGCTGTTCGGCCACGAGCAGGGCGCGTTCACTGGCGCGACCACGGCCAAGGCCGGGCTGCTCGAGGCTGCGCGCGGCGGCACCGTGTTCCTCGATGAGATCGGCGAGCTGTCTGCAGCGCTGCAGCCCAAGTTGCTGCGAGCGATCGAGGCCCGCGAGGTGCGGCGCGTCGGCGCGGTCCGCGCGGTGCCGATCGACGTGCGCTTCGTCGCCGCCACCAACTGCGAGCTGGTCGACGAGGTGGCCGCGCGCCGGTTCCGCGCGGATCTCTACTACCGTCTCGATGGCGTGACGGTCCGTCTGGCGCCGCTGCGCGCTCGCCCGGAGCGCATCGTGCCGCTCGCCAGGCAGTTCATCGCCGCAGCGCTCCAGGCCATGGGCAGCCAGCGCCCGCCGGTCCTGACCGCGGCGCTGCGGGCGCGGCTCGAGAGCCACTCGTGGCCAGGCAACGTCCGTGAGCTCAAGGCCGCGTGCGAGCGCGCCGTCGTGCTGGCTCGCGATGGCGTCGTTGACGCCCGGCACCTGGTGCTCGCGCCGCCGGCCATCGCGCCGGTCGCGACCGCCCCGACCGCCGCGCCCGGGCTTGCCGCCGCCGGCACGCTCACCGACGCGCAGGCCGAGGAACGCAACAGGATCGTCGCCACCCTGGCCGCCTGCGCCGGCAACCAGCGGCGCGCCGCCACCGCGCTGGGGATCTCTCGCGCGACGCTCGCGACCCGCCTGGTGCTCTATCGCATCCCGCGGCCGCGCGATCGATAGCTGGCGCGCGTGTCCGGGGGACCGCGCCTCGTGTCTAGCCATCACGTCTGGCGCTCGTCTCGAGCCCACGGGCGTCAGGCGCGAGGTGGTCTCGGTCGCCGGTCCGAGCGCCGGGACGACCGAGCGCCGGCGCCGCGGTCGCCATCCCCGAGGCGACGGACCATGCCGGCCAGTCTTGGGCGGACCTCGTCGAGCAGGAACGAGCGCGACAGGCCGAACGCGAGGCCGCCGCAGTTGACCGCCATCGCCGGCAGGCCGCCGCCGGGCTGGAAGCCGATCGCGATGCCGGCGACGTCGGGCTGCCACTCCGCGAACGAGCTGCAGCAGCCGAGCGCGTGGTGCTGCGCGATCGCGGCGTCCAGCACCTTCTTGCGCCGCGCCCAGCTCGTGGGTTCGGCAGTGCGCAGCCTCTCAAAAATCTGACGGCGCTCGTCGTCCCCGGCGACCGCGAGGTAGGCGCGGCCGATCGCGGTGGTCTCGATCGGGACCCGCGAGCCGACATCCAGGCTGAGGGTGAGCGCGGCGCGATCGCGGCAGACCTCTATATAGATGATGCCGAGCCCGACCCGGAGCCCGAGCGCCACGACGGCGCGGGAGAAGTCGGCGACCTCCTGCATCATCGGTCGCGCGAGCTGCCTGAGGCTCAAGCCCGACAGCATCGCGGTGCCGAGTCCCAGCGTGGCCTCGCCGAGCCGGTACTTGGCGACGTCGTCGGCGTGGCGCAGGTAGCCGAGCTGCACGAGGGTGTGGGCGAGCCGCGAGATCGTCGACTTCGGCAGGCCGCAGCGCTCGGCGAGCTCGCCGTTGCCGAGCATGGTGTCGCCGGAGCGAAAGCACGCGAGCAACTCGAGGCCACGTGCGAGCGCGGTCACGAAGTGGCGATCTTCCTTACTCGCGCGCTGTGCGCCCCGGGCCTGCGAGCTGGTGCGGCGCCGCATCTCGAGATCGATTATGCAGATCCGACGCGTCGCGGCACGCATCGCGACTCACGATCTGCTTGACCCCCCGCAGATCGTGGTCTAGCGTCACCTGCGAAAGATGCGCAGAACGCAGTTCTGCACTGCAGAATATGTGTGTTCGAGCGGGTGTAGGCGATTGTACTTCGAGACTCTCGATCAGCTGACATGCAGACAAGCCACCCCACGAGCCGACCGGCGAGCGGGCCCACTCGGGGTACGCCGCCGGCTCCGCTGCTCCGGCTGTCCGGCGTCTCTGTACGGTTCGGCGCCATCGTCGCGCTGAGCGACGTCTCGTTCGACGTCAGGCGCGGCGAGATCCTCGGCCTGATCGGCCCGAACGGCGCTGGCAAGACCACGCTGTTCAACTGCCTGACCCGGCTGGTCGCGGTCGAGCGTGGCACGATCGAGCTCGAGGGTCGCTCGCTGCTCGCGATGGCCCGCCACGACGTCGCGCGCGCCGGGATCGGTCGCACGTTCCAGCACGTCGCGCTGTTCGACAGCATGTCGGTCACCGACAACGTGCTGGTCGGCGCCCACGTTGTCGGGCGAGGCGGCTTCCTGGCCGACGCGCTGCGTCTGCGCAGCCTGGTCCACGGCGAGCAGCGCGCCCGCGCGCAGGTCCGCGAGTTGCTCGACCGGCTGGAGCTCGCCGCGCTCGCCGACGTCACCGTCGCGAGCTTGCCGTTCGCGATCAAGAAGCGCGTCGAGTTGGCCCGCGCGCTGGCGAGCACACCCAAGCTGATCCTGCTCGACGAGCCGGCCGGCGGGCTCAACCACGAGGAGGTCGAACGGCTGGGCGATCTGATCCGCGGGATCCGCGACGCGTTCGGCGTGACGATCTTGATGGTCGAGCACCACCTCAACTTCGTCATGCGGGTCTCGGATCGCATCGTCGCGCTCGACTTCGGGCGCACGCTCGCCGAGGGCACGCCGGCCGAGATGCAGCGCCACCCCGAGGTGATCCGGGCCTACCTGGGGGCCCCCGCGTGACCGCGCTGCTCGAGCTGTCCGGGGTCGACGCGTCGTACGGCGCGACCCAGGTGCTGCGCGGCATCGAGCTTTCGGTGGGTGACGGCGCGATGGTGGCGCTGCTCGGCGCGAACGGCGCCGGCAAGACCACGACGCTGCGCGCGATCTGCAACATGGCTGTGCGGACGCGGGGAACGATCCGGTTCGCGGGGGAGCGCATCGACGGCCTGGCCACCGAGCGCATCGTCGCGCGCGGGATCGGCCACATTCCGGAGGGCCGCGGCACGTTCCTCTCGCTCAGCGTCGAGGACAACCTGCGGCTCGGCGCCTACCTGCGCCGCGATCGCGGGGTCGCGGGCGACGTCGACCGGGTGTGTGGCTACTTCCCGATCCTGCGGGAGCGCATGCACCAGCAAGCCGGGACGCTGAGCGGCGGCGAACAGCAGATGCTGGCGATCGCGCGCGCCTTGATGGCGCGGCCGCGGCTGCTGCTGCTCGACGAGCCGTCGTTCGGGCTCGCGCCGGTCCTGGTCCAGGACATCTTCCGCATCCTGCGCGTCATCAACCGCGAGGAGCACACGAGCATGCTCGTGGTCGAACAGAACGTGCGCCACGCCCTCGAGCTGGTCGGCCACGTCGTGTTGCTCGAGACCGGCCGGGTCGCGACCAGCGGCCCACCGCAACAGATCGCAGCCGACGAGGCGGTCCGGCGCGCCTACCTGGGAGCCTGACGCGGAATGCAGGCGTTCTTGCACCAGCTGCTCTCGGGGCTCGCCAACGGCAGCATGTACGCCAGCATCGCGCTGGCGCTGGTGATGATCTTCAAGGCCACCCACCAGGTGAACTTCGCGCAGGGCGAGCTCGCGATGTTCTCGACCTACATCGCCGCCACGCTGATCGATGCCGGGGTGCCGTACTGGGCTGCGTTCGTGTTGACCCTGGGGTTCTCGTTCGTCGTCGGTATCGCGATCGAGCGGGTGATCATGCGGCGGATCCAGGACGCGCCCCCGCTGACCGCGGTCGCGGTGCTGATCGGTCTGCTCATCACGTGCAACGGCCTGGCCGGACGGCTGTTCGGCCCCGAGACCAAGGCGTTCCCGAGCCCGTTCACGCTCGACTTCCTGCCCAGCACGACGTACCTGTCGCCTCACGAGATCGGGATGATCGGCGTGACGCTGGTCGTGCTCCTGGTGGTGTTCGTGTTCTTCCGCTACACGCGGCTCGGGCTCGCCATGCGGGCGGTGGCGGAGAACCCGCAGTCGAGCCGGCTGGTCGGCATCCGGGTCGGGCGGATGCTGGCGCTCGGCTGGGGGCTGGCGAGTGCGCTCGGCGCGGTCGCCGGGATGATGGGCGCCCACGTGCTCTACCTCGAGCCCAACATGATGAGCGGCGTGATCCTGTACGGGTTCGCGGCCGCGCTGCTCGGCGGGATCGACAACCCGTGGGGCGCGCCGATCGGGGGCTTCATCCTGGGCGTGCTCGAGAACCTGGCCGGGGCCTACCTGGTCGGGAGTCACCTCAAGCTCGCGCTCGCGCTGGCCGTGATCGTCGCGGTGCTGATCTTCCGGCCGAGCGGGCTGTTCGGCCGCACCGTCGTGGTGAGGGTATGACCGACGCGACCGACGCGACCGACGCGACCGACGCGTTCCGGGCGACCGCGCGATCACCCGGCACGCCACGGCCGGGAGGACCGGCGCTCCGCGTCGGCGCGGCGATCGCGCTCGCGGTGATCGCGCCGTTCGTGGTTCAGGGCTACCACGTGTTCCAGCTCACCCAGATCCTCGTGTTCGCGCTCGCGATGCTCGGCGTGAACCTGGTGACCGGGTTCAGCGGTCAGATCTCGCTGGGCCACGGCGCGTTCTACGCGCTGGGCGCCTACACGACGATGATCCTGCAGACCCAGGCGGGGCTACCGTACTGGGCGACGCCTCCGGTCGCGGCCGTGGTGTGCTTCGCGGTCGGTTACCTGTTCGGCCGTCCGGCGGCGCGGCTCGACGGCCTGTACCTGGCGCTCGCCACCTTCGCGCTGGCGGTCACGATGCCGCAGATCTTGAAGCTCGACGCGCTCGCGAGCTGGACGGGCGGCGCCCAGGGCATCGTGCTCGACAAGCCGACCTCGCCGGTCGCCGC
>Ga0302299_10003030_pt1 | contig 10225 bp, 8 predicted proteins | sample III_Fen_N3_4_FD_198795 | JGI IMG/M metagenome (GOLD analysis project Ga0302299, IMG submission 198795) | Peat permafrost microbial communities from Stordalen Mire near Abisko, Sweden - III_Fen_N3_4 | ecosystem: Environmental > Terrestrial > Soil > Wetlands > Permafrost | place: Sweden: Abisko...
GATCGCCGGTCCGTTGTGGTGCCGACGCGGCCACGCGCCGCCGCGCTCGATGTTGCACGTGAAACAATGACGCCGTGACCGAGCCCACTGCCTCCGCTGCCCACCCGTTCCTACCCACGGTGTCGTTGGCGGAGCTAGAGCCCGCGATCGCGCTCGGCCCGCTCGACGGCCGCTACCGCGCCGCCGTCGCGGGCCTGGTCGAGTACTTCTCCGAACCCGCGCTCAACCGCATGCGACTGCACGTCGAGGTCGAGTGGTTCATCCACCTGTGCGCGACCGAGGCCGTTCCGGGCGCGCGCCGCCTGAGCTCCTCCGAGCTCGAACTGCTGCGCGCCATTCCGGCGCGGTTCGGCGCGGTGGGCATCGCGGAGCACGCCGCGTTCGAGCGCGAAACCGTCCACGACGTCAAGGCGATCGAATACCTCATCAAGGCGCGCATCGCCGGAACCTCCTTGGAGCCGCTGCGGGAGCTCGTGCATTTCGCATGCACCTCCGAGGACATCAACAACCTGTCCTACGCGCTCATGATCCAGGGCGCGGTGCGCGAGGTGTGGCTGCCCGCCGCGACCTCGCTTGCCGACCAGCTCGCCGAGATGGCGCGGGCCTCTAAGAGCCAGCCGATGCTCGCGCGCACCCACGGCCAGCCCGCCACCCCCACGACGCTCGGCAAGGAGCTCGCGGTGATCACGCACCGCCTGCGCCGCCAACTCGCGCGCATCAAGGGCGCCGAGTACTTGGGCAAGATCAACGGCGCGACCGGCACCTATGGGGCGCATGCCGCGGCGGTGCCTGGCACGGATTGGGCGGCGGTGTCGCGCAGCTTTGTCGAAGATTTGGGCCTCACGTGGAATCCGCTCACCACGCAGATCGAGAGCCACGACTGGCAGGCCGAGCTCTACTCCGACGTGGCCCGCTTCGGCCGCATCCTGCACAACCTCGCGACCGACGTGTGGACCTACATCTCGCTCGGCTTCTTCGCGCAGGTGCGTGGGCAGGGCACGATCGGGTCAAGTGCGATGCCGCACAAGGTCAACCCCATCCGCTTCGAGAATGCCGAGGCCAACCTCGAGATCTCGGCGGCGCTGCTCGACACCCTCGCGTCGACGCTCGTGACGAGCCGCATGCAGCGCGACCTCACCGACTCGACGAGCCAGCGCAACATCGGCGTCGCCTTCGGGCATTCGCTGCTCGCGATCGACAACTTGCACCGCGGGCTCGCCGGCCTGGACGTCAACCCCACCGCGCTCGACGCGGACCTCGACGCCAACTGGGAGGTGCTCGCCGAGCCCATCCAGTCCGCCATGCGCGCCGCCGCGATCGCGGGCGTGCCCGGCATGGACAACCCCTACGAGACGTTGCGCGACCTCACGCGCGGCCGCCGCATCGGCGCCGACGACGTCCGCACCTTCGTGGCGGGGCTGGGTCTCCCGGCCGACGCTACCGCGAGGTTGATTGCGCTCACGCCTGGGTCGTATGTGGGCATCGCCGAGAAGCTGGTCGACGAATACCTCGCCTAGCAATGCCCGCCACACCATTAGTTGGTCGGAACGCTGACACTCGACCCATTACTGCTGAAGGTCCCTATCCACGCCCACGCGTACTCCGGCCCGGCGGTGACATCGGAGCCTCGAGACCCTGTGACGATCGCGCCCGCGACAAAGTAGACGTCCACACTTCCGTCGTTCGGCGCCGCGTCCGCGCAGGCCTTGAAGGCGGTCTGCGGTGTGAGGAGCGTGGAAGCGAACTGGTGGTCGTTCAGGATCGCACTCGCCGTGCGAGTTGCGTCACCGCCAGCGACGCTCATGGTTCCGACGACCACCCCGTCACGCACGTCGACGAAGGATGCTCCCACGATCGAGGAATCGGCGGTGTTGGTGGTGCGCGTCGGGTCGGCCGGATCCATGCCGTTCACCAAAGTCGGGGCCAGAGACTCATAACCCGGCTGGTCGGATCCCACGGTCGCCCGCACGACGCCGTGGACGGCTGAGAGGCTCTGGTCACTGGCAACGGCGGACCACGAGGCATCAACGCCGTTGTCACCAGCGCTCATGCCATCACGAGGCGTGTTCCACGCCGTGGCTGTGACTGTCAGGTGCGGCGCATCCGAAGACTCGGCGTCGAAGGCAAAGCCGCACTCGAACGGGCTCGCCACCACGGGTGCCGCCGAGAGACTCGGGTCGGGAGACGGGTTCGGCTCGCTGGAACCGTTGGCGTCGACACCCGCACTGGGACCTTCGAGCGCGCAACCCGTCCACTGCCAGGCAAACGGTGGCGCCACGGCGTCCTCCACCCTGATAGGCGATGGATCTGCAGGCGCATCCGCGTGCCACATCGCGTGGTGCACCGTGTCGGTCGGATCGAACGTGACCCATCCCCCTCCGGGCGCCTCGAACACATAGGGGCCGATGGTGCTCTCCGACTGCACCAGCTGCCGCGTGCCGTCGGCGAATGTCACCTCAAGGCCAAAGGTGGTCGGAACCATCTGGAGCACCACCATGTCGAGGTTGTCGTCGTAGAGGTACCAGGCTTCTTTGTCCTTTCCCTCGCTCGCGTCGATCACGTGCGCCCGCGGCACCGCGGGGACGCTCCAGATGGCGCCCACGTCGGCGATTGGCGTCGGCGTGCAACCCCCAGGCCAGACTCCCGGGGTCGTCGTTTCGTGGCCCGGCAGGTACGTTGCGCCGAGAGCAACTGCGCCGACGGCCACCGCAGAAGCGCCACCCACTCCGGCCGCTCGGACCGTTCGACGCGTCCGCACCCGCCGAGCCACGCCCGAACCCCGCGCATCGGCGAAGGCTCGTCCCGACATGCGCGCGGCATCGGCCGCCACGAGGCCGTTCATTGCCGCTTGAAATGAATCGTCCATGTCAGCGCCCTTCCTTGCGTGAGTGCGTCACGACGTCGATGCGGTCGTGCTGTTTCCGGTCCCCAAGCACCGATGACAGCCGGGCCGACGCGTCGGCCAAGTAGCGCTTGACCGTGCCGTCGGCGAGGCCGAGCTGGGCCGCGATCTGCGACACGGTGAGGTCGTCGTAGTAGCGCAGCACGGTGCAGGCACGCTCGCGTGGGGGGAGGTCCGCGAGCGCAGCCCGGACGTCGAGGACCGCATCGCGGTCTCCCATGCCGACGGCCTCGTCCTGCTCGTGGGTCCGCCGCTCATCCGCAGCGTCGCGGGTGCGCCGGTGCCGCAAGCGGTCGATAAACACGGACGGGATCGCGCGGCGCACGTAGGCCTCCGCGGCGTTCACGTGGGTGAACTGGCGGCCCCTCGAGAACGAGCGCACCAGCGCGTCCTGCAGCACGTCCTCCGCCTCGGCATCGTTACCCGTGAGCAGCCGCGCGTACGCGAGCAGGCCCGAGCCGCGCTCCCGCATCACCTCATCGAGGATGGGCTCCCACCGTGCCACGTCCGCCTCCGCTGTCTAGCCTGTCATGCACACAACGGGAGTGGTGGTCCGGATCGTTGGGTGGCGCTCGGCGAAAGGCGGCCTCCGAGGTCAGTTGGCCTCGAGCGCCGTCCACGAATACTCGACGCCGGTGCCGTCGGTTCCGGTGGGATCCTTCACATAGGAGCCCGCGACCGCGTACGTGGTGTCACCTTCCGCCTGAAGCGTCTGGCCTGGACAGGCAACGAACGCGTCGGCCGCGTTGACGAGCGTCAGTTCTTGTGTGTCAGTCGCGCCGTCATGCCAGAAGGAGAAGTGCTGACCCGCGCCTTGGGTCGTCGTGTCCATGGTGCCCACCACCACCCCATCCCGCACCATCACGAAGCTGGCCCCCGAGTCCACCATGGGGGTGCCATCCTCGGAGGTTGCCATCGCATCGGTGGGTTCACCTACTCCGAACACGCTTGCCCAGGGAGTGGTCGCCGCGAGGTCTACGCGAATCCGCACGGTGGGAATCGGCGCGGACCCCAGCTCGAGTGGCACGCCCACTGAGGTACCCAACCTCTCCTTCACCGTCGCGTTGTACGCAGCGGGGGAAACCCACGTGGTGTCGGTAATGGAGACCTGCGAAGACCCGTGACCAAGGCTGTCCATGACAAACCCACACTGGAATGGGCTGGTGACGTCGTCTGGCTTGAGGTAGCCGTTGGTGTCGGTAATAAGGACGGGGTCGAGGGCCGTGCTCGGGACGTGCGACGGCGTGGGGCTTGGCGTGTAGCAGTCGTCCGATGCACTGGGCACCGCCGTGCCCACCTGTGCCCCATCGGTGTAGGTGTAGGTGACGCTCCCCGTCGCCGTCGGATCCGTTGGCGACGCACTGGCGGAAGGCATCGACAACACGACGGTCCATGACGCGTCGCTCGCTTGCACCATGTAGCGTCCGTCGCCGTCGAGGGTGACCTCAGAGGGATTGCCAGCCGCGTCCGTGAAGACCCACGTGCCATCGGCCTGCTCGACACCCGTCAGGCGCACGCCGCCCGTCACTGGGTCCGTCACGTTCATCTGGGCCGAGGGCTGTTCGCTACCGCCAAAGATCACCGTGACGACATGCGGGTCGGCGGACGGAGGCGTCGTGACGCAGTCACGCCCGCCCATCCCCGGTGTGGCGCCCAGCACGCCCCACGGCATGTGCGTGGCCCCCACCGCGAGCGCGCCGGCCGTGAGCATCGTGCCGCCGCCCACTCCGGCCGCGCGCACCGCGCGACGCCTGCGCACCCGGCCAACAATCCGCGGGCCGAAGTCGGCGCCAAAGTCCTCGTGCGAGAAGCGGGCCTCGGCCTCGCCCATCTCACCAGTCAGCAGGTTTCCCAAGTCGCCGTTCATGTCAGCGCCTTCCCTTCACCAAAGGTGCCGTCACCGGCACCGTGTTTTCTTCGCGGAGGTCGATTTCCGACCCCAAGAGACCCGCCAGCTTCGCCGACGCATCGGACAGGTAGCGCTTAACCGTCCCGTCCGCAAGCCCGAGGTGCGCGGCGATTTGCGCCACCGTGAGGTCGTCATAGAACCGGAGCACGATGCAGGCCCGCTCGCGCGGGGCGAGCTCACGCAACGCGCTGCGCACGTCCAAGACGGCGTCGCGGTCGGACGCTTGAGCGGCCGTCTGGGGATGGTCTGCGGGATCGCGGGGCGCAGGTCGGAACTTCCGCGACCGGTCGATCACTACGGAGGGGATCGCCCTGCGCACGTACGCCTCGGCCTGATTTACGTGGTCGAAGCGGCGGCCGCGCGAGAACGTCCGGACGAGCGCATCCTGGAGAACGTCGTGCGCCTCGGCATCGTCGCCCGTGAGCATCGCCGCGTAGGCGAGCAGTCGTGGCGCGCGCTCGCGCATCACCTGCTCCAGCAGCGGTTCCCATCGGGCCATGTGCATCCCCCTCATCGGCATTGTCCCCCTGAGAACGAGGCGAGCGCCGCGAAACGTTGGGGTGCTGAGTGGGTCGTGCGCCAGGACCGCTCGCTCCAGGGCCGCGTAAGCGCGTCCCCGCGAGCCCGCAGCCCCGTGAGCCCGGCGAAACCCGTGAGCCCGACACTCCTCAACGCATGCGCCTCCCGCGGTCGGCGCGCCTGCCCGACACGCCGCCGGTCGCGGCGCGAGGCCGACACATGTGTTGAGGCGTGTCCGTGGGGGTCGCCCGCGTCGTCCGGGACCGCCGCCGCTTGCTACGCAGTCACCGCGGGGGACGCGACTCGCGCCCGGGAGAGCCGCGTGGGACGCGCGGCCCGTTTCGCTCGTTACAGTGAGCGTGATGAACGCCGCAATCGCCACCGACGCCATAGGGCCAGAGCCCAAGCCCGACCCTGAGCCCGAGTTCACAGTCCATGCCCAAGTCAGCCCGCCACCCTCGCCCCGCCGCATCCGTGCCGAGGTCTTCATCGTGCTCGGCCTGTCGCTGGGCCAGAGCGCGGTCTACGCGGTCCTCCAGCTCATCGCGCGCTACATGTCCAAGGCATCGATCGGCCACCAATCCACGACGCTCAACACGTCGAAGTCGAGCATCAACTACCTCGACCTCACGTATCAGGTCGTCGGCATCGTCTTCGCGCTCGTGCCAGTTGCGCTCGCGCTCTACCTCCTTTCGAACCACGGCCAGTCGTGGAGGAGCCGCCTGGGTCTCGACGGCAGCGGCCGACGCTGGGGCAAGGACGTGGCGCTCGGCATGGGCCTCGCGGCCATGATCGGCATTCCTGGGCTCGGCGTGTACGCGGTGGGTCGCGCGATCGGCCAGACGGTACGCATCGACACCTCCGGCCTGCCCTCCCTGTGGTGGTCCGCCACCATCCTGCTGCTCTCCGCAGCCGTCGCCGGTCTGCTCGAGGAGATCATCGTGGTGGGGTACCTCATCACCAAACTGCGGGAGCTGCGGTGGTCGGTCCCCGCGGTGGTCATCGCGTCGGCCGTGCTCAGGGGGAGTTATCACTTGTACCAGGGCTGGCCCATGGCCGTGGGGAACGTCGCGATGGGCGTGGTGTTCTCGATCTACTACCTGCGCACGGGGCGCCTCGGACCGCTCATCGTCGCCCACTGGATGCTCGACGCGGTCTCCTTCATCGGCCCCGAGGTCGTCCCCGCGAGCTGGATCACCGCCTTGAACGGCGGCTAGAGACCAGGTCGCGGCGAGCCCGCGCAAGGCGGGCGAAATGTCGCTTTCGAGTGGCGCGCAACGCCGCAATCGCGGACCATGGTGAGATGCGCAACCCTCAGCAGAATCACCCGGCGAGCCGGCTGGTAGCGCCGTGACCACCTCGGCGTGGCCCAACGCGGCGGCGGCGTTCCTCTCCCTCCATGCTGGCCAGGGCTTCGTGCTCCCGAACGCCTGGGACGCGGGTTCGGCGCGGGTCCTCGAGCAGGTCGGCTTTCGCGCCATCGCGACCACGAGCGCCGGAATCGCGTGGGCCGCGGGAATTGCGGATGGCGGACCGATGTCTCGCGACGCGATGCTCGACGCCGTCGGGCGCATCGTGGCGGTCGTCGGCGTCCCCGTCTCGGCGGACCTCGAGGCGGGCTACGGCGCCACCCCAGACGATGTGGGTCGCACGGTGGCGCGGGTGGTCGAGCTCGGAGCTGCGGGGGGCAACATCGAGGACGCTGTCGGCGGCAAGCTCCTCGACATCGACGACGCCGTCGAGAGACTTCAGGCCGCGAGGGCGGCGGCGCCCCGAGGCACCTTCGTGCTCAACGCCCGCACCGACCCGTACTTCGCCGGCACCGAGGGAGACCCGTTTGAGGAGACGGTCAGGCGTGCACTCCGCTACATCGACGCCGGCGCGGACTGCATCTTTGTGCCCGGCGTGGTGGAACCCGAGACCATCCGCCGACTCGCCGAGGCGATCCCCGCGCCGCTCAACGTCGTCGCAGGGCTTGCGAACACCATCGATGCGCCCACCCTGTTCTCACTCGGCGTGAAGCGAGTGAGCCTCGGCGGCAGCATCGCGAGGGCCACGCTCTCGCTGGTAGAGCGGGCGGGCAGCGAACTGCTTCGCACCGGAACTCTCGGTTTCCTTGACGGAGCCATCTCGTACGCCGAACTCCAGCGACGCTTCCGCTGATGAACGGCTGCTAACCCTCCACGCCAGGATGGGTCGGCCCCCATAGACTCACCTCATGCCCGCAGATGCTTCGCCTTCAACGAGCGGCGACATGGCACCCGATGACCAGGCAGCGATCACCACGGTGATTACCCCTGCGGCCGGCGCCCCCGCCGTCACGGTGATCGACACCCCCGAGGTCAGGGTTCACCGCGTAGCGGACCTCATTTCGCTCCTCGGCGTCGCCCTTGGCATCGTCATCGTGCTGCTTCTCGGCGCTTACGCGCGAGGCACTACGGACGGGATCACGGCGGATGTACATGGGATCTCGGGGGTCCTCCAGCGCCTGCTCATCGCGCCCGTCAATCTCTTCTCTGGAATCGTCACGCTGATCCTTCCCGCCGCGGTGGTCATCGACCTGGCGGTGCGCAGGGAGCCGCGGCGCATCCTGGAGGCGCTCGGCGCGGCCACGATGGGCTTCGCACTCACGCTCGTCACCGTCTATTTGGTGAAGCACTTCGGGTCAACGGGAGTCGAGGGCTCGCTCACGATCGGGCTCGGCGACCGCGCCACGATCAACCTCCCCGCCTACATCGCCGGCGTGGCGGCACTTCTCACCGTCGCGGGCAGACGCGGAACACGCCGGGCCCTCATGCTGTCCTGGAACGTGATGTGGATCGCGATCGCGGTGGCCGTCATCTCCAGCATCGTGACCCTGCCCGCGGCGCTGTTGACCGTGCTGCTTGGTCGCCTCGCCGGACTTGGCATCCGCTACGCGCTTGGGTCCACGACGGACCGTGCCTATGGCGACTCGCTCATCGACGGCATCAAGCGCGCTGGCTTCACCCCGAAGCGCCTCGTGCGCGCCGATCCCTCGACGAGCCAGACCACTCAGGAACTCGACGAGGTATCGACGGCCCTTGGCCGTACCCGCCACGGCCGCGTTTATTCGCTGCTCACCAAGGAGAACCACCACCTCATCGTGGTGACTCTCGACGCCGATCAGCACGCCGTCGGCTTCCTCACCAAGCTGTGGCAATCCGCGCGTCTGCGCGGCATCGACGCCCGCGCCGACGTCTCCTTGCGCCACTCGGCGGAGGCCACGGCCCTCGTATCGCACGCGGCGAGGGGTGCGGGCGTGCGCACCGCTCGCGTCCTTGGCATGGCGCAGGCGCGTGACTCGATGATCGTCGTCTACCAGCGCCCGCTCGCGGCTCGGCCGCTCGCCGACATCGACCCCGCGGAGGTCACCGACGAAGCGGTCGACGCCATCTGGGATCAGGTGGTCAAGTCCCACGACGCGGGCATCTCGCATCGCTCGCTCAGCGCAGACACGGTGCTCGTCGGCCATGACGAGCTCGTCGGCCTACCTACCGTGTGGCTCACGAGTTGGGAGCTCAGCGAGGTCGCCACAACCGAACTCGCCAAGCGCATCGACTGCGCCCAACTTGTCGCGATGCTCGCTCCCATCGTCGGCGCGGAACGCGCCGTGGCGTCGGCCTTCCGCGCGATGGGCGACGCGGGCGTTGAGGCCTTCGCGCCGATGCTGCAGTCGATAGCGCTTCCCCGCTCCACGAGGCACGCCATCAGGACGTCGGAAACCAACCTTGGGATAGTGCGCAAGGAAATCGTCGAGCGTCTTCCCGACGCCGACGTTGAGCCCGAGAAGATCGCCCGCTTCGGCCCCCGCACCGTCTTCACCCTTGCGGCGGGAATTGTGGCGGCCCTCGTGGTCTTCGCCTCGTTCAACACGGAGAACGTGCTCAACGCGCTGCAGGATTCCAACCCGTGGTGGCTGCTTGCGGCGTTCCTGTGGGCGCTCGCGACGTTCGGCGGCGCCGCGGTGGCCCTCATGGCCTTCTCCCCCATTCGCTTGCCGTGGAGCAGGGCCCTTCTCGCGCAGATCGCCGCCGCCTATATTGCGCTCGCCGCGCCCGCTGGCGTGGGACCTGCCGCCCTCAACATGCGCCTCCTGACGCGCCGCAAGGTCCCCGCTCCGCTCGCGGTTGCGACGGTCGCGCTCGTGCAGGTGAGCGCGGTGGTGGTCACCGTCGTGGGCCTCATCGTCCTGTCGCTCATCACGGGATCCGAGGGAACCCTGGCGGCATTGCCGTCCAGCTCCGTGCTCATCGGAGTGATCGTCTCCGCCGTGGTGGTTGCCCTCGCGATGGTCGTGCCGCGGGTACGCACCTTGGCACTCAGCCGACTGCGGCCGCTCGTGCGCCAGACGTGGCCCAGGCTCGCGCAGATCCTCAGCCAGCCCTGGCGCCTGGCCCTCGGCATCGGCGGCAACCTGTTGCTCACCATCGCCTACGTTGGGGCATTCGATGCCACCCTGCGGGCCTTCGGTCAGCAGATGCCACTCATCGACGTGACCGTGCTGTTCCTCATCGGAAACGCCGTGGGCGCCATTGTCCCCACGCCCGGCGGCATCGGCGCCGTCGAGGGCGCGCTCACCGCGGGCCTCATCTCCGCGGGTCTACCTGCAGAAATTGCCGCCTCCGTTGTCGTTCTCTATCGTCTACTCAGCTATTGGGCACGAATTCCCTTGGGGTTCTTCGCGATGAGGTTCCTCCAAGGAAAGGGTGAACTCTGATCGTGTCGCCGCACCCGCCCTTACCCGAGGGCGATGTCCACGGTCACGAGCGTCTCCTCAAGGTCGCCGAATGGCGCCTGGACCACGACCTCCCCGTCAGAGCCCACCGCGAGTGAGGCGCCGATGCACCGCCACCCGTCCCAGTCACCACCGACGA
>Ga0302299_10003031_pt1 | contig 10224 bp, 10 predicted proteins | sample III_Fen_N3_4_FD_198795 | JGI IMG/M metagenome (GOLD analysis project Ga0302299, IMG submission 198795) | Peat permafrost microbial communities from Stordalen Mire near Abisko, Sweden - III_Fen_N3_4 | ecosystem: Environmental > Terrestrial > Soil > Wetlands > Permafrost | place: Sweden: Abisko...
AGGCCCACGGCGTGGCCGCCTCCATCAAGCACTTCCCCGGCGATGGCCGCGACGAGCGCGACCAGCACCTCGTGACCAGCGTCAACGACTTCAGCGTGGAGGAGTGGGACGCCACCTACGGCGAGGCCTACAAGGCGTGCATCGCCGCCGGCGCGATGACCGTGATGGTGGGTCACATCTCACAGCCGGCTTACTCTCGTGCGCTGCGCCCGGAGCAGGCCGATGCGGACATCCTGCCCGCGTCCCTCGCGCCCGAGATCATGGGTGACCTGCTGCGCGGCAAGCTCGGCTTCAACGGCCTCGTCGTCACCGACGCCACGACCATGCTGGGCTTCACGATCCCGCTCCCGCGGTCGAAGTCCGTTCCCACGGCGATCGCAGCGGGGGCGGACGTCTTCCTGTTCACCCGCAACCTCGAGGAGGACTTCGCCTTCATGCTCGAGGGTGCCCACGACGGCACGATCAGCCCTGAGCGTCTCGACGCGGCCGTCGCCCGGGTCCTCGGCCTCAAGGCAGCCCTGAAGTTGCACGAGGCGCGTCCGGTCGCGACCGTCGAGAGCGCACACGAAATCGTCGGCAGCGACGAACACCAGTCCTGGAGCAGGGAGTGCGCAGACAAGGCGATCACGCTCGTCAAGGAGGAGGCGGGCGTGCTGCCCCTGACTCCCGCGCGCTACAAGAAGATCCTCTACATCCCGATCGAGTCGGCGCAAGGGATCGCCTACAGCGTCCGCGGGGGCGCGTGCGAGATCGTCCGCACCAAGCTCATCGACGAGGGCTTCGACGTGGAGATCTTCGAGCCGACGAGCTTCTTCGAGGGCTCCATCGAGAAGACGGAGGACTTCATCGCGACCTACGACGCGATCCTCTACGTTGCGAACCTGTCGACCAGGAGCAACCAGACCAGCGTGCGCATCGAATGGGCGCAGCCCATGGGCGCCAACGGCCCGCACTACCTGGCCTCGATCCCGACGATCTTCGTGTCGATCGAGAACCCTTACCACCTCATCGACGTTCCGCGCGTCAAGACCTTCATCAACACCTACAACGCCAACGACAACGTCCTGGACGCGCTCGTGGAGAAGTTGCTGGGCCGCTCGACGTTCAAGGGCCAGAGCCCCGTGGACGCCTTCCTCGGCAGATGGGACACCAGGCTCTGAGCCTCAGGCGGACGGGAGCTGCTCCGCGAGGAAGTCGCGAACGTCGGCCACCTCTGCTGCGCTGATCCCGTGTGCCAGCCCGGGGTAGAGCCGCGCAGTCAGTGACGTGTGGAGCGGCAGCCACGATTCCGTCCGGGCGACGGCATGAGCGGCGATGACGCGGTCCTCGGCTCCCCGGCCCCAGAACACCGGTGGGCGGTCGGCGGCAAGGGTGCCATCGGCCGGCTGGGGTGCACCGAGGACGAAGCCCGCAAGGACCACCGGGGCGAGCACGCGCTCGGGGCGGGTGCGCAGGAGTTGGGTGGCCATCAATCCCCCTTGCGAGAATCCGATGGGCACCACACGAGTACCGGGGTCAAGGTTGGCGTCCACCCAGACCCAGATCGTGTCGGTCGCCGCCTCAACCACAACCGGGTCCGGGCTTCCCGGCGTGATCACAGCGAACCACGCCGCCCCGTTCCCGATCTCCCGTGGAGCCCGCAGGGAAGCCCACGGCAGATCGAGGTCAAGAGCCGGCGCCAACCCGGGCAGGTCATGCTCGTTCGCGCCGAACCCGTGCAGGAAGAGCATCGCGATGGGTGCGTTCACGCTCCACCCTTGCGAGCGAATGTCTCGCAGCACTGTGGTCATGCCTGTCATGGTGCAACTCCGGTCCGGAAGTTCGAAGGGGAGCCGGCAACCCGGCTCCCCGGTGTGATCAGCGGGCTACGGCGAAGCCGCCGGTCCAGGCGATCTTCTCGACGACGGCGGGGGTGAGCTGCAGGAAGCCGAGTGCCTCGAGCTCGTGGGCGCGGGCCAGCGAGCCGGCATCGATCGCGGCCACGCCGCCAGCGGTCACGGCGGCAGCAAGGGCTGCCTTCGCGTCGGTGTCGTCGCCGGCGATCAGCACGGTCGTCTGCAGGCCGCCGACCTGCTTGGTGGCGAGGGTCGCGGCGAAGGTCGTCTTGAAGGCCTTCAGCACCTTGCTGTTCGGCAGCTTGGCCTGAACGAGGGCCGCTGCGGAACTGCCCGAGGGAACGACAAGGGAGTCGAAGGTCTCGAAGTTGAGGGGGTTGGTGATGCTGGTCAGATCTGTTCCTTGTCTCGTTGTGGTGCGTTTGCGGATTGCTTGTACCTGAAACTATCCGAGATTAGTTGTAGATGCAACTTTCGACGTAGGATGGTGGACATGGAAGCCTTGGGACACGACGAGCGGGTGGCTGTCGCACGCCTGCACGCGCTGCTCGAGTTGCTGCCGACGGCCCTCGACAGGCAGCTCGCCAGCACCGGGCTCACGTCCTTCGAGTTCACCCTTCTCGAGGCACTCCACGAGGCTGAAGCGAGCCGGCTGAGGCTCAGCGCGCTCGCGTCACGAACCAATGCGACGCTCCCCCGGCTGTCGCGCGTCGTCACCGGACTCGAGCGCAAGGGCTTCGTCGAGCGGGTCGCCTGCGAAGCCGACGGACGCGCCACGAACGCCGTCCTCACAGCAGCAGGCGAACGCGCCTACGCAGCGGGTCAGCCCCTCCACGATCAGGCCGTGCGCGACATGATCCTCGACGGCCTCGGCGATGACGGGGTCACGCGCCTAGCCGAGCTCTCCTACCAGATCCTGACCAGGCTGGACCCCGATCGGCGGCTCGCCGTCACCGCCGACGGCGCCGACACCGAGTACCCAGCGGATTCGACGGCGGGCGCCGCCTGAGCGGAGACTCCGCTACGCGTGGGTGTCGTTCTCGTGGCCGCTGTGGCCGGCCGGCTCCAGCTGGAAGGTGGAGTGCTCCACGCTGACGTCGAAGTGCTGCCTGACACACTCCTGGAGCTGGTCGAGCAGTTCGTGCGAGTGCCCGTCGCTGAAGCAGCGGTCCTCCAGCACGACGTGGGCGGTGAGGACCGGCAGTCCCGTACCGATCAGCGAGGCATGCAGGTCGTGGACGTCGGTGACGTGCGGCAGGCCGAGCAGGTGGGCCCGGACCTGGCCGAGATCAAGCCCTTGTGGGACGGTTTCGAGGAGCACGCTCCCGGCCTGGCGCAGGATGGCGACCGCACGCGGAAGGATCAGGACGGCGATGACCATGCCGGCCAGCGCGTCGACCCGCGTCCAGCCGGTGAACTGGATCACGAGGGCACTGATGATCACAGCGAGCGACCCGAACGCGTCGTTGACGACCTCGAGGAACGCCGCTCGCATGTTCAGGTTGTGCCCACGCCCTGCGGAGAGGACCAGCACGGAGGCGAAGTTCGCCACCAGCCCGAGGATGCCCAGGGCCAGCAGCCCGCCGGGAGCGAGCTCCGGGGGCGCGAGGAGTCGCTGGACGCCTTCGACGAACGCATAGACCCCGACAGCGAGGAGCACGGCGGCCTGGGCACCGGCCGCGAGAATCTCGATCCGCGCCCAGCCCCACGTGCGGCGCTCGGTCGGCGGGCGGGTCATTGCCGATGCGGCCAGCAGCGCCATCAGGAGTCCGCCGGCGTCGGTGAGCATGTGCCCGGCATCGACGAGCAGGGCGAGGCTCCCCGTGACAAGGGCACCGACCACCTCGGCAACCAGCACCACGGACGTGATGGCGAGCGCTATCCCCAGCCGCGTCCGGTTCGCCCTGGCGACCCCATGGTCGTGACCGGCGCCCATCAGTGCCTTCCCTCCGCGGGCAGGCCCGGCCCCTCATCGGCCTCGACCAGCTCCCCGTGCCAGGCCTCGATGCCCTCGTGGATGGCGAACGCTGCGATCACGAACCCGGCCACCGGGTCGAGCCACGCGGCGCCGGTCACCTGGAACAGCACCAGCCCGGCGAGGGTCGACGCGCTCAGCAGGACGCAGACCTTGGTCTCGGCGGCGTCGGCGAGGATCAGCGGATCACCGCCGAGGGCGAGTCCTACACGGCGCTTCGCAACGGCGAGCAGCGGCATCACGACCAGCGAAGCGACGAGCACGGCGATGCCGACCGGTGAAGCGTCCGGAGCCTCACCAGCCACCAGTCCCCGGATCCCCTGGACCAGCACGTAGCCCGCCAGGAGGAAGAACGTGATTGCGACCAGGCGCAAGGCCCGGCGTTCCTTGGTCTCATCCACCGTGCCGTGACGCAGTCGCGCAGACAACCGCATCGCCACCAGCACCGCGGAGATCGACTCGATCCCGGAATCGATCCCGAACCCCACCAGCGAGACAAGCCCGGCGACGACACCGGCAGCAATCGAGACGACACCCTCGGCCACGTTGTAGCCAATCGTGAACCAGGCCAGCCTGAGTCCCCGCCGGGTCAGGGCAACGTCCCCAACGGCCACACCGGAGGCCGCGCTCACCGCAAGGCGCCGTTCGACCCGTAGACCGGGCAGAGGTCGACCGCATAGCCAGTGGCCTCCAACAACCGCTCCGCCGCGGCGAACACGCTCACCAGATCCTCCGGAACCGCGAGGGAGAACATCGAGGCGCGACCCTGCGGCCGTGACACGACCAGCCCGCAATCCTTCAAGCAGGCCAGGTGCGCGCTCACCGTCGACTGCGCAAGGCCGAGGTGCTCGGTCAGGTCCCGGACGCGATGCTCCCCCAGCTGGAGGTGTCGCAGAATCGACAGCCGTGCGGGATCGGAAAGGCTTCGGAACAGCGACGCCGCCGCGTCGAGCTCCACGTCCGGCGCTGGTCGCACCTCATTCATCAGCATCGTCACCCGACGATGATAGCGGGGTCGGCCGGGACTTCCCCAGTACCTCGCTAGGTGGTCAGCTCGAGGGTGCCCCGTTCGATGAGCCTCGCGGAGGTGGACTCGGCGCGGAGGAGCCGGCGTCGATGGATCGCCCAGGCGATCGCCACGGGGAGCAGCGCTGCGAGCCAGGCCAGCGGTGCGGCGAGGCAGGCTCCCAGGAAACCGACACGTTCGATCAGCAGGAGTCCGACAGCGCTGCGGGCGAGAAGTTCCATGAACCCGGCGATCGTGGGGACTGCGGTGACGCCAAGTCCCTGGAGCGCGTTGCGGAGCAGGAACAGCACGGCAAGCACCCAGTACAGGCTCGCGTTGAGAATGAGGTACTGGTGGGCCATGGCCACCACGTGGTCGTTGCCGTCGCCCACGAAGAGGCGGACGATGTCCGTTCCGAAGATCGTGATCGCGGCACCGAGGCCGACAGCGAGCATCACGGCCAGCACACTGGTCCGGAACACGCCGAACCGGATCCGCCACCACTCCCCTGCCCCGCGGTTCTGCGCAACGTAGGTGCTCATCGCGATCCCGACGGTCGCCAGGGGGATCACCGCGACCTGGTCGACCCTCATGGCGGCGGTGAAGGCCGCGACGGCCTCGGTTCCCAGCTGGTTGATGCCGTACTGCAGGACGGCTGCGCCGATCGCGATCACCGACATCTGGAAGCCGAGGGTCAGGCCGAGCTTGGCTGACTCGCCGAGCTCGGCAGGACTGAAGCTCCAGTCCGTGCGACGCAGCCTCAGTTCCGGCATCCGGCGGGCGATCAGCACCAGGCACAGGCACACGGAGAGCGTCTGGGCGATCAGGGTGGCTGCGGCGGCGCCACCGACACCGACCTTGAAGCCGGCGATGAGGAGCACAACGAGTGCAGCGTTCAACACGCAGGCAACGACGAGGAACAGCAGCGGGGTGCGGCTGTCACCCAGCGCCCGGATCACCGCACTCAGGAAGTTGAACGCCACAGTCGCAACCGCGCCGCTGAACAGCACGGTGAGGAAGACGGTTGCGGCCTCCATCAATTCTGGCGGCGTACCCATCCAGGCCAGCAGCGTCCCGGAGCCGAGGGTCCCGATCAGGGTGATGGCGACTGCTATCCCTGCGCTGATCAGGATCCCTGCGCAGACCGAGCGGCGGACCGCCGCGGCGTCACCGGCACCGAACGCCCTCGCGACCGGGATCGCCAGACCGGCCGAGGCGCCCATCGCGAACCCGAAAAGGAGGAACTGCAGACTGCCCGATGCCCCCACAGCCGCCAGGGCGTCCACACCGAGCAGGCGGCCAACGACCATGGCGTCCGTGACCGCGTACAGCTGCTGGAACAGGTTCCCCACCAGCAGCGGCAGGGTGAAGAGGATGATGAGGCGAACGGGCGGACCGACGGTCAGGTTCTTGGTCATGCGGGACTTTCAGGATGCTGGCGAAGAGCTGGTCAATCGGCCAGGCGAGCCGCGTGTGGCCTGCCGCTCGATACTCGTTTGAAACGTATCGCAGAGGGGCGAGCCGGTCACAATCTGCCCGACTCTGCAAGGATCACCGGATGGCAGGTTTGTTGGTCGCAGGCTGTTCCTCGGACGCCGGCAAGTCACTCATCACGGCCGGCCTGTGTCGCGCCTGGGCTCGACAGGGAATCAAGGTTGCCCCCTTCAAGGCGCAGAACATGAGCAACAACTCGATGATCTGCCCCGACGGCTCAGAGATCGGGCGCGCCCAGTACCTGCAGGCGCTCGCGGCGGGCGTCGAGCCGTCCTCGGTGATGAATCCCGTCCTGCTCAAGCCGGCGACGGACCGCCGGGCCTTCATCGTCCTGCGTGGCCAGCCGGGCGGCACGCTCGAGGCCGGCGAGTACGCCACCGGACGCGGACGGCTGTCGGCAGCGGCCTTCGAGGCCTACAGCGAGCTGGAGGCGACCTACGACCTGGTCGTCGCCGAAGGGGCCGGCTCGCCGGCCGAGATCAACCTCCGGGTCGGCGACTACGTCAACTTCGGCCTGGCCACGAGGTTCGGGATGCCGGCGCTGCTCGTCGGCGACATCGACCGCGGCGGCATCCTCGCCTCGATCTACGGGCACTGGGCGATCGTCGACGACGCCGACAGGTCACTGATCGCCGGCTACCTGATCAACAAGTTCCGCGGTGACCAGGGCGTGCTCGATCCCGGGCTCGACGAACTCACCGCCAGGACGGGACTGCGGTGCTTCGGCGTGCTCCCCTGGCTCGACCAGGTCTGGCTCGACAGCGAGGACGCGCTCGCCTTCGCCCAGTGGCCCCGCCTACCCGGGCGTGCCGGCACCTTGCGCATCGCCGCCATCCGGTTCCCCCGGATCTCCAACGCCACCGACCTGGACGCGCTCGCCGCAGAACCCGGCATCGACGTGTTCGCGACAGCGAGCCCGTCCGACCTCGAGAGTGCTGACCTCGTCGTGCTGCCGGGCAGCCGCTCCACCCTCGCCGACCTCGACTGGATGCAGCGCCTCGGACTGACCGAAGCCCTCCGACGTCGCGCAGCTACCGGTCGACCCATCCTCGGCATCTGCGGTGGCTACCAGATGCTCACGGAACTGATCCACGATCCCGTCGAGTCCGACCGGGGGACCGTGCCGGGCCTCGGCCTGCTGCCCGCCCAGGTGCGGTTCAGCACGGACAAGGTCCTCGGACGTCCTGAGGGCTCATGGCGCGGCCATCCGGTCGTCGCCTACGAGATCCACCACGGGATCGTCGAAGCCACCGGCGGCGAGCCGTTCCTCGACGGCATCCGGGTCGGGAACACCTGGGGCACCATCTGGCACGGCGCGTTCGAGAACGACGCCTTCCGCAGGGCATGGCTCGAGGAGCTGGCGGCTGCCGTCGATTCAGGCTGGAAGCCCGCAACGGGAGTGCCCGGCTTCGCGGAGCGGCGCACCCAGATGCTTGACAACCTCGCCGACGCGCTCGAGGAACATGTCGACCTCCCGGCCCTGCTGGAACTCACGCTCAACCGGAAGTGATCCCGCCCGCTGTCCTTGGAAATGCTCGACATCGGTTCAGGGGTCAGGCAGCAGCGGTCGTGCTGGCTGCGAGACGTTCGGCGAGGGCGTGCCCTGCGGCCCTCGCTTCAACCTCTGCAGCGGCCTTCACGATCGCTGCCAGGTCGGTGAGGGCGTCCATCGCGGGATTGACCCCAACAAGGGTGAGTTCGCGTTCGACGACGGTGAGGTCGGCTCCCCAGACCTCCGCGAGGACGCGGCGCAGGTACGGGGTCGCGTAGTCCCAGCCCTCCTTCGGGGTGCCGGGACCATAGCCACCGCCGCGGGTGACGATCAGGACGACCGGCTTGCCCTCCAGCAGCCGGGCTCCGGACCCGCCACCGATGATCGCGAGATCGATCCAGGCCTTGACGTGCTGGGAGACTCCCCAGTTGTACAACGGCAGGGCGAGCACCGCAGCGTCCGCGCCACTCAGTTCGGCGGCGACGGCCTTGGCGAGCGACAGGGCATCGCGCTGCTCTGCGGTCTGCTGTCCCGCGGGCGCGTGGGCTCCCCCGACAGCGAGCGCCCACGCGTCCGCGGGCAGCGGGTGGCGACCCAGATGGCGGCGCAGGACGGGCTCGTCGGGCAACCGCGCGGCGACCGGCTCCATCACCAGGTCCGCCAAAGCGCTGCTGCTCGACCGGACGCCCTGGATGCTGGCATCGACCCGTAGAACTGTCATTGCTATCTCCTTCGGGCGCTGGGGGCGCCACCGTCGTCATGTTGAAGTTTCAATATCAGAGTAGGCCTGGGGTGTTGAAACTTCAACACCTCGCTACAGTGTGGACATGGAGGATCCGAACTGGCTCACCGCTGACCAGATCGAGGACTGGAAAGCCCTGGTTGCGCTCACCCTTTCCCTGCCCGCTGCGCTGGACGGGCAACTGAAGCGCGACAGCTGCGTGACCAGCTTCGAGTACCACGTGATGGCCGCCCTCTCCGACTCTCCCGGACGCTCCCTGCCGATGAGCGTGCTCGCCTCCCTTGCCAACGGGTCGATGTCCCGGGTCTCCCACGTCGTCGCCCGGCTCGAGCAGGCCGGCTGGGTGGAGCGGCGGGCCAGCCAGCTCACCGGCTGTCGCACCGATGCCCACCTGACGGAGGCAGGATGGCAGAAGCTCCAGCAGACCGCTCCCGACCACGTGCAGGAGGCCCGCCGTCTCGTCGTCGACGTGCTCAGCCCGGAGGAGTTCAAGGCTCTCGGAGCGGCGGCCCGCAAGATCGTCCAGGTGGCCGATCCGCGACTGGCACCACGACTCGAGAAGTCGTCAGAGGCGCACGCCTAGAACATTCTTCGCAGGACCGGAGCTCGACGGAGGACACCTGCGCTGATGGCCAGCGACAAAGCGATCGTGACCGTGAGCAGAATGACGGCCTTCAGGGGTCCGGGAATGGCGAGATCGACGAGGAGCAACGCTCCGGGGTACAGCACGAGCGGGTGCACGTAGTAGATGCCGAAGGCGTTGTCGGCCAGCGTCCGCCAGGTGCGGGTGGAGTTGTCGCCCCAGCGGGAGAAGCCGGCGACTGCCGCCAGCACTCCGGCGACACAGAACGCCGTGAACAGCACCCCACCGAGGATCCGGGCGGGAACCGCCGTGGAGTACGCCGTCACGCGGAGGGCGAGGTACGCGACCCCCGTGACAGCAGCGGCCGGGATCCAGACCTTGACGCTCGGCCGCCAGCCGTCGCCGGCCAGCCAGCCCTGGCGTTCGGCGTGGATGCCGAGGACGAAGAATGCCGGGTAGAGCGCCACCCGCGCAGGCTGGACGAGGAACAGCCAACCCACCGACGTCCAGTCGTCGAGCCCGAAGAACGGCGACAGCGCCGCTGCGGCCACCGTTCCGGCAGCGAAGACGGCCAGCACGGCCCGCCAGGGTGCTGCGGCCGGTGCGGGGTGACGCTGCCCCAGCGCCGGCCTCACCCGGAGCGCGAGGGCCAGCAGCAGGAAGAGCGCGAGCAGCACGCCCAGGAACCAGTAGACCGACTGTTGGTACCTCGGCCCCCAGAAGTCCGTCGCCCAGAACTGCAGGTAGGGCATGGGGATGCCCCGCGAGACATAGCTGAGGTACGTGACGGCCGGAGCGAGCACGAGGGCGCCGAACACCCAGGGCGCACCCAGCCGGATGAGCTTCTCCTTGACCAGCCCGGCAGTCCCGCGGCGCCGCCACGACGGAGCGGCGAAGTAGCCGGCCACGAGGAACATCGCCGACATGATCGGCACGTCCACGACCAGCACGATGACGGTGAAGACGGTGCTGACGTCGGGGTCGACCACGTACCACCAGGGTGGAGCAGCAACCATGTAGCAGATCGAGGTGTGCAGGAGCAGCACCGACAGCACTGCGATCGCCCGGAGGTTGTCCAGGTAGTAGAGCCGGCGCTT
>Ga0302299_10003032_pt1 | contig 10223 bp, 8 predicted proteins | sample III_Fen_N3_4_FD_198795 | JGI IMG/M metagenome (GOLD analysis project Ga0302299, IMG submission 198795) | Peat permafrost microbial communities from Stordalen Mire near Abisko, Sweden - III_Fen_N3_4 | ecosystem: Environmental > Terrestrial > Soil > Wetlands > Permafrost | place: Sweden: Abisko...
GGCTTGTGGCATGCCTGCTGGCCGCCAGCCCGCTGATGGCCGGCTGTATCCCCGTCGATCAAGCCGGGACCTATGCCCGGTTGTCCAACAAGTCTGACGAGTCGTTCACAGTGCCGATCGTGGGCTCGGACCACACCGCTTCGGCCCCGCCGCAGGCCGGAGGCGTCCTCTGGGACAAGCACGGCCCCATCTCGGAGACGGACTGCGTCGGGGAAGGCTTCTCGATCGTGGACTCCTCCGGTGTGGTGCGCGCGACGTACGACCAGCCGGTCTGCCCCGACACCTACATCACCATCGACGAGGACGGCACGATCACCGTGATCTCCGGCGGCCAGACCCTCACCCCAACACCGGAGCCTTCGCCGTCACCGTGAGCCAGATCCGGCACCGCGGACCCGCGACACCGCCTCCACGGCCTTTGGTGAGGGGCACACGATGAGGCCTGCTTCTGGTGTGCGGTCGAGGTGATGCAGGCGGATGTGATAACTGCAGCGGAGTGCGGGCGGTCGGCGAGCGGCGTCCGCGCCTCTGCCTGCGGCGCGACCCCGCGGCGACTCAGACGAGGGCTGCTGGCTCCGGATCACAGCCGTGCGCGGCCGGCGAGGCGGTCGGTGAGGCTCCTCTCAGGGCTGGGCTCGGACGTTGAATCACAGAGTCGACGAGGCCGCGAGCGACGGTGACGACACTGCTCGTGGAGTGGCGAAGGGCGTCGAGGTCGTTGCCCCAGCCAGCGACGTAGGGGATGGAGTACGGAGCGGGGTCCATGCCGAGGTGGCTCGTGACGATGTAGGCGATGGACTCGGCTTCGACTTCGGCGGCGCCGCGGCAGCGGCGGTCGGTGCTGTAGTCGGGGAACCGGTCGGCGTGGTTGGCGCGGATGTGGCCGAGTTCGTGGGCGAGAGTCTTGACCGACTGGGCCGGCCCAAGGCGCTCGTCGACAACGACGCTCTTGTCGGCCGGTGAGGTCCAGCCGTTGACCCCCGCAGGGCAGGTGCGTCGTTCGATCCGGTAGCCGTCGTGCTGGACGAGGCCGACGAGCCGGTTCCACAGAGGCTCGGGCGCATCGCCTTCCAGGAGCCGGGGTTGCACGTCGGGCAGAGGCGCGCCGTCGGTCTGGCTGACGTCGAAGACGTGAACCACCCGGAAGCCGCGTAGCTCACGCTGCGCCAGCGGCCCGTCGTCAGGCTCCGGAGGCGGGCGGTCGCCGTCGTTGCTGTGGATAGGCGCCGGATCACTAGTCCGGTACAGGCAGGGAGCGAGGATCGCGATGCCGTGCTCGCCCTTGATGACGTGGCGGCCGAGGTCGTTCCAGGTGCGGATGCCGGCGACCCTCGTTGCGTCGGGTCGCTGGGTGGCGATTAGCAGGACGTTCGAGGGTGAGTAGGTGGGGAACCGCGAGGCGGCGGCGAGCATCTGGGCCCACTTGTCGGAGTGGACCAGGTCGGCGACGGCGTCGACGAGTTGGGTGTGCAGCGCGGTGAGCCGTTCTTCGAGGGAAGGTCGGTCGTCGACTCGCATCGCGGGTCACCGTCCGGAGGGCGCGGGATGCACGGTGCCGGCGGGCAAGAGGGCGCCGGCGCAGGCGGGCTGCGACCAGCCGAGGTAGCCCTGTCCGCCAAGCTGCATGCGGTCCAGGCGGGCGAAGGTCAGCAGGTACACCCCGCCGTGGTTGCCGGTGGCGGTGTCGAGGACGCCGTTGGAGGTGACCTGGATGGTGTTCGGGTCGCAGCCCACCGGGTCGGCCTGGACGACCATCGACACGTGCCCGTAGGGGCGGCCGGTGTTCCAGAACACGAACGCACCCAGGGGTGGGCAGCGGTCGCCGGGGTGGGCGTACCCGTCGGCGAGCATGGTCTGCCAGTGGACGATGGCGGAGGGGTAGCCGGAGCCGACGTAGCCGTAGGCGCGGCAGGCGAGCCGGTCGCACAGCTGGTGCCAGCCGGACGTGACCCCGACGTAGGCCAGGGCGTTGCGCACTGCGGTGGCCACGTCGACAGGCGTGCCCGGCGGGACCGTGACGCTGCCGGTGCCGAGCCCGGGCAGGCACCGTGACCGGGCGCCCGAAGCGGCCGCGTCGGTGGCGGTGGGGCTGGGCGTGGGGTCCAGGGAGGGCGTCGGGTTCTCGGTGGCCGACCCGGAGACGAAGTCGTCCGAGACGGCCGCCTGATCCTGGATGCATGCGTGGGCGTCGGCGCTGATGCCCATCGCGGTCACGAGGGCCAGGGTGGGCACCGCCAGGACGAGCGCCGCGCCGGCGCTGAGGAGCTTGCCGATCATCAGGGCACCTGGCTTCGGGTGGCGGTGGCGTGTTCGACGGCGGATTGGTCGGCGCGCAGCTGGCGGGCGTCGCGTCTGGTGGTCCAGGGGTGCAGGTCGATGACGACGGGCAGGGTCTGGCGCAGCAGCAGTACCCCGGTGCCGAACGGCAGGGTGCGCAGCACGGCGGCGGGCATCACCGGCACGGATCGGATGGAGGTCGACGAGGTGCGGTCGCCGCTGCGGCCGGTGGTCCGGGTCTCGACGTTCTGGTCGATCTCGCCGAGCAGACGGGCGACGTCGTCGAGATCGCGGTACTTGGCCAGCCCGCCGAGGACGAGCTTGACGGTGGCGGCGTCCCAGATCGCGTCGGCGGCGTGCTCGCCCCAGCGGTTGCGAGCCTGCGCCAGCGACTGCAGTACCGCCAGGGTGGTGATCCCGGATCCTCCGCCCTCCGCCATCAGCATGGGCAGCGACGGCAGCGGGGTGAGGTTGGCGATCTCGTCGAGGGCGAGGAGCAGGGGCGGGTCGAGGCGGGCGCCGGGGGACCGGGCCGCCAGGGTGCGGGCGGTCTCGGTGATGTCCTCGACGAACGCGGCGACCAGCGGCGCGCACGACCCGGACGCGACGGCGGAGGCGAGCAGGTAGAGCGTGCCGGACGAGCGCAGGAACTCGGCGGGGTCGAACTCCTCGCCGGGGGCGGGGTCGACGGCGGCGAGCACGTCGGGATCGGCGAGGGCGGCCAGTGCTTGCCGCACGCCGAGCCAGATGGAGTCGCGGGTGCGGGGGTCGGAGTGGATCGCGGAGTCGAGGGCGTCGGCCCAGCCGTCCGCCGACGAGGTGCGGGTGAGAATCGTGACGGCGTCCTCGGCAAGTGCCGGGTTCAGCGACCACCGGTACAGGTCGACGGCGCGGCGCCCGTCCAGGGCAGCGGCGTGCAGCAGGCAGCGCAACGCGCTCTCGGTCTGACCGGCCCAGAAGTCCGCGTCGCTGACGGTGCGGCCGAATCCGGCTCCGGCGGCCAGTCCGCGGGCCCGCACTAGGGCGACGCGCGGGGTTTCGCAGCCGCGGACCGGTGACCAGGCCAGGCCGCCGGGCAGGCCAGCGAGGCGTTGGGGGTCGAAGATCGCGACCGGCCCGTGGCGGCGTCGGGCGCGCAGGGTGACGGCGAGGGTGTCCGGGCGGGTGGAAGTCACCACGACGGGACCCGGGGCGTCGAGCACCCAGGGCACGACGAGATGGAGGCCCTTGCCCATCCGGGGTGGTCCGACCAGCAGGGCGGAGTCCTCGACGGTGCACCACAGATCCTTGCCACGTAGCGTGCCGAGTCGATACCCGACCTGCTCGGGCGGCGCCGAGGCGTCCAGCGAGGGGCGGACGACGGCGGCGCGGGCGCGCAGCGTGCGGCGGCCTGCTGCCTGGTGGACCTCGGCGGGGGTGGCCATGCCGGGCAGGTGCCGCACCCGGTCGGCCGGAGAACCACCGCGCCCGAGCAGCCGGCGCACCAGCCGCCCGATCGTCACCGTCGTCGCCGCAGCGGCGGCCACGACCAGGACGGTGGATCCCCAGTAGACGACCGGCCCGGGCAGGCGGGCCGGGTAGGGCCACGCCGCCGCGGGGTCGCCGGGGTGTGCGAGGGACGTCAGAGCGGTGGCAAGGCCGCCGTCGGGTGCGGGCCGGCCGGTGAGCGCGCAAGCCAGCTGCGCGCCGGCCCACACGACGACGGCGAGGGCGAGCAGCCCACCGAGCCCGGCGAGCAGCCACCAGGTCAGGTCCAGCCCGCCGGTTCCCGGCCCGGGCCGGGCGACCGGACGTGCCGTGCTCATCGTCGTAGCCCCTCGACCCGAGCGACCGGGGCCGCCGACGCGACGGTGCGCGCGTCCGCGTTGGCCGACAGGGCCGTGGCCGTGTGGCGCAAAGTGGCGGTGAACGCGTGACCGGTGTCGGCGATCTCTCCGATCTGCACACCGGGGTTCGCGGCACCCTGCGTGAGTTGGTCGGCGGCCAGGTCAGCAAGGCGGCGGATCTGGTCGCCGGCCGCTGTGCGGATCACCTGCGGGGGCCAGGACATCCAGCCGGCGTCCACGGCGTCGCGCAGCTCGCGCAGGGCGGGCAGGTCCGGTCCGTGGTGGGCGTAGCGGTGTGCGGCGGCAGCGACGGTGACGAGGTCGACGGGGCGTCCCAGATCGCACTGCTCGACGGTCGCGGCGTAGATCAGCCGCCAGGCGGGGTCCGCGATCCGGGCGGCCGGCAGCCAGTCGGTCACGGCGGGGATGTGCTCAGGGTGGGCGATCAGGGTGCCGACGAGGTCGACGATGTGCCGCTGCTCGGCGGCGCTGTCCCGGGCGGGGTGGGCGTCCAGGTAGCGGGCCGCGGCCTCGCGCGCCTGCCCGGACCGCGACGCGGCCCGTAGCGCGAGGGGGACGACGACTTCGTCGTGCGGGGTGCCAGTCGCGGTGGCCCAGCGGGCGGCGGCCGCGTCCAAGCCGGCGTCGACGAGATTGCAGGTTGCGGTGAGCGGAACCGCTGCGCCCTCGAACACGGCTTGGCTGGCGGCCGCGCGCAGCAGCACACCCAGGCCAGCGATCTCCCGGCGCAGCCCGATGTCGGCGACGATCCGCGCGTACTCCGGCGCGTGCTCGGCGTGCGGGGTGGCGGCGATCAGGGTGTGCAGGCGGGGCAGGTTCGCGAGGCGCGTGCCGTACCGGTCGGTCAGGTCTGCGCCAGTCGAAACGGGGTCGATCGGGCGGCGGGCCGTGTGGGCCTCGAGGAGGGTCGTGAACACCCAGCCGTGCCAGGCGTCGGCGAAGTCGGCTGGCCGCAGCCAGCCCCGCACCTCGTCCATACCAGCGGGGCGGAGCAGGAAGGCACCGAGGGCGGCCTGCTCGGTCAGCGCGGTCAGGTCGTCGGCCCGCATCAGGCACCCGCCGGGTGCTCGCGCATGGCGGCGTCGGTGTCGACCAGCGGCGGCTCGGCGTCGGTGAGCAGGTGGCGCACGACGTGGCTGGCGCCGGGCACCTTCCACAGCCCGGTGCCGCGCGGCAGCATGGCGAGCAGCTCCCGCTCGGGCGTGGTCAGGGCCAAGGCGGTGCTGGCGACGGCGAGCTGGTCACTCTCCTGTCGGTACACGATCCGGGTGGAGCAGTCCGCGAGCAGCCCGGCGGCCAGGGCGCGGGCCTCGGATCCGTGCTGGCCGACCGCGTCCAGGTCGGAGAGGCGGTGGACGACCAGCATGTTCGCCACTCCAAGGGCGCGGGACAGCTTCCACTGGGCCTGCATGCGGCGGACCAGCCCCGGGTGGCGCAGCAACCGCCACGCCTCGTCGTAGATCACCCACCGCTTCGCCGACGACGCGGCCAGCGCGCCCTCCAACCAACCGGCCGCGCAGGTCGCCGCCACCGCGATCGCGTCATCGTCGGACCCCAGCGCGGACAGGTCGAGCACGGTCATCGGCGCCGCCGGGTCGAGCCGGTGGGTGCTGGGCGCGTCGAACATGCCGGCGAGGTCCCCGCTGGTCAGGCGGCGCAGCCCATGCACCAGGTCGCGGCCATCGGCGAGGCGATCATCGACGCGCGCGCCGTCGCTGCGGGCGGCTCGCGCGCCTGGCGCAGTCAGCGCGGTCAGCACGTCGCGCACGGTCGGCGGGTTGGCGTGCTGCTGGGCCTGGGTGAGGGCAGCGTCCAGCGCGCCCAGCTCGGCCGCGGACAGGTCCCGGTGCAGGGTGACCGCGGCCAGCGCGGCCAGCAGCCGCGCCCGTGCCCCCGCCCGGTCGGCTGTGTCGCCGACCACGTCGAGCGGGTTGAGGCGGGTGGACGAGCCGGGGCCCAGACGAAGTACGGTCCCGCCGACCGCTTCGGCGACGACAGCCCACTCGCCCTTGGGGTCGCCGGGCACGTAGACGTGCCGGCCGGCGGCGATCGAGCGCAGCGCGAGAGACTTGGCCAACGCCGACTTGCCCTGCCCGATGACCCCAGCCAGCAGCACGTTCGGGTTCGTCACCAGCCCCGCCTCGTACCAGGCCCAGGGGTCGAAGCAGAACAACCCGCCGCCGAGCACGTCGACCCCGACCGGTGCGCCCACCAGCACCGAGCCCGTTGCGAGGAACGGGTAGGCGCCGGCCAGCACCGCCGACGACGCCCGATGCGCCGGCAGCCGCAACCCCGGCCCCGCCCAGTACCGGCCCGGGCGCGACCGGAACCGCGCCGTGCCGACGGCCGCGGAGCCGTGGCCGGTCACAGCACGCCCCGCGCCAGAGGTAGTGCGGCGGCGAGGAACGCGACCCCCTGCTGGCCGACGAGGCGCCGCACCTCGAGCAGCGCCTGCGCGGCCGCGGACTCCAGGTGGGTGCACCGCTCGGCCAGCGTCGCCTCGTCTGGCGCGGAGACGGTCAGCAGGCCGGTGAACCGCAGGTCGCCGTGCCCGGCGACCAGCTCGGCTTCGCGCCGTTCCAGGTCTGCGACCTCCGCGCGAGTGGCCTCGTCCTCGACCTGCCCGATCCGGGTGCGGGTGGCCGCGTCTGCGGTGTGCTCGACCTTCGCTCGGCGGATCTCCCGCAGCGCCTTGCCGGTGGACATCGGCACGGCGAGCACGCTGAGAGTGCTGGCGTCGGTCAGCAGCAGCGGCTGCAAGAACCCCGGATGCACCACGGCGCGCGGCCACTGGCTCACCCAGTACGTCGCGTGCACGCTCGTCCCAACCGTGACCGACCCCCACCGCTCGACAGCGCCGAGCGTCGCGGTCAACGACACGGGCGCGTCCTCACCGATGCCGGCGGCGCGCGGGTCGAGGGCGCCGTGCAGCACTCGGATCAGGTCCGCCTCGTCCAACCATTCGCTGGCGGTCAGGTCCGCGCCGGCGAGCGTGCCCGCGACAGCCTGTAGGTGGGTGACCGCATCGCCGAGTCCTGCTCGGCGCCGTCCATGTGGTGCGCGCACCGCAACGGCGAGCAGCGTCTGGCGGCGCTGGGCGACGACGAACCCCTCGTCGAGCATCCCCGCCAGCGTCGCCGTGAGCCCGTTCACCGCTGGGACGCAGTGCTGACGCCACCACGCGCGCGCCGGGGCCAGCCCGCCCGGCACTGTGCGCGCCAGCAGCTGCACCTGCACGATCGCCGGCTGCTGGCACACACCGGCCAGCACCCGGCCCCAGCCGGCCACCTTCTGCTCCTGCACGCCGGCCTCGTCCAGCACGAACCCCGAGCCGGCCACCACCAGCACCCCGGTCACCGTCCCGGCCCGCCGGTCGACCACCAGCACGCCACCGAGGGCCGGGCTGTGCACCAGCTCCACCTGTCCCGGAAGACCCGGCACGACGAGCCGGCCAGCGCGCGTCGTCGACGGCGCACTCGCCGGGGTCACTGTCGCGCCGGATGCGCGGCGTGCCTGCCAGGACGCGAGCAGCGGCAGCCAGCCCACCACCGGGCGTCCGCCGGCGCTGAGCGTTCCGGCCGCCAACAGCACGGCCCACACCGGTGCCGTCACCAGCAACCCGCCGCCGCCTAAGGAGTACACGGCCGCCACTGCGACCGCCGCCGCGGCGCCCACGAGCGCCAACTGCGCACCGGACAGGCCGAGTAGCAGCCCTCGTCGCTCCAGCCGGGCGAACGTCGTCGTCGGGCCGGGCACCGAGACGCCTACCGACCCGCTCACGCTGACCCACCCGAACCAGGTCGTGGCGGATTGGCCGGAGGCCGCGGGCCGGCCGCGGACGCGGCCACGCTGCCCCGCGCCGCACCACTCGCAGCTGCACCGCCCCGCGCCGCTCCACCCGCGGCCGCGCCGCCATGGGCCGCAGCGCCGACCCCACCGGTCACCGCACTGAGCGCGACGTGCTGAGCGGCGAACCTCGTCGTGCTGGCCGCTGAGTGCGCAGTGCGGCTGATCGGGTTCGCGGCCACCGTCTGGTGCATCACGGTGGCGGCCTCCATGCCGGACCAGTGCACGAACCGGAACGTCAGCCACGGCGCGAACATCGCGATCGCCAGCAGCAGCAGCCCCACCAACATGTCCGACAGGCCCGCCGCCGACCCCGTGCCCGCCGCGCCGTCAACTACCGATCCGTCGACGACGGGCCCGGTGCCGCTGAACGCCGACCCGCCGACAACGAACACCACGACGATCACCAGCTTGCAGAACACCAGCGCCGCGACGATCTCCACCCAGCGGCGCGTCCACACCCGCGTCTGGTCCCAGGCCGACCCCGCGAACGCGATCGGCGCGAACACCGCCACCAGGATCAGCGCCGCCTTGCGGAACAGCAGCACCCCCCACACCAGCAAGAACCCGACAATCAGTCCGAGCCCGATGAGGATCTGCAGGGCGGGGGAGAAGGCGGACAGCCGGACGAAGTCGAAGAACCGCGCGGCCGCGCCGCCAACCGTTGTGCCCGCCGACGACGCAATGAACGAGCACAGCTCGTCCACCGCAGTCAGCGCCAGCTGCGTCACCGCCAACGCCAGCGCCGCACCCAGCAGAGCCTTGCCGACCCCGACCACGGCACGAACCAACCCGCCCGGCTCGCGGCGCAGCACCGACCCGATCACCTGGAACACGAACAGGGCGACGAGCGCCGGCAGGGTGATCGCGGCGATGACCGCCACGTTCGAGGCGAACCAGTCCGCGCCGAGGTCGATCGCGGTGGTGGCGTTCAATGCCGCGAGGGTCAGCTCGCCGACCTGCGCGGCCGCCGTGACGAACGCTGAACCCAAGCCGCCGAGGACGTAGTCCGACGCGGCCGACTGGACCACTCCGGTCAGCTGGCACGCTAGGTCGAACGGACCCGTGCAGGCGTCGATGGCCAGGGTGGCCATGTCAGATCTGCCCGCCGAGGGCCGAGAAGAACGCCACGATCGCGTTCGCCCCACCGATCAGAAGCGCTCCACCGGCCGAGACCAGCACCCCGGTCTTCGCGCCCGAGGCGTACCCGTAGTTGCCCTGCTGGCGCGCGACGGCTCACACGATCACCGAGGCGACTAGGCCAGCCACGCAGGCGACCAGACCCCAGGTCAGCAGCGCGCCCACGATGTGGCGGACCACAGGCAGGCCGGGTAGGCCGTCCTCATTGGGGGAGATTCCCGGGTCAGCGGCCGGGACGAGGGAGAGCAGGACGACGAACGACGACATGGCACACCCCGCGGCAGTCTGCGGCGCCCAGTGTCAGGGCGCACTTGCTAACAGGTGCGTAGCGGCTTTCCAACACGCGACGTCGGCGGCGAACCAGCGCCGCGGGCCATGGGTGCCCGCCGCCTCAAGCCGATGGTCGCCATCGGCCGTGCCGTGTGGGCGTCTGGTCAGCTTCATGGAAGTCCCCTCGGACCATCAACTGGGTGTCGGTGCAGGTCGATAGGTTGCGCGAGAGCCAACAGCCATCGGGAGGACGTTGTGACGCAGGCATCGCGCGAGCAGCACATCAACCGCGCACTCCAGCAGTACCGGGAGCATCACGACAGTGTGCGGCCCTCTCTGCAGGCCCCGATCCGTGACGGCGCGGTTCTCGAGGTGATCAACCTTCCGCTCGACGTACCCGTCCTAAACACAAACAGTTTCCGCATTGCTCCCCGGCTCGCGGATCATCCTTCGAGAGACGAAGTGCTTGCCGATCCCGATTCGGCGAAGTCGCAAGCCATCGTCGCGCAACTGGTTCGCGACTCGCACCGCCAGGCGGCAGACCTCAAGGACAGCCTTCGCGACGAGGGCCAGGACCAACCCGGGGTGATCACTCGGAAGGGCAAGCTCCTCAATGCCAACACACGATGCGTGCTCTTGCGTGAGCTTGTGGACGAGGGCCGGCTCCCCGCCAGCACGACACTGAAGGTGGCCGTGCTCCCCGCGGATATCACCACGAGCGAAGAGCTGACGCTGGAGAGCGTGCTGCAGAAGCAGCGGGAGTATAAGGACGAGTACAACCTCGTCAGCGAACTGATGATGATCGAGCGTCTGTACAGCGGCGCCAACCTTTCCGATGCTCAA
>Ga0302299_10003034_pt1 | contig 10221 bp, 6 predicted proteins | sample III_Fen_N3_4_FD_198795 | JGI IMG/M metagenome (GOLD analysis project Ga0302299, IMG submission 198795) | Peat permafrost microbial communities from Stordalen Mire near Abisko, Sweden - III_Fen_N3_4 | ecosystem: Environmental > Terrestrial > Soil > Wetlands > Permafrost | place: Sweden: Abisko...
GGCAACCACCGGATCGGCCGCGTCCGTCGATGCCTCGAAACCGATCTGGCTCGTCATGTTCCCGACAGGCTGGATCTCGTACGACACCGAGCCGCCGACCGAGCAGACGATTTCGATGTGCGGGACGGCGCTCTTCGGCGGCACCGATCCGAACGGTCGGGTCAGCTGGGATCTCGAGACTCCCATCGCCTCGGGCGACGCACTCATGAATCTGGAGGTTCTGACTGCCACGCAGCTGTGGCTCAGCCAATTCCGCCACGCTGTGATGGCAACGCCGGGTGACTCGGCCGTCGTCACGTGCACCTGGTCGGTTTCCCAGGCGGTCTCTCTGAGGCAATCCAGGGCCAGGCTGGTTCCGCTCGAGTTCCGGTTCCTGGTCGCCACGGCGGAGGACAGGACTGTCTTTCGGTACGTCAACATCGACCTTTCCGACGGTCACGCCATGGGGATCGACGAGCTGTTCACGTCGCCAGCGACCGGCCTGGCGGCGCTCTCGACCGAGAGTCTCAAGCTCCTCCCCGAGGGGCTGGCCGGCGCCGTCAAGACCGCCCCGAAAGCCGCCAACTTCGCCGCTTGGAACCCATACGCCGACGGGTTGCATATCGAGCTCCAGTACGCCAACCCCTGGCCCGCCGGCAACGGCCCCGGCGCCGGAGTCCCGGTAACGATTCCCTGGTCGGCCGTGGACGGCCTGATCAAGCCCGACTCACCTGTAAGAGATTGGTGGACGCCGTAGCGCGTTGACCGGGTGCCGGCCGCCGGGTGGCGGTGCGCCGCGGCGGTCTGACCGGAGAGCGTGGCCGGATCGGCCTCGGCCCGCTCTCCCCTACTCCGCCACGATTCGGTACCCAACCCCCGGCTCGGCGACGATGAGCTTGGCCGCGGCGCCGGTCGGATCGGCGGCGGCCAGCTTGCGGCGCAGGCGGGAGACGTAGACATGGAGGTAGTGGCCCTCCTCCGAGTAGGCCGTGCCCCATACCGCGCGGAGCAGCCGGCCGGCGGTCACGACTCGCCCCGACTGCGACAGCAGAACCTTCAGCAGCTCGAACTCGCGCGGAGTCAGTTCGACCGGCTTGTCGCCGACGCTCACCTCGTGACGCGGCACGTCCATGACCACGGGCCCGAGGTGGAGCCGCCCCTCGGTGTCGGCTGCCGGCCCGGCCGCGCGCCGCAGGACCGCCCGCATCCGCGCGTGCAACTCCGAGAGACCGAACGGCTTCGTCAGGTAGTCGTCGGCCCCGGCGTCGAGAGCGGCCACGCGGTCTTCTTCGCGGCCGCGCGCCGAGACGACGATGATCGGTGTCGTGGCCTCGCGCCGGACCCGAAGGATGACGGCCTGGCCGTCCAGGTCGGGCAATCCCAGGTCCAGCAGGATCAAGTCCGGACGGCGGCAATCCCAGAGTCGCAGCGCCTCGCGCACGTCGCCGGCCTCGTCGACCTCGTGGCCGCGCGCCCGAAGGTTGCCGGCGATCGCGACCCGCGCCGCCTCGTCATCCTCGACGATCAGGACGACCGCTCCGCCGTCGCTCATTCGGGACCGCGCAAGAGTCGATCGGCTTTGGTCCGGCGTCGCGCCGGGCTGGGAGCTTCGGCCCGGTCCGTGCCCTCGGTCGAGTCGGCGCCGTCGGGCCCCTCGTCCGGCGGCTCAACCGGCCTCGGCGTCGGCGCCGTCGGCTGTTCGGCCGCATCGAAAGTCTGGATCGCGGCCTTTCCAGGCCCGGACGCTGCCTCGATCGGCTGTTCGGCCGACTCCGCAGGTTCGGCCGCCGCGTCGACGGGCAGAGTGACCGCCACAGCCAGTCCGCCGAGCGCGCTGGCGCGTGCCTCCGCCGACCCGCCCATTGCCTCGGCCAGGCCGCGAACCACCGTCAGACCGATCCCGGATCCGCCTTCGGTGCGCGAGCCCATCCGCCGCGGTCCCCGGTAGAAGCGCTCGAACAGATGCGCCAGCGCCGGACCGGGCACGCCGGGGCCGGCGTCCTCGACCACGAGCTCGACCCGTCCGTCCGACGGACACGCGGCCGTCACTCGGATCCGCTGTCCGGCTGCGTATCGGGCTGCGTTCTCGAGCAGGTTCGTCACGATCTGGTCGACAAAGATCGCATCCACGCTGACGGGCGGCAGATCCTCCGCGATTGAAACCTCGACCTTCGCGGGCGCGAGCGCAGGCGCAAGGCGCTCGACCACCGGATCGACCAGATCGGCGAGGTCGTACAACTGCAACGATGGGCGCAGCGCTCCGCCCTCGATCCGGCTCAGGTCGAGCATGTTGCGCACCAGCCGGCTCAGTCGCTGGGCCTCCTGATCGATCGAGGCAGCGGCCGCTCGCTCCTCCTCACGCGACCAGCTCGTTTCGGGATCCATCAAGTTCCCGGCCGCGGCGCGGATGGCGGCAAGTGGGGTCCGCAGATCGTGCGAGACCGAATCGAGCAGTGCGGATTTCAGCGCGTCTCCCTGGCGAGCCACTTCGGCAGTCGTCGCCTCGGAGGCGAGGCGGTCTCGCACCACCGACTGGCCCAGCTGGTCCGCGGCGGCGGCAAGGAGCCGCGTGTGCGAGCGGCCCGGCAACGGATCGCCGTGGACGCGGGTCGCCCACACCGAGCCGATGATTTCGCCACTCGCCGGTATCGGGACGCGGAAGACGGACACCGGATCGTCCCTGTCCTGGACATGAGCGCGGTCGCGCGCCACTCCCCGCGCCGCTCCCTTCGCATCTTCTCGCTCTTGCGTCGTCGGGGTCTCGCGCACTCGCGACCAGCCCGGCTGTGCCTCCGCCGAGCTCGAGTGGAGCACCCAGCGCGAAGCGACCGGCGGTCGCGGCTCGCCGGGCCGGCTGTCGGCCACGACGCGTTCTTCTGGGAGGGATGCGCCCACGCCGACCCAGACACGGGCCATTTCGGCCTCGCGGACGAGTCTCGCGGTGACGAGCGGAGCCGCTTCCAGCGCCGTCGCGGCGTTCGCCGCGTCGCGGCTCATGGCGAACATCGCCCGGGCCTCCGCGGTCCGCAATTCCGCCTCGCGACGGCGCTGGACCTGCAGAGCGCTCAGGCGGCCGATGGCCATGGCGACGACCAGGAAGAGGAGCAAGTCCAGCCACTCCTCCGCCGACGCAATCGAGAAGGTGTAAAGCGGCTGGACGAAGCAGAAGTCGTAGATGAGGAACGAGGCGATCGAGGTCGCTATGGCGAGGCGGCTTCCATACGCCATCCCGACGGCCACGACCGGCAGCAGGTAGACGATCGCGGCGTCGGGCACTTTGAGCAGGCGGACGAGGACGAAGGCGAGGACCGTCGTGAGCGCCAGACCGGCCCCAGTCAAGGCCAGCGCCGCCAGCGGCGGGCGATGTGGTCGGGCGATCGAAAAGCGCACTCGGCTCAGCACACTCTCATGGTAGGGCGACGATGCTCGAGTCGTGGCAACGCGACCGGCTGCGGCGCCAAATCGCGCGGCCGAATCACTCGCCGGCCGCGCCTCAGACGCGGCGCGTCGTCGCCTACCTAGAATTGCCGGGTGATTGAGGGCCTTCGCGAGTATGTAGATGGCGTTCGCGGCTGGGTCGCTGAGGGCGTGAGCCTCCAATGGGTTCGCGTCGGCCGGCTCGATCTGGTGGTACCCGCGGCGATGGCCGTCGTGGCGGTCGCGTTCCTCGACCAGATCGGTCGCCTGATCGGCGGCATGCCGTTCGGCCTCTGGTGGGTCGTTTCGACCGCGGCCATTCTCGGCGTCTTGCGCTTGCGCTCGGCCCTCCCGCCGACGGGCCGTTCATGGCCGGGTCTCGCTCTGGTCGTGTGGGTCGTCGTCGGCTGGCTGCTATTCGACCTCTTGCTCTGGCAGCAGACCAACCACCTGTACGACTTCAACGTGTATCTCGGCGCGGCCGGGCGCTGGGTCGCGGGCGGGCAGCCGTATATGACCGCCCCAGTCACCGCGTGGCCGGGCACACCCGGAGAGGATTTCTTCCTCTATCCGCCGCCGCTGCTCCCGTTCTTCGGTCTGCTGTCGAAGCTGCCGAACGCGCCTGTCGCCGTCGCCTGGGTGGGCTTCCTGGTCGCCTCGGCGTACGCCTCCTTCCGGGCGCTCGGCCTGAGACCGGTGTACAGCCTGCTGCTGCTGGCGTTCCCGCCGGTGATGATCGGGTTCGAGTCCGGGAACGTCGCGAGCGTGACTTTCCTGCTCTTCGCGCTCGCATTCCGAGCCGGGGGAGGCCTCGTCGTCGACGGCCTGTTCAAAGTTCAGTCCGGGCTCGCGGCGTTATGGCTCGTTCGAACCCGGCGCTGGCGCGGCCTCCTCTTCGGGCTGGCCGCCGTCGCCGTCATCGCGCTGGTGACCCTCCCGATCGTGGGCTTCGACTCGTGGCGGGCATGGCTCGCCGGGCTCGGATATCGGGCGCAGTCGCAAGCGGGCGTGATCGAGCTCTTCGGCTTCTCGTATGCGCGCTATCTGTCTGGGGCGGCGTTCGTCGCGCTTTCGATCGCGGGCGTGGCCGCCGCGCTGCTCTTCTCCGGCCGCCGCGGCCTGGCAGCTCTGGGGCTGGCGTCGATCTTCGCCTCTCCGTCGCTCTGGCCGCACGGCTTCGTCTTCGCGCTGCCGGCCGTCCTGATGTTCGAGAGCGGCGCGGTCGTCTGGGTCGTGCTCGGCGCCGCCGCGATCGGACCGCACATGTGGCTGCTCTTCTACGCCGGGTGGCTGGCCGTCCTGGCCGTGCGGCGCCTGCCGGACGCGCTCCACCCGATGGCCGGCACCGACGGACCGTGGCCCCGACCCGCGGCCTTGCGGATTACGCGTCGTGGCGCCGGTGGACGGACCGGCAAGATAGCCGACCCGGGCGCGGCCGAATGAGCGACAATCCCGTCCGCCGGCCCCGTCCATCCCTAGAGGCACCCATGTCGCCCGTCACCGACAGGTTCAGCGCGATTGCGGAACGCGTTCGCGAATTCTTCGAGCCGCCGTCCAGCCCGCACGAAACCCGCGGCGCGAGCGTGGTTCGGCCGATTGTCTTTGGGGCGACCGACGGTCTGGTCTGCAACCTGTCGCTGATCATGGGCGTCGCCGGCGCGGCGGGCGAGGATCCCCATTCGATCGTCATCGCCGGGGTGGCCGGTCTGCTGGCGGGCGGTTTCTCGATGGCTGTCGGCGAGTACGTCTCCGTCCGATCTCAGCGCGAGCTGCTCGAGTACCAGATCGACCTGCAGCGCCATCAGCTCCACCACACGCCGAAGCAGGAGCGCGACATCCTGCGCGAGATCTACGAGGCCAAGGGCCTTTCGCGCGCCGAGGCTCGCCTGATCGTCGAGCGCATCATGCGAGATCCTGAGCGGGCCATCGACACTTTCGTTCGAGAGGAGATCGGCCTGTCCGCCGCGACGATGGGCTCACCGGTGGCCGCCGGGCTGGGCTCGCTCTCCGCCTTCGCCGTAGGCGCCGTCGTGCCGCTGCTGCCGTTCCTCATCCTCGGCGGCGGTACCGCCGCCTTTGCCCTGAGCATTGCGGGCTCAGGTGTCGCGCTCTTCGGCATCGGCATGGCGGTCAGCCGTCTGACTCACCGCCATGCGATCTGGACCGGCGTCCGACAGGCCGGTCTGGGCGGTCTGGCCGCGGCTGTCACGTTCGGGATCGGATCGCTCCTGGGAACCGCGGTCCACTGATCGGCCGCCGTCCACGCGACTGATCCTGGCCGCGCCCACGGCGCCGCGACGGCGACCCGGTTAATCGTTTCGGGTACTCAGTCGGCGCTCCCCGCCGCCGATAACCCCAACGACGCGGACCTGCCGGGGTTCGCGACGGGTGCGCGAGTGCTCGGGGGCGCGACCTTCCTCGGCCGCAATTGGGTCTGCAACATGAAGCTGAATGTCCGGGCGAAGCTCCTCGCGACCTCGTCGGTCCTGCTCGTCGCTGCGTTCGCGATCACGCTCGGTTCGATCGTCAGCCTTTCGACCGTGAACGACCAGGCCGTGCGGGCCTACAACGAGGGCACGGTCGCCGTCCAGGAGATCGGGGCACTCGACGTCGCCCTGGTCGACAAGGCCAGACTGGCGACGTACAGCGTTGTCGTCGGCGAACAGACGGCAGAGCAAGCCAAGATCGAGGCGGGCATCAAGGCCGACGACGCAACCATCGCCAAAGAGTTGGCCGCGTACGTGAAGCTCCCGTTGGACGCCAGTGAGAGGGCCGAGCTGGCCACGTTCAAGTCCAAGGCGGACCTGTATCAGATTCTGTTCGATGCGCTCGTCGCCGACGCGCGGGCTGGGGACACGACCGCTGCGGCGCAGCAGATCCCGCCGGCGGCAGCCGCTCGGACGCTGATGATGGCGAGCCTCGACAGGCTCAATGCTGCCGCCCGAGCCAAAGCTCTGGCCCTCAACAATGGGATCCAGGCAAGCTTCGAACTCGCCCGACTCATGTGCCTGCTGATTCTGCTCGTCGCGACCATCGTGGGTCTGGTCCTGTCCATCAAGGTCGCGTCATCGATCCGGCGGGGAGTTCGGGACGTGCAGGCGACTCTCACGTCGATGACCGACAACTGCGCCACCGCGCTGGCGTCCGGTCTTGGCGCCCTGGCCCACAACGACCTCTCCGTCGAGGTCCACGCTGTCACGGGCTCGATTGCAAAGTACGGCAGCGATGAAATCGGCCAGACCGCGGCCGTGACCAACACGATGCTGGCCAGGCTCAAGGCGACGATCGAGAGCTACGAGACGGCCAGGCACGGTCTCGCCGACACCGTCCACGAGGTGAAGACCGCTGCCGGCGCAATGGCCGACGCTTCGGACCAGCTCAACGCCGCGGCCGCACAATCCGGCAGCGCGTCTCAGCAAGTTGCCCAAACGATCTCGCAAGTCGCGGCCGGGGCGAACGACCAGGCCCGCGCGGCCTCCGAGACCAGCGGCGCCAGCCACGACCTGAGCGAGATCATCGAGCGCGTCGGCCGCGGTGCCTCGAACACGCGCATGCGTGTCGAGGAAGCGTCGCAGGCCATGGACGCGACGACTCAGGCCGTCAACAGGGCGATCCGGGCATCCGATGAAGTCGGACCGCTGAACGATCGCGTCAACGGAGCCCTGGCGGCCGGTCAGGAAGCGGTCGACGAGACGGCCAGCGGCATGAACCGGATCAAGTCCACGGTTGACGCGACGGCCGCCACCGTGACGCAGCTCGGGGCCAAGTCCGACCAGATCGGGGCCATCGTCGAGACGATCGACGACATCGCCGAGCAGACGAACCTGCTCGCCCTGAACGCTGCCATCGAAGCGGCCCGGGCCGGCGAGCAGGGCAAGGGCTTCGCCGTTGTCGCGGACGAGGTCCGCAAGCTCGCCGAACGCTCCAGCCGTGCCACCAAAGAGATCGCCGCCCTCATCGCCGAAGTCCAGACCGAGACCGAAGCCGCCGTCAAGGCGATGAAGGTCGGCGCCGCCGAAGTAGCAACGGGAGCCGAGCTGGCCGAGCAGGCCGCCGGCGCGCTCAGGGAGATCCGCGAGCTGGCCTCGACCCGAAATGTCGTCCTCGACGACATGATGGCGGCCGTCGTCGAAATCCGGGGTCTCAGCACCGACGTGGTCGCGGCCACCGACAGCATCGCGGCGATCGCCGCCGAGACGAACGATTCGGCCGCCCGGATGTCCTCGGCTGCCGGTGTAGTGGGCCAGTCGGTGGAATCCATAGCCGCGATCAGCGAACAGAACTCGGCATCCGCGCAGGAAGTCTCCGCGGCTACGGAGGAGATGTCGGCCCAGGCGGAGGAAGTCGTCGCGTCCGCAGCGACACTTGCAGAAATGGCTCAGCAGCTCGATGAATTGGTGGCAAGATTTCGCCTCACGTCGGCCGACCCCGTCAATGCGGCCAACGTGATCCAGCGGCGCCGCGCCAGCGACTGGCAGGTGCCCCCGGAGATCAGGCGGGTCGAATCCGCCTGACGCGTCCGATCATGGCAGGGCCGCTTTCCCCCCAAGCGGTCCTGCCATCCCCCTCGGCGGAGCCGAACGCACGCCGGTTGTATGCTCCGTCGCATGTCCAACCGCGCGCCCGAACTTCCGCCCCTCATCGCGATCACGGTGGCCGATCCCGCCGGCTCGGACGACCCGGCCCTTGCCGCTCGCAAGAACCAGCTGTATGCGGCCGGAATAGCCCGCCACGGCGGCAATCCGGCGCTGTTGCACGCCGGAACTCCAGCGCCGGAGCGGGACCGCCTCCTGGGCGCGATGGACGGCCTTCTGATGGCCGGCGGCGCCGATATCGATCCCGCCCTCTACGGCGAGACCGTGAGCGGCGCCGGGGAGATCGACCGGGCTCGCGATGAACTGGAGCTGTCGGCGTGGCGCGAAGCCGAGCGACGCTCGCTGCCGGTGTTCGGCATCTGCCGCGGGCTCCAGGCGATCAACGCGTTCTCCGGCGGGACGCTGCTGCAGGACGTCCCGGGCCACGCCGGTACGCCGTACGGCTCGGGGCCGGCGCACCTCCACCCGCTCGAGATCGACCCGGCGAGCCGGCTCGGTCGAGCGATTGCCGCGGCCGCGCCCGACGGAGTCGCCGGCGGCGACGATTCCGACCAGACACTGGATATGGAAGTGAACACCTACCACCATCAGGCCGTGACCGAGACGACGCTGGCGCAGGGGCTTCGGTCCAGCGCGTGGGCCTCGAGCGAGGATGGACGGCTGGTCGAGGGCCTGGAGAGCCGCGTGGGCCGCTGGATAGTCGCCGTCCAGTGCCACCCGGAGCGGACCGAATCGACACCGGATGAATTCGAAGGCGTGTGGGCGGACTTCATCCTGGCCGCCACGGCCGCGCGCACGATACGAGCCGCGCCCGCCGGCTGACGCGCGCAGACGCTCATCTACCGCTCCAGACGGGGTATCTTGTCCCGCGTCACGGCCGCGTCACCGGCGCCACAGGAGACGCTTCCACGGCCCATCGGCGAGGAGGTCTTCGGTGTTCGTTCCCCTCTCGGTGCTGGAATTCCGCGATCGGGCGGAAACCTACTTCGGCGAGAAGGTCGGAGTCGTCGACGGGGACAAGAGCTTCACCTACAGGCAGTTCGGTGAGCGGACCCATCGGCTCGCCAACGCCCTGGTGGAGCTCGGGGTGAAGCCCGGCGATCGGGTTTCGTTCCTGACCTACAACACTCACCAGCTGCTCGAGGCCTATTACGGGGTGCTCGAAGCCGGCGCCGTGTTGAACCCCCTCAACATCCGCCTGACGCCCAAGGAGATCGCGTACATCGTCGGCCACGCCGGCTCGAAGATCGTGTTCTTCCACAAGGACTTCAAGCCGCTGGTCGAGACCCTGGCTGCCGAGATGGCGACGCCGCCCCGGTTCGTGATCATGGAGGGCGCACCCGACGGCGTCGCCTCGGACGAATACGAAGCGCTCCTCTCCGGCGGCTCGCCCGATCCGCTGACGCCCGAGATCGACGAGAACTCCGTCGCCGAACTCTTCTACACAAGCGGATCGACCGGTTTCCCCAAGGGCGTCTCGATGACGCACCGGGAGCTGTACCTGCACGGAATGTATGCGGAGATCGGCCTCCAGTTCACGCAGGACGATGTCGTCCTGCACGTGGTCCCGCTCTTCCACGTCAACGGCTGGGGCACGCCGCACTTCCTGACGATGATCGGCGGGCGCCACGTCATGCTGCGCAAGTTCGAGCCGGTGGCCCTGATGCAGGCCGTTGAGCGGCACAAGATCACGCGCATCCTGGCGGTGCCGGCGATCTTCAACGCGATCCTCAATCACCCCGATCGCGCCAACCACGACCTGTCGAGCCTGCGCCAGCTGATCGCCGGCGGGGCACCCTCGTCGCCGACGCTCATCCGCAACCTCGAGGAGACCCTCGGCGTCCAAACGATCGTCGGCTACGGCCTATCCGAGACCTCGCCGATCCTCACGCTGGCCCAGCCGCGGACCTTCCTGACCGAATCCGAACCGGCCGAGAAGCGTCAGGAGCGCCAGTCTATGACCGGCTGGCCGCTCCCCGGGGTCCACCTTCGGGTCGTGCACTCCGACGGGCGCGACGTCCGCCCCGACGGCGAGCAGATCGGCGAGATTGTCGTCCGCTCGAACGTCGTCATGGACGCCTATTTCCGGGATCCCGAGGCCACCGAGGCCGCGATTCGAGACGGCTGGTTCCACACCGGCGACATGGGCGTGATCGACGACCAGGGCTACATCCTGATCAAGGACCGTTCCAAGGACATCATCATCCGAGGCGGCGAGAACATCTCCTCG
>Ga0302299_10003035_pt1 | contig 10220 bp, 10 predicted proteins | sample III_Fen_N3_4_FD_198795 | JGI IMG/M metagenome (GOLD analysis project Ga0302299, IMG submission 198795) | Peat permafrost microbial communities from Stordalen Mire near Abisko, Sweden - III_Fen_N3_4 | ecosystem: Environmental > Terrestrial > Soil > Wetlands > Permafrost | place: Sweden: Abisko...
AAACCCGCATTCCGTGCCCTGATGCGCCTTCAGGGAATCAAGGACGTGTCGGCTGTGCGATCGGTTGAACTCGACGCATATGTCGATCTGCTCAAGCGCCAGGACGGCGGGCGTGCATTTCTCCAGATCATGCGCGGTTTCGAGCGCACCGCGGCAAAGCAAACCCTGTACCGGTCGGTCCTCGCGGACAAGCGCTACCCCGTCGGCGTGCTCTGGGGCGCCGAGGACCCAGCGCTCAAGCCAGCAACTCACGGCGAGAACGCGCGCCGCGCCGCCGGGCTTGACCGCCTCGACACCGTCCCCGCCAAGCACTTCCTCCAAGAAGACCAGGCGCCGGCCGTCGCCGCACACATCGCACGCACCGCCGGCACCTCTCCGGCCTGACCGTCGGACCGCGCTCCTGCAGTCCATGCGAGAGGTGCGTGGCGCGACGTCGTGCGGTGACTGAGAGGGTGGCTCGATCTTCGGGCCACCCGAACGCGACACGGAGCCGGCCAGCGGCGATTGCGCCACTGAGAACCGACGAGGGCGCGCTAGGCCAGGTCCACGCCGGCAGCCCGAGCCGCGAACACACCCTCGTCGGCATGAGCCACCAGCGACGCGGCGTCCGTTCCGTCGTCCGGGCTGATCGCGATCCCGACGGAGGCCTGGAGCGGCGTGCCGGCGACGGTGCCGGCGTTCGAGGCCGCGTTGGCGAGCCGGCGGCCGAGCGCGCGTGCGCCCTCGAGCGTCGTGCCGCCGCCGACGATCCAGAGCCGGCCGTCGCGCTCGCGCACCGCGGCGTCGCCGGGCCGCAGCTCGTCGCGCAGCGCTCGCTCGACGCGGTCGAGCACGGAGCGCGCCTCGCCGTGCAGATCAGAGGCGAGCAGCAGCTCGGCCCCGTCGATGTCGACGGCCAGCACCGCGACCGGCGAACCGGACACGAGGAGCCGCTCGACGCGGCGAACGACGGCGGTCGCCCACGGCTCGTGGCGATCGTCCATCGGCGGTGATGCGGTGACGGTCGGGAAGACATCGGCGGGCACGCTCGGCGCGGGCGCAGGCGCAGGTGCCGCAGCGGGCGCCGGCTGCGCCGGCGCATCGTCGGGGACCGCGGCAAGCCGCGGCGACTCCTCGACGACCGCAGGCGCGACGGGAGCCGCCGCCGAGACGGTCGCGAGCGCCGACGCAGCGACCACGTCGCACACGTGCCCGAGCCGCGCAGCGAGCGCGGACACGAGCTCGGGGTCCGGCGCGCGCAGGCCGTCCGCGATCGCGTTCCAGAGCACGCCGCGGAGCGAGGCGAGCGCCCCGGCGGTCCCGGCGGGATCGACCGCGCCGGCGACGCGCCCGGCGCGCGCCGCCAGCGGCGCGAGGTCACCCGTCGGCCGCAGCCGGTCGAGCGCCTCATTCGAGGCGAGCGATGCGGTCATCGCCGCGCACAGCGGCGGCGCGTCGCGCGCGAGCTCGGCGGCCGGGACGGCGGCCGCCTGCTGCAGCGGCGCGTCCGCGATCAGGGTGAGCAGCCACCCCTTGGCGAGGCCGTCGGAATCGGCGAGCGCCTCGAGCGGGGCATCGGCGACCGGGCGCGGGGCCCGGGCTGGGGTTGAGCCCGCGAACATGTGCGGTGAATACCAGCCGTTGCGGACAACCTGCGTGCGTCATGCTGCCCGGCCATGGCCGCTCCGCTGTTGAACATCGAGGACGCGCGCGAGCGCGTGCTGCAGGCCACGGCGCCGCTCGCGAGCGAGGACGTCGCCGTCGGCGAGGCGCTCGGCCGGGTGCTCGCGGAGGACCTGCGCGCCGCCCACGACGTGCCCGGGTTCGCGAACAGCGCGATGGACGGGTTCGCCGTCCGCTCTGGGGCGGCCGGCCGCGAGCTCGTCGTCGTCGGCGAGTCGCGCGCGGGACGACCGGCGCACCTCCCGCTCGCCGAGGGCGAGGCGATCCGGATCTCGACCGGCGCGATGCTGCCCGACGGCGCCGACGCGGTGCTGCAGCAGGAGCTCGTCGCCGACCACGGCGAGCGGATCACGCTGCAGGAGGAGGTCGAACCGGGGCGCAACGTGCGCGAGCCGGGCGAGGACCTGCGCGCAGGTGACGAGGTCCTCACCGCAGGGACGCGTCTGGGACCGGCGTCGCTCGGTGTCGCCGTCAACGCGGGCCGCGCGAGCCTGCTCTGCGCCCCGCGCCCGCGGGTCGCCGTGCTCGCGACGGGCGACGAGCTGCGGCCCGCCGGCGCGCCGCTGGGTCCCGGCCAGGTCCACGACTCCAACCGCGTCACCCTGACGGCGCTCGCCCGGCGCGACGGCGCACAGGTCGTCCTCGCCCACGACGTCCCCGACAACGCCGGCGCGACCCGCGAGGCGATCGCCGAGGGGCTCGACGCGGCCGACCTCGTGCTCCTCTCCGGGGGTGTCTCGGTGGGGCCGCACGATCACGTGAAGCCCGCGCTCGCCGCGCTCGGCGTCGAGGAGCGGTTCTGGCGCGTCGCGCTGCGGCCCGGAAAGCCGACCTGGTTCGGCGTGCGCGACGGCACGCTCGTCTTCGGCCTGCCCGGCAATCCGGTCTCGGCGATGGTCACCTTCCTCCTGTTCGCGCGGCCCGCACTGGCCGCGCTCCAGGGCGCCGAACCGCTCGCGGGCGGCTGCGCCGTGTTGGGCGAGGAGATCCGCTGTCACCCCGATCGCGACGAGTGCGTGCGGGTGCGGCTCGAGCACGGCAGGGCGTTCGCCACGGGCCCGCAGGGCTCGCACGTGCTGCGCTCGATGGCGCTCGCCGACGGTCTCGTCGTGATCCCGCGCGGTGAGGGGCGCTCGCTCGCGGCCGGCACCGAGGTCGAGCTGATCGCCGTCTAGATGATTGATCCCGCGGTGGCGCGGGGGCAGGGGCGCGAGATCGTGGATGACGGGGGTGGCCCGGTGGGCGCGAGGCGTGCCGGGTGGCACGGCCGTGACCAGCGGGACGCGATCCGTCGCCGCGAGCCCGCGGCACTGCGCCGCGGCATCGTGGAATCACTCATCTCGGCGGTCAGCCGGCTTCGAGGTAGGCGACCACGCGGTTGGTCAGCGCGGTCAGCGCCGGCGCGGGCTCCTCGAGCGCCATCGGGCGGTCCACCAGCAGCTGCTCGAGCCGCTCCCCGTACTCGGGATCGACCCGTGCTGCGAGCCGCGCCCCGACCATCGCGGCGCGGCGGGTGGCGTGCGGGCAGACGGTCCAGATCGCCTCGAAGCGCCGGCTCAGGTCGTCCGGGTCACCGGGCTCGGTGATGCCGGGCTGCTCCCAGGCGAGCAGACAGGCCGCGTAGCCGGGGGCGTCGATCACGACCGCCCACTCGTTGCCGAGCGCGTCGTCCTCGCCGATCGGCATCTCGACCGGGCCGCCGCGCGGCTTTCGCTCGGCGGCGAAGTCGGCGAACACGACGGCCGCGTCCGCGGCCTGCGCGAGCCGGCGGTAGCGGTGCTCGACCGCGCGGTAGAAGGGCTCGTGCTGGAAGGCGCCGACGAGCACGGGCGACGCCGCGCGCGCGAGCGCCTCGTGTTCGATCGCGCGGCTGAGCGCGACGAGCGTGGACTTGCGCAGCACCTGCGGGCGCAGGTCGCTGCCCGCCGAGGCGACCGCGGCGTAGATCGACGGATGGTCGCTCGCGCCGCCGCTCTCCTGCGCACGCTCGATGGCGGCCGGCACCGAGAGCCCCCGATGCCGGTAGGCCTGGACTCGCCGGAGCGCCTCGACGTCCTGCTCGCAGTAGCGCCGGTAGCCGCTCGACGTGCGCTCGGGCATGGGAAAGCCGTAGCGCTGCTCCCACATGCGGATCGTGCCCGCCGCGATGCCGGTCTGCTCGGCGATGTCCTTGATGGCGAGGTCACCCATAGTCTTGAACGTAAGGATGATTCAACATCGCGTTGAAGCACCCTTCCCGTCGAACGGCATACGGAGCAGCCGCCGATCGCGGTCATCGACACGCAGGATCACGTGCGTACCTCGGACATGCCCAGCCCCATACGCATCCTCCTCACCGGAGCGACCGGCGCGATCGGCGGCGGCCTGCTGCCGCTGCTGCTCGACGGGGGGCATGAGGTCACGTGTCTCGTGCGAGACCCCTCGCGGGCAGACCTGCCGGCCGGCGCGACGGTCGCGCGCGGCGACGTCCTCACGGGCGAGGGACTCGCCGAGGCGCTCGCCGGAGCGCAGGTCGCCTACTACCTCGTGCACTCGATGGGCCGGGGAGCCAGCGGCGACTTCGCCGAGAACGACCGGCGCGCCGCGGCGAACTTCGCCGGGGCGGCGCGCGCCGCCGGTCTGCAGCGGCTGATCTACCTCGGCGGGCTCGAGGCGCCGGGCCCGGGCTCCGCGCACCTGCGCAGCCGCGAGGAGGTGGCCGAGGTGCTCGCGACGGGCGCGCCCGAGTTCGTGCATGCGCGCGCCGCGATGGTGATCGGAGCGGACAGCGCCTCGTTCCTCATGCTGCGGCAGCTTGTGGAGCGCCTCCCCGCGATGGTCGGGCCGAAGTGGATCGACACGCGCACCCAGCCGATCGCCGCGCGCGACGTGACCCGTGCGCTGGCGCGGCTCGCACAGTTCCCCGACCCGCCCCGCGAGGTGCAGCTCGGCGGCGGCGACATCGTCACCTACCGCGACATGATGCGCCGCTTCGCGGTCCTCCAAGGCCGGCGCCCGCCGCTGATCGTGCCGGTGCCCGTGCTGTCGCCGCGGCTCTCGTCGTACTGGATCCGCTTCGTCACGACCGTCGAGCCCGCCCTCGCGCGCCCGCTCGTGGACGGCCTGAGCGAGGAGCTGCTCGTGCGCACGCCCCCGCCCCGCGGGATCAACGACGACCCGCTCGACTTCGACGACGCCGTTCGAGAGGCCCTCGCCACAGGCGCGCCCGTACCATCCTCGCGATCATGAGGCGTCTGCTGAAGCCCATGGCGGCCCTGATCGCCGCCTACGCCGTGATCTCGCGCGTCCTGAAGCGCGTGCTCGGCAGCCCGACGACCGTCGGCCCGGCGACGATCGGCCCGCTCCACGACGACACGTCGATCGACGGCACCGGCGCCTGCCGCTCGGTGCAGTCCGCGGACGTCCGCATGCCCACCGCCGCGCTCGCCGCGATCTGGACGCCGAAGCACCTCGAACGCCTCGCCCGCACGTACTGGCGCTTCCTCAGCCGCTGCACGCTCGGCCTGGTCCGCGTCGAATACACCGAGCGCGAGCGCTTCGTGGTGTTCCTGCGCCGCCCGCTCGTGCTCCTCGCGTTCAAGGCGCCCGAGTACGAGATGGACGCGCAGCGGGGCATCGTCCGCTGGGGCATCGAGCGCGGCGTGCTCGTCGCGCCGCCCGGCATCGGCGCCGACGGGTACCTCGAGATCGACATGCGGCGCACCCCGACCGACGACCCGGAGTGGGTCGACCTGCACGTCGAGGTCGAGGTCGCCAACTACTACCCGCGGATCGCCTCGACCTTCACGCGGTGGGCGTACGCGGTGACGCAGTCGCGCATCCACGTGCTCGTGACGTACGGGTTCCTGCGGTCGCTCGCCAAGCTCGACCTCGAGGAGTCGAGGATCGGCCGCTTCGCCGACATGGACCAGCTGCCGGACCCCGAGGGCCCGGCTCCGAGCGAGCGCTCAGCCGGCCGGGACGCAAGCCGCGTCCCGAGCGCTACGACTCGCTGATCAGTACTCAGCCGTACCGCTCGCCGATGAGGGCGCGCAGCTTGTCGCGGTTGTGCGTCGCGCGGACGCGGCGCACCGTCCCCGAGCGTGAGCGCATGACGAGCGACTCGGTCGTCGCGACGCCCTTGCCCTCGTAGCGCACACCCTGCAGCACGTCGCCGTCCGTGACGCCGGTCGCGGAGAAGAAGCAGTCGTCGCCGCGAACGAGATCGTCCTGCGTGAGCTGAAGCTCGAGGTCGTAGCCGGCGTCGAGCGCGGCCTTGCGCTCGTCGTCGTTTCGCGGCCACAGGCGACCCACGAGGCCGCCGCCGATCGCCTTGATCGCCGCCGCGGAGATGACGCCCTCCGGCGTGCCGCCGACGCCCCAGAGGAGGTCGACCGGGGAGCGGGTGCTGACGGACAGGAGTGCGGCGCTGACGTCGCCGTCGGCGATCAGGCGCACGCGTGCACCCGCGGAGCGGATCGCCTCGATCCCCTCCGTGTGCCGCGGGCGGTCGAGCACGACGACCATCACGTCGCCGATGCTGATGCCGCGACGCTCGGCGACGAGCGCGCAGGTCTCGCCGATCGGCCGGTCGAGGTCGAGCAGGTCGAGCAGGTCGGTGCCGCCCGCGAGCTTCTCCATGTACACGCACGGCCCCGGGTCGAACATCGTCCCGCGCGGGGAGATCGCGATCACCGCGAGCGCGCTCGGCATGCCGCGGGCGGTCAGCGTCGTGCCTTCGAGCGGGTCGACGGCGATGTCGACGGCGGGGGACGACCCGTCGCCCACGTGCTCGCCGTTGAAGAGCATCGGCGCCTCGTCCTTCTCGCCCTCGCCGATGACGACGAGCCCGTCCATCGACACGGTCTCGAGCACGTGGCGCATCGCGTCCACGGCGGCCTGGTCGGCGGCGATCTTGTCACCACGGCCGACGAGGCGGGCGGCGGACAGCGCGGCGGCCTCGGTGACCCGGACGAGCTCGAGGGCGAGGTTGCGATCTGGCTTGGAGTCGGGCATGCGGCCTCCGGGTCGAAAGAGCGGCGGGGCGGCGCGGACCCTACCGCGGGCGCGCCATCGCGCGAGGCGCCGTGGCCCGGCCTGTCACTCCGGCACCGACGCGGCGAGCGCCAGCAGGTCGTCGATCGCCCACGGTCCCTGGGCGGTGATCCGCAGCGCCAGGCCGTCGCGCTCCCACGACAGCTCACGGACGGGGCGCAGCGACGGCTGCGCCTCGGACAGCGGGTGCTCGCGCAGGCGCCCGGGCAGCTCGCCGACCTTGACCCCGCGCTCGCTCGCGCCCGCGAGCCCGTCACGGTGCGGAGCCGGCGCGCGCCCCGCGTACAGCGCCAGCCGACCCGGCGAACCGGCGCGCGAATCGTCGAGGCTCCACACCACCTCCGCACCTTCGCCCACCGGCGCCACGTCCACCCAGCGCACGAGCGGGAGCGGTGCCTGCGGCAACGGGAACGTCCTCCCTAGGATCGCGTCGGCGCCGGCGATGCCGTCCAGTGGCTCGGTCACGGGCGCGATCATCGCAACAGTGGACTGCCGTGGATAGGGTCCGCCGCGATGGTCCCCGACACCAGCGCCTCCGAGCCCGACGTTCGCGACGAGGGTTTCCACGACCCGGGACCCGAGGAGCAGTGGTCGGATTCGCTGTACCTCGGCGGCGGTGACGCGCACAGCGAGGTCGCCTTCTACGCGCGGATCGGAGCGCGGCCGAACGAGGGCGTGATCGAGGGCGCGCTCGGCATCTGGCTCCCGCCGACGCGAACCGGGCTGCCACCGCGCTTCGTGCTGGCGTTCGCTCGGGATGCCTCCCCCGGCGACCTTCCGGCCGCCCCGATCACCGCCGGCGCGCTCACGTTCACCTGTGACGTTCCATTCGAGCAGTGGACCATCGCGGTCGACGGCGATGCCCGGCTGTGGGCGCGAGCCGAAGACCTCGGCGAGCACCCGGGCGCGCATCAGAAGGTGAGCGTGAGCGGCGAGCTGCGCTTCAGCGCGTGGGTGCCGCCGTTCCAATTCGAGTCGGGCCTGACGAGCGCGGTCGCCGGGCGCCACTACGAGCAGCCGGGCTCGATCAGCGGCGAGCTGGTGGTGGACGGCGAGCGCTTCCCGATCGACGGGGCGGGGCTGCGCGACCACTCGTGGGGGGTGCGCGACTGGCAGGGCGTCCCGTACTGGCGCTGGATGGGAATGCTGGTGGACCCGGAGCACTTCCTGCTCGTCAACAACGTCGGGCTCGAGAGCGGCGCCGAGGTCGTCGGCGGCTGCCTGATGCTCGGCGGCGAGCTCTCCCCGATCGTCACCGGCCGCACCGAGGGCACGCAGCGGGACTTCGTCGCGCACGCGACCGACGCGCTCGGCCGGACCGCGACGCTGCGCGGCGCCGCGATCAGCGTGGCGCCGCTGCGTCAGCGCCGCGACGAGCGCCTGACGACCGTGCACGAAGGGCTGACACGGCTGGAGTGGCTCGGGCACGAGTCCTTCGGCATCTCCGAATGGCTGGAGCAGACATGACCGACCCCCGCTGGGGCCTCACCCTCCCGTTCGCGGGCGTGCCGCTGGCCGATCACGGCCCGTATTTCCGGCTGGCCGAGGAACTCGGCTACGACGACCTGTGGACCGGCGAGACCGCCGGCGCCGACGGCTTCACGCCGCTCGCGCTCGCCGCCGCGCAGACCGAGAGCATTCGCCTGGCGACCGGGATCGTCAACCCATACACGCGCGGCCGCGCGATCCTCGCCCAGCAGGTCGCGGCGCTCGCCGACGCCTCGAACGGGCGCTTCGTGCTCGGCCTCGGCGCATCGTCGAACGTGATCGTCGAACGCTGGAACGGGATCCCGTTCGAGAAGCCGCTCTCGAAGATCCGCGAGACCGTCGAGTACCTGCGCCCCGTGCTCGCAGGTGAGCGCGGCGCAGGCGGGTTCCGGCTCGAGTCGCCGCCCGCGCAGCCGGTCCCGATCGTGCTCGCGGCACTGCGCGGCAAGATGCTGCGCCTGGCCGCCGAGATCGGCGACGGCGCGTTCACGAACTTCCTCCCGCTGAGCGGGCTGCGACGAGTGGTGGAAGGCGTGCGCGAGGGCGAGGCCGCCGCCGGCAAGCGGGCGGGAAGCAGCGAGCTCGCGTGCCGCTTCTTCTGCATCCCTCAGCCCGCGGACGAGGGCCTGCAGACCGCCAAGTTCCTCTTCACCGGCTACGCGACCGTCCCCGTCTACAGCGAGTTCTTCCGCTGGCTCGGCTGGGGCGCACAGATCGACCCGATGATCGCGGCGTGGCAGGAGGGCGACCGCGCGAAGGCGCTCGAACTGGTGCCCGAGGACCTCGTGAAGGACATCTTCATCTTCGGGTCGTTCACCGAGCAGCGAGCGCGGCTGCGGGACTTCACCGGCGGCGGCATCACGACCGCGATCCTCACGCCGATGTGCGGTCCCGACCGGCTGGACGAGGTCATCCGCGGGCTCGCCCCCGGGAGCACGGTCGCATGAGCTCCCGGGCGTCCACCCCACTCCGCCACCCCGTCGTCGTCACCGGAGCCTCGACCGGCATCGGTCGCGCGACGACCGAGCGCCTCGCGCGGGCAGGCACCCCCGTGATCGCCGGGGTGCGCAAGCAGGCCGACTACGACGCGCTCGCCGCGATCCCAGGCGTCGAGCCGGTCATCCTCGACGTCACGAAGGCCGACGATGTCGCGGCGCTGGCCGAGCGCGTCCGCGGCACCGCCATCAGCGGGCTCGTCAACAACGCCGGGTCCGCGCTGCCCGGCCCGCTCGAGGCGCTCCCGCTCGACGACCTGCGCGCGCAGTTCGAGCTGAACGTCTTCTCGTGCGTCGCGATGGCGCAGGCGACGATCCCGGCGCTGCGGCTCGGTCGCGGGCGGATCGTGAACATCGGCTCGATCGGCGGCCGGGTGGGACAGGCGTACGTCGGCGCGTACTGCGGCTCGAAGGGCGCAATCCACCTGATGAGCGCGTCGATGCGGCAGGAACTCCGGCCCTGGAAGATCTGGGTCGCCTGCGTCGAGCCCGGGACGATCGCCACCGAGATCTGGGGCAAGGGCGAGAGCAACGCGGAGGCCCTCATGAACTCCATGAGCCCCGAGCACCAGACGCTCTACGGCGCGCGCCTGGCGACGATGCGCGACCTCGTCGGCCGCCAGACCCAGCGGGCGCTCGCGCCCGACGACGTCGCCGAGCGCATCGAGCACGCGCTCACCGCGCGGCGCCCCAAGGGCTACTACCTGATCGGGCACGACGCACGGTTCCTCGACACGATGCAGCGCGTGCTGCCGGTGCGTACGCGCGACCGGTTGCTCGCGCGGCTGCTCGGGGTCTAGATGAAAACCCCTGACCGATCGTCCTGGACGTCCGACCGGGATCCCAGGAACGACCGCTACCTTCCCCGGCCTATGGAGCACCCGCAACACGACGGGGCACTCGCCGGCTCCCCGTACCCGCCGATCGCCGACTACGCGTTCCTCTCGGACTGCGAGGTCAGTGCGCTCGTCGCGCCGAGCGGCAGTGTCGAATGGATGTGCCTGCCGCGGATGGACGGCCCGTCGATCTTCGGCGCGATGC
>Ga0302299_10003036_pt1 | contig 10220 bp, 7 predicted proteins | sample III_Fen_N3_4_FD_198795 | JGI IMG/M metagenome (GOLD analysis project Ga0302299, IMG submission 198795) | Peat permafrost microbial communities from Stordalen Mire near Abisko, Sweden - III_Fen_N3_4 | ecosystem: Environmental > Terrestrial > Soil > Wetlands > Permafrost | place: Sweden: Abisko...
TGCGCTGCGGCGGGTGGTGGCAACCGTGACCCCGGAGCACAGACCACTTTCCAGGACACTCAGCCGGGCGTCGAGCACGCGGTGGTCCTGGTCGACCACGGCCAGCGTGAGCTCGCCGTCGGCTGCGGTCTGGGTAGCGGCCCCGGCCAGGTATCTCGCCAGCTCACCGACGGTGGCCGATGAGTCGATCGTGGCGACCAGATCCGTGCCACCCCCGCCGTCCCCGCCCTCCCCGGCCGCACTCCGGGCGCCGCCCAGGGTGAGCTTCAGCTTCACCGGGTGGGCCGCCTGCCCAGGAGGACTAGGTCGCGAGACGTCACCAGTCGGGTCGACAGCGCGTGCTCGACGAGCCGGGACTTGCGATTGCTCGCCAGCCTGCCGATCCCACCGTGCAGGCCTCTGGTCCCCGCGTCGGCCAGCTTCTGACAGACGTTGTCCAGCTTGCGGTTGAACCGGGTGACCGTCCAGCCGATCCGTGCGGCGGCAGCGGCCGAGGACGGGATCTGGCTGGTGCCCGGGCGGCTGCAGTCCAGGGACTCCTCACACAGTGCCACCATGAGCAGCTTCTGGTCGGGCGTGAAGGACACTCGTCCAATGGTCATCTCGGCACCATCGCCCGACTGGCCCGGGTGGCCCGGCTGGTCGTGCTCGAAGGCATCCGGAACTACCGCGAGGAGGGCGGGGGCGTTCAGGATGATCTCGAAGTCGTACGTGGTCGGCCCCGCCGTGAACCAGACCAGGGTCCGGCTGCGGGCCAGCGGCATCCGGGCCCCCGGCGCGAGCCAGGCCTGCAACAGGCCTGTGTCGTCGGCCACTGTCGCCGTCAGGGTCGACCCCGCGTTGGACAGCCACCACAGCCCGCTCTGCTCCAGGATCACCAGGAAGATGCGGTGCAGATAGGGGTTGTCGTCGATCTCAACCTCCCCCCGGCGCCCGATGGTCAGCTGCCGGCCCGCCGTCACAGGAAACTCTTCACCGCAGAACAGGACGGTCAGGCTGGGCTCGATCACCCCGGCATGCTCGCACGCCTGCGCAGAGCGGTCAGGGACTTATCCACACAGGACCTGACTTATGCACAGCCTGCCGTTTATCCACAGGCTCCACGGGAACCCCGCTCAGCCGGTCGTTCCCGACTCGGGTTGTTCGGCCCACCAGGCCCGCAGCGCCTCGATGGCGGCCTCCCGACCGATCAGGCCCTGCTCCATCCTGACCGAAAGCAGGTGCTTGTAGGCGCGGCCCAGCACCGGCCCCGGCGCGATGCCGAGAATCTCGGCGATCTCGTTGCCGTCCAGCTCGGGACGAACGGCGTCGAGCTGCTCCTGCTCCAGCAGCCGCGCGATACGAACCTCGAGGTCGTCATAGATCCGCGAGAGACTTCGGGCCTTGCGCACGTTGCGGGTCGTGCAGTCCGAGCGGGTCAGGCGGTGCAGCCTGGGCAGCAGCGGCCCGGCATCGGTGACATAGCGGCGCACGGCCGAGTCGGTCCACTCGCCGTCGCCGTAGCCGTGGAAGCGCAGATGCAGCTCGACGAGACGCGATACGGCCTTGATCGTGTCCTTGTCGAAACGCATGGCCTTCAGCCGACGGGTGGCCATCTTGGCGCCAACCACCTCGTGATGGTGGAAGCTCACGCCGCCACCTTCGTCGTCGAATCGCCGGGTGGCAGGCTTGCCGATGTCATGAAGAAGCGCCGACAGACGCAGGATCAGGTCCGGTCCGGGAACAGATGAGGGTGGCCCGTCCGCCGGGCCTTCCAGCCCGATCGCCTGCTCGAGCACGATCAGCGAGTGCTCGTAGACATCCTTGTGCCGATGGTGCTCGTCCACCTCGAGCTTGAGCGCCGGCAGCTCCGGCAGGACGTACGCGGCCAGTCCGGTCTCGACGAAGAGGGCAAGCCCCTGGCGCGGCGCGGAACCCATCATGAGCTTGACGAACTCCTCCCGGATCCGTTCGGCCGACACGATTCCCAGCGACGACGCCATGTCGGTCATCGCGGCCACGACCTGGGGCGCGGCGGTGAGTCCCAGCTGCGACACGAAGCGGGCCGCCCGCATCATCCGTAGCGGGTCGTCGCCGAAGGACAGCTCGGGTGACCCGGGTGTGCGCAGGACCCGCGCGGCCAGATCGGCGAGCCCGTCATACGGATCCACGAACTCCAGCGAGGGAAGCCGGATCGCCATGGCGTTGATCGCGAAGTCGCGACGGCCCAGGTCGTCCGGCAGGTTGTCCCCGAACGCGACCACCGGCTTGCGGCTGACCCGGTCGTAGGCGTCGGCACGGTAGGTGGTCACCTCGATGACATGGTTGCCCTTGCGGGCCCCGATCGTGCCGAAAGCCCGGCCCACATCCCAGTTGGTGTCCGCCCAGCTGGCCAGGATCGCCTCGGTCTGGTCCGGCCCGGCCGACGTGGTCAGGTCGAGATCTGGCGACACCCGGCCCAGGAAGGCGTCCCGCACCGGCCCGCCCACCAGGGCGATCTCGTGACCGGCCTCGACGAACCGCGAGCCCAGATCGGTGAGCATGGGCAGGACCGGGGCCAGCCGGCGTACGGCCTCACGAAGAAGGGCACTGGTCGGATCGGGGGCAGCCACGAGAGCCAAGCGTAGGTGACAGCGACGTGTCCACCGGCGTTGCAGTCCACCACGCGCCATCACAGGGTCCTGAGCCCCTGCCGGGGCTGGCTACAGTTATGTCATGACCTCGTGCCCACCGCAGCCGACGCAGCTGCCGGACCGGCCGCCAGACCGGCCGCCGCGCCGGCCGGCGGAGGTGGAGGAGATCTCCGCGGGAGGGGTCATCGTCGACGTTCACGACGGGGTGGCCCAGATCGCGGTCATCGCGCGCCGGAACCGAGCGGGACGGGTCGAATGGTGCCTGCCGAAGGGCCACCTGGAGAGCGACGAGACGCTGGAGCAGACAGCCGTGCGTGAGGTGGCCGAGGAGACCGGGATCGTCGGCAGGGTCCTGGCCTCGCTGGGCACCATCGACTACTGGTTCACCGCGTCAGGCACCCGGGTCCACAAGATCGTCCATCACTACCTCCTCGAGGCGACCGGCGGCGAGCTGACCATCGAGGGTGATCCCGACGCCGAGGCCATCGACGTTGCGTGGTTCCCGCTCGGCGAGGTTCAGTCCTGCCTCACCTTTCCCAACGAGCGGCGGATAGCCGAGGTCGCCTGGGAGCGACTGGCGGGCACGACGTGACAGTTCGCAGGGCCAGCATGCGGGAGGGGGTGTGCCGACGGGCCAGCTCAGCGAGCCTGCTCGCACTCTCCCTGCTGACGGTCGCGCTCCTGCCGATCCTCGCCCTGGTCCCCACGCCGGCCGCCGCCACCGCCCGCACCACGCTGGAGACCGACCCGGCGAAGGCTCCGCCCCCCGCGCCACTGAGCGTTTCCCTGACCTCCGTCACGCCCAACATCTCCGTCCCCAAGGCCCCGGTCAGGATCAACGGGAGTGTCCGCAACTCGGGGGTGGCGCCGATCGCCCTGCCGGTGGCTCGTGCACTCCTCGGGTTGAGCCCCCTGAACAGCCGCCGGGCCGTCTCCGACTGGGCAGCCTCCACAGGTAACCAGGCCGCCCTCAGGGAGGTCGCCCACGTCTCGGTGGGGACAGCCCTCGCGCCGGGCGCGGTAGCCGCGTTCACCCTCACCATCCCGGCCGCCGAGATCAGCCATGCGGACGCCTTCGCCGTTCTCGCTCTTCAGGTCGAGGTGGTCGGGACTACCTCGGACGGGGCCCAGAGGTTCGGTGACGTGAGGACCTTTCTGCCCACCCTGGCGGCGATCAAGGCCTTCGAGCCGCTGTCCATCGCCTGGCTCGTGCCCCTCACCCTCGATCCCGACCCTGCCCTCCTGGGCATGCCCGGCCCCGCCAGAACCGCCGCCTGGGCCAGAGCTGTCGGGCCCGGCTCCCGGCTGGACCGGGTGATCCAGGGCACCGAGAACGCCAACGTCACCTGGGCGATCGATCCGGCGATTCTGGGCCGGCAGCCGGCCACCTCGTCCCTTGACACCCCGGTCCCGCTGGCGACCCCGGCCCCCACCAGCTCGGGGACGCCCACGCCGGGGCCCACGCCGGTTCCCGATCCGGTGACCGGGATCACCACGGCACTGGCCGGACGGCTCAAGGCGGCAGCGCCGCTGCATACTCTGTGGTCCCTGCCGTATGCCGATCCTGACCTCGACGCCATGCTTCGCCTGACGAGCGGCAACCGCGCCCTCGACGCGCTCGTCAGGCACCCGTCCACCGTGGATGTAGCGGTGGGCCCTGCGCGGGCCGACATCGCCTGGCCCGTTGCCGGCACGCTGACCCCCACGAGCCAGGCCCGGCTCAGGAGCGCGTACCCGGCCCCCGGGCTCAGCGCGGCGGTAACCTCCGCCTCGACCCTGGACAGCCAGATCGGCACCGTCACCGGAGCAAGCCGCAAGTCCAGCACCGGGCTGCCACTGCTGGCGTACGACGAACCCCTGAGCAGGACGGTCGCGCAGACCTCCGCGAAGGCCACCGGCGCCATCACCATCCAGCGGTTCCTCGCCGACTCCATGGCCCTGCTGGGTGAACGACCCGGGACCCGGAACCGGTCCGTGCTGATCGCCGAGCCCCGGACTTTCGCCGGCGATCCGGCGGTGCTCCGGTCCCTCTTCGCAGCCGTCGCGAAGGCAAAGTGGCTCATCCCGGCCACCACCGGCCAGGTCCTGGGCGCCAGCGAGACGATGGCCCCCGAGCCGTCCTCGACCGGCGCGGGCCTCACCACGGTGACGGGGACCTCAACGTCACCGGCGGCCACGCCGGCCACTCCGGATCCGCTGAGCCCGGGTTCTTCCCCGCTGACCCAGGCCCAGCTCGCGGCCATCCCGGGCACGCTCGCGGCCATCAACGGGGTCTCCAGCATCCTGGGCGACGGCCGGCTCTTCGCCTCGTCCTGGAGCGACGCCCAGGTACAGAAGGTCTCGACGCGCTGGCGTGAGCACCCGGAAGGCATCGCCGCCATCGATACCGCCACGAATGCTGCGATCGACACCGTCGGCCGCAGCGTGCGGGTGGCGCCGAGCTCGGTGAACTTCTTTGCCGACCGGGGGGTGATGCAGGTCACCGTGGTCAACGACCTGGACGTCCCGATCCACGACGTGCACCTGACCCTGACCCCGGCCCAGCCGCGGCTGAGGATCGAGCGGCAGCCCGGGCCGCTGAAGATCGGCGCGAAGAGCCGAGCGAACGTGCCGCTCCAGGTCACCTCCATCGCGGCCGGGCTGGTCAGCGTGGAGGCCGTCCTGACCACCCACAACGGCACGCCGCTGGGTCAGAACGCCAACGTCACCGTTCGGGTGCAGCCTCCGGCCTCCTGGATCTACTGGGTCCTGGGCGGACTGGCCGGCCTGATCCTCGTGGGCGGCATCCAGCGATCACTACGTCGCGGGTCCACCCGCGGCTCCCGACCCGACGCGCAGGAGCCCCCACTCAATGACTGAGTCCATCGACGATTCCTCGTCAGACTCGCCGACACCGCCTGGCCCGCCGATCCTGTCTGGCCCGCCGATCCCGCCGGGCGCGCTGACGCCGCCATCGCCACCCGCGGCGCCGGCATCGGACAGCTCACCCGAGGCGAGCCTGGCCCGCGCCACTGCGGGGATGGCCTCGGGCGTCATCGCCTCACGCATCCTGGGAGTGGTGCGAGCCTCAATGATCGTCGCCGTCGTGGGGACACTCGCGGCCGGTGACGCCTGGGATGTGGCCAACACCCTGCCCAACATCGTCTATCTGCTGCTTGCCGGAGGCGTCATCAACGCGGTCCTGGTGCCCCAGATCACCCGTGCGGCCGGTCATGCCGACGGTGGGCGCGAGTATGTCGACCGTCTCCTGACCGTCTCGATTGCCGCTCTTTCAGTCATCACCGTCGTCTTCACGCTGGGTGCCGGACTACTGGTCAGGCTGTACAGCTCGTCCAGCTGGACCGCGGACACACGCTCGCTCAGCTTCGCCTTCGCGTTCATCTGCATGCCGCAGATCTTCTTCTACGGCCTCTACACGCTCCTGGGCAACGTGCTCAACGCGCGCAACCACTTCGCGGCCTACATGTGGGCCCCCGTCCTGGCGAACCTGGTCGCCATCGGGGGGATGGCTTTCTTCCTGGCGGCCTACCCGCAGCAGGCCGAGCCGGTCGGCTGGACCTCCCCGATGATCTGGGTGCTCGCCGGCAGCGCCACCGCGGGGATCGCCGCCCAGGCCCTGGTGCTCATCATTCCGCTGTGGCGATCCGGCTTCCGGTACACGCCGCGGTGGGGTTTTCGCGGGGTGGGCCTGCGTACTGCGTCCACGGTTGCCCTGTGGGCCTTCGCCGCCCTGGGGGTCTCGACCATCGGCTTCATCATCACCTCCCAGGTCACCACCTACGCCGGCCAGGCAGGGCGGGCGGCCGGCCTGACCGTGCCGGGCAAGTTCTCCTACAGCAACGCCTTCCTCGTCTTCATGCTCCCGCACTCGCTGGTGACGGTCTCGCTGGTGACCGCGCTGTTCACCCGCATGTCCAAGGCCGCCGGGGACGGGAATCTTGACGAGGTCCGGGCTGACGTCGACCGAGGCATGAGGCTGACCGCCGTCGCCACGGTCCCGGCGACGGTCGGGGCCTTCGCCCTCGGCTTCGCCGCATGCGCCACCCTGTTCTTCGGGGTCAGCGCGGCTGAGAACCGGGGGATCGCGACGGTGATGATGGCGATGATGGTCGGGCTGGTGCCCTTCGGCATCCTCTTCCTCCTCCAGCGAACCTTCTACGCCTTCGAGGACGCCAAGACGCCGTTCAAGCTGACGGTCGTGGTCACCGTGATCGCCACCGCGGCGAACCTCGCGAGCCTCTTGCTGCCGCTGCGCTGGATCGTGGTGGGAGTGGGCGCGGGACAGGCTCTGAGCAACTTCGCAGCGATGGCCATCGGGCTCGTCCTGGTCCGGCGACGGCTCAACGGCCTGCCCCTGAGCGAGGTGACCCGGACCTACGTCCGGCTGGGCGCGGCCTCCCTGGTGGCCGCCGCCGGGGCCGTCATCGTGCAGCTTGGCCTGGCCCAGGTAGTCGAGGGGAAGCTGTACAGTCCTGTTAGTTTGGTGGTCGGCGGTCTGGTGTTTGCGGGAATCTACGTCATGACGGCCCGCAGGTTGCACGTTCACGAGATCGATGACCTGGTAAGGCCGGTGGCGGAACGCGTGCGAAGAGCTCTGCCCGGGCACTAGAGACGCCCTAGGATGACACCCACGAACTGGCGACGAAGCGGCAGCTGTTTGCGAACACAGATAAGGAGACAGGGGTGAAGGGCGTAGGTCCTGGAGCGGTCCTCGGAGGTCGCTATGCCCTGCGCAGTCGTCTGTCCCACAGTCGTGACCTGGAGTGCTGGTCCGCCGACGACGCGACCCTCGACCGCGAGGTCGCACTCACCATCGTCAGCTCCAGACACCACAACCGCGCCGGCGTTCTGGATGCGGCCCGGCGTGCGGCGGGGGTTGAGGACACCAGGCTGGTCCGCATCCTCGACGCGGGCACCGAGAGCGACCACTCGTTCATCGTCGAAGAGGCGATGAACGGGTCCGAGTCCCTCGCCACGATCCTGCTCCAGGGACCGCTGCCGGCCGAGGAGGCCCGCCGGGTCGCCGGTGAGTCCGCCAAAGGCCTGGAAGCCGCCGGCCAGCGCGGCCTCCATCACCTGCGGCTGACCCCGCATCATGTTCTGGTCGCCCCTGACGGGGCTGTCAGGGTCGGCGGGGTGGCCGTGGCCGCGGCGACTGACGGGCCCGATGCGCAGGAGCCAGACTCGTCAGAGGCACTGCGCCGAGATGCCGTCAGCCTCGTGGCGATCGTGTATGCCGCCCTGACCGGCCGGTGGCCGCTGGACGAAAAGGTCCCGGACCTCGAGCCCGCCCCCAAGGTCGCCGGCAGAGTCGTCGCCCCGTCCGAGCTGGTGTCCGGAGTCCCGGCCGACCTCGACACCTTGTGCCGGACCACGCTCACCGAGGCGGCGGGCCCCCTGACACCAGGGGTGGTCGCCACCCGGATTGCCCCCTGGTCACGCGAACGGGTCCGGCGCGCAGGGGTCGATCCCACGGTGGTGCTGCAGCTGCCCGGCGAGGACGACGTCAACAGAGGTCATCTCGTGACCGGCGGTGCCATGATGGCAGCCTCCGCGAGCCCGGACCCGGTGGGCCACCCCCGGACACCGTCACCACGGCGGGCTGAGCCCTCGTCCCAGCCGCGCGGGCCCGCGTCTGCTGGGACCGAGACGGACAAGGTGGCCCCGGCGGGGGCCAGCACCACGAAACCGTTCGGATCAGCCCTGGCCGGTGCAGGCGCCGCGGCCAGCACGGCCGGCACGGCCAGCCGCAACGTCGGCTCTGGTAGCCGGACAACGGGTGGGACGAGTGATCCGGGCCCTGTTCCGGGAACCGAGCGGACAGAAGTGCCGACGAGCATCCTGGGTGAGATCCACAACATCGACCCGCCCCTGCCTATGCTGCCTGCCTCGACGGCACTGCCGCCGAGCCGTAGCCAGTCGAAGATCGTCATGGTGATCATGGCGGGGTTTGTGGCCCTGGCGCTGATCGTGGGATATCACGGCCTGGTCGGCCCCAGCAGTGCCAGCTCGAACAAGCCCACGCCCAGACGCACGGTCATCGTGAGCGCACCACCGGTGACGATCCCTGCCTCGCCGGCCCCGCAGGCTGCCACCACGGCGGCAGGGCCGATCGCGATCCTGTCGGCCACCGGTTTCGACCCCCAGGGCGATGGTCAGGAGAGCAACAGCCAGGCGGCCCGGGTCTACGACGGCGACCCCTCAACCGCATGGAGCTCCGAGCTGTACACCTCGGCTGACTTCGGCAACCTCAAGAAGGGCGTTGGCCTGATCGTGGACCTCGGCCAGCCGACAAAGGTGCATGAGGTGACCATCGATCTCGGCAACGGACCGGTCGACGTCACGGTGTATGCCGCGTCGGAGCCCAAGCTTGACAGCGCCACGGTGATCGGCACAGCCACCGACGCCAGCGGGCAGATCAAGATCAAGCCCGTCAGCCCACTGAAAGAGGCACAGTACGTCATCGTCTGGTTCACCAAGCTGGCCCAGGACGGCGGCCAGTACCACGCCTCGATCTCGGAGATCGCACTCAACTGAGTGCTCGCTGATGTCGCACTCAGCTGACGACCTGCGCGAGCTGCCGGACCGCGAGCTACTCTCCGCGCACTGTGCCGGCGACCCCGACGCCTTCGGTGAGCTCTTCCGGCGCCATCGTGACCGGATGTGGGCCGTCGCCCTGAGAACCACGGTCGATCCGGAGATGGCGGCCGACGCGGTGCAGGAAGCCTTCATCGCGGCCTTCAGAGGCGCCGGCTCCTTCCGCGGCGAAGCCGCCGTCACCACCTGGCTGCATCGGATCGTGGTCAACGCCTGTCTGGACCGTTTGCGCCGGTCCAAGCCCGTCGTGCCACTGCCTGAAGCCGATCTGAGGCTGCTGGCTGACACCCACGACCACCACCACAGCGTCGACGTCCGGCTCGACATCCAGGCCGCCCTGGACCAGCTGCCGGAGACCCAGCGGATGGCACTGATCCTGGTGGATATGCACGGGCTGAGTATCGCCGAGGCGGCGAGCATCCAGAATGTCGCCGAGGGCACCATCAAGTCCCGGTGCTCGCGCGGCAGGGCAGCCATGGTGCCGCTGCTGGGCCTCGGCGAACCTTCCGACACACCCAAGGAGCGCGGAGGGAAGGAACCAATGGCCTCCCCCTGACGTCATACCCACGTCGGCGCGTTCACCGATTGGTCAGGCCAACCACCTGGCGACGAGGCAGCAGGCGCCAGCATCAACGCACGCCCGGCACGACCAGCACGACCATCACGACCAGCACGGCCAGCAGAGTCACACGACCCAGCATCGAGGTGAGCACCCTGATCAAGCCCCGCAACCCCCTTGGTTCGGAGCCATCCCGAGATGACGACCCCACCGGTGTGCGTGCCCTGCTGTCCGCCATGCCCGAGCCTGAGCCCATGCCGCAGTACCTGGTCGAGCGGATCAACGCCAGCCTGGCAGCGGAGCAGGCCCAGCGCGCCGGACAGCCCCCCGGTGCCTCGATCACCCCCCTGATCAGCGCCACGCGACGCCGCCGCGGGCGTCTGGTGTTCGCCATCGCCGGCGCGGCCGCGGCAGTTGCCCTCGTCGCCGTGGTCGGCGACAGCCTGTTGACG
>Ga0302299_10003037_pt1 | contig 10220 bp, 4 predicted proteins | sample III_Fen_N3_4_FD_198795 | JGI IMG/M metagenome (GOLD analysis project Ga0302299, IMG submission 198795) | Peat permafrost microbial communities from Stordalen Mire near Abisko, Sweden - III_Fen_N3_4 | ecosystem: Environmental > Terrestrial > Soil > Wetlands > Permafrost | place: Sweden: Abisko...
GTCGAGGTCGAGGCGACGGTCGGCATCTTCACTCCGGGTCGCAAGAAGTCGGAGTCCATCGCGGCCCGCCGGTGGGTCACCGAGCCGTCGCTCAATGCCACCGAGATCGAATCGGGCCGGGCACCGGCCGCGGCCGGTGAGATCGCCATCGATCGCCACACGGCGTCGTCGAAGAAGCTGAAGCTCGGTGACAGCGTCGACCTGGCCACCAACGCCGGGCGCGTCTCGTACCGGGTGGTCGGAATCACCAAGTTCGGCGAGGACGACTCCCAGGACCTGTCGGGGACGATCCACTTCAGTGACGCCGACGTGTTCACCGCGACGACCGGCGGGGTCCCCGAGTTCACCCGGATCATCGTGTCCGCCGACGACAACACCACCCCGGCCCAGGTCGTGTCGGGGCTGAAGAAGGTCGTGCCCGAGGGTGTGGCGGTGCAGACCCGCGACGAGTTCCTGAAGGACGAGGCCGGGACGCTGGCCCAGATCGCCACGATCCTCAAGCCGGTCTTCACCGGGTTCTCCCTGCTGGCGCTCTTCGTGTGCGGGTTCGTGGTCACGAACACGTTCTCCGTCGTCGTCGCCCAGCGGACCCGTGAGCTGGCACTGGTGCGGGCCATCGGGGCGACACCCCGCCAGGTGAAGCGGTCGCTGCGGTTCGAGGCGTTCATCATCGGGTTGATCTCCAGCGTCATCGGGGTGGTCGCCGGGTACCTCCTGGTGCTCGGAGCCGTGCGGGTGCTCAGCGCCTTCGACATCCGCCTCGGTGGGTCCGGCGCCAAGCTGACCATCGGCACGTTCGGGTTGTGCGTGGCGGTCGGCACGCTGGTCACCATCGCCGCGGTGTGGGGTGCGGCCCGGCGGGCGGCGAAGATCGCGCCGGTCGAGGCCATGCGCACCGGCGTCATCGACGCGCCCACCGGCATCAAGGGCCTCGTCAACCGGGTGGTCCTGTTGGCCATTGGTACCGCGGTGCTCATCGCGGGCGGGTTGTCGGGCAACGGCTACGTGCTCGGGATCGGTGCGTTCCTGTTCGTGATCTCGGTGCTCAGGGGTGGACGGGTGCTGGCCGTCGGCGTGGCCAAGGCGGCCATGCCGATCCTCCGCCGGATCGGCCCGCAGGCCCGCCTCGCCGGGGACAACATCCAACGCAACCCGCGCCGCGCCGCCAGCACCGCCAACGCACTGGTCATCGGTGTGCTGCTCATCACGCTCGTGACCACGGCGGGCGGCACGATCCGGGCATCGCTGGTCAAGCAGTTCGACGACCTGTCGTCGGTCGACCTGCAGGTCACGAGCGACGGCAGCGGGATCCCCGATCCCCTCCTGGCCAGGATCGGTGCCATCAAGGGGATCGAGACGATCGCCGGCGTGAAGTTGACCGGCGCCAAGGTCGGGGGGACGCAGTCACTGGTGACCAGCGCTGACCCGAAACTGGTGCAGAAGGCCGCCGGGCTCAAGGTCAGCTCCGGGTCACTCGCGAACCTGAGTGACGGGGGCATCGTGATCGTCGCGGCCCCGACGGGCGGCGGCTTCGGCGGCGGCCGCCCGCGCGACCCGGGCTCCCCCGAGAAGGTCGGCGACCAGGTCACGGTCACCTCGTTGGCCGGCGATGAGGTCACGCTGAAGGTGGAGGCGGTCCAGGAGTTCAGCATCGACGCCATCTTCACCAACAACATGGTCACGCCGGCCACCTTCACCCGGCTGTTCGGGGAGCGACCCACGACGAATGCCTTCATCAAGGTGGCCGGTCGCAAGGTCGGCGATGTCCAGTCCGACATCGAGAAGATCACCGACGACTACTCGGGGATCGCAGTGTTCCGCGGCAACTTCATCGGGGACATCGTCGACTCGGTGCTGGGCTACATCATCGGTGGCATCAACGGCCTGCTGGCCATGAGCGTGCTGATCGCGGCGATCGGCGTGATCAACACGATGACCCTGGCCGTCATCGAACGCCGCCGCGAGATCGGCCTGCTGCGGGCCGTCGGCATGTTGCCGTCCGAGGCACGGTCCATGGTCCGCATCGAGTCGGTGCTGATCGCGGTGATCGGTACGGTGGTCGGCCTCGCCAGCGGCGCGTTCCTCGGGTTCTGGTTGACGAGGTCACTCAACGAGGGCGGCGGCTTCACCTTCGAGTGGGCCAAGCTCGGCGTGATCCTGCTGGTCGGCTTGCTGGTCGGCGTCCTGGCATCGTTGGTCCCGTCCCGACGGGTGTCCAAGATGGACGTCCTGGACGCGCTCGAGGAATAGGGGAGGATCCGGTGAACACCGACGAACTGATGGGCCATGTCTGCCCGAAGATCCGAGATCTCGGGTGGGCCTTCTACTTCACCCCCGAGACGTTGGCGCGGGCCAAGGAGTTGGGTCTGGACGGGCTCCGGTTCTACTTCCTCGGTCGCGGTGGCGTGCTGGGCGACGTCGAGTCGTCGGTGGTGCTCGCGGCGTTCGGCTACTTCGAGCCCGGGCTTCTCGACACGATGTGGACCTCGGCCGCGACGAAGCTGGCGCCGCGGACGGCCGGGCACGAGTTCATGTCCTGCGCGGCCGACCACGGCCGGGGACGCCTGGCCGACGTCGAGGGCCTGGAGTCGTACTGCGAGGCCGCGGGCGCCGTCAACGACGCAGCGGACGCGACCGGCCTGGCGCTCTACGCGGGGGCCAGGGCCGAGCCGCTGGTCGACGATGCCCCGGGACGGGCCATGCAGCTGACGGCGGTGCTCCGCGAGCTGCGGGGGAGTGCGCATCTGATCGCGCTGCGGGCGGTCGGGCTGCCGGCGCTGACGGCCCACGCCATCGGGCGCCCCGGTGACCTCGCCATGTTCGGCTGGGGCCCCGACGCTGCTGGGGAGATCACCGACGAGCACCGTCGGCTTCGGGTCGAGGCCGAGCGGCTGACCGACGACATCGTGCGTCCCGCGTACTCGGTGCTCGACGACGCCGGTCGCACAGCGCTGTCGTCCGGCATCGACGCCCTCGAGGTGGCGTTGACCTGAGCAGCGCTACTCGGCGCGGAGCAACTCGGCGGGCGTCCGGCGGGATTCGCGCCAGCCGGCGAACAACGCGACCACGGCGGCCAGGGTGAACCCGGCCAGCACGGCGACCAGCGCGACCGACCAGGGCACGACCGGCCCGGACGGTATGTGGATGCGGTTGGCGAGCAGACGCCAGGCCTGACGTCCGAGGATCACGCCGAGGGGGACGCCGAACACGGCCGCGCCGGCGAGGATGATCAGGCCGGCGGAGGTCCCCACGCCCAGCCGTTGCCGCCGATCGAAGCCGATGGTCGACAGCACCCCGAGGCTCCGGCGCCGCCGGGACAACATGGTGACGAGCGCGTGGATGAGCGTGGACGCGGCGAGCAGTCCGACGAGCGCGGCCACGAGCCAGGGGACGGCATGCAGCCGGTCGAGGTGCTTCAGGTCGGGCTGCGGTTGGACCACGTGGAACGATCCGGGGAAGTCCTTGGCGATGGAGTCGATGGCAGCGGCACGGCCGACGCCCGGCTTGAACCGCACGGCGATCGATTGGGCCACGTAGGGCCCGAGCCCGTGCAGCAGGTCGGGCGACACGTACCCGCCCTCACCGAGGGCCGTGAGGTTGGACACCGGATCGCTGCACAATGCGATGCCCACGACCCGGAGCTCGAGGCCGGTCGGGTCCTCGATGAACGCGACCTTCACGCTGTCGCCGATCCCGGCCTTCGCGGAGTCGGAGGTGGCGGGGCACAGCGCGATCTCCGACCTGGTGTGGGGAGCGCGACCACGTGTGATGACCGGTGTGGGGGAGCCGACGACCGGATCCAGCGCCTCGATGAGGACCGAGCGCCCGCCGACCGAGATGTCGGTTGCCTGGAGGTAGCCGGCAGCCTCCTCGATCGTCGGGTTGGCCTTCACTTTGGCGGCGCCGTCGGCCAGGGACGCGGGGTCGCTGTAGTTCCCGACGACCACGTCCCACCAGGCGCCGTATCGCTCCGGCTCGTCGATGACGCGGTCGAAGCTGGCGGCGACCGTGCCCGCGGTGAGGGCGATGGCGATGCCGATGGCCCCGACGATCACCGCCGCCCTGGGCGAGGCACCACGGATGAAGGTGACGCCCACTCGCGGGGACGGCGGGAGCTGTTCCTTCAGCCCGGCCAGGCGCACCGACCGTCGTGGTGCCTTCGCCGGTCTGGCGGCGAGCGCTGCCGCACCGGCTCCGGCGACCGCGAACATCGCCACGATGAACGCGGCGGCGAGCAGCACGACGGGCAGGTCCACCCGCACCGGCAGCTCGAACTCGATCTTGCGGGCCAGGCCGACGGGGCCCAGCGGGGACACAGCGATGGTCGCAGCAACGCAGAGCACCGCCGCGGGGACGCCGATCGTGAGCGAGCGGGCGATGGTCGCGGCCCTGAGGTCCCTCCGGGTCACCCCGAGCGACCTGAGAGTCGGAGCGGGTTCGAGCTCGACCCGGAGCTGTCGCACCAGGATCAGCCCGACGAAGGCGGCGCCGGCGACGAGTGCGATGCCGGCGAAGATCATCAGCGCCCAACGTTCGGTGTCGATCGCCCGCTGCAGTGCCGGGACGTCGACGTTCACGATCGGTGACGGGTAGGTGGTCCAGCCGTACAGGCCGCCGCGGACGCGGTCCTCGAACTGCGGGAGCGCGGCCGCGCCACCCCGGAGGCGGACCGCGACGTTGGTGCCGTACCCGGAGAGGTCGGCGGAGTGTGCGCGGGCCCAGCCCGGTGCGACGATCACGCCACCGGGCAGGGTCGCAGCGTTCTCGCGTTGCTCGTCGCCGGGCGCGATGTCGTCGAGGTAGCGCACGACGCCCACAACCTTGCTGGTGAACGGGGTGGTCTCGGGCGGGAGCGCGCCCTCGATGGCCCGGTCGAGGTCGCCCTGGGGCCACGAACCAAACCGGAGCACCTGCCCGGCGTGGAGGTCGGCGTCCCGTGCCGCCGTCTCGGTCAGTGCGACCTCGTCGGTCGCCGCCGGGTCGGGGAGGCGTCCCTCGACGACGATCGGCGTTCCCGGCACGAGCGCCGGGTCCGGCCCGCCGCTGACGATCGTCAGTGCCAACCGGCCCCAACCGGCGGACGACGGTAGGCCGAAGATCCCGATTCCGTCGAAGGCGACGAGGCTCGTGGACCCGATGGCGGGGTCCTTCGCCAGTTCGGCCCGGAGTCGCTCAGCCGTGGCCGGGTTGTTGCAGCTGGCCTGCAACACGGACTGGGACTGCACGTCCTGGGGGTTGACATCGGGTGGGCAGCCACCGACGATGACGTCGAAGTTGCGGCTCGTGGTCTGGAATCGGGGGATGGATGTCTCGGCCCGCCGCGCCGCCTGGACCGAGCCGGCGACGACGGTCGCCGCCAACACGGTGAGCACGATGAGCCCGATCGTCGCGGTCAGGTGACGGCGGAGCGTTGTTCGCACCCACAGCGACATGAACCTCAACGGTGACCCCCGCGGCGAGCCCGGCCGAACGAGTCTGGACCGAACGGCCCGCTGGGGACAGGGTGCCAGCCGGTGTCGTGTGGGGGTGCCAGCACCCCCGTCAATCCCCGGCTCCCGGTCCGGTGTCGGGCAGCTCGACCAGGTCGCAGACGTCGCCGGAGGCAGCCGCCACCAGGTGGAGCTCCTGGCCCTTGCCCTTGCCCTGCAGGCGGTACCACCGCCGGTCAGGGCCGATGACCAACCACACGTTGTCCCGCATCCGCAGGCTGTCGTAGTTCATGGCCACCGACCGCCGCGAGTACCCCAGCTCGACCAGCGCCTGTCTGCCGGCCTCCAGCGCGTCGGCATCGGTCGACCAGGTGTCGCCGTCGGAGAGGACCGCCACCCCGACGTCGCCCCCGAGTCGCCACGCCTCGGCCCACAGCTTCAGGGTGGCGGGGGGAACCCGGACCCGGGCGGCGAGGTCGACCAGGGCCGGGCCCCGCTCCGTCGCCGAAGCCCGCCGGGCCAGATCGGCTCGGGCATCGGAGCGCAGGCCCGAGGGGGACCCGTCGTTGAGCATCGCCAGGGCCCGTTGCGCGGCGTCGACGGCGAGCTCGTCGACCCGGTCGGTGTCGACGCGGTGGCCGCGGGGGATCTCGGCCTCCCAGGGAGTGTGCTGGGCCGGGCGGTGATGGCCCACACCGCCTTCGGGCGGTGGTGCCAGCCCGGCCTCGAACGGTCGATGGGCCCACGCATCGGCCGCTGCGACGGTGTCGATCGTCTCGGCCGGCTGGTCGGGCCCACCGCCCCGGGCTGCGCGGACCATGGCCATCAGCTCGTCGCGTGACCGCCCCCGGAGCTTGAACAACACGAACGGGTCACGGTCGAGCTCCTCGGCCACCACGAAGCACACTGCCGCAGCGTGCTTGCAGGGCTCTGCCCAGTCGAGGCAGTTGCAGTCGGGCCGCAGGTCGCCGGCCCCGGGCATCAGCCGCACGTCGACCGCGGCCACGTCGTCGACGATGGCGGGGTCGAGCTCGCCATCGAGCAGCGCCGCGGCGTGGGTGGCCTTGGCCGCGATGGCCTCCGCCACCTGCTCCCACTCGGCCTCCGCGAGCTGGCGGACGCCGATGTCGACCCGGTAGTACTGCGCCTCGGACCCCTGCACGATGCCCGACACGTGCCCCTTGCCGATGGACACCTCGTGGACCTGGCGCTTGCGGACGTAGGTGCGGCCGCGGGAGAGGCGGTTGGGGTCGAGGGTGGCCAGGCTCTCGAGCGCGGCGACCCACGCCCGACCCCACCAGGTGATCCCGAACTCCGACCGGGGCGCCATCAGTCACCACCGCCGAGCCGGACCAGTTCGGCCAGCTCGTCGTTGTTCAGCTCGGCCAGCCAGGCCTCACCGCTGCCGACGACGGAGTCGGCAAGCTTCTGCTTCTCGGCGAGGACCATGGCGATCCGTTCCTCGAGGGTGCCCTCGCAGATGAGCTGGTGGACCTGGACGGCGCGGGTCTGACCGAGACGCCACGCCCGGTCCGACGCCTGGTTCTCGACGGCGGGGTTCCACCAGCGGTCGTAGTGGATGACGTGGGTGGCCCGCGTCAGATTGAGCCCGGTGCCGCCGGCCTTGAGCGAGATGACGAACACCTTGAACTCGCCCCGTTGGAACCGCTCGACCATCTCGGTGCGCCGGGTGAGGCTGAGTGACCCATGGAGGAACTCCGCTGCGATGCCCAGCTCGGCCAGGCGGGCCATCAACAGGTTGCCCATGGCGACGTACTGGGTGAACACCAGCGTGGAGTCGCCGGCATCGGCGATGGCGGTGACGAGGTCGTCGAATGCGTCGAGCTTGCCCGACCGTGCTGCGATGGGTCCGGGCTGTTGGAGGTACTGGGCCGGGTGGTTGCAGACCTGCTTGAGCGCGTTGAGCAGCTTGAACACCAGGCCGTGCCGGGCGAACCCCTCGGACCGTTCGATGGAGTGGAGCACTTCTTCGATGACTGCCCGGTACAGGGCGGCCTGTTCGACCGACAGGGTGACGGGGTGGGTGGTCTCGGTCTTGGGCGGGAGGTCGGGGGCGACCTCGGGGTCGTCCTTGCGCCGGCGCAGGAGGAACGGCGCGATCACGCCGGCGAACCGGGCGGTGGCCTCGGCGTCACGGTCGCGCTCGATGGGGATGGCGACGTTGCGGCGGAAGGCGTCGACCGAGCCCAGCAGACCCGGGGTGGTCCAGTCGAGCAGTGACCACAACTCGGTGAGGCGGTTCTCGACCGGTGTCCCGGTCATGGCGATGCGTGCGTCTGATCCGATGCGCCGCAACGCCCGGGCCGTGGCGGCGTTGGGGTTCTTGATCATCTGCGCCTCGTCGGCCACGACCAGGCCCCACCGGGCCGCGGCGAGCGCCGGATGGTCGCGGCGCACGATCCCGTAGGTCGTGACCACCACGTCGTCGGGGCCGATGCCCTCGAGGGAGCGTTCGGTGCCGTGGTAGCGGTGGACCGTCAGCCCGGGGGCGAACCGGGCCAGCTCGTGTTGCCAGTTCCCGACGACGGTGGCCGGGCACACGACGAGCGTCGGTGCGCCGCCGCGGTCGCTCGCCATCCGGTGCAGGTGGAGGGAGATCAGCTGGATGGTCTTGCCCAGGCCCATGTCGTCGGCCAGCACGCCTCCGAAGCCAAGGTCCACCATCTCGCTCATCCACGCCACGCCCCGCCGCTGGTAGGGGCGGAGGGTGGCGTCGAGGCCAGGAGGCTCGGCCAGCTCGCGGGGCGTCGACGCGTCACGCAGTCGGTCAGCCAACTGGGCCGCGGCGCCACCGACCTCGACGGCGATCACCTCGTCGTCGACGGTCACCGCGCCACCCAGCGCGGCGCGCAGCGTCTCGGACCCCGACAGCTGGTCGCGTCGCTTCAGCTTGGCCACCACGACGGGGTCGACCACGACCCACTGGCCCCGCATCCGAACCAGTGGCCGGCGGCTCTGGGCCAGGGCCGAGAGCTCGTGGTCCGATACCGGTTCCCCGTCGACGGTGGCCCGCCACGTGAGCGTGCAGGCGGTGGTGAGGTCGAACGTCGACGGTGTGTCCCCGACCCCGGGGGGCGGCTCGGCATGCGCTGTGGCCTGGAGGCTGCGGGTCAGCGCCGCGGGGATGAGGACCTCGATCCCGGCGCCGACGAGGTCGGTGGCGAGGGTCCCGAAGAGCTGCATGGCCTGGTCGTCGGGGATCTCGAGGCCGGAGGGTTGGGCCTCGTCGAGGAGCTCGGCCAGTGGCGGCCACAAGGCCGAGCCCCGACGCAGTGCCAACAGGAGGTCGGTCTCGGTCCGGTGGTCGAAGCCGGCTGCCCGCCCGGCCCACAGGTCGGCGGCGTCCGCGACGATGGAGGGCTCGAGGGCCGAGCGGACCTGCACGGTCACCCGGAACGGGTCGTCTTCCTCCTCGGGGAGGGCGAGCCGGAGGCCGACCACGGTGCGGCCCACCGAGTCGGTGCCCGCCAGGAAGGGCCGTAGCGCGGACACGTCACTCGGTGGGCCGTCGGCCCACGCCCACTGACCCGACACCGCGGGCGCCGCGGCGGTGCGGGGCAGCACATCGGCGATGGCCTGGTAGAAGTCCGCCATGGTGACGTCCGGCGCGGCGATGGCGAGCCGTGTCGGTTCCACGACCGCCAGGCAGTGGGCCTCGGGCGGGAGCCAGGCTGCGAGGTTGGCCCGGACCTCGCGGTCGTGCTGGGTGAGGGGTGCCAGCGTCCAGCAGTCCGCGCCGTGGGCCGCCACCGAGGGCTGCAGGCGCCCGGCCCCGACCAGCTCCAACACGACCCGGGCCGCGTGGGCCCAGGCCCGGATCGAGCGGCTGGCCTCGGCATCGGGGCGGATCCCGACGAGCTCGTCGAGGACCTCGCTGAACGTGACGAGCGATCCGCGGGTCGCGACGGCGGACACGCCTTCGCCCTCCGGCACCGCCAGCACCATCTCGTTGCGGCCAGCCGGCATGGGCCACATGAACAGGCCGGACTGGCGCGCGGGTTCGCCGGGGACGAACGTCGCGTGGAGGTCGGGCCTGAGCATGGCTCGTCAGGCTACGGCCCCCCTGTGACGCCGATGATTCGGGCGGCCGCACCGAGCCTCCGCCATGATGAGGCGATGCCGCCACCGACGTTCGGGATCCTCGCCCCGATGCCCATGGAACTCCGAGCCGTGGTCAAGGCGTTCGGGCTCGCCCGGTCGGTGACGCCGGGCGAGCATCGTGGAACGGTCGGTGGTGTCGAGGTGGTGGCCCGCACCTCGGGCATGGGCACCCGTTCGGCCGAGTCGGCCACCGACGCCCTGTTGGACGAGACGGGTGTGGGCCACGTGGTCATCTGCGGGATCGCCGGCGGGCTGTCACGGGAGCTCGGGATCGCGGACGTCGTCGTGCCCGAGGTGGTCCTCGACGGTTCCACCGGGGTCGAGTACCGGCCGGCGCCGTTGGGGAACCTGACCGCGGCGGGGAGGATCGTGACGTTCAACGAGCTGCAGACCGATCCCGAGGTGGTCACCGGGCTGATCGAGAGCGGCCTGGCCACGATCGACATGGAGACCGCCGCGGTCGCGGCGGTGTGTGAGCGGCGGGGCGTGCCGTGGTCGGTGGTGCGGTCGGTCAGCGACCGTGTCGGCGTCGAGCCGGTCGACGACGAGGTCTTCGCCATGGCCAACCCCGACGGCTCGGTCAACGGGAGGGCCGCCGTCCGGTACGTGCTCCACCATCCGCTCCGGGTCCCGGCCCTGATCCGGCTCGGCACCTACGGCACCCGGGCC
>Ga0302299_10003038_pt1 | contig 10219 bp, 12 predicted proteins | sample III_Fen_N3_4_FD_198795 | JGI IMG/M metagenome (GOLD analysis project Ga0302299, IMG submission 198795) | Peat permafrost microbial communities from Stordalen Mire near Abisko, Sweden - III_Fen_N3_4 | ecosystem: Environmental > Terrestrial > Soil > Wetlands > Permafrost | place: Sweden: Abisko...
CCCGTCACCGTCCGCTCCGCGACGGCAGCCGGACTGGTGCTGTGCCCGCCGCACGTGGTGTCTGCACTGCGGGAGGGAACGGTCCCGAAGGGGGATGTGCTCGCCGTCGCGAGGATCGCCGGCATCGCAGCAGCCAAGCGGACGCCGGAACTGCTGCCGCTGGCCCACGTGATCGGAGTGCACGGCGTCGTGGTCAACGTCGAGGTGGTCGACGAGGGCGTGACCATCGAGGCCACCGTCCGGACCGCCGACCGCACCGGCGTCGAGATGGAGGCCCTGACCGCGGTGTCCGTCGCAGCGCTGGCCGTCGTGGACATGGTCAAGGGCATCGACAAGGGCGTCCAGATCACAGCGATCCGTCTGCTCGCGAAGGACGGCGGCAAGTCCGGTTCCTGGGCCTCAGAGGCCTGACCAGCGGTAGGTGCCGTCGGCCTCGAACTGCTGCTTCCAGATCGGGAGCTCGTGCTTGACCTGCTCGACGATGAGTTCGCAGACCTCGAATGTCAGGCGGCGATGCGCTGCAGACACGGCGACGACGAACGCTGCGTCGCCGACCTCGAGGTGCCCGATGCGGTGGGCGACCGCCACCACAGTCCCGCCGTCGGGGTCGGCTGCGGCGAGTGCATTCGTGACGATCTCGGCCAGCTTCTCCGTTGCCGACGGGTGCGCGGTGTAGTCGAGGCCGACGACCTCACCGGTGGCCTGCGGGTCGTGGTCGCGCACACGCCCGACGAACAGGGTGGCCGCTCCGGCGTCCGGGCGCTCGACCAGGCGCAGCAGCGCGGTCTCATCCAGGATGTCCGGTGCCACCTCGGCGAGCCTGATGCGGGTGTCCATCAATGGTCTCCCCCGCCGAGCTGGTCGAGCACGTGCCCGGCAAGGGGCAGGAGCACTTCGAGGCCCTCACGGACAGCGTTGGGGCTGCCCGGAAGGTTCACCACCAGGGCCCCCGGGCGGCCGTCGACCGGATCGACGACTCCGGCGATGCCACGGCTCAGCGCCGCCATCGGATTGGCCAGCAGCCCGCGTGCGCGCAGTGCCTCCGCGATGCCGGGAAGCTCCCGGTCCAGCACCGCCCTTGTGCCTTCCGGCGTCTGGTCACGGGGGCCGACACCGGTGCCCCCTGTGGTCACGATCAGCTGGACGCCGGCAGCCAGCGCCTCGCGCAGCGCGGCCTCGATACTGGCGCTGCCGTCGGGCACCACCTGGACGGCGACCTGCCAGCCGGCGTCGGCGAGCCCTTCTGCGAGGATCGGCCCGGAGCGGTCCTCCCGCACCCCGGCCGCACTGCGGTCGGAGACGGTGATCACCCGGCAGAGCCGTTGCATAGGTTCCATCCGGCCAATCTAGCGACCATAGAGGCGAACTTGAGTGGCCTTGAAGGCCGCCTGCACCCGGGCGCCGGGCCGCAGGGCGAGCTCTGCGACCGCCTGCCCGGTGAGGTCGGCGGCCAACGGCTGGCCCGCGACGGTGAGGTTCACCCGCACGTAGTGCCCGCGCGGTTCGATGCCGGTCACCTCTGCAGCCAGGTGGTTGCGGGGGCTGCCGCCGGGATCGGCGAGGTACAGCGCGACCGCTGCCGGCTGGACGCTGGCCAGCCCGGCGAGGCCGACGGTGAGCGGCTGATCGGGATCGGGAAGGCCGTGCAGGTTCACGTCCGGGGCGATCTGCAGGACGGTGTCGCCGACCGCCGTCCCGGTGAACAGGTTCGTACCGGAGAGGCGACCGAGGAAGGTGCTCGTCGGCCGTGCGAGCAGGTCGGCCGCAAGCCCGGACTCGACAACCCGTCCGCCCTCGAGGACGGCCACCTGGTCCGCGATCGTCCAGATGTCCAGGAGCTCGTGGGTGACGAGTAGCGACGTCCGTCCCCGCAGGCGCGCGGCGAGGGCATGGCGTACCTCGGTGGCAACCGCGACGTCCAGCCCGGCGAGGGGCTCGTCGAGGAGCACCACGTCGGGATCGGTGGCGAGGGCCCGCGCGATGGCGACTCGCTGCGCCTGCCCGCCCGACAGGTCCTGCGGACGGCGGGACGCGAGCTCGCCGCACCCGACAGCCTCCAGTTCCGCCTGAGCCCGCTTCCGCGCATCGGCTGCAGTGGCCCCGGAAGACCGCGGCCCGAAGGCCACATTCGCCAGCACGTCCAGGTGGGGGAACAGCGCCGGCCGCTGCGTGAGCAGGGCGACGCGCCGCTGGTGCACGGGCACCCACGCGGCCCCGGCCACCTCACGATCGGCGATGCGGACGCTCCCGGACGTGGGACGCGCCAGTCCCGCGACGAGGTGCAGCAGCGATGTCTTGCCCGCCCCGTTCGGACCGACGACGGCCGTCACGCAGCCCGCCGTCACCTCGAGGGCCAGGTCGACGCCCCGATCGGCCAGGGCTGCCTGGACGCTGAGCTTGCTCATGGCCGGCTCCAGGCGCCGCGGGAGAACCGCGCAGTGACCGCGACCAGCACGGCAGCGATCGTGATCAGCACGACGGACAACGCGAGCGCCGTGTCGGTGTCGACCTCGCGCTGCAGGTAGATCTCCAGCGGCAGCGTCCGCGTGGTGCCCTGGAGCGAGCCGGCAAAGGTGAGGGTTGCGCCGAACTCGCCGAGGGCACGCGCGAACGCCAGGGCAGCGCCCGACGCGACGGCCGGCGCCACCAGGGGCAGGCTCACCCGCCGCAGCACGGTGGTGGGGGAGGCCCCGAGCGTGGCCGCGGCGATCGCATAGTCGTCGGGGGTGGAGCGCAGGGCGCCCTCAACGGAGACCACGAGGTAGGGCATGGCGACGAACGTCTGCGCGATCACGACCGCCGTAGTGGTGAACGCGAGGTCGACGCCGCCGGCGGCCAGCCAGCCGCCCAGCGGCTCACGGCGGCCGAGGGCGATCAGCAAGGCAAGGCCTGCGACCACCGGCGGCAACACCATCGGGACGGTGGAAAGGGTGCGGCCGGCTGCGGCCCAGCGACCCTTGCCACGGGACAGCAGCAGGGCAAGCGGCAGGCCGAGCACCAGGGAGACCAGCGTCGTCACAGCGCAGGTGCGCAGGCTCAGCCAGAATGCTTCCACGGCCGCTGGGGCGCTGAGCAGCGCGGGTAGCCGCGTCCACGGCACCCGGGCGAGCAGCGCGACCAGCGGGACCGCGAGGAACACCACCGCCGCTGCGACAGGCAGCAGCAGCCAGCGTGGCAGCGATGGACGGATCACCCTCCGAAACCCGCGGCCTTCAGCACCTGCTGGCCGCGCTCGCCGGTGACAAGGGCGACGAACTCCGCTGCGAGCGAGGCCCGGGCGGAGGCCAGGACCTGCCCGATCAGGTACTCGTTGCGGGCCTTGTCGGCACCGGTGATCGGCAGGGTCTCGACCTTCGTTCCGGACGCCTTGGCGTCGGTGACGTAGACGATGCCTGCATCAGCCTGGCCGGACTCGACCTTGGTGCGGACGTCGGTGACCTTCGTCTCCTCGGAGACCGGCTTCAGGGTGATGCCCAGGGCTGCGGCGAGCTTCTTCGTTGCCGTCCCGCACGGCACGCCGTCCGCGCAGACCACCAGCTTCTTGCCGTCAAGGCTCGTGTCGAGCCCTGTGATGTCGGCCGGGTTGCCCTTGGGAGTGATCAGGGTGAGCACGTTTGTGGTGAACTGCACGGGACTGTTCCCGATGAGGCCTGCGGTGCTGGCCTTGTCCATGTTCGCCGTGTCCGCGGAGGCGAACACGTCGGCCGGCGCGCCTGCCTTGAGCTGGTCGACCAGCGCGGCAGAGCCGTCGAAGGAGAACGTCACGGTGACGCCCGGATGGGCAGCCTCGAACTCCGTGCCGAGGGTGGCGAAGGTCGGGTTGAGCGACGATGCGGCGAACACGACGAGGTCGGTCCTCCCGCTCCCGGCGGATGCCGGTGCGCACGAGGTCAGCAGCATCGCTGTGAGCAGCAGTGCCGCGGTCAGTCCAGCCGGCAGGCGCCGCCTCACCGGCGGGCCTCGATGCCCACGTTGGTGGCCTTGACGACCGCCGTGGCGATCTCGCCCTCTGCGAGCCCCAGTTCTGCGACGCCCTCCGTCGAGATCAGCGACACCACCCGGAACGGCCCGCACTGCAGCTCGACCTGCGACATCACGGTGTCACTGACCACCCTGGTGACCAGCCCGGTGAGCTGGTTCCGGGCCGAGCGGTGTCCCGCGCCGGCATCAAGGCTGGACGGGTCGTGGGCGATCGAGCGGGCAAGGCCCGCCAGCTCCACACCCGGCACGACCTGACGGCCGGAGCCGTCCACACCGGCAGTCAGCCGGCCCTGGTCGATCCAGCGACGCACGGTGTCGTCACTCACCCCAAGCAGCGTTGCTGCTTCGCTAATCCGTATTTCCGCCATGCACGCCACAATAGGTCCGCAAATGCGGATCTGGTTAGACCTTGGCCACCGCCAGCAGTTCCCGGACGCGCGGAATGACCTCCGTGCCGTACAACTCGATGGCCGTCAGCAACTGCTCGTGCGGCATGGGGCCGTTGGCGTACTTCAGGTCGAAGCGCTGGATGCCGAGGTCGGTGAAAGTTGCGGCGATCCTGGTGGCCACCGTCTCAGGGGAGCCGACGAACAGTGCGCCACGATCGGCCTCCGCCTCGAAGTCGGCCCGGCTCACCGGTGGCCAGCCGCGCTCGCGCCCGATCCGGTCACGGTTCACCTTGAAGTGCGGGTACAGCAGGTCGCGGGCCTCCGCGTCGGTCGCGGCGAGGAAGCCGGGGGAGTGGACGCCGACCGGCAGTCCCGTCCCTTCCGTCCGGCTGCGGTACAGGTCGACGAACGGACGGAACCGCGCCGGCGGCCCGCCGATGATGGCCAGCATCAGCGGCAGCTTGTACTCGGCTGCCCGCACGACCGACGCAGGGGTGCCCCCGACGGCCACCCACACCGGCAGGCTGCCGCGTTCGGTGGTGGGGTAGGCGCGTTGCCCGGTCAACGGCAGGCGGGTCGTGCCCGACCAGTGCAGCGGACCCTCCGACTGGAGGGAAGCGAGCAGGTCGAGCTTCTCCTCGAAGAGCACCTCGTATTGGTCGAGGTCGTAGCCGAACAACGGGAACGACTCGATGAAGGACCCTCGTCCCACGGTCAGCTCTGCACGCCCGTCGCTGATCGCGTCCAGCGTCGCGAACCGCTCATAGACGCGCACCGGGTCGTCGGAGCTGAGCACGGTCACGGCCGAGCCGAGCGTGATCCGCGACGTCCGTCCGGCGATGCCGGCGAGGACGACCTCCGGTGCGGAGATGGCGAAGTCGGGCCGGTGGTGCTCGCCGACGCTGAAGTGGTCGATGCCCACCTCGTCGGCGCGGACGCCTTCCGCCACCACGTGCCGGAGTACCTCCGCAGCGCTCTCCTGCGTCCCGTCGGCATCGACCGTCTGGTCGCCGAAGGTGTCCAGCCCGAAAGTCAGTTCTGTCTGTTTCACGCCCCCCACAACAAGCGTCGGTCCCACGCTGTTCCGCGAGGGGGAATATGGTCGGGCCATGGAAATCGTCATCGGCGTCGTCCTCGTCCTCCACCTCCTCGGCATGGCCAGCATCGCCGGCGGTTGGCTCGCCAACTTCCTCGGCGCGGCCCGCGGATTGAATGTCCTTGTGTGGGGTGCCCGCGCGCAGCTCATCCTCGGCGTGATCCTCGTGGGACTCGTGCAGATGAACAAGGAAGAGGTGAGCTGGGCGAAGCTCGGCACGAAGATCGTCGTCGCCCTCGCCGTCGTCGGCTGCGCGGAGATCGCGAACGTGCGCACCCGCAAGGGCCAGGGGCAGCCAGCCCTCACCAACGCAGCCTTCGGTCTCATGCTGCTGAACGTGTGCGTCGCCGTGCTGTGGCCCAATCCTGAGCCCTGAGCGCATGGGCGCGCGCACGCCGTCGCGGCCGGGGCGCATCCTCGGCGTCGTTGCGCTTCTGCTCGTGGCCGTGGTGGTGGCTGTCTTCGTCTGGCCGCGCCTCTGGACCGCGCTACCTGTGGCTGGCGCCACCACCCAGCCGGACACCCGTGCGGGCAACACGCTGATGGTGAGCTCACCGGCAGAGGTGGCGTTCGCCCGCGGCGCGATCGGACAATTGGCGCTGGTCGATGCGCCCGGCACGGCAGCGGACTACCGGAGGGCAGCGTTCGGTGACGCCTGGACCGACACTGACGGCAACGGGTGCAACCAGCGCGACGACGTACTGCAGCGCGACGCGGTGCCCTCTGCTCCCCACAGCGTCGGGCGTCAGGGCTCCTGTGACCACGACGTGCTCTCGGGAACCTGGGTGGACCCGTACTCCGGGGCGTCCATCACGCTCACCGACGCCAAGGAGCCCCGCCAGGCCGAGTCGGTGCAGATCGACCACATCGTCGCCCTCAGCGTCGCGTGGCGCTACGGCGCCCGGAGCTGGACGGCAGAGCAACGGTTGCAGTTCGCCAACGACCTGCGTGACCTCGTCGCGTCCGGCGGCGGGTCCAACCAGGCCAAGGGCGGTGCGGACGCTGCGCAGTGGCAGCCGATCATCCCGGCCCAGTGTGGCTACGCGGTGCGCTACATCACCGTGAAGGCCGCCTACGCGCTCCCGACGGACCGTGCAGAGAAGCAGGCGCTGACGCGGATGCTCGCCACCTGCCCCTGAGGTCAGGGCCGGTCGCGCTCCTGCAGTGTGGGCCAGTTGGGGCCCGACTCCGGTGTGTTCAGGGACGGCCACGCTGCGCCGTCCCTGTGGTACTCGGCCACCTGGTCGGGTTCCTCGATCGCGAGCTGCGACGACCCAGGCACGGCGAGCCACGCCTGCTCTTCCGCGGGGCTCAGCTCTCCGAGGTACGGGGCGAGCCGCGGGCTGGCCTCGTTGGCGATCATGGTCGCCCGTGCCCGATCAACCTCGATGGACCTGGCCCCCTGCCCAGGCAGCCACAGGTTCTGCAGGCGAACCAATTCCTTCCCCAGCTCCACTGCGGCAGGTCCCTCGATGCGCCAGTCCCGCGAGGAGTGTTCGCTGCCCTCGGTGAGTGCTGCCCGGACGGCTGCGCGGGCGAGCGAGGCGTCGACCATGGTCGTGGTCGAACCGAGCGTGCGTAAGGCGCTGACCAACGTAACGAGCCCGATGGTGAGCGTGGTGAAGCCGGCTCCCGGACGCACCAGAGGGCCGAACGCGAGCACGACGACCCCGAAGAGGGCGAGCGCGCCCCGAAGTGCTCGCTCGGTCCTTGTGGTGAGCCGGATGGCCACCATCGTGGCCACGGCGTTCACGGACCTGACCTGGGTCGCGAACACCGCTAGCCGCGGACGCAACAGCCCGCGCGCCCAGTCGATCAGCCTCGTCACACCATCACCGCCTCTCGGGCAATCTTGGACCACCTTCTGGCGTGCGGGGTGAAAGGCCCCTAGCTTCTGGACATGACGTCAGCGCTGTTCGACCGTGGTGCATCCCGCTACGACCTCCTGGTGGGGCTCAATCCTGGTTACCACGCCGAACTGCGTAGGGCCGCGCACGCGCTCGCCGGCCGCGCCACCCATCACTCGACCCTGCGGCTGATCGACTTCGCCTGCGGGTCGGGGGCGTCGACCCAGGCCCTGCTGGACGCCGTACCGGATGCCGACGTGCTCGGCCTGGACGCTTCGGCCGGCATGCTCGCCCAGGCCCGCGCCAAGGACTGGCCCGACGGGGTGGACTTCGCCCAGGCCACGGCAGGTGAGCTGGATGTCGCGGTCTACGAGCCCGGCACGTGGGACGGTATCCAGGCTGCCTACCTGTACCGCAACGTGCCGGCGCCCGCGCGCGACCGGGCTCTTGCCGAGGCCTGGCAGCTCCTCACCCCCGGCGGCTGGCTCGTCGTGCAGGACTACTCGGTTGTCGGGCATGCCGTCGCCCGCTGGCGCTGGCACATCACGTGCTGGCTGGTGATCATTCCGCTCGGCATCCTGCTCGACCACAACTTCAGCCTGTACCGCTACCTGTGGCGTAGCGTCCTCGACTTCGACTCCGTCCAGGCCTTCGGAGACCGGTTGGCGGCGGCAGGTTTCGTCGACATCGCGCGCCAGGGTGCGGGCGGCTGGCAGCAGGGCATCCTGCACACCTTCGTGGCGCGGAAGCCCGTCTGAGCAGTCGGAAAAGCTTGACGCATCCTTGACGACCCCACCCCTGCTGCACGCCTCGTTCCGGTGCTTTGCTGGAGGTATGTGGACAGAGTGGGTCGAGCAGAACCGAGGCTTCCTGCGGGGTGCTGCCGTCGTCGTGCCGCTGCTGGTCAGCGGCATGTTGTACTTCCTGAACGGCGTGGTCTCCGGCGCGGCGTCCGCGCTGATCCTCGTGCTCGTCGTTGTCGGGGTCGCGGCCACCGGTGATCGTCCCAGCGGCATCCTCGCCGGCCTCGCCAGCGCTGCTGGCTTCGACTTCTTCCTCACCGCGCCCTACCTCAGCCCCAGCATCACCAACTCCGAGGACATCGAACTCGCCGTCCTGCTGCTCCTGGTTGGCCTCGCCGTGAACGAGCTGGCGTTGTGGGGTGGACGGCAGCGCGCGCGGGCGAGTGAACGTGAAGGCTTCATCCGGGGCGTCCTCGAGTCCTCCGACCTCGTGGCGAAGGGCGGCTCAGGCACCGAGACGGTCGACACTGTCGCCGGCCACATCTGGCACAGCCTCGGCGCCGAGCGCGTGACCTTTGCAGAAGGGCCCCCGTCGCCCGACCAGGCGATCATCCAGCGCGACGGCTCGGTGACCCTCCAGGGCACCACCCTCGACGTTGCCGGCTACGGGCTGCCCACGGACCGCTTCACCGCGGTGCCGGTCGTCCAGGCCGGACGCATCCTCGGCCACTTCCAGGTCACGACGGCGACACGACTGGTGAAGCCGACAACCGAACAGCTCCGCGTCGCCGTGCTGCTCGCCGACCAGGTGGCCCGGCGTCGGGCACCCGCAGCAGCCCGGCACCCGGCGCCCTGAGTCGGTCTGCCTCGGGGGAGCCGTGGCCGTGTGTCAGTGGGGTTGCCTAGAATAGAACACATGAACGATTCGATGGCCGCGGCGACCGCCCGGTTGCGTGCTGCTGTCGAGGCGTTGACGAAGGCTGAGGTGGAGCAGGCGGTCGCGATCGCCGAGCTGGCCGAGGCCCAGGAGTGGACGGCGGATGCGACCTTCGACGTGATCGGTACCCGTCCGGTGAGGATCGGCGCCGACGGCACGGCGTTGGTGGATGAGTTCCTGCCGCTCGAGGTGGCCACGGCGAAGGGCATCTCGGTCGCGTCGGCGACCTGGCTGATCCGTGACGTGGTGAACCTGAAGGCACGGCATCCGCTTCTGTGGATGCAGGCAACCAAGGGTCTGATCCCGATGTGGCGGGCCTGCCAGTTGGCTGCGGAGGTGGCCCGGTTCGACCTGACCTTTGAGCAGGCACGAGAGCTGGACGCACGGCTGGCGCCGAAGGTACCCACCCTGCCGTGGCGGCGGGTCCTGCAGCTCGCGCGCGGGCTGATCACCGAGATCGCCGCCGCGAAGGTGACCGCCCTGCAGCAGGAGGCGCGCGCTGCCCGGTTCGTGCGGAAGCTCCCGACAGATGATCCGGGCGTCGCCTACCTCTCGGCACGGGTCGACACCCCGGACGCGATCTTCTTCGACTCCATGGTCGACCGGATCGCCGACATCCTCGCCGATCGTGGCGACACCGACCTCAAGGACATCCGTCGCGCCAAGGCCATCGACGTCCTCGCCACCCCCGCCCGGGCACAACTGATGCTGGCAGAGGCCGGCGGTCAGGATGGCCCGGTGCGCTCCACCGACCCGCGACTCCTGCCCGAGGCGTGTGTGTACGTCCACGTCGCCGAGGAAACCCTGCGGCACGGACACGGCACGGCCCGGATCGAAGAGGTCGGTGCGCTACCGGCGACCATGCTGAAGTACCTGCTGGGCCACACCCGGGTGCGGCTCACTCCTGTGGTCCGGCCCTACGCCGACATCGCCGTCGACTCCTACGAAATCCCGGAACCCATCCGCCGCCAAGTGCTGCTGCGCGACGGCTACGAAGTGTTCCCCTACTCCTCCCGCACCGCGCGCGCCGGCGACCTCGACCACACCGACCCCTACCGACCCGGCAGGAAACGACAGACCCGGGCCAGCAACCTCGGCTCCCTGTGGCGCAAACCACACCGGGCCAAGACCCACGCCGGCTGGGACCTGGAACAACCCCGGCCGGGGATCTTCTGGTGGAGCACTCCTGCCGGTGAGCAGTTCAGGGTCGGGCCCAACGGCACCAG